>ERZ1292640.692-Hain-H43-02um-R1-692-length-27596-cov-7_pt1 | contig 27596 bp, 34 predicted proteins | sample MGYA00564404_ERZ1292640 | MGnify/ENA primary metagenome ERZ1292640 (study PRJEB36523, sample SAMEA6512636) | groundwater metagenome | collected 2019-01-08 | study: AquaDiva: Metagenomics assemblies of 32 groundwater samples | reverse complement strand
GTGATTGCAGCATATGTGCTGTTCAGAGTGCTATTCCTTCGGGTGGGTGCCTTCCAAAGTGGAATTGCACTTGGGGGGCATGTGTAAATAATGCGAGAAAGGAAATATGCGTTGATTTGAGAAATTGCAGAATTAATTTCAAAAAACCAGCAGAAAGAACAGAACTTTGCTTGGAAAGAAAGCTTAATTGTGCTGATTTGGATAAGGATGGATATGGCGTTGGTGCTGATTGTCTTGGCAGAGATGTTAATGATAATGATGCAACTATAACAACTGCTCTTAGAGAGCAAGAGAGAAATAATCTGGATATTTCAACGTCTTCAGCTAAAACTGCTGATGATAGCGAGAAGAAAAACAAACAGATTTATTATCTGATAGGTTTGTTTGTATTTGCTATTTTAATTGTTTTTGTTTTAATTGCGGCAGCATACACCCGCAACAGAAGAGCAGTGCAGCAAATTAATTCTGAAAAAAATGATTCTGCAAAAATCAGCGCTGATTCAATTAAAAAAGCTGCAAAAGACTGGGTGAAAGAAAACCGCACAAAGGGATATTCTAACGAAGAAATATAGTGAAAAACATAAATAATTGAGCAAAATTGTATGTTTTTCCCTTGATATTCAAGGACCAAACTGCTCAATTTATTAAGTCCTTGAATATAATAAAGAATCTTGGAAAACAAGGGTGGAGCAAGGAAGATATTGATTGGATGATAAAAAAGTAATAATAAATAGGATTTTTGCTGATGGCGAAGAACCCTACGCCAAGAGCATAGGGCATCAGAAGACAAATAGAAAATTATTATTATCATTAATACGCTAACCATATTATACATCAGTTAATTATCTTGACTAAAACTATTTTATTATTTCTATTGTAATCTTACCTCGCTTTATCCCCGTGACAATATCAAGGGTATTACTAAAAATAAAAAGTGATTAGTGCAAATTCTCAATAAACTACTCTCCTTACAATGCGGGATTACAATTGATAGCGCTATGCCTGATGAAATTAGATTATTTCAGAAAATAATAATTGTTTTCAAGTTTGTTTAAAGATGTTAAAAGTTCTTATTTGGCAGTTCGTTGCTTTCCGATGTCCAGATAATCTTCCAGATAAAATATCCTGCAATAAGAAAGAAAGCAAGATTCAAATATTGTCCTATGCCTAATCCGAAATATAAAATTGAATACTCCCTAAAAAAATCTATAAGAAATCTGCCAAGAGTGTAAAAAAATATGAAACTGAAGAAAATAACTCCCTTTTTAGGATTTCTTTTTTTCAAGATTATAAGAAATAAAAATAAGACGAGATTCTTCATTGCTTCATATAATTGAACTGGATGCCTGCACCCTCGAACGCCTTCAAAATTAATACACCAAGGCAGGGAAGTGATAGTTCCGTACAGCTCATTATTGAAAAAATTTGCGAGTTTTCCTAAAAACAAGACCATTACTGCAGGAATTGTGAGGGTGTCTGCAATTTCCAATGCAGAAAGATTATTTTTTTTGCAAAATAAATAACCGACGAGAAATATGCCAAAAAGTCCTCCGTGAAAACTCATGCCTCCTTGCCAGAAATAGAAAATCTCAAGAGGAGCATTTATAAAATAATCCAAATTGTAAAAAAGAACGTAAAAAATACGGGCGCCAATGAATGCTCCAAGCAGGAGGTATATTGTTGCTGAAATTGCCAACTCTGGCTCTCTTTTGTGTTTCAACATAAAGTTTTTTAGAAAAAAGAACATTGCCAAGCCTGATGCAGCAAATAAAATTCCATAAAAATTTATTGAAATAAAGCTAAAATCAATGAGTGTGCGAAAATTTAGCATGTTTTTCTCCTTTAAACAAAAATATTATGAAAAGAATTACTCCAATTGTTGTGAATGCATCTGCTAAATTAAAGACTGGCCAGATTTTCAAGTCAATAAAATCCCTCGCATATCCAAATATCAATCTATCTAAAAAGTTTCCAATTATTCCAGAAATGACGAAGATGAGTGCTAATCTTTGATTTGAACTTTTTATTTTGCTGTAATAATAAATTAGTAAAAATAAGCAGACAAAAGAAAGCACTAAGATAAAGATAAAAGAATTATCAAAAAATCCGAAGATTCCTCCTTTGTTTGTTAAAGAGGTGATAAAAGCTTCTTTCTTACCATAAAATAAATGTTTTGTGATTATATCAATTAATACTAAAGCTATCCCGAATAATAGCAAAATATTGCTCTTTTTCATTTTAAATAAAGGAGATTTTCTTTTAAATATCTGATGATTTCTTATAAGTGTTTAAAAAGAGTGGGCCCGCCACGCCGCGTGCGGCGAGCCCTTTCATCTCAGCCATTGGTGAGATGAATATGATTTGCGACATTGCTTTGGAGAAAAAAAGGTTTAATAACTTTACTCAAACAAAAAGCTATTTAAAATCTAAAATCTCCTTTATAAAATGGCAGAAGAGGTCCTGATTTCTTTAAGCTTGATAATAGCTGTAGCGGCAATACTAACTATAATCGCGAGGGCAATAAAGCAGCCGCCGATAATTGCGTATTTAATATCTGGAATTATAGTCGGACCGCTTGTCTTGAATCTGGTCGGTCCTTCAAGCAATTCATCTGGATTAATGCAGACTTTTGCACATATAGGTGTTGCGTTTTTGCTTTTTATTGTCGGCTTGAATTTGGACTTTAGAGTTTTAAAAGAAGTTGGCAAAGTTTCTGTTCTAACAGGGCTTATTGAAATAATTCTTACTGGAAGCATAGGGGCATTAATTGCGCTGGGAATTGGATTTTCAAGCACAACTGCCCTTTATTTCGGCGTGATTTTAGCATTTTCATCAACTGTGGTTGTTGTTAAAATTCTTTCTGACAAAAAAGAAATAGATACTCTTCATGGCAAAATTGCTCTGGGCATTTTAATAGTCGAAGATTTTGTTGCAGCTCTTGCACTTATGATTGTCCCGCTAATTAATAGCCAAGCACAATTTTATCCCATACTTTATTCTCTTATTGGGGCAATAGTTCTTATAATATTGATATTTATTATCTCATTCTTTTTATTAAACAGAGTTCTTGATTATATTGCCCGAAATCAAGAGGCTCTTTTCTTATTTGGAATTGCCTGGGCTCTTGCTTTTGCGGCGATTTTCAGTTATCTTGGATTTTCCCTTGAAATTGGGGCGCTAATCGCAGGAATGTCCTTAGCATCAAGCAAATATACATTAGAACTTGGAGGTAAAATGAAACCTCTTAGAGATTTCTTTGTTGTAATCTTTTTTGTTTTCTTTGGAAGTCAGCTAACAAAAGATATAAGCCCTACTTTGATAAAAGATGCTTTAATTTTTTCAGCATTTATATTTATTGGAAAGCCGGTGATAATTATGTCTTTGCTAAGACTTTTTGGATACAAAAAAAAGACTAACTTTTTGGCTGGCTCAAGTTTGGCGCAGATAAGCGAATTTTCTCTGATTCTTGCTCTGCTGGGATTTAATCTTGGACATTTAAACCAAGAGGCTATGAATCTTGCGATATTGATTTCATTAATCACGATTGGATTGAGCAGCTATAGTATTTATTATTCAAGGCAGATATTCAATAAAATCTCCAAACTACTCTTTTTATTTGAAGGAAAACAATCTAAACTTGAAAAAGAGAATATTGAAAATTTTGATGTGGTGCTCTTAGGATATCATAGAATAGGGCATAAAATTTTAAGAGCGGTGAAAAAACTTGGCTTGCCTTTTGTAGTAGTGGACTATAACCCAAAAGTCATTATTGCCTTGAATAAAGAGGGAATAAATTGCATTTATGGAGATGCAGAAGATAAGAGTTTTTTAAGCGAGATTGGCATAAAAAAAGCGAAGCTTGTCATTTCTACAATTCCTGATGAGCCTGTGAATAAGTCTATCTTAGAGTATCTTAAAAGAGAAAATTCGAAGTCTGTTTTTATTGCAACAGTTGAGCATTCAAAAAGCGCGCTGGATTTATATGAGGCAGGTGCAGATTATGTAATTATGCCTTATCATCTTGGCGGAGAATATGCAGCGCATATGATTGAAAAGTTTAAGGTGAATAAAAAAGAATACGGGCATATCAGAAAACATCATGTTTCAGAGCTGATTAAGGGCAAGAAAAATTCGAATTATCGGTGATATTAAAGCTTAAATACAGGATATAATTAATAAAAGCATGATAGACATAAAGCTAATAAGAGAAAATCCTGAATTAGTGAAAGAGAACATAAAAAAGAAGTTTCAGAATGATAAGCTTAAGCTTGTAGATGAAGTAAAAAAGAAAGATGAAGAGTGGCGCAAATTGAAAGCGCAGGCTGATGCTTTGAGAGCTGAAAGAAACAAAGTTTCTAAGGAAATTAATGATGCAAAGAAAGCAGGAAAGAAAACAGATATTTTAATGAAAAAAGCACAGGAAATTCCTGAACAGATAGCTAAGATTGAAAACAATATGAACAATCTTGAACAAGAAATTAGCACTCTGATGCTTAAAATTCCCAACCAGATATCTAAATTTACTCCTAAAGGGAAAGACGCTAGTGAAAATATGGAATTAAAAAAGTGGGGAAAGATATCTAAATTTAATTTTCCTATCAAAAATCATGTAGAATTAGCTGAAAATTTAGGTATTGCTGATTTTGATGCTTCTGCTAATGCATCTGGGAATGGGTTTTATTATCTTAAAGGAGAACTTGCTTTATTAAATCAAGCTTTGATAAGATTTGCCATAGACTTTATGGCTAAAAAAGGATATACTTACATTGAGCCGCCTTTGATGTTAAATGAAAAGGCGATTTATGCTTCTATGGATAAAACAGCAATCGAGCAATCTGTTTATTCTATAAAGGGGGAAGACTTGAATCTTATTGGCACTGCCGAGCAATCCATTTTAGCTATGCACTCTAATGAGACCATTCCTGAATGGGAATTGCCCAAAAAATATTTTGCATATTCTATGTGCTTCAGAAAAGAGGTCGGAGCCCATGGAATAAATGAGAAGGGTTTGTGGAGAACTCACCAATTCAATAAAGTTGAGCAATTTATTTTCTCTAAACCTGAAGATTCAGAGAAAATCTATGATGAATTGCTGAAGAACTCTGAAGAAATTTTACAAACCCTTAAACTTCCTTATAGAGTTCTTGAATTATGCGCTGGAGATCTAGCTGATTGGAAGTTTAGATCTGCAGATCTTGAAGTTTGGAGACCAACTACTAATCTTTATGGGGAATTAATGTCTTTATCTAATTGCACAGATTATCAAGCAAGAAAATTAGGAATAAAATGTGTTGACAAGCAAGGCAATAAGAGGGTCCTGCATACTTTGAATAATACTGCCCTGGCCACTTCGCGTGCAATGGTAGCAATATTAGAAAATTTTCAGCAGAAAGACGGTACAATAAAAATACCTGATGTCCTTGTGCCTTATATGCGGGGCATTAAAGTTATAGGAAAAAAGGATGGGGCTGGGAAGAAAAGCAACGCCAAAGATAAGGCAAAAGTTAAGGGATACTAAGAGGATTAAAGAGATAAGAGGGAGGGTTTTTTTAGAAAAAGCAAAGAATTTGCAAAAAATAAGTAATTCAAATTTGTTAATAAATACTACAAAGTAGTAACAAAAACGAAAGATTTAAATAGCAGTAAAATATAAATATTTCATGGAAAATCTGAAAGAATTAATGCTATCTAGAGCTACAAGTTGGGGAGAAAGGATGAAAATAAAATGGAACGGAGCTCCAGCAACTTATTTATGCAGAGAGTTAAAGGACTTCTTACAACATCGAGAGCAGATGCGCATAGGAGAAACATTACTATTACCTAAATTGACCTATTTTACCTCAGACACTCGAGAAGATGGTTCTGGAATACCTGTAAATCTAAATGATGATACTGCTGAAACCGAAGCTATAGCAAGATACTTATGTATTAATCACCAAGAGGGTAGATTCATGCAAGACTGCGTCCCAGAACTCATGGGAGGCCAAACTCTTTATCTCCCAATTCTAACGAATGGTTTTCAACTTCCAGGAGTGTTAACTATGCCGAGATATGAAGATGCAAGGATATTTCTTGTTAGTTATGCTACTTTTAAAAATCCAAAGACAACTACTCAGAAAAAAAGAATTTCAGGATCACTGCTGAATCTATTTCCAGGTTTAGTTCCCGAGCCAGCATTGGCACCAGTAAGAGTTTGATGAAAAAGTTCACCTCTCTTTCCCCGAGTTTACTCCTCTTTTTTAATGCTGGCTTAAACCTTTTTTTTCTCAGTAAGAAATAGGCTTAATGTCAGCTACGATTCCCAGGAAGTTCGTGTAGTATTATGCTGCAAATAACATATAACCTTAGTGATTTATATATTAATATGTCTTACATTAAATAATTGACTTAACTATAGAAAGCTTTATATATTACATATTCATAGATTTAATTATGAAATATGAACCAATAATTAATGTAATAGAAGGCACTCAAACGATTGATGATGTTCAGGAGAAGCTTAAAATAGACAGAGCTAAAGCGATTTATCTTTTGCATAGACTCAGAAAACTTGGTTATATTAGAACAAAATATCTCCCAAACAAGAAAAGAATCTATTCTATAACTCCTTTGAATAAGCAAGAGGGAATTAGTTATATAGAGGCATTCAATAAAAACATGCCAAATGCAAGCCTTAGGATAAACGATAAAGAAGATTATTTTGTTCACGGAAGAGCAATTAAAGCCGAAGACTTGCTAATTTATGCGTTAAAGAAAGGCACAGTCAGATACATTATTTCTTCTTTATTTCTATTTAGAAAAATAAAAGATTGGTTTTATTTGTATCGATTAGCTAAGAAAGAAAATCTGGCAAGACAAATATCTGCTTTGTATGAAGTAGCCCGCATTTTCATAAAAAAAGTAAGAAAAATGCCAAAAAGATTTAGAAGATTAACTACCCCTAAAAAAGAAGATAAGTATCTCTTTATCGTCAAGGGATTTAGCTCGGATGACTTTAAAGATATCGAGAAAAAGTGGAAAGTTTATATTCCCCTTAATCGCGCAGATTTAGAGGAATTCAAATCATTTTAAACATGATAAACCTAAATAATCAGGAAGCTCTTTTTAATGAAGTCGGTCGTGCTTTGCCCAAAAAGCTAATTGTCTATTCAATAGGCGGAACTGCGATGATGCTTCGGGGATTGAAAGGGGAAACTCTTGACATTGATTTGGTGTTTGATAAAGAAAGTGATAGAAAACTATTTATTAAAACCCTTGAAAAATTAAAGTTCAGGAAAGATGAGAAAAGAGTTATAGAAACCTATGGGCTAAAGAAGAATACTCCTACAATGCTGCGTCTTGCTTCTATCGATTTTATATTTGATCTTTTCTTGAATAAAATAATAAGCTCTATTTTTTCAGAAGGCATGAAAAAGAGAGCAACACAAACTCATGAGTTTGGAGGCAACTTAGTCATTAAAGTAGCTGATCCGAGCGATATCTTAATTATGAAGAGTGCAACGGGAAGAGCAAAAGATAATGAAGATATAATTTCAATAATAGATAACAACAGGCTAAATTGGGATGTTGTATTAGAAGAGGCTAAAGAGCAAGTTAAACTTGGTAATGAACACGCTATTATGGGATTAGGAGAGAATCTTGAGAAGCTTATCAGTCGGAATATTATATCTGTTCCCAAGCTATTTACAGATGCACTTTGGAAGTTATTCAAAGAACAAGTTAAGAAGAAATCTAAGAAATCTGCAGAATAACTTAACTGAGATTATTTCATAAACTTATCAATTATTGCAAGCGTTGCGCTAAGAATTGTTAGAATAACAACTATCCATCCAGCTGTTGCAGTTACCATTTCTGGAATCAACGGAATTTTAAGAGAGCCTGACACCATCCCAAAGCCAACAGCTATGGAAACTAAAACGCCTGTGAGCCAGGCAACAAAGCCCCAGAGTGCGGCAAATGTGCTTTTAACTCTTCGATTACTTCCTCTTTTTGGCATGCTTATTATTGGAATTTGAAGTATATAAAAGTTATTATTTTTTACTTTTTCTTCTGCAATTCTCTTACTGCATCTAAAACACGCAAATCGGGCGAGAGAACATAAACATGGTCGTCTTTGAAGCGCAGGGCGCGGTAAATTCTCTGCAGAAACTCGCGCCTTGCCTTATCTTTGTAAAAATCCCAGAAATATTCAGGGTGTGTTTTTTGCAGAAGTTTCCAGAAAGTATCGTTGATATTGGGATTGGGATATTTTGTAAAAATTATTGAATTGCAAATGTCTCCTGGAAAATCTACACCTCTGGAGCATTTTGTCGTAAAAAGGTGTGAAGAGAGCTTTTTTTTAAAATTTGAAATTGCCGCGCCGGTTTTGTCGTTAAGCTGCATATCTCTTAGAATCTCACGAGAAATTAATCCGTGCAGATGATGCGCTGAAATTTCAGTTTCTGATGGCAGGTCTTCGAAAGCATTGACATGTATGAGCACGGGCTTCTTTGCTTTTTCAAAACACGCAAATAAGGCGCAGAGGTAATCTTGGCGTGAATTCTTTTTTGAATTGAAGTTTGAATATCTGCAGTCAAACTCTTTGCCTGTTTTATGAATTTCTATTGCTCCGGGCAGCTGCGTTTCTGCCTCGACAATTTTGAAATCGTTCAGGCCAAAAACCTTTTTTAAGATATCTTCAGAATGCAATGTTCCGGACATTAGCACAAGTGCTTTGCTTTTTTCAATTATTTCTTGAAATCTCTTGGAAAGATTTGTTGAGACTAAGTTTACAAAAATATCTTTTTCATATCTCCTAAAGGTCAGATATGTTTCATCAAGAAAATCTTTGAAGTTTTCAGCGACTTCTAAAGCTTTGTTGGCATAGTTTAATTCATCAATCATTATTTCTGCTGCGAGTTCTGTGGATTTAAGAAATGCTTTTAGAATTTTTTCAACCTTTGTTTCGTTAACATGAAAAATCTTATTTTCATCTATTCCCAGCGCTTGCTTATTTTTTTCTTCCAATTGAATAAGATTTAGAATTTCATCAATAACCTCCTGAGCATTTGGAGAATCTGGAGAAATTGATCTTAGCGATGCTGCGAGGCGCGTCAAATTCAAATCTTGCTGCATTGAAAAATTGTCTAAAAATTCATCTGCCTCATCGATAATGTCCACTTCTGTTTCCGGCTTTCTGTCTAGAGCAACTTCTATTTTATATTTTGCAGAATTAAATATTATTACATCTGCCTGAATGTAAGCGAGATATTGGTCATAGTAAGAACAGCCTGGTTTTCTGTGATAAAATATAAAGTCCCTGCCGCGCAGACCGCGGTATCTTAATTTTTTTGCATCTTTTAGCATTGAAAGCTCAAAATCTGCTGGGCGAATTGGGCTCCAATAAGGATTTGCAGGTGCAATTGCGATTCTTTTTAATTTTCTTAGTTCTGGCAGTTCTTTATTTTTGATGAATGGATTTTGCTCGTAATACTCTTTTATTTTTTCTGAGTTTTTCTCAGTAATCTTTAAAGTATCCGGCAGAAAGGGGCTTGCACAAGAAACTCCGGGCTCAATTATAGAATCGTGGTTGTCTCTTCCAGTTATCATAGCAATTTTCATCCGCGAGCCATTTTTTTTGATGAGATATTTTTTACTGGCATAATCTTCTTCATACTGCCTCTGAAGGCCTTTTACCGGAACAACTATAGAAGTCTTGCCTAAAATTCTAGCAATATTGAGCGCCACGGCTGACTTGCCTGTACCACACACGCCATGAATGAGAATTATCTTATTCCCTGCTTTAATTAAGTCTATAACTTCTTTTACAACATCTTCCTGTGTTTTTCCATTTGAAAACTTTAAGGGGGAGAATTTTGTATTTTCAGAATATAAGCTCCAAAAAGATTCATCCAATATTGGATTGATTTGCTTTTCTTCTCTAAGAAATTGCAAGGAATTGGATGTTTTCAGCTCATGTTTTTCAGCTGCAAAACCTACATTTGCTTCATTCTCCCCAGAAAAGAAGTCCATAATCTGCCCATCAATGCTTTTGAGCCTGCCGTCAGAACTAAATTTTATCCTCTCCATTAAGTTATTTTGAAAAGCTTGTTTAAAAGATAATCGGTTGCAAAAAAGCTTATTCAATGCCTATTCTTTTTTGAGATGTGAAAATTATAACTTTGTTTGGAATTTCTTTTTTAATTGCGGCATCGAGGGTTGCAATAAAGCAGCCTTGCTTGCCTTTTTTAATCAACTCCCTGTCTACTGCATCATTCCCCAACTTAGTTTTTTTGATTCCGATTTTTTCAAAAATTTCAAAAGCAATTTTTATTGCTTCTCTATCTGCTTGAGAAACTTTATATTTAAGGTCTTTCAATTCTTGGTAAACTTCTAAAGGCAAAGATACTTTAAACCCTTGCTCTTCCAACTGAGTAATAAAATCAATTTTCTCTTTTACGCAAGCAATTATAAAATTGCTATCCAGCAGGACTTCCATTAAGTAATAAAAGAATAATGGATATATTAAGCTTCCTATTTAAGGCAACAGAAATTTTATATAGGAAGAAATACTGATGTTTTAATGGAAGAGGCTGAAGTTGGGCATGTTATAGATGCACTTAATGAAACAAAACAAGCTTTGAAAGATGCTGAAGCTGCGAATCTAAGAGCGCTCTCTGATAAAACAATTCACAGCGCCTCGCTTGTTCAGGATGCTGGAAGCATCACTCTTGCAGTAATAGTTTATTCTTTAAGCAAGTTAATTGAACGAGGAGACAATAAGAAGATAAAACAATGGGATAAGTTTACAAAAAAAATAAACTCTTTTCTTTCTTTGGCAATTGCTGCCTTGAAAGAGCACAATTTTAAAGCGTACGAGTTGTATCTTGAAAAGATAAGGCAGTCTATAACTTCTATTTCTCCGAATTTAAAGTCATATATTCAGGAAGTTTTAAGAAAAGCAGCTATAAATAAAGCATCAAAGATTTATGAGCATGGCATTTCAATGGGGCAGACAGCAGACTTGCTCGGAATAACTCAATGGGAGCTGACAGAATATGCGGGCCAGAAATCAGTTGATATTATATCTTACGAAAATCCAGAAAATATAAAAGAGAGAGCTAAAATGGCTCTGGAGTTTTTTTCATGAAGGAAATCAAATTAACAAAGTATGAAAAAGAGAATTATTTATTAAAAGATAAAAGAGACTTAATAATTTTATTAAAAATAAAAAATTTAGAAAAAAGAAGATTAAATAAAGCTGACAAAGAGATAATTAATTTGATACAGAGAATTCTGATGATTAAGTCTTTTGTTCAGAATTCTCTGTCTAGTCAATTCTGTTTAAACGTGGAGCAATCAACAGAATTGACTATAAGAACACAGCTAAAAAAAGATTGGCGTTCTTCTTTGATTGATTATGTCGAGAATCTTGAAAACCACGCTCTTCAGAGCGTGGTGATTCTCGAGCATCCAAAAAACGAGCGCCTTTCAAACCACGGCTTTCAAGCCGTGGTGGCGCATCGTTTTTTTGATTTAAATAAATTTTCAAAATATAAAAAATGAAAGCAGTGATATTTGACTCCGGAACTTTGATAAATCTTTCAATGGGCGGCTTGCTGAATATTCTGGTGAGTTTGAAAAAAAATCTGGATGTAAAGTTTATTATAACGCGCGCAGTAAAATATGAAGTAATTGACAGACCTATGGGAATAATGCGCTTTGAACTTGGCGCCTTACGAATACAGAAATTATTAAACAGCAAGATTCTGGAGATGCCTTCTTCTTTAGGATTGAATGATGATAAAATAGCTCAAGAAGGCAAAAAACTTGAAGAGCTGGCAAATCATTTCATTCAAGTTAGGGGCAAATGGGTGCGGTTAGTAAGTGAAGCAGAGATATCCTGTCTTGCTTTAAGCGACGAACTTTCAAAAAAAGGAATCGAAAATATTATTGCAATTGATGAAAGAACAACAAGAACTTTATGCGAAAGCCCAGAAAGCCTTGAAAGAATAATGTCAGAAAAGCTTCATCAAAAAGTAACCATCGCTGCAGAAAACACAGATACCTTTTCTAAGTATAAATTTATCCGCTCTTCTGAATTAGTTTATGCTGCTTATAAAAAAGGGCTTATTGACTTGCAGGGAGGAAAGGTCTTAGAGGCGCTTCTTTATGCTACAAAATTTAATGGGGCAGCAATATCTTTTGAAGAAATTAATATTTTAAAGAGACTTTAAGGCGCAGAATAAAATTTATTTTCAAAAAGAAATCCCGTTTGTATTCTACCTTTCACCATATAGCTAACTTCGACTTTAGTAACTTCTCCATCTGGCTGGCAATAGAAATTCAAACCAACAACACCAGCAGGCAAACCGCTTCTATTGCTAGAATTGCATGCTTCTAGAGATTCTATTATTGCTTCAGCTACCCTATCGGGATTTGCTGGAGAAACATCTAAAATTCGCAAATGCCCCCTCTGCTCATCCCTGCTATCTTCTAATCTTTGGGCTATCATTTTAAATATGGGCCCAGGAGGAATTGAACCCCCATCAGCTGCTTACTCCAATGATAATCGCTGGAGGCAGCCAGATTAACCTTTATCCTATGGACCCTACATTATTTGGCGGAAAAGAGAAGTTTTAAGCTTTACTAATGACGCGAGCAGAGCAATAAGCAAGAGATTAGATTTCTAAAGTTGCAGACAATAATATTTTTTATGTCTATAAAAGAATAAGCGAAGAATATTGCTGTCGTATCAGTTTTTAATTTTGTCCGCAAAATTTAACTTTTATAAGTTACAGAAAATTGCGTAGCTTGTGGCACATTTTGTACGCAGTTTTCTGTCTGGAGAACTGCAACACAGAGAGCTACAAGTAATGCAGTTATCCATGTTTAAGATGAATTTATATTTTTATTTTATAATTCTAATAAATATGACAATCGAAAACATTTATAAACAAAATCCTCCTTAAAATATCATGCCTGAAAAAAGAGTAAATGAGGGAGTTGAAAAAGCAGTTGTTTCCAAGAAGAAATATGAAGAATTGGAACAAAAATTAATTGAAAATCTTGTTGAATTGCAAAGGGTGCATACTGCTTTGGCGGAAAAATTTGACAAACTTTCTGAGCAGATTGCTAGTTTATTAGGCTTATTTGAAATGGCTGCAAAGAGCTTTGCCGCACATCCTACTAACCAGATTGCTGAGAAAGACAAAGATTTCCTTGATAAAATAGACAAGCTGCTAGACCAAAATAAAACAATAGCAAAGGGTTTAACTCTTATAGAAGAAAAAGTGCGCGAGAGAATGTATGGACTTCAAGGCAATCAATTTTCTTCTGAAACAAGACAAGAAGAGGAAACCCAGCCCTCTGCAATAAATAGGCCTCTTCCAAGGTTCTGACATGGCGTCTGATTTGAATGGAAGACAAATCTTTCTTGAAACTTTTGTTAGAAATTTAATAATTAATGCTGCGCCTGAAGAAGTCAAAGAAAAAATTGAAGAGAAAGAAAAAGTTCAGCAAACCATTCCAATAGATTTTGAAAAAAATATTGCTCAATATGTCCGAGAAAATATCCCTTCTCTAGAAAAACAAAATACTGCTGTGAAAGATTTGCAGATGCAACAAATAAAACAACAAATTATTGAAACAGACGCGCTGCCTGATATAGAAGAGGGATATGAACTTAGAGAAATAAAGTTTCCAAGATCTGTTATGACTAAAGAAATCGAAGCAAGTGATAAAAATGAAATTCAAATTGGAGAAATTACTTTTGAAAAAATTCCTTTCCAAGAAAAAAAAGAACTAATGCCTGATAGGTCTATTAATAAACTGCAAACGAAACCTTCTGGAATTCAAAATTCATCAATGAAACAGCGTATGCAATTAAGAAGGCCCTTAGTGATTTTACCGCGAAGACCTATGTCTTATCAAAATATTCCTAAACCGACTGGCACACCATTGCAAAAATCAAAATTTTTACATCCTTCTATGATAGAAAAAATAACTATCTTTGGGCTGGCGAAATTAAATGGTCTTCTCGAAGATCCGAATGTACAGACTATAGAATGTTCTGGTCCAAATAAGCCAGTTCTAATCTATAAGTCTGGGGCTATACAACCAACTAATATTCTTTTTACAGCTGATGAAATAGATGTTATTATGAAAGAGATTTCAGATAAGACCAGAATTCCATTAACAACTGGAGTTTTCAGGGCTGCGCTTCATAGATTTATAGTAACTGCCGTACTTTCTGAATTTGTTGGAACAAGATTTATAATTCAAAAGAAAGCACAGGTTGGGGAATAGAAAAATTTTATAAGTTATAGGAAATCACTTTAATAATCGTATTTTTTTTGAATGATTTCCTATCTAGCAAACAACAAAAAAGCTACGAAAACTAAAGTTGTTTGTTATAATATTGCACGGAACATCAAAAATTTTCTGAAAATTTGTATGGCTCAAAAAAGACTAAGCTTTTTTGAACTTAGTAATTTCTGGAAGCATATCTGCATGACCAAGCAAAGCAGCTCTGCAGCAATATCTTTCTAATCCTAATTCAGTCAAGACTTTACCGGCGTCTTCGCCTGCTTCTGTTCTTTTTTTGTATTCTTCCCACAATTGACCTATTGGCTTTCCACACCCCATACAACGAACTGGAATTATCATATTAATATTCAAGAAATGTGCTTTTTAAAACTTGCTATATTGGCATTTACTTAGCTTTCTGAAGCTCCGACGATAAAAAATGACTATTTTTTTGCTAATTTCTGCCTTTATAGACGATAACTACTTCAGAAAGCTAAGCTATACACAATTTACTTAATTGAGTTACTTCTTTCGTAAATTGTGTATTAGAGAATTAACGTACAAAATGTAACACAATTACGTTAATTCTCTATATTTCTATATTGGGCATTGCAATTTGTGGAGATAGAGAATTAATGACTTTACTATCAAAAAGAGTCATCATTAATTTTCCTGAATATTTATTAATTCTATGCACATCGCCCTGTTTTTATGGAACCCTACACGCCTGGAATAGATTCAAGAGCTATTACTGCTTCTTGAAGAGATTCTAATTCTTTTACCTGAGATTCTAAATCACGAACCCCGCCGAGTTCTTGATATTTTTTTAATTCCCGCATATTGCCTGCCAAATCGTCAGGAGAATTATTAATTTCTTCATACCGAAATAACTTTGCTAATCTCTCCAAAATTGATTTGTCCCCTCCTCTTTCCTCAATAAAAGCTTCAGCAAGTTTTTGATATCCTATAGCAAGTACAGTATTTCTGCGCATTTCATCTGCTCTATTACCTTCAGATGCGTAGGGCATACTTTTAAGGATTTTACATGCTTCTTCCAGCTCTCCTGCTTCTAATGCTCTCTCAAATCTTGTAAGATACCCCCTGCAATATTGAATGCCTAAGAATAAATCCATATAAAATAAACAAAAAACTTATTTATAAACAATCGTATGATTTGATATAATTGTTAGAGAACAATTGTAAAAATTTTAAATCCTAAGCGATATATAACTATGGCAATTATAAAGCTTTAATCCCCCACATCAAATGGCTGTTAAATAAATTTGTTACTCTCCCTCAAAATCAACGACTTTAAAAATTGGCCAGATGAGTTTTTCTCTGCCTTTTAACTCTGGCAATTCAACAATAAAAGCACATTCCACGACCTGCCCTCCTAGCTGTTCTATTAAATGACCTGCTGCTGAAGCTGTTCCTCCTGTTGCAATCAAATCATCAACAAGCAGAACTTTTTGGCCAGGAGAAATTGCATCTTTATGAATTTCTACAGCATCTTTGCCGTATTCGAGTTCATATTCAGCTTTTACTGTTTCTGCTGGCAGTTTTCCCGGCTTTCTAACAAGAACAAGCCCTTTTCCGAGTTTTAGCGCCAAAGCAGAAGCAATTATAAATCCTCTAGATTCTATTCCTGCTACTAAATCAATTTCCTTATTTTTATAGCGCTCTTCTAAAATCTTTATTGCTTTTGCAAAGCTGTCTTTATCTTTCAAAAGAGTTGTGATGTCTCTGAACATTATTCCTTGTTTTGGCCAGTTCGGGATAGTTCTTATTTTACTTTTTATAAATTCCTTGTCTTTTTCAAAGACATCTGCAATTGAAACTTTCTCAATTATTTTAATTAAGAGAGATTTCATTTTTTCTGAGTTTTGATTAAAAATTTCCATTATTGCCTCCCATGAAACAGGTATTTCTTCCTGCTTCCAGCAGTCATAGTCTGTAGACATTGCTATTGCTGAATATTCTATGCCTGCTTCTTTTGCGAGAATTGCTTCTGGAGCAATTGACATATTGATAACATCTGCTCCCCAATGCTGAAACATAAAACTCTCTGCGCGCGTTGAAAATCTTGGACCTTCAATTGTTATTACTGTGCCTTCATTATGAAAAGGGATGCCTAATTCTTCGCATGACTCTATTGCTTTTTCTCTTAAAAATTCTGAAAATGGCTTTGCTAAACTGATGTGCTTGATTCCCTCTTCAAAAGAATCAAAGAAAGTCAGTTTTCTATGGCGCGTGAAATCTATAAAATCTGAAAGAATGATAAAGTGCCCTCTTGCAATTTCTTCGCGCAGGGAACCTACAGCTGTCGTTGCGATAATATGCGTGCAGCCTAATTTTTTTAATGCGAAAATATTAGCTCTGTTGTTGACGTATGTTGGAGTTATTTCGTGCTTTCTGCCGTGCCTGGCAAGAATGCAAACTTCCATATCCTTGATTTTCCCGCAGGTTATTGGGGATGAGGGGCTCCCGTAGGGAGTATCTATCTGAAGCTCTTTATGCCCATCCAAAAGCCGAGGGTCATCTAAACCAGAGCCTCCGATAATGCCTAATTTCATTAAATAACATAAACTGAGAATTATAAAAGATTATGTATTCTCAGGTATATATTTTGCAGTTCTTCTAATTGCAAAAAGCGTAAGATTAATAAGTCTAATAATATTTTTTTAAATATGGCAAAAGATTATAAACCTCATATTGTTTCGACAGATTCATATCAAGTTTGGTTACATAGAACTCATAAGTCTCTCGTAGAGCCTATTTTAAAAAAAGGATTAAGAATAAGCGTTGGACAAATAGAATCAACTGCAAGTCAACAGCCAAGCACATTAGAAAAAGCCGAAGGGTCCTATCAGCAGACACATAAAGGAAGTGATGTTGTAATTGTTGTAAAACTGCCGAGAGAATTAATCGTGGGAAAAAGACCTGATGAATATAATATCGCAGAGATAACTTATTTTTGTCCTAAGGAAAGGGATTTTTATATCCAAAGAAAACATATTCATGGTTGGATAGATAAATCAAATGGGGAGTATCAAGAAAATCCTTATTTGGCGAAACAGCAAAGATTGACTAAACATAATTTTCCACGAATGGTTTATGACGAAGTAGAAGATAAAGCAACTACTTTGATTGAACATGAGCAAAAAATTCCTTTCATGACGGCAAAGCCTATCAAACTAAAGATTCCAAAAAATATGAAGATAATTGAATAATTTGCATTATAGATTAAACAACTTTTACATAAGGAGAGAGATTATTTAAAATTATTTCAAAAAGTCAATGCCGAGTTCTTTTTCTAATTCGTCTTTTTGGTTTATTGTCAGGTCAGTTGAAGCACCTAGAATCTGCGAACTCTTGACGCCGGTAACTATCAAAAGAACTTTGATTGACTTGTCCATATCTGGAGAGATTTGCGCTCCAGAAATTATTTTTGCATCTGGAGCAACTTTGCCGCCAATTACTTCCATTACCTGCCTGTATTCATCTAAAGTCATATCTGGTCCGCCGATAATATTTACTAAAACTCCTGTTGCATTTGTGATATCCACATCAAGAAGAGGATTATTTACTGCTTTCTCAACTGCATCTAAGGCTCTATCCTTAGAGTCTGATTCTCCAATGCCTATAAGAGAAACTCCCCCGTCAGACATTACTGCTTTTATATCTGCAAAATCTAAATTGACCAAGCCTGCTTTTGTTACAAGCTCAGTTATTCCTTTAACAGAATTAGTAAGAATTTCATCTGCTACTTTAAAAGCTGTATGAATCGGCAGTTCTGGAGCTATTTCAAGTAGTTTATCGTTTGGAATTACTATTAAAGTGTCTGTGACAGCGACCATTTTATCCAAACCATACTGGGCATTTTCAATTCTTTTCTGGCCTTCAACTGTAAAAGGCAAAGTAACTACTCCTATTGTCAGGGCGCCTTGTTTCTTTGCTAGTTCTGCAACAACTGGCGCAGCACCTGTTCCTGTTCCCCCGCCTAAGCCGCAAGTAATGAATACCATATCAACTTCACCAAGTTTTTTCTTTATCTCCTGTTCTGATTCTCGTGCTGCCTGCTCTCCTATTTTTGGATTGCTTCCTGCGCCTAAGCCGTGAGTTAATTCGCGGCCGATTAGAATTTTAGTGTCTACATTTGAATAAAGCAAATCTTGGGCATCTGTGTTAATGGCTATTATTTCGCAGCCTTTGATTCCTGTTTCTTTCATTCTTGAAACTGAATTGCCTCCCCCGCCGCCAAGCCCTACTACTTTTATTCGCGCACCCTGCTTTTTCAATAATTCTTCGAGCTCTTTATCGATTTCGTGCGTGTTTACACTCTCTTTTTCAACGGTAATGCTAGCCATATTTGATGTAAGTTATATGTATTTATAAGGATTGTTGTTTTTAGATTTTATTCTTTTTTGTCTTTGATTTTTTCTTCTTTATCTGCTTCTTTAGTTTGTTCTTCTGTTTTTTCTTCCTTTAATTCAAAAGTCATTTCTTTTCCAATTATTTCTTTAAATTTATCTTTAAAAGCATGAACAAATACTTCAAGATCTTTTGGACCTTTGACAACAATAGACTCTTTAACTTCAAACTCTGGGATAAATTTTAATGTTAATTCAAAGAGGCATTTGCATTTTTCTTTTTCATCTGTAATTTTTCTTACAATCTTGAATTTGTATAATAAGTCTCTGCCTGCGAGGGGATTGTTAAGGTCTGTGATAACGCGGGCGCCTGAAACAGCAATTATCTTTGCAATTGTGTTATCCAAAGCAAGCACCATGCCTGGCCGAGGATTGATTTTCTGTTCTGTGAAAACCTTTAGAGGAATTGTTTTTACAAGTTCTCTATGCCTTGGACCGAATCCTTCTTTTGAAGATACATTAATCTCATATTCTTTGCCAATCTCCTTATTTTCCAGGGCCTTATCCAAGCCGGGCACGACCATGCCGCGGCCAATAACAACTATTGTTTCAGCAGGCTTTGCTTCTGGATTCAGCTTTTTCAAATCTTCATCAATATTTGAATCGAAAACTTTACCCTCTAAAAATCCTGAAAATTTTATTTCGACAAAGTCGTTTTTAGCAGATGTTTCCATTAAAATATTTAAGAAAGATGTTTTATAAACGTTTCCAGAACATCGGCTTTGCGTATAAATTAGCCCTTCTTAATCTTTTTGAAGTATGATAATCTTGCTTTATTATCTTCGCTTTCTAAATGTACGGGCATAATATTTTTTTAAGCCTGTATAAGGATAGATAGGGAATATTATTATCATATCCTCTTTAATTTTGCTTCGAACAAGTTAACTTTTGAGTTATTTACATAAATTTACCTCATTTTTGGTCACTACAAGAAGCATCGTCGATATTTTTTGTTAATTTTTGGAATATTACTTATTTTAGTGCCAATATTGAATACTGCAAAAATACAAAATTATTATTTTATTCTCGATAAAAAACGCAGTGACCAATTTTTATAGAAAATTAAGTTATTTAAGATGGATTTATATTTTTTACTTTATAATTCTTAGTAGATATCAGAACATCAGAAATCTCTTTTATATCCTAAACTAAAACTGCTTGCTCCATTTATAGTTCCTCCCATATAAAAACTGCCTCTGAAAATATTGCCTCCGGCGCCTAAAAACATTGCAGCTTTTTCGTTTTCGTTCCATGGTCTTCTTACTGCAAAACTAATGGACAAAGAATAATTAATAGGCAGTTGGGCAGTAAATTCTAAATTACTAGTATCCCCACGAAGATGCATATCTACAACTTCTCTATGCCAAGTAAAATATCCATAGGGATTCTGCCTAAATGGCCTGATTCCCCATTTCCAATTTGAAGGCAGACGAGAGGGCTCAAATCTTTCAAAACCTGGAATGCCTTCCTGAAGTTTATTAAAAGGATCTACAAGCGTGTTTCTTTCTTCTCTTCCAGAAAAAGCATCGCTGAACTTTAATCCTATTTCTCCCCTCCAATAATCTACTGGAAATGTTTCCAATAGGAACTGCCGTGCAGCCTGCCTTGCACTATTCTTTACGCCTCCTTTAGCATATCTGGCGTAAGTCTCAAATACGAGTTCTCTATTAGCTTCGCTTTCTAACAAGTAAGTATTAAAATTAACAAAATTAAATCTATCTTTAAAATTTCTCGCAAGTCTTTCGTCGAGCAGATATCTTAAATCTTTTTGATTAAAAGGGTTTTCAAGCAGAGGAATAGCGACTGCATCGACTCTATTATTGTCTTGCGGGTTTTGTGAATCCTGAGGCTTTGAAGAAACAGAAGGAGATTGCTGAGCAATTAAAATACTTGGAAGTAATAGGCTAAGCAGCGCTGTACAGAGGCTTTCTTTTAGATACCTGCAGAAGTTCATTTTATTAATAAAAAGAAACTATATTTAAATCTCGTTTACTGAAGTAAAGTTGCGACTTTTGGCTGCTTAAGGCTTCGCAGATGATAAAGCAAATCTTTATAAATCATTTTTGTTAAATTGATTTATGGTTTTAAGATTAACAACTGCCCATAGCTCAAAGCCTGGCTCTGTTATTATGATTGATGGAGAAGCTTGCACTGTTAAAGCAAATGATATCAGCAAGACTGGAAAGCACGGAGCAAGCAAATGCCGAATAGAAGCCATAGAGATTTTCAGCGGAAAGAAGAAAGTTATTGCAGTTCCTGGAGATACAAGATTTGATGTTCCAATGATTGAAAAAAGAAAAGCACAAGTATTAAGTGTTTCTGAAAATTCTGCATCTATTATGGATTTAGAAAGTTTTGAAACTATTGATGTTCCTTATGGCGAAGATATAAAAGAGCAACTTGCTGCTGAAAAACAAGTTGAATATTGGGATATTGAAGGAAAGAAATGCATAATGAGGGTAATGTAATATGGCTGCAAAATTACCTATTGCTCAAACCAGAATGTTCTTTAATGTTTTTATTTGCAGAGAATGCAATAAGAAGATAAGAACGCAGGCAGTTAGAGTTATTGCTGGAAAAGTAAAATGCCCGAAATGCGGGGGCAAGCGCTTTAGGCCGATTAAAAAGAAATAGGTGTTTATGAGCTTTATAATATATGACATTGGGTTTATGATTTTGTCAGTTCTCCTAGTTGCAATTTTCCTTTATACCCGAAAGCATAATCTAAAGAGGCAGGGCATTCTATATCTTTATCATACAAAAGTAGGGATTAAGTTCATAGAGTTTGTAAGCAAAAAATTCTCAAAAATATTAAAGCCGATGCAATATCTAGTTGTAAGCTGCGGGTATTTCTTAATGATTTTTATGGTTTGGGTCCTAATCAAATTTGCTTATGTTTATTTGCGTTCGCCTTCTGCTGCGAGTGACTTGAAAATACCTGTTCTTATGCCGCTTGTTCCTTATCTTCCAGAATTATTTAAACTAGATTTTCTGCCTTCTTTTTATTTTACTTATTGGATAATAATTATTGCAGTTATTGCAATTCCGCATGAATTTGCGCATGGTATTTTTGCAAGGATAAATAAAATAAAGATTCATTCAACTGGATTTGGATTTTTGGGGCCTTTTTTAGCTGCTTTTGTCGAGCCTGACGAAAAGAAAATGGAAAAAAGCCCAAAATTTGCACAGCTTTCAGTGCTTGCCGCAGGAACATTTGCGAATGTAATTGTGACAATTATTTTTGCAGTATTGATATGGCTATTTTTTATCAGCGCATTTTCTCCTGCAGGAGTGCAGTTTAATGCATATTCCATAAGCGCTGTTAATTTTTCAGAGATAAATGCAATAAATGATGCGGGTGTTGCTGATGGAAGAGAAATTTCTTTGGTTTTGAATTCTAATGAAAGCCTTATAAATCTAACTGCAAATAATTTAACTTATTTTGTGCCGCCCGCATTGTTCAAAAAAGCAATTGAAGAGAATAGGGAATTTTTCTTTGCCTATGACGATTCTCCTGCTTTAAGAGCTAATTTGACTGGAACAATTATTGAATTTGATGGGCAGAAAATAATCTCCCAAGAGCAATTGAAAGCGCTGATTTTAACAAAAAACCCCGGGGAGAAAGTGCAAATAAAAACAAAAGAAGGAGAAGAAATCAAGGAATATTACATCTCTCTTGGTGAAAAAGATGGAAAAGCCTTTTTAGGAATATCTCCTTTGGTTATTCAGACAACTGGACTGCTTGGCGAAATAAAAGTAAAATTCATTAAATTTACAGACCCTCTTAGTTATCAGAGATATTTAAATAGTGTCATCTATGAATCTTCTCTCGGCAATTTTGGAATATTTATTTATTATCTTCTTTGGTGGCTTGTATTGGTTAATTTGAGCGTGGCTTTGATGAATATGGTTCCTATGGGAATTTTTGACGGCGGAAGATTTTTCTTTTTGACTATCTGGGGAATTACTGGAAAGAAAAAAGCGGCGGAGTGGGCGTTCAAGATTTCGACCTGGGCAATTCTTGCAATTGTGGCTGCGATGATGATTAAATGGCTGTTTGCGATTTTTTAGATTTTGGTTTAATTAATAAACTTAACGCCTTCTTTTGTAAAAACAGCAAATCTTATGCCTACTGGAATGCCTAAAAGAGCAGAGATTAGAGCCATGTGCTCTTTGCCGTTGCCAGAAGCGATTGACAAAGCGACTTCAAATTCGCCGCTAATTTTGTCTTTTATTTTTTCCATTAATTCTGTTTTTAATTCGAGAATTGACTGGCTTGTGTCTATGGTAATTGCTTCACCGCCATATGGAAAACTTTCAGTATCTTTAGCTTTAACAACTAAAACTTTATCCCATTCTCCTTTTTTTATTAAAGCTGTAACCTGCCCCCAATTTTCTTTGTCCGCGCCTAAAAAAGCGATTAATTCCATATTTTATTTAAAAGAATTGGATTTATAATGATTGTTGTGCTGAAAAATGAAGCTCCTGCGCCAAGAACACAAAACACCAAAAGACAAAACCAATTATTATTTCTGCAACGACTTGCCCATTAGATATCAACTAATTATTTATTTTATTTTTACATTTTTAGGTGATTAGTAGAAATCTGCACTAAATACTCTTCTAATGAAATTATAAGCTTACTCAATTAATTTAAATAATTATTAAATAAGTTCGATAAATCTCAGATATTAAAGGACTATTCTAATATTTATTTCATCAAAGTTCGCATTTTAATTACTTGCAGACATTTTTTATTATTTTATCTTCTGCAAATACAAAAATCTGGTTCATTAACTCCCCGATCGCCTATTTTTATTGTATTCTGCAGTGCTTTATCCACGCGACAAGAGTACGAAGTATTAATCAAAAATATTTTCTTGCTCAAAATGTTTATATACCTGCATGATTATTATACAATATGCTATTATATACTATGAGAATAAGAGAAGTAACTGCGGATGAGGTGGTGGAGAGAGCGCGACAGCAACCGCCTGCTTCTAGAGAAGAGTTTCTAAAAAGAGCTAGTAATTGCTGGTCTCCCGAAGTCTGTGATTCTGTTAGAAAATTAGCTGATTCTTATGGGCATGGAGAAAAAATTGATATAAATGCAGCAGTTATAAGCGCTCGTCGAGCATATATGGATATGGTTGGTGCAGATGGTCCTCCGGTAAGCGTGTCAAGATTGCGTTTTGGATAAGTATCTGCTTAAGTTTAAGGTTTAGTCTCATTCAAAAAACTTTTTATTTATTCTTAGAATTATTTTACGAGCAGGGTAAACTTGTAAGAGTCTTGGAAACTTCATAAAACTCGCGTAAGTCCTTTATTCTATCTCTTTGAATTTGCGCATATCTGCTTCCTTCAAGTAGAGGTATTGTCACTTCTATTGCTTCTAAACAAGCTTTATACTCTTCATCGCTACGCGGCAATAAAGAATAATCAAACATTAATGTACGCGATTGCTGTTGAATTGTTTCTTGCCATTCAAGACCCCACTGACGTGCTTTGCCAGTTGCGTCATTAGGAAAATCCCTATTTAAATCAAGCTTCAAACGTTCTACATTATCTATAGTACGCTTCAAATCAGCAACCGCCATCTCAATAAGCGTGTCCATTTAATTATAAGAGCCCTAAGGTTTATAATTATTGCTGTTGCGCCTCGCTATCTAAAAAGATAGTTTTATAATTGTCTTTTTCCAATAATGAATATGATAAGAGAGATTCCATTGGCTGAAATTACCCTGCGAAGGTATGAAAAGCCTTATGATGCGCCAAAAAGAGAGCTTATAAAAAAAGTCTGCCTCAGCCTCGGATTGCTTCAGCCAGGAGATTCGAGAGATATTATTGTTGATATTCTGCTTGTTCTGGAAGAGGCGCGAAAAGAGAAGAAATGGCTTTCGTCGTTTGAAATACGGGATAAAATTGAAGAAGTGCGAAAAGAGAATTCATTGGAAAACAAAGGGCTTGCGGAGAGCAATATTCGCAGGCAATTAAAAAGATTGAGAGATGCTATGCTTGCTGATAAAAATGACAACAAATACAGGCTTTCTGAATTTGCTCCTATTTCTGAGATTTTCTCTTCGAAGATTGAAAGATTTTTGATTCCGCAGATGATTGAAAGAATTAAAGAATATTTGGTTAAACTGGACAATATTCAATAAATTTTTGCCAGAGCAAAAATTTATAAACCATTTATTTTGTATAAGATTACTACTTCTTAAAACATCGGGGGTTTTAGGGCGTAGTTAAGGAAAAATGATATTTATTGTAAAAGTCTCATCAGGCAAAGAAGACAAATTAGCTGAGATGATTGCTGAAAGAGTAGAAAAAAAATCTCTAAATGTATTTTCAATTGCAAGACCTCATGGACTAAGAGGGTATATAATTGTTGAGGCTGCTGATAAAGATGCTCTAGAAGAGGCCACATTTAATCTTCCTTATACTAAAGGAATAATCGGCAAGACTGTTACATATGATGAAATAAAAAATATGCTTGATCCAAAAATTGAAGATGTTAAGATAGAAATTGGAGATATTATCGAGATGATTACTGAGCCCTTCAAGAATGAAAAAGCTAAAGTAATCAGAGTTGACAAGCAAAAAGGAGAAGTGGTTGTTTCTTTGCTTGGCGCTTCTGTTCCTATACCTGTTACTGTTAAATTAGATAACGTAAAGGTTATAAGGCGTGAAGAGAAAGAAAAAGAAGAGGAAGTTGAGCATCCTAAAGATGAAGAAGAACTGATATTCGAATAAATGATAATAAAACTGATTGTTGACGGCGGGGATATGAAAGTTGGTCCAGCAGTAGCTCAGCAAGTCGGTCCGCTTGGAATAAATCTCGGAAAATTGACAGCTGATGTCAATAAAGAAACTGCGGGATTTAAAGGAATAAAAGTGCCTGTGGAGATTGATGTTGATGCAAAAACAAAAAATTATAAGATAAAAGTTTTTTCACCGCCTGTATCTGAATTGATTAAAAAAGAGCTTGGCTTGGAAAAAGGTTCTGGAAATGCTGGAGCAGTCAAAGTGGGAAACATTGCGTTTGAAAGAATTGTTGATATTGCAAAAACTAAAATGCCTGGACTTTTAGCTAAGAATTTGAGTGCTTCGGTCAAACTAGTTGTTGGAACATGCGTTGCTTTAGGAGTTTTAATAGATAATAAACCTGCCAAAGAGATTGAGCAGGATATTGATTCTGGTGTTTATGACAAAGAGATAAAACAAGAGATAACCCAGCCTTCTGAAGAAAAGAAAAACAAATTAAAAGAATTTTATGCAACTATCAAAGAAAAGCAAGATAAAGAATTGAAAGCACTTGCAGAAGCTAAAGCTGCTGAAGAAGCTGCTAAGGCAGCTGCTGCAACTGCCGCGCCTGCTGCTGGAACTGCGCCTGCTGCTGGAGCAGCTGCTGCAACTGCCGCGCCTGCTGCTGGAACTGCGCCTGCTGCTGGAGCAAAGAAAGAAGAGAAGAAAGAAGTTAAGAAGAAGTAATTTTTCAACCAATTTTAATCTTTTAGGGCTTTGCGTATAAATTAGCCCTTCTTAATCCAAACAATTAAAAACTCCCTTAAATCTGTTTTTTTATTGGGGATGTAGTATAGCCTGGTTAGCACTCGAGGTTTGGGACTTCGAAACCCCGGTTCAAATCCGGGCATCCCCATTTGTATAATAGAAATGTTGCCCACAATAATTAACTAATCTTTGATGACTAAGAGAATTAAAATAATAATTGATTTTATCCTTTAATCAACATGACTAACTCTTTATAAAGCATATTCTGTTTTTTATGTCGAAGCTGCCTAAATAGCACTACCCTTTATAGCTATTTTATCACAATAAAGTTTATTTATCTTAAATTATCACTCATGATATGATAAACTTAGGTCAGGCAGTTTCGTATAATTTTCCTTATTATTTAACAGAGCGTCAAGTGATGATGGCGTGCAATACTATTGATAGAGATTTTAGAGCTTTCATGAAAAGAGTTGCATTTATCCCAAAACATCCTTATGGTGCACATTACGTTTATTCTAATCCAAAAGCATCAGTATGCTTATCTTGGACAAAACGAGCAGATACAAGAACCGAAGTGAGAGCAGAAGGCTATGAATTTGTAAGGGATAAAGGAATAGAATTAATCGCACAAGTTGATTCTATATTGAAAAGAGCTGAGAAGATAGGTGAAAATGAATCAAAAGGGATGACTTTTTTACCGACAGAACTTCCGGCATAATAGAATAATTTAAAAACCTATATTTCAACGGAATAGAATGGGCGCAAAAACAAAAAAGATAAAAGCTTTTGGAAAGTTCGGCTCTGGATATGGAGTTCGAGTCAGATCTGAATATAATGAAATTGAATCTACGCAAAGAAAGAGGCAAATTTCCCCATTTTATTCAAAAGGAAGAGCAAAAAGAATTGCTGCTGGAATTTGGAAATGCATGAAAACTGGAAAAGTATTTGCTGGACCTGCTTATTCGCTTAATATTAAAAAATAAAATGTCTGAAACAACAACTTTGACGAAATCTGTTCTTGCAATAAGAAGCTGTTCAGTATGCCAACTTTATGATCCTCACAGACAAGAATGCAACTATGAACTAGCATTTTTCATTTCACCTACTTCGAGGTCGAGGTCTATAAGAAGCTCATGCGATCGAACAGATGTCTCTTTTGTTAGCCATGAAATCGTTGTCGATTCTCAAGATCTCGTAGCACTTAATGAAAGGATTATTTACTAATCTAATTAAAAGTATAAAAAGATTATTCTATCTTGAAATTTATGCAGACTATGGCACATATCTCTAATTTATACAATGAAAAAATACAGTAGATGAACATTTCTAAGATAGCATTGACTTCTCAATGGAGATGGAGTAAAT
>ERZ1292640.691-Hain-H43-02um-R1-691-length-27600-cov-7_pt1 | contig 27600 bp, 24 predicted proteins | sample MGYA00564404_ERZ1292640 | MGnify/ENA primary metagenome ERZ1292640 (study PRJEB36523, sample SAMEA6512636) | groundwater metagenome | collected 2019-01-08 | study: AquaDiva: Metagenomics assemblies of 32 groundwater samples | reverse complement strand
ATTTTTGAATTAGTGGGCTCAGTCCAGTTCCATCCAGGTCCGGGGTTCTGAGCCTGCCGGGCAACGTTGCTCAACCTTCCGGAGCCGCAGAGGTTTTCCCAATGCTGACAGCGCGCGCCCAATTTGTTGAATGTTGAGATGTGACCCCAAACGATCAATCCTCCGTCTCCTCGTGGACCTGTTCCCATTTGGGGAAGACTTCGGGTTTGAGCTCGCCCCGGCGGATCAACTCTTGCAGATCGCGGATGATGGTGCGCCGGGCCACGCGGAATTCGCGGGCCAGCGCCGAGACGTTGGGCCGCTCTTTGGCCTTTGCGACCAGACGACGAATCTCCGTTTGGCGGCTGAGCCGGTCCGTCGAGCGGCTGAGGAGCGCATCGGCATCGATGCGTTTCGAACGTTCCAGGGCCTCGAACTGCCGGACAATTTCCGTTTGGCCGCATTCGCGCAGAGCGATCCGCACTGTCTTCAACAACTCATCCAGGTCCACGGGCTTGGTGATGCAGTAATGGGCGCGGCGAGGACCTTGCAGGGCATGAATCTGCTCGTGAACCTCGAGCGCGCCGGAAACGACGATCACCGGCACATGCGGCAACAGTTCCTTCAGCTCCGGCAGATAATCCAGCCCCAAGTCGCCCGCATCCAGAATGTGATCAAGAAGAATCAGGTCCGGCGGATGGCCGGCGACGGAGGCCATGGCTTCTTGCCCTGTTTTCGCCCGGCTAAGCTGGTAATGCGTGAGGGCCTCTTCGTAAATCTCGTATTGGAAATCGTCATCCTCAATGACCAGAATGTGCGGCTTATTCATAGGTCGGTTCTGAACTTAATTTATATCCGGCCCATTCCCGCAATCAAGCACAGAGAATCGGGGATCAATCCTGGACAGGAATGAAGATGCTGAAAATGCTCCCCCGGCCAACCACGGATTCGACGGCCAGCCCGTAGCCCAGGCCCTTGGCCAATTCATAAACCATGGAAAGCCCGAGGCCGGTGCCACGCCGCGTCGAGAGCGATTTGGTGGTAAAAAACGGCTCAAAAATGCGGGGCAGAATCTCCGGCGGAATCCCGTGGCCCCTGTCTTCAACCATCAACGCAATGTGTCGCGGCGCGGGGGCCGGAGCCAGGACGAGGCTGGCCGGCAACGCCGAAAGCACATTCGTGCGCAGGATCACATTCCCGCCTCCGGACATGGCATCCACGGCGTTCAGGATAAGGTTCACTAGCATCTGTTGGATCATTTCTCTGGAGCAGAAAACCGGCGGCAGAGGAGACACCTTCTCCAATCGAAATTGAATTTCCTGAGAAAACCGGTCTCCCAGCAATTTGATCGTTTCTTCAACGACATCCTCAAGATTCAAGGCGGCCAGTTCCTTTTCTGTCATCCGGCCCAGGCCGAGCATGGAGCGGACAATGCCGGTCCCCTGCTCCACCACCGTTTTGATCCGATCGACCCGCGTGCGCACTTTTTCGTTGTCGCCGGGATTGTGCTCGATGATCTGAATGGAGCCTTTGATGATGGAGAGAATATTGTTGAAATCATGGGCAATACCGGCGGCCAGAGTGCCGAGGGCCCTCATTTTCTGGCTGTGGAGCAACTCCTGGTGGGCGGCTTCCAGTTCCTGAGTGCGCTGGGCCACGATCTTTTCCACAGCCGCATAGCTGTGGACCAATTGGATGTGCCGGTTCACCGCCAGCCCGGCCAGGAACAGGATGATCAGAAGCAGAACGATGGAAACTCCGATCAGCCGAGGGTCTTTAAACCAAGGCACCACCACGTTAAACTCGATGAACGTCGATTTCGGGTCCTCATTCCAGTTCCGGTCCATGGCCCGTGCCTCGAGACGGTGTTTGCCGGACCCCAAGCCCGGCCAGGTCTTGACCGTTTCATGCGTGTAAGCCGACCACGGTGCGTCGTCGAGGCGATACGAAAAAAGAAGATAGGCTGCCGGGGTATAATTCCATTTGTCCACGCCGGCAAAACGGATCGTGGTGGTGTCGTCGCCCGTCCGTCTTCTGGGATTCTCCAACACCGGGGCCAAGGTCCGCGGGGGATCGGTATCTGCTTCCGGATGATAACGGCTGAGTCCGCCGCTGGTTCCCGCCCAGACCTGAGCTCGGGCATCTTCCGCGACTTCGTAAATGACGGAACTGGGCAAGCCTTCTTCCGTGTCATTCAGAACCCATGAGCCGTTATAGAAGCGGAACAAGCCGCTGCCGGTCGCCACCCAGATTCTTCCGTCCCGTCCTTTGATCATGGAACTGACGCGATCAAAACCGGAATGAACGAGCTTCCATTTCTGGCCGTTGAACTCCAGAATCCGGTCCGTGCCTCCGCACCAAATTCTCCCGTCGCCCACGTCCAACAGACAAAGAGCCCGCTCCAGACTGTAGCCTTGTTCGGGGCCAAAGGTCTGGAATTGGCGGTCGCCGGCGCGAAAGACTCCCAAACCCGAGCTGCCGCCAATCCAAGCATCACCGTTTTGCGTGACCGTCAGAAAATAAAGGTCGCTCCCCAGATTCCACTGGGCTTCCGGTTCCAGGTAAAGCCGGAACTTTCTGCCGTCATAGATTTCGAGTTGATAACGGTTTGGGTCCTCCGCTTCCGACACTTTGGCACAGAGCGTTCCATTCTTGAATTGGCCGATGAACTTGACCCGCCGCCCGCCCGGATGAATGACAGTGCGGAATTGCGCCGTGGCCGGATCGAAAAGCAGCGGCCTGGCGGCGGCGGCGACGGCAAGCTGGCCGTCGGGCAGCCGGTACAGACCCACCGTCGAAGGAGCATCCGTCTCAAAATCCTCCGGCCAGTTGAAGCTCCGTCGTTGGCCATCGCGGAATTCAACCAGGGCATCTGTGCTGGCAAACCAAAGGTGCTCCCGGTCTTCCTCGGTCTGCCACAGAAGAGCATGAACCGGCGCCTGCACTTCCTCCAAGGCCGGCGGTGTCCGCCAGAGAGGCGGCGCATAGCGGATCACGCCTTCGGAGGTCGCCAGCCAAAACGCTCCGGTGCTTTCCAGCGCCACGTCATATTGCACTCCCAAGGCTGTCTCCTTGACAAAGTCCGGCTGGGCCGCGTGGCGCAGCCGCAGCAGCGCGTTGAAGGTGTAGGCCCACACCGTTTGATCCCAAGCCTGCCAGGCCTGGCGAAGTTTCTCGCCCTCAATGGGAAGCGTCTTCCAGGATCGTCCGTCAAAGCGCGCCACGTACCGGCGGCCGCTGCTGATCGGGTCGGAAGCGACGGCGGTGATTCCACCCTGAGCATCTTCAAAAGGGTGCAACAGGTTTTCCGCCGGCCATTCGGACTCCACAGGGAATTCCTGCCAGGGTGAATTCGCAGTCAAGCGGCGGACGGGACCCGGCAAATTAGCCAAACCTTTGCGACCGGAAATCCAAACGCTCCCATCGCGGGCTTCCCGCATTTCAGAAAACCGCTGCAGCTTTGTGTCGCCGGCCAGTTTCAGCACCCGGGCCTTTTTCAAGGCCGCGTCGTACTCCATCAAGCGGTCGGACAGGAGGAAGAAGACGTGATTGACTTCGGCGGGAAGGAGAGAGATTTGACGGAGCTGGCGCAGCGGATTGAGCCGGAGTTCGCCCTGAATCTCGTTCACCGGGTGCCGCGCCCATTCGCCATATTCATACAGCAAGAGCCCTTCGGGATAGAGAGACCATAGCTGGCCGGAGCGACTTTCATAAACCCGATAATTGTCCGCGTTGGGCGCCGGGATGCGATGGGCCGCGTAGCCGTCCAGCCAGTTGATTTCCGGGGAGTCTGCATTCTTCACCCAGACATTCCCTTTCGGGCCGACCGACACGGCGGCGGCCGAGCCATCGCCCACCTTAAAGACCCGCCAGTGAACCGTTTTCTGAGCGAAGCAACGGCCGGCCAAAACAAAGGAGAGGGCCACCACGAAGAGCCAGTGACCGTTACGAATGATGGATCTTGGCCGATTCACTTCATTTAAGTGGCGACCCTATCGGGAATCGAACCCGAGCTACCGCCGTGAAAGGGCGGTGTCCTAACCGCTAGACGATAGGGTCGTCGAAGGACGGTGGAATATATTCGGCCTCACGCCATTGTCACGCGAAAAAGCCGGAATTGCGCTGTTCAACTTCGCACCGCAGCACATCAGCCGAGCGCCACTGGAACCGCAACCTGCCCTGTATTAAGAGCTTTACAGGTTTAATGTGAACTCTCAAATTACTCAGCGTGTCAGGTCAATTGATTTACGGGCGCGACTTGGGCGAAAGGCCGTTGCCAGAGAGTGGCTTTCGTCAAAAACATGATGTGGAGACCGCCATTGAGCGGTCGCAGAAGTACTTGCTCCGCCAGCAAGAGCCGGAAGGCTATTGGATTGGCGAACTGATGGTGGATGCCACGCTGGTCTCCGACACGATTGCCTACCATCACTGGAATGGCAAAGTAGATGAAGAGTGGCAACGCAAAGCGGTCAATCACATTTTCTCTCTGCAACTGCCGGATGGCGGCTGGAACATTTACCACGGCGGCCCGGCTGAGGTGAACGCCACCGTCAAAGCGTATCTCGCCCTGAAGTTGGCCGGCGTTCGAGTCACGGACCCGCGCATGTTACGCGCCCGCGAAATGGCGCTGAGCCTGGGCGGCATTCCGCGTCTCAACACCTTTTCCAAGCTGTACCTGGCATTGCTGGGGTTATTTCCGTGGGCTTACGTGCCGACGATTCCGTGCGAAGTCATTCTCCTTGGCAAATGGTTTCACGTGAACTTTTATGAGATGAGTTCGTGGACCCGCTCGATGCTGGTGCCGCTTTCCATTATCAACCATTTCAAGCCAACCCGCCCTCTGAATCCGAGCGTGAAGCTGGAGGAACTGTATCCGGCCGGCTGCCACGAGCGCGACTTGGCACTGCCGCCGGACCGGCAATGGTTCACTTGGCGGAACTTCTTCATCTGGCTGGATAAACTGCACAAGTTCGCGGAGTTGTTCGCGCAGAACCACATCCACCCATTCCGCAGACAGGCGCTCAAAAAAGCCGAGGCCTGGATGCTCGAACGAATGGAAGGCACAGATGGTTTGGCGGCCATTTTCCCCGCCATGCTCAACGCGCTCATTGCCCTGAAAGCGCTGGGGTACCCCGACGATCATCCCCAAGTCATCCGCGCTGAGCGGGAACTCAAGAAGCTGGAGCACGAAACCAAGGACAGCGTCCGCATCGAGCCTTGTTTTTCGCCCGTTTGGGATACGGCCATCGTCGCTATTTGCCTGCGTGAATCCGGCATCCCCAGTGACCATCCGGCGTTGAAAACCGCTTGCGAGTGGCTGATGTCCAAAGAGATACGATTTCGTGGTGATTGGAAGTACAAGAATCCGGCGGACGTCGAGCCGAGCGGATGGGTCTTTGAATTTGAGAACAAATGGAACCCGGACGTGGATGACACGGCCATGGTATTGTTGGCGTTGCGCAAGATACCGACCGACGATCCCGCCCGGCGTGATGCTTGCTTCCGGCGGGGTCTGAATTGGATGCTGACGTTCCAATGCAAAGACGGCGGCTGGGGCGCGTTCGACAAGGATTGCACGAAAAACATCCTGGAAAAGGTGCCCTTTGCCGATCACAACGCCATGCTCGACCCGGAATGCGCGGATATCACGGCCCGGATTCTGGAAGTCCTGGGCTGCGAAGATTTCAGGTTGGACCATCCGCAAGTGGAGAAGGCGATTCAGTTCATTCAGGAAAACCAGGAGGAGGATGGCTCCTGGTATGGCCGCTGGGGTGTCAATTACATTTACGGCACCTGGCAGGTCTTGCGCGGACTCAAGGCGATGCGCATAGACATGAATCAACTGTGGCTGCTCAAGGGCCGCGATTGGCTGGAGAGCGTCCAGCATGAAGATGGCGGCTGGGGCGAGCGCTGCAATACCTATGACGACCCAGTTTTCAAAGGGCAAGGCCCCAGCACCGCCTCTCAGACGGCTTGGGCTGTGATGGGCTTGTGCACGTTTGAGGATCCTCATCGACCCAGCCTGCAGCGTGGAATCGAGTATTTGGTGTGGACCCAAAACGCCGACGGTTCCTGGTCTGAATCGGAGACGACCGGCACCGGTTTTCCGCGCGTTTTCTATCTGAAATACGACATGTATCGGAATAGCTGGCCATTGCTCGCCTTGGCCACTTACCGCGACATACTGCACGGGACCGGCGCCAAATCCCACGGCCGCATTAATGGCGCCTTCAAAGACCTGAAATCCGAGATAAAGCAGCCTTCCCGCTAGGCTCTTTGCCAAAAGGGCTTTATGGCCTTGAAGACCGCGAACGAGGCAATGGATGACGCACCTGCCCTGCTCGTCTGTTTCGCCGTCCAGGAGGAAGCGGCCTACTTTTCCAATCCGCCCGCCGGCTGCAAAGTGTTGATCACAGGCATCGGCCGCAGGAATGCTGCCGCACAGCTCGTCGCGAAATTGGAGACCTATTATCCGTCGCTGGTCCTTTCCTGCGGCTTCGCGGGGGGATTGAATCCGCAACTTCAGTTTGGAACGGTGCTTTTTGCGGCGGAAGAAACAAGCGATTTGACGTCTGATCTGGCAAAACTAGGCCTGAGACCGGCCCGTTTTTACTGCGCGGATCGCGTGGCCTCTGCGGCTTCAGAAAAGCATCGGCTCTGGCTGGAGACGCAGGCGGACGCGGTGGAGATGGAATCCGGAGCCATCCGCCAGATCTGCCGGGAGCGACGGATTCCCTGCTTGACGATTCGGGTAATATCCGACGCGGCCCAGGAAGACTTGCCCCTCGATTTCAATCTCTTTCTCAAGTCCGATCTGACCATGGATTACGCCAAGCTGGCTTGGGCGTTGCTGGCTGCGCCCGGGCGAATTCCATCCTTGCTTGGGTTTCGGCGAAGGACGCGCCTGGCCGCGCAAAAACTGGCGCACGTGCTGCGCCAACTGTTGAACCTGCCTGGGTATCCGCCACGGCTCACGAATCGCGCATCGGGGCCATGAACCACCGGGGCGTCACGTTTGTAGTCCCGGCTTTAGCCTAATGCCTTTCGGGAATTCCAGACCGCCACGTCGAATCAGTCCCGTAGGGACGACTGACAATAGCCCAGCGTTTCAACGCTGGGTTTTGGCGGCAGGAGGTTTGCAGTCCCGTCAGGGACGACAGAGCACGGCCTTTGGTCCCAGACTTTCTTTCGCCCCTGCGGGGCTTGCTATCTATCGCTACGCGAACCCAGCGTTCAATCGCTGGGCTATTCTCGCCTGTCCCCGCGGGACAATTGCGACCAGTGCCGTCACTCTAACCGGCGTCCAAAAGGCGGCGCTACAGACCTTTCCGGGCGGCTGATCCGGCCGGGGCCTGAGTTCCAGCAGATGGCTCTTTGCCCTTGTCGCTCCAAGTGATGAGCGCCGCGCCGGCCATGATCAGAATCACCCCGGCCCATCGGATCATCGAGACGTCTTCGTGCAGAATGAATCTTGCGGCCAAAGTCGTCAGCACAAATCCCAAAGCTGTGAGCGGCCAGATCACGCTGACGTCGCTCTTGGACATCAAAACCAGAAGCCCCGCAAAGAAGATCGCCTCGCACAACACTCCCAGCAGAATGTTGGCATTGGCCAGGCCGCGGCTCACGAGGCTGACGACTTCCGAAGCGGTGATCTGTTTGGCTTCACCAATCTGCTTGAGGCCCCTGCTCAAGAGGACGACACCTACCGCCTCGAAAACCAGCGCGATCAGCAGAATAGTCAGGATTTTGGCCATATCATAAATCTTGATAACGAATGAGTTGAATCGCGTGATCCTGCACCAGCCGCTTGATGCGTTCGCTGATCAAGGCATCCAGTTCGTGCCTAAACTCATCGAGCGAGGGATGGGAGTAAAGCTCAGAATCACCGCCCGGCAACTGCGGCAGCAGCCCGGCCAGATACGTCTCATCCACCCGTTTGTCCTGCAGCAGCCCAAAAACGGCGCCGGTGTGGCGGATGCCGCCGCGGGCCAGCTTCGGCTTGGCGTGGCGGCCCAGCAGGAAGAAAACGGCGCTGTGACAGAGACGATACATCCACCGGCCTGAGGCCAGGCGCAGATTCAAGCCTAAAGGATCCCAAGTGAGACGCGCATGCGTGATCCGCCAACGGCGCGCATTCCGCAGCAGAATTTCGAGGATCGTCGGGTGCAGATGGAAGTGCAAATGGCCGTTCACGTGATCAAGCGGCAAGCCCGTGGCCTGGAACTTCTGGAACTGCGCGTCGATCTCACGTTCCAACTGGGGCCGGAGGCGGCGTTGAAAAAAGTAGCGGAATCCTGCCCGCACCGGGTCGTTGCTGAAGTGGCCGGACGAATTGGCCAAATCGGGAATTTCGGACGGCGCCAGGGCGGCGGCGCCACCAGCCAGAGTCAAGTGCAGGCCGACGCCGAGTTTCGGGTTATCGCGCGCCCATTGAACCGCTTCCCGGCAGGCTGCGCCATTCACGATCAAACTCGCGGTCGTCAAAATGCCCTGCCGATGCGCTCGCACCACGGCTTGGTTGACGGAGTGGGACAGGCCGAAATCATCCGCATTCACGATGAGGCGCCGTGTCACAACGCTAACCGACGCCATAATTTGCGACCACGTCTCCGCTCCAGAGACGATACCAGGTTCGGAAGACGAGAAAGAGCTTCTGGGCCTTGGTCAAGCGGGTTGGTCCGCAGTCAAAAACGTTAAAGCGGCGACGTTCCAGCTCTTGCAGCAAGCGCCAATAGACGCAGCCCATCAACTCGGCGGTCGCCATGGCCCGCCGATCCACCGGCGGCAATGCTTCGCGCGCCCGCAAATAAAAGCTGCGCGCCAGACAAGCCACGCTTTGGGCCAACTCGAAGAATTGAGGAGAATACTCAAACCGCAAAATTTCCTCGGCGCCGACGCCGAACCGTTTCAGCTCCGAGAGGGGGAGGTAAATGCGGCCCCGCTCGGCATCGCCCCGCACATCGCGCAAGATATTGGTCAGTTGCAGGGCCTTCCCCAGGAAGACGGCGTACTCGCGGCAGCCGGGATTCTGATAGCCGAAGATTTCGATGCTGAGCAATCCGACGACGGAGGCGACTCGATAGCAGTATTGGTCCAACTCCTCGAAGGTCTGATAGCGGTTGATCCGCAGGTCCATCTCCACCCCATTGATCAACTCGTCAAAAAGCTCATAGGGCAAGCGATGCTGCGCAATGATGGGTTGGAGTTCTCGATTGACCGGGAAGGCGGGAGACCCGTTCTGGCAAGCCGCCTTGATATCGGCCCGCCAGGCTTCCAGACGGGCGCGCCGTTCTTCGATCAGGAGCGTTTCGTGGTCGGCCAAATCGTCCACCTCGCGGCAAAAGGCGTAGAGGGCGGACATTTCCTGGCGTTTGTCTTTCGGCAAAAGCACGAAGGCCATCGCCAGATTGGAAGCGCTTTTCTGCGTGATCGACTGGCTGGCTTGCATCAAGACTTGGGAGTGGGGCCGTGCGATTCATCCTCGCGCAGGGGCAGCAGTCCTCCTGTCTCGGCCAAAGTCGGATTGCGCTCGCGATGATCACGCCGCTGACGACGGTGCCGACGGTGATGATGGCGGCCATGACCTGAATCGTCCTTCGGCGCGTCGCCCTCTTCGATGACTCCGGTGCGGTAAGTGATGCGGCCGCTGGACCGCGGTCCCTTGCGCTTGCGCACAAAGACAACCCACAAAAGCAGGATCAGCAAGAGTCCAAGCCCCACTCCCAAAATAAGCAGAAGATCGGGCAGCAACAATGTCGGCAGTTTGCTGGTGGAAGTCGAGGGACGCAAATCGATTTGCCCCAACAGCGGAAGACTCATCCCCAATGGCCTCATCGCGAATTCTCCTTTCCCAAGGGGAGGACCGTATCATCGTCAATCCCCATATCGGTGCTGATGTTGAGCCGCTGCATGCGGTAGCGCAACGCATGCCGGCTGATCTTCAATTGGTCGGCGGTTTTGGTCAGGCTATAATGATTCTGCTCCAGAATGGACGTGATCAACTCGCGCTCAAAGCCGGCCATGGATTCATCCAGAGAGCGGATGGCATGACCGGCCGGCGCCTCCCCTTTGCGCAAACGCATTTCCAGTTGAAAGTCGGGCAGGTTGGAGGCCTGGACTTCATCTGTGCTTTCCAGGATCACGGCGCGCTCGATGACATTCCGCAATTCCCGCACGTTCCCCGGCCAATGATGAGCCAAAAGCTGCTGCTGGGCGGCTTTGGACAGGCATTTGATGCGCCGGTTCATGGACACGCTGAAATACTCCAGGAAATGCTCGGCCAGCAAAAGGATGTCCGGGCCGCGTTCCCGCAGCGGCGGCGGCCGGAACTGCACGACGTTGAGCCGATGGAACAGGTCCTCGCGAAAATAGTTGCGCCGAATCGCCTCAATGATATCGCGGTTCGTGGCCGCAATCAGGCGCACGTCCACGCGCAGTTCCTGATTTCCCCCGACACGGGTAAAGGTGCCATCCTCGAGGAAGCGCAACAGCTTGGCCTGCAACGGCCGGCTCATATCGCCGATTTCATCAAGGAAAATCGTCCCGCTATCGGCTTCTTCCACCCGTCCCGGTTTCTGTTTGAGCGCTCCGGTAAAGGCGCCCTTTTCATGGCCGAACAACTCGCTTTCCAACAACATCTCCGGAATGGCAGCGCAATTGATGCGCACATAATTTCCCTCGGCCCGGTGGCTCAGGCTGTGCAGGGCGCCCGCGATGAGTTCTTTGCCCGTGCCGCTCTCACCCAGGATGAGGACCGTGGCGTTGGTGGGAGCGACGGTCTGAATCAATTGGCGCAACTCCAGCATCTTTGGCGATTCACCTATAATCTGGTCGAGACGGTAAGTTTCACCCGCGCGCGCGCGCAAGGTGGCGTTTTCGGTAAGCAAACGATGTCGTTCTGCGCAGCGCGCCACCGCGTGCAACAACTCCTCGGGCGCAAACGGCTTGGCCAGGTAATCGATGGCCCCGGACTTGATGGCTTCCACAGCCAATTTGGGCGTGGCGTAGGCGGTGATCATTAAGACTGGCAGATTCGGCCAGCGGCTGCGCGCCAACCCCAAAAACTCATAACCGCTCATGCCGCCCAGACGGGCATCCGTGATGACCATGAAAAACTCCTCCTGTTCCAGGAGACGCAAGGCTTGCTCCGCCGATTCGGCTGTCCGAAATTGGTAGCCTTCCTCGGCCATCACTGCTTCCAGCGACAACCGCATATTCTTCTCGTCATCCACAACCAATAAGGGAGGCAGACTTCCGGTCATTTGCGAATCTTCATCAGAGTTTTTGCCGGCAACACTACCGTAAAACAAGTGCCTTTTCCAGGATCAGATTCAACCTGGACCGTTCCATTGTAAAGCTCCGTGTTGTGCTTGACGATGGCCAGACCCAGGCCCGTCCCCTTTTCCTTGGTCGTAAAGTAAGGTTCAAAGATCTTCGGCATCGCCTCGGGCGGGATGCCGGGGCCATCATCCCCAATTTTCACGACCACGGAGTAATTATCTCCATAGTGAGCGGAGATATGGATGTTTCCCCTCCCGTCCATGGCTTCACGGGCGTTTTGCAGCAGGTTGACAAAGACTTCCGAAAGATGCGCGCGTTGCAGCAGGAGCGGCGGCAAGGCGGGACCGTAATCGCGGTGAATTTGCACTTCATATTTTGCGGCGGGCGGGAAAACCTGTTCAATGGCCCGGTCCAGTTCTTCCGTGACGTTCAACCGCTCCACCTTCCCTTCCGTCAAGCGGGCGTATCCCATTAACTCCGTGATAATGCGGTCGGAGCGATCCACTTCCTCGCGAATGATGCGGATTTGCTGCGTGATGGTTTTGCCTTCCTTGACGGTTCGCTGCAGGGTGAAGGCGGCATTGTTGATGATGCCCAATGGATTCTTCAACTGATGCGCGATCTCTGCCGCCAGTCTGCCGGTGGCCTGCAGTTGCTCCTGGCGCAGGGCAAATTCGCGCGCTTCCGCTTCCGCGCGCCGCTGTTTTTCCAGTAAAACCTGCACGCCGTAACAGCAAGCCGTCATCAGGAACAAAAGCGACAACCGCAACACAAACGGTTCGGTGGCGCTATCGGGAGGGCCTTCCTCAATCGCCATCACGGTCTTTTCATCCAGCATTTCGGCTTGCCAATTGTTGATGACCACATCCGCCAGACCGGACAGCACGTAGCACAGGCAGACAATCACATTGAGCGTAATCTGTCGCGCCGCCAGCGGGGTGCTGGTGGCATTGCGCACAATCAAGGCCAAAAAAACCCAGTAAAGAATACTGTCGAAACCGCCTGTGGCCACGGTGAGCGCAAACAGGAACAAGGCATCCAGCCAGGCCGAAGTGAACACCACTTGCTGGACCCAAGCGAAGGGCAATTGAGACATGCCCAGCAGCATGCTGGCCATGCCGACGCTGATGACGACATAGATCAGGAAAAACCAGCGTATGGTTTCCAGCACCATCTCCCGCGGCGGAGTGTCCGCCACGATCTCACGCCCCCCGGTCACATCCTCGAACCACTTGGAAAAGAACAGGTAATAGAAGAGCACCACAATGACCGCCGCCTTCACCGGCAGGCCAATGTTCCGTTCCACGTGCCGAATGCGTTCCTCTTGCAGTGCCAGGTCGGGAACCGACGACACCGTCAGAATCTCCGGCAGCTTCTTGAGCGTTTGCCAGCGGAAAGGATTCATTTTCTAGTCGGAATCAAATGGATTCCTAGATTCCCTTAAGACAGCAAATCCAATGCCCGTTGCGCAATTCTTTCGACCTCCAAGAGCCGGCCCAAACCTTCGTAGCCACAGGCCAGCAGCCCTTCTTCAGGGCCAATAAACTCGACCCCTCGCGACTTGAGGATGGCCACATTGTTCTGCGTGGCAGGATGGAGCCACATATTGCCGTTCATGGCCGGCGCCATCAGCACTTTGGCCTGGGCATTCAAAGCCAGTGCGATGCACGTCAAGGCATCATTGGCCAGCCCGTGCGCGAGTCTGGCCAGGAAATTAGCCGTCGCCGGCGCAATCAGCAGCAAGTTCGCCTCCTCTGCCAGCTTGATATGCATCGGCTTCCACCCTTCCTCCTCGTCATAAAGGCCGGTGACCACCGGGCGGCGCGACAACGTCTTGAAAGGAAGAGCCGTCACAAACCGCTGGGCATCGGCGGTCATGACCACGTGGACGGCGCAACCTTCTTTGGTCAAGCGACTCGTCAACTCAACGGCCTTGTAAGCCGCGATGGAACCGGTTACGCCCAGCACAATGTTTCGCGTAGAGCTCATTTTATCTCGAATCTCAGATTCAACAAAAGCTGCTTCCCATTGCCAAATCGCTTCCAGCGCGCGCTGTCAAGACACGTCATATTTAGGCAGCGGCGTGCGGCCCTGACGCAGCTTTTCTGCCAGGATAATGGCCTGCAGCCGCCTCAAATCCTCCGGAATGCTCTGGCTGATAATTAGATAGTCAAAATGTTTCCACTGCCCAATTTCCTGGCGGGCCACACTCAGACGCTTTTGAATGGCCGCCGCGGAATCTTTGCCTCGCGCTTTGAGCCTCTCCTCCAGCACGGCCAGGCTGAGGGGCGCCAGGAACACCGTGACCAGCGATTGCCCTATCTCGGCGTCCTCGCCTGCCTTGGCCCGAATGGCCGCCGCTCCCTGCACGTCAATGCTGAGCAGCACATCCTTCCCTTGCCACAGCCTTTCCAGGACCTCGGATTTCAGCGTGCCGTAGCTCTGGCCGTAAACGGTGGCATGTTCGAGACAATTTCCAGCCTGGACGCGCTTGAGAAAGGTCGCCGCATCCAAAAAGTAATAGTCAATTCCGTCTCGTTCCCCTGCTCGCGGCGGCCGCGTCGTGCACGTCACGGCCCGCACCGTGTTGGCGTCCGCGGCCAGCAACTGTTCGCACAAGGTCGTTTTGCCGCCGCCCGACGGCGCCGAGATCACAATTAACAGGTTATTATTCGGTTCCGCCATGCCGCGTTGTGCTATTCCACGTTCTGAACCTGTTCCCGGAATTTTTCCAATTCGGCTTTGAGCGCCACCACCTCGCGGCCGATCGCGCTGTCAGAGGCCTTCGAGCCAATCGCATTGATTTCCCGGTTCATCTCTTGCGCCAGAAAGTCCAGGGTTCGTCCCACCGGTTCCTTGGATTTCAGACAATCATCAAACTGCCCGAAATGGCTCCGCAACCGAGTCAATTCCTCGGAGATGTCAGAGCGGTCGGCAAAATAGACGACTTCCTTGAGCAAGCGCTCATCGGTCGCGTCCGGCAAGCCGAGGCCGGCATTCTTGATGCGTTCCCGCAATTGCTCCTGGTACCGTTTGACGATGGCGGGCGCCTGCCTGTGAATTCGCGCCGCCGCCTTGCGCATGGTGGCCACCCGCTGCCGCAAATCGCGGTCCAGATGCGCTCCTTCACGCTCCCGCATTTTGAGCAGAGCGGCAAGCGCTTGTTGCAGCGATTGGGCGACGGCCGGCCAAAACGCTTCCGCATCCGCGATTTCGTCTTCCGTCCGGAACACCCCGGGCGCCCGCGCCAACAAATCCAGCGTGACTGCGTCGGACAGGTTCAAGGCCTTGGCCAGCTTGCCGAATTGCCGAGCGTAAGCCTTGGCCAGGGGCACGTTTAACTGCACCCGGCCGGCATACGTGTCGTCACCGGCATGCAACGAAATCTTAATATTCAGCCGTCCGCGCGCGATTCTCCGGTTGGTCTCGTTGCGGACGCGCGGCTCCAGCGACTCCAACTCGCGAGGCAGATAAACCGTGATTTCGCTCTGCTTGCGATTGACGGAACTCAACTCGGTCGTGATTTTAAAACCCGCCTCGGTGCATTCGCCCCGCCCATAACCGGTCATTGATTTCATGGGCCAGCAATATGGGGAATCTTCGCCGGGCAAGCGAACAAAATCTTCGCGGGCAGCAAGACGAACTCCGGAGATAAACGAGACACTATGAACAACTGTCTGGCCCGAGCTTCAGAGTTAAATCCCGCAAGCCGGCTGCGCCACCTCCTGGTCGCCGAGGCTCGAGAGGTTGTTTTTAGGTTGGCGTGCTGGCGAGCGGTACGTTTTCCAGGACTAAAGGCGGCAACTTCCCCTCCCCCAACACCGTCTTGGCATCCAATATTTCAATGCCCACCAATTGCTCGCCCGCGCCCATGTTCAAAGCAATCTCCTCGTTCAACCGCACGGTGCGGCACTCGTGCACGCCATCCAGCAGGCGGATGTAAAGAACGTCCATCTCGGAATCGTAACTGATCTTCATGGTCTTCTCCGTTAAAAGTAAAACGTGTAAACGGTAATCACAACTGATTATTCTGCTGATTATACTGCTTGCCTAGGGCGTTGAAGGCATTAACATCAACCAGCGTGGGAGTGTTTTCGGAAAAAGTTTCCGGAATTTCGACATCAATTCCTGACGCGCTCTGTCTATGAAGAGAAACTTTTTATCGACCGCATTACTGGCCGCCGCGCTTCTGGCAGCGGCTTTGTCATCCCTTAGCGCCCCGCTTACGAATTCTGCAAATCTTGGAAACCGGGGCTGGAATACCAGGACTCCTCCCACCAGCCAAGGTATGGCGTTGCTGGCAGACGCTGGGGACGTTTACTTTTATGACGGCACGAACACCACTCTTATATACTCAAAAGCCGATTCAGGCGCAGCCGATGCATCAACTACCTTTGGATTGGGCACTGGAGCAGTTCCAGGCGAAGTGACGGGGGCATGGCGAGCTGGGCCGAATTTTGATAAAGCCTGGGTTTTCATACGAAAACCTGACGGCAGCACACGTTTGACAGAGGTCCAGTACGTGAATCCTTACGTCGCTGACCAGATCATGAACCCGGAGGGGTTGGGAATCGCGGATGGTCATGTATTTATGGTGTTACAAGCGTTTTTTGCAGGAACAGCAACGTTCGTTAAAATGGTTTACAAGATTGACACAGTCACGGGAACGGCAACCAATTTGAGTGGCACCAACGGGTTGAGCGGCATGAACGCCGTATTCGGCGCCGCCGAAATCAGTACCAGCGGCGGTCAGGCGGCTTGGAATTATGGGGTTAACAACGAGCCGGTGAGAGTGCAGTTTTACGATGGAACCAGCGTCCGTGAAATAGACTCGGGCGAGATAACGTGGTTTCCACACCTTGCGAATGGACGCGTAGTCTATCCAAAGAAAGTCAGCGGTGTTGGCCAGATTTTTCTTTATGACAGCACGGCTTCCAATCCAGCGCCCGTCCAACTCACATTCGATTCGACCGGAGCCAACGACCGGCCTCGCACCGACGGGCAACACATTGCATGGTTGCGCACAGAAGCGGATGGAACAACCCGGTCTTTGAGACTTTATGGCGGTCTGCGTGTTGACATCGAGCTTGGCGCAATGATCGCAGACCCGGGTAATGGGTACTATTCTCTCCAATTGCAGCGCGGCCAAGTGCTCTGGCCTGATGTCAACGGCGCGTTCAGCTACTTTGCCGGAAACAAGATGAGCTTGCTTGCGGGCACCGAAGCATGGCTGGGCGATGGCTGGATCGTTTATCGCGGCGCCAACTCGGCATTCATTGTCCAGGGCACGGCTCCAAATGACAGCGCTGAACCTGTTCCGCCTATTCTGGTGCGAGCGACATCTGGAATCGGGAAGGTGACACTGGAATGGGACCAAGTGCTCCGGGTTTCTTCGTACAACATTTATTTAGCCGAAGCGCCCGGAGTGACGAAAGACAACTACCTTTCGCTGCCCGGCGGAAGAAGAATCCTCAACGCGAACAGCCCTTTTGTCCTGAGCGGTCTGGATTTCAAAACGTACTACTTCGTCGTCACGAGCGTCGAGGCGGGCCTTGAAGGTCCGGGTTCGAGTGAAACACAAGCTACGCCTCTTCCGAAAAACAGCACGTGGGTCGGCGCGGGAAGTTTTGGCGGAATCACCTTTTATGCGCTGGCGGCAGACCCGACCAACGGCGCAGTCGCATTTGCTGCCGGCGGCGGAACGAGCGTGTACAAAACGATCGACGGCGGCATCAACTGGACGGCATTGGCCGGCGGAATTCAGGGCCTGGACGTGCGCGCTCTGGCTGTGAACGGTCAAACCGTGTTTGCGGCGGCCAAGGAATTCTTTGGCGAGCCGCAGCGAAATTGCAGAATCCTGCGAAGCAAAAACGGCGGCGCGAACTGGGTGGAAGTTGTGCCCGACGGCGGATTCGTGGGCGAGATTCAAAAATCACTGGCCATTGATTCGCTCAACCCAAACACGATTTACGCGGGCGACTTCAAACTGCCCAACTATGATTTCGCCCGATCAATGGTGATTAAATCAACCGATGGCGGCGACACGTGGTTTCACCTGCCAAAAGCCGCTTCCGGCGAAATTCGCGCTTACATTCTTGCAGCGGACCCGAAAAATGCCGGGACAGTCTATGCCGGCGGCAGCGGACTTCCACTGGTGAAAAGCACTAATGGCGGGACAAACTGGACCGACATCCGCCCCGCATCGGGATTCCTTTACTCATTTGCCATGGACCCGCTGAACTCGTCCACGCTTTACGCCGGCATGAACACTTTTTCGCAAGAGTCATTGGGCATTCTCAAGAGCCTGGACGGTGGCGCCAATTGGATCGCGAAAACAAACGGGCTGCCGACGCCTTTGCCCCGGATCAGAACTCTTGTCGCTTTGTCCAATCCGCACCTGCTCGTTGCCGGGACTAGCGCAGGCGTTTTCTACTCCTTGGACAACGGCGAAAACTGGTTCGCGCTCAACACCGGACTGGCGACCGACTCGGCGCGCTTCATTTACTTGCTGGCGATCACGGCGTCGCGGCACCTGATCGCAGCCACCGGAGACGGTTTGTATTCATTGGATTTGTCTGATGCGCCGGTCCTTGACTTGTCGGTCTCCCAATCAGCCGAGCCATTCTCTCCGAAAGCGGGAGACGACTTGATTTACAACATCACGATCAGCAAAAGCAGTGCGGCCATTGCCAGCGGCGTGCTGGTCACAAATCTCCTTCACCAGAGCGCGACCTTTCTGTCAGCCGCCGCCTCGCAGGGCACCTTTACAGTTTCCGGGCGCACCGTTCTTTGCAATCTGGGCACCATGACGAACAGCACGGCCACAATCCAAATTCGCGTCCGAACGACTTTGCCCGGCAACATCACCAACGTCGTGAGCCTGACGTCCAATGAAGCCGAGACCAATCGCATCAACAACACTTCGACGCGGGTCACGTTCGTTCAGCAATCGCTGACAGTTGCCATAACCAATCCGCCAGACGCTGCAGTTTTCACTGCGCCCGCGACGATTCTCATTCAGGCAACGGCAGCGGACCCGGTCGCAACCGTCACCCAGCTTGTTCTTCAGGCCAGAGTTCCAGGAATAGTCGGCACAACGGTTTTGGCTTCCGCGAATGCGCCGTCGCTCCAATTCGTCTGGAAAAAGGCGCTGCCAGCCTTGCATGTCCTGGAAGCTGTTGCGAAAAACAACCTTGGCAACTCCGCCTCATCAGCAGTCGCCGTCTTTGTCAACAATCCGAAAGGTGCCGGCGATCCAGTGCGAGCCCAAGACAATTACACGCGCTTTCTGAGTTGTAAAGACTGCCACGGACCCGATCCGAGCGATCCGAATATCGTTCTTTCTGGCGTCGCTGCCAAACCGAACCTTTTCACGCTGAATGGGGCCAGCAGAACGCACCTTCAAAGACTGGCCGCAGGAGAAACACCTCCACAGGTTGGCTGGCGTCACCGTGTTGATTATGATTTAACGATCGACAATGATGGTGACGGGATGGCCGACGCCTGGGAATTCAACCGCGGATTGGATCCGAACAATCCGGCCGATGCCCAGGCGGACAGGAACAACGATGGCCAATCGAACCTCAATGAGTTTCGCGAGTACATCTCGGGGCCGCATTTCCAGGCTTTTAATTATTTCGCCAATTTTTCAGAGGCGACTTTCAGGGATTTCGCAGCCTGGTTCGGCGTTCTCGACACCAACCGTTACACTGCTGGCGGGCGGATCACCGGCAACGCCGGACAGCCGTTGGCGGACGTGCTGGTTGTCTTCACCAATAGTTACAGCGAGGGGCGGGTCGTGAAGACTGATGCAAACGGAGGTTACCTTGTGACGAATCTGCTCGCGGGCGATTATGTGGTTGCGCCAGTGCTCGACGCGGCGTTGGTCCTCCAGCCTTCGAATTATTTGGTGACCCGGACTCTGACGCTTTACCACACGGATTATTCCGAGCCGCCCGCGTCCATCCTTTACTTCACGAACTACTTCTATAACCAGCCACTACCCCCGGCCGCGCCGGCGCCTGCGACCGTTTTTACAAATCTGAACTTCGGAAACATTTTCGTGAGTCTGACGCAGCCGATCAACGGCGCGACCTTCAATGCCCCGACAAACCTTCTTCTTCGTGTGACGGCGAGTTCCGGCGGGACAATCACCCAGGTTGTCTATCGTTCAGGCACCACTATTTTAGGCAGCAGCGACACGCCGCCTTTTGATCTGCTCTGGACGACTGCATTGGCTGGCGCGCATCAATTAAGCGCGACGGCACGCGATAATCTGGGATTGTCCGCAATCTCCCCGGTTGTGAACATCACGATCGATGAGCCGCCGGCATTTGGAAATACGAATCAAGGCAGACAGCGTTGGTCCAGCAGTTGTTCGGGTTGTCATGGTTCGGTGCCGGCCAATAACAAATTGAAGGCGGCAAGCAAAATACAATTGAAGGGAATGGCCGATGGCACCAAGGACCATAACGGAAATAACCCAGGCACGACCCCCTTTAGTGGTTGGACAGACGCAAACTTTAATGATTTGGCCGCTTACGTCGCCAGTGTCCCGCAGGAACGTTATGAATTTGGCGGACGCATCGTCAAGGCTGCTCCGGATACGGATGGTCAGCCTGACGTCATTGTCGCCATCACCAGCGAATACAATCCCGGTCGGGTTTCCCTGACCGATTCAAGCGGCGACTATCGTTTGACCAACCTGCTTGCCGGCGATTACGTGATCAGACCGCAACCGCCCACCACGACTACACCTTCCGCTTTTAGCCTCACCCGAGGCCCTATCAACAAGCTAGTTGGAATCGGCGGCGGCGGTTCTTTCGAGCCGCAACCTTTCGATCCCAAATGGACGAACATCGACTTCCGAGTCTCCGGTAGCAATCCGATTGAACCCGGCACCCGGCCCAGCCTCACCGCACAACTGACCGGCCCAAACCAACTCTCGCTCTTCTGGCCCGCCGCCGACTCCGAAGGGTTCGTCCTTGAACAAACCGACAGCCTTGTTCCTCCGGCCGACTGGACGCCGTTGACCGAAACGCCTGAAATCGCCGGCGACCAGAAGAGAGTGATCGTCCAACCTACGGCTCAAAACCGGTTCTATCGTCTGAAAAGACCTTAGCCGGTCGGAATGGAGCTTCGTTTCATGCCGCATCCTGGACTTTTAATTCTAACAAAAATGTAAAATTTCCAGCGACCTTGCACTCGTTGTTGGGCTTGCACGCCATCCCTTCTTGCCTGAAGCCGCGCCGGTAGCCCAGCAAAATCACCAACAACTTCGGGATGCTCGGACCCTCAACCACTGAATCGCACCTCCAACTTCTGTTCCGTTTCCTGGATGATGGGCGTCACCTGTTTGATGGCGTAAAAGTTTCCGCTCCAGTTTCGGCCATAGGTGAAGTTAAACCGGCACAGTTTTCGCCCTCGCTGAGCCGGTTCGCGCGAGCCTTTGCGAATGGCCTCAATGACTTCATCCTCGGTGGCACCCCGCTCGACCGATTGCTCACGAGCGTGTTTGGTCAGACGAATCGGTTTCACAATGACGGCTTCGTTGGCTCAAAGATCCACCTTCGCCGCCACCTGCGCCACGTCCTTGTCGCCGCGCCCGGAGAGATTGACGATCATCAATTTGTCCTTGGCCAAGCGCGGCGCGCGTTGGATCACTTCGGCCACGGCATGAGCCGATTCCAGCGCGGGAATGATGCCCTCCAACCGCGCCAGTTTCAGGCAGGCCTGCAACGCCTCATAGTCGGTCGCGTAGGAATACTCCACCCGCTTCTGGTCGCGCAGCCAGGCGTGCTCCGGCCCTACCGCCGCATAATCCAGCCCGGCCGACACGCTGTGCGTCAGTTGAATCTGCCCGTTGGCATCCTGCAAGATGTACGACCGTGTCCCTTGCAGCACGCCGAGCGATCCTCCCTGAAATCGCGCCGCGTGTTTTCCGGGGATAATGCCCTCGCCACCGGCCTCGACGCCCACCATCTGCACAGAAGCATCTTCCAAAAACGGATAGAAAAGCCCGATGGCATTCGATCCGCCGCCGACGCACGCCACCAACCAATCCGGCAGGCGCTCCTCGTGCTCCAGAATCTGCCGGCGCGATTCATCCCCGATGATGCGTTGAAAATTGCGGACCATGACCGGGTAAGGATGCGCCCCATAAGCGGTGCCCAGTATGTAATGGGTCGTGCGGATATTTGTAACCCAGTCGCGCATGGCTTCGTTGACCGCTTCCTTCAAGGTCTTCTGGCCGGCGGCAACCGGGATCACTTCCGCGCCGAGCATTTTCATGCGATAGACATTGAGCGCCTGCCGCTCACAATCCACCTCTCCCATGTAAATCACGCACTTCATCCCGAACATTGCGCTCACGGTTGCCGTCGCCACCCCGTGCTGTCCCGCGCCCGTTTCAGCAATGATGCGTGTTTTCTTCATCCGCCGGGCCAGGAGAATCTGGCCCATGGCATTGTTGATCTTGTGCGCGCCGGTGTGCAGCAAATCCTCGCGCTTCAGATAAATCTTTGCGCCGCCCAACTCGCGCGTCAGCCGCTCGGCAAAATAGAGGGGCGTGGGGCGGCCGCAAAACTCGCGCAAGTAATACTGCAGCTCCTGCTGGAAATCCGGATCGCGCTGGGCGCGGAAGTACTCCTCCTCCAATTCCTGGAGCGGATGCATCAACGTTTCCGGAACATAACGCCCGCCATAAGGGCCAAAATGGCCATGGGCATCGGGCAAATTCGAGCTGGCGACAGTGCTCATAAAAAGTCTGTTTTGATTTCTGCTGCTGCTTTGCCGGGGTGAAAGGCCTCAATCCGGTGCTTCCGCCCGGTGTGCTTCCGCCTGGGCGATGCGAATGAAATTCCTCATTTTGACCGGGTCTTTCTTCCCCGGCGCCGATTCCACTCCGCTGGAAACATCCACCGCATAAGGATGAACCTGCCGAACGGCTTCCGCTACATTCTCCGGCGTCAACCCGCCCGCCAGAATGATCGGCCGCTTCATCTTTTTCGCCTCGCCGGCCAGTTCCCAATTGAACCTGGTTCCGGTGCCGCCTAATCTCCCCGGCACGTCACTGTCCAGGAGCCATGCTTCCTCAGTGTAATCCGCCAAGCGCGCCAGAGATTGCTGATCGCGAATGCGAAAGGCCTTGATCGTTTTCAACCCAAACTTTCGGCAAAACTGCGGCGTTTCATCTCCGTGAAACTGCAAGGTATCCAATCCGCATTGCTGAATCGTCCTCTGCACCAACGCCTCGGGCGCATTGACAAAGACCCCCACCTTGGACACGAAAGGCGGCAGCGCGCCGATGATCTCCCGGGCGCTCTGGCCAGTGACAAAGCGGGAACTCCGTTCATAAAACACAAAGCCGAGCGCGTTCGCTCCGGCGTCCACCGCGGCCAGTGCGTCCAGGACGTTTGTAATTCCACAAATTTTGACTCTCAGGCTCATTTAAATACAAATGCTGGCGTGTGAAATCTAGAACTCTGCCGCCTTCATGCTAGCAACTCTTTCACCTTGGCTGCAATATCGGCCTGTTTCATGAGCGATTCACCGACCAAGATGGCCTTGGCGCCGCAACGCGCCAGGCGTTCGACATCGGCCCGCGTATGAAGGCCGCTTTCCGCGACCAGCACCTTCGCGTGCAGCGCACCGGCTCCAATTGAGTGCTGGCGCGCCTGCGCCTTGGCTCCGAGTCTGGCGGCCAGCCGTTCGGTGACGGACAAATCGACTTGGAACGTTTTCAAGTTGCGATTGTTCACGCCAATAATATCCGCTCCTGCCGTCAAAGCACGATCCAGTTCCAGCTCATCATGCACTTCCACTAAGGCAGCCAAACCCGCAACCCGAGCCAGCATTTGAAAGGCCTTGAGCTGCTCGTCGCTCAGGATGGCGGCAATCAAAAGGATGGCGTCCGCGCCCCATTCAATAGCTTCCAAAATCTGCCGCTCATGGATAATGAAATCCTTCCGCAACAAAGGAAGCTTGACCGCCCGGCGGATTTGCTGCAGGTGCTCGAGTGAACCCTGGAAAAACTTTTCGTCGGTCAACACCGACAAACAGCTTGCCCCCGCCGCTTCATAGGCCTGCGCAATGCGAACCGGATCGAAGTCAGGGCAAATCACGCCCGCCGAGGGCGAGGCTTTCTTGACCTCGGCGATCAGCGCCACCGCACCCGCGCGCGGAAACCGCAATTCAGTCGCAAAATCCCGCCGCGGTCCATAAGCCTGGACTGTCCATTTCAAGGCCTCGGCGGTCGCGGGCCGCTTGGACAGATGCGCGACTTCAAGTTTTTTTTGCTCGACGATTGTGTCCAGGATATTCATGAGCCTGCAAGATTACGCTGCCTCGGTTCGCATTGGGCCAATCGAAACTCGTCGTCCGGTTGTTTATTCCTCTTCCTCATCCTTGAGGCCCACCATCCGCTTGACCGGGCAGCCTGCCCGCAGCCAGCCATGCACGAAGGCGTCGAGCTCTCCATCCATGACGGCCTGGACGTTGCTCGTTTGGACGCCCGTGCGCAAGTCCTTCACCATCCGGTAAGGCTGGAAGACGTAACTGCGAATCTGATTGCCCCACGAGATCCCGCCTTTCTCGCCGTAAAACCGTTCCATATCCTGTTTCTGGGCGTCGAGGCGCTGGGCGTAAATCCTGGACAACAGCAGCTTCATGGCGGTGGCCCGGTTCTGATGTTGCGACCGCTGGCTTTGTGATGCCACCACCAGCCCGGTCGGGAGGTGAGTGATGCGAACGGCTGTTTCCACCTTGTTCACGTTTTGGCCCCCTTTGCCGCCCGAACGGAACGTGTCGATCTCAAATTCGTTCGGCGGAAGGTCAATTTCTTCCGCTTCCTCAATTTCAGCTATCACGTCCACGCTGGCAAAGCTGGTGTGCCGCCGTTTGTTGGCATCAAAGGGTGAAATGCGCACCAGCCGGTGCACCCCGCGCTCCGCCTTGCAGAAGCCATAGGCGTTTTCCCCGGTAATGAGCATCGTCACATTCTTGATGCCGGCGGCTTCCCCTGGGAGCGCATCGGTGATTTCCACTGGCCAGCCCCGGCTTTCGCACCAGCGCTGGTACATGCGCAACAGCATATTCGCCCAATCGCAGGATTCAGTGCCTCCAGCCCCGGCGTTGATGCTCAGAATGCAGTTGTTCCGGTCGTGCGGCCCGTTCAGCAGAACCTTGAGCTCCAGCGCTTCCAACTCTCTGCTGAAGCCGGCCAAGTCGCGCTGCAGCTCTTGCTCATGCCGCAATAGAGCCTGTTCCGGCTCTCCTTCGCCCAATTCCACCAGCACTTGAAAATCCTCGATCTGCTTTTCAGCTTTGAGGAGCGGATCGACCTTTTTGCGCAGAACGCCGGCTTCTTCGATCAGCTTCTGGGCTTGCTCCCGCTTATTCCAAAAGGTGTCTGCCGCCATTAACGCGTCGAGCTCGGCGAGCCGCTCTTGTGCAGCCGGCACGTCAAAGAAACCTCCGCAAATGGGCAAGTTTCTCCGCCGCCGCCGATAACTGAGCTTTAATCGCATCAAACATAATCCGAGTGAATTTACGAAAGATTCGTGCTTTGCCCAGAATTATTTTGCGGCGGCGATGACAGGCCAGGGCGGATTCAAGCAAGGAGCGGGGGCAGCTTGCCCGCGCTCTTTCCGTTGAAACTCACCGAAAGGCCGAACGGGCAAGCTGCCCGCGCTCCTTTCACACCATTCTTGATTCAGCCCTGTGACAGGCCTGGGAAGGACGACTGTCCATCAAGCCGAACCGATCGACTTCTGTCTTCGCCCAGTAAAACTTGATCCAACCGCCAGCACAGCCCATCCCACGCAACTCCAGCCAAACCAGTCGCCATGCCGCGCGTAGAATGTCAGCTCCCGCCCTTGCCCCGGGCTTAACAATGGGATTTGCGCCGTTTTGAAGCCGGGTCCATAAATATCCCGCGAGTCACCAAAATAGACCTCGTGCATCCTGCCTAGGGCATCGACCCAGCAGGTCAAACCATTGTTGGCGCAGCGAACCAGCGGCAAACCGTTTTCGACCGCCCGGAACAAACCATTGGCCGCATGTTGCCATTGGGAGGCGCTTTCTCCGAACCATCCGTTATTCGTTAAATTCAACAGGAAATCGGTATCTTCCGCCACAGACTCCCGCGCCAGGAGCGGAAACGTATCCTCGAAACAAATAAGAACCGATAGGGTCACACCCAGGCCAGCCAGACGGTGTGGGGTCGGACTCTTTCCCGGCGTAAAGGCGTTGTCTCCGATGGGAGTAAGATGTTTAAGAAACGGCAGCCAGCGCGCCAGCGGCACGTACTCGCCAAAAATCACGAGCCGCCTTTTTTGATACGCGCCGACGATGTTGCCGTTTGGATCCAGGGCAAAGCTGCTGTTGAAGAAATCGTAATCCCGGGCCTCGCCGGCCGCACCGGTCAGGCCATGTTTCGGCTCGGCATCGTCCGCGCCCAATATCATCCAGACCTTATGCGTCCGCACTAGATTCGTTACCGCCGCGAAAGTGTGCGAATCATAGCGCAACATGTTCGGCACCGCCGCCTCCGGCCAGATCAACAAGTCCGGCTTCGTCGCCAACGCCGCTTCCGAGAGTCGAATGAGGCGGTCAAATCGGTTGGTGTTTTCCTTGGGGTTCCAGATCAATGTCTGCGGAATGCTCGGCTGAACCAACGTCACCTTCAACGTCCTCTGACCCGGCTGAAAATCGGACAAGCGCCGGACGCCAAAACCGATGACACTGGCCGCCGCCAGCAGCGGCAACACCACTTCCGCCAGCCAGATTCGATGCGCCAACGGACGCCGCGCCAACACAACCGCAGCACTGAGCAAACCCGCCGAAACCCAAACCACCAAGAAAGATATGCCATAGACGCCCGTCACCGATGCGATTTGAATGAGTGGCAGGATTTTGTATTGCGAGACGCCCAAGAAATTCCAGGGAAAACCGGTCAGAAATCTTGCCGCCACCATTTCAAGTGTGACCCACAACGCAGCGCAACAGAAGGCCCAGACCGCGCGCTGCGACCAACTTGCTGCTAGAAACCGATTCGCCACGGCCAGAAAACCGCTGCTCCACCCACACGCCATGGGCCTTTCCTCTGCTCTCACGGCTTGTCCGGCTATTCCAATTGGAAAGAGCCTCCAACAGAGCCAAACCCAAACCGCCGGATACAACGCCAGATACGCGCTCAACGCCAGCCAGCCCGCGATGGCACCCGCAGGAAACGGAATGAACAAAAGCCAGGAAAGCGAAGCCAGATAATGCGCCGAACCAGCCAGGTAACCGATTTTAAACGTCTGGCGCGGATTGGCGCCAGCAGCCGCCAACAACATCAAACCGGGCGCAACCCAAGCGACCCCGGCCAATTCCAGCTTGGGAAAAGAAGCCGCCAGCAGGAGCCCGGCGACTATTGCCGGCGCAGCACGACTTCGCAAAACCTTTGGCAACAAAAATGGGTTCACCCCCGGCAGCTTGCCTATACCATTTCCAAAAGGCAAAACTTTGGCAAAACTTGGAATTGATTCCATCCATAACTTCAAATCCGGGTAGTGTCCTGATTAGAGGAGGTGAACGCTGCGGCAGGACTTTCGCGAGGCCGTTGCCGGGTCGCTGCCGTTTCGGAAGTCGTGCTGGAAGGATAATTTGACGCCGCTGGAAATCTGCTCAAACGGTCTGAGGCCAAGTTGGACGCCGTTATCAATCCGCTCCAGCAGCTTGAGGCCAATTCTGACGCCGTTCCAGACCGGCTCAAACGGTTTGAGGCCTGTTTGGACGGCGTGAAAATGATGCTCAAACGGTTTGATCAACGTTTCAACGCCGTCGCAAACCCGCTCCAACGGTTTGAGGCCAATTTGGACGCCGTTTTAGACCCGCTCCAACCGTTTGAAGGTAATTTTCACGCCGTTGGAAACCCTCTCAAACGGTTTGAGGGCAATTTTTAGGCCGTTTGGCCCGTGCCTAATCACCTGTTACCAGTTCTAAATCAGCATTTTACGACGAAATCGGCGAACTGGACGCCATCATGTATAACAAAGACACGCGCCAGCCGGAGAAACTGCGCGCGTGGCAAAGCGCCAGCCATCCCGCAATGGCGGGACGCGCCGCAGCGGGAGAAGAAACCGCCGACTCCGCCCACGCCACCACCGGCGTAAGAATCGGGGAACAATTTGAGAAATCGCTGCGGCCTTCGGAAACGAAGGCGGCTTTCTTGCCGCCAAACGGACAGCAGCCGGACGAGTTCTTCCGGCAATGAATCGCCGCTCGACATCGACCCGTTTCTCCGCGCCCTTCGCCACTTACAGTCGGTAAATCGCCGCCGACATTCAGGAAATGGCC
>ERZ1292640.689-Hain-H43-02um-R1-689-length-27626-cov-6_pt1 | contig 27626 bp, 34 predicted proteins | sample MGYA00564404_ERZ1292640 | MGnify/ENA primary metagenome ERZ1292640 (study PRJEB36523, sample SAMEA6512636) | groundwater metagenome | collected 2019-01-08 | study: AquaDiva: Metagenomics assemblies of 32 groundwater samples | reverse complement strand
CAGCCAGGAAGTGCTAGACCTGGGGGCAAGATGATGCGCTTGCACGCCGGCCCTCGAGGCCGTAGAATCCATGCAGGGAGCGGCGGGCGCGATCCGGCCAGGTCGGGCCTCCTCCTCATCGGACGGTTAGGGCGGTGCCTTCACCACCCCCTCCCCGCTCGCTTCCCTTTCTCTGTCCCGTGAAGGGGGTAGAAGTGACGTCACGCTGGGTCCGGCTCGATTGGTCCGCTTCGGACTGGATCGCCGCCCATGTCTGAGCTCCAATGGTTCCCGCTATACGTGGACCGCTTCATGGGCTCCCGTAAGGTCCAACGCATGACCGCCGACATGGTGGGCGGCTACCTGCTCCTGCTCGTGGACGAGTGGCGCAACGGCCCGATCCCCATGTCAGACGCAGCGCGCATCTCAAGGCTACCGGATGCGGTCGCTATGCGGTTGCTATCCGATTGCTTCACCGAGACGACGGAAGGGTGGATAAACGAAGCACTAGAAGAGGTGCGTTCGGAGCAGAAATCGCGGGCAGAACAGCGCCGACTCGCTGGTGAGATGGGTGCCCGGTCCCGTTGGGAGGGTAAGGGTAATGGCAAGCGCATGCGTACGTCAAAGCGACCGCATAGCGACCGCAATGCGGAGCCAATAGCATATAGAGTAGAGGAGAAGAGAGTAGAAGAGAAAGCACACACACCCCCCGCGGGTGCGCGCACGCACGAGGGCCTCGTGGAGTGGCTCGGGGCTCGTGCGGATTGCCTGGACGGTCTGAACTACGTCACACAGCTCGCGCTCTGGGGGCTCTATGGGCCCTCCGGTACCGACGAACGAGTGTGGGGCGCCATCCAGAACGGCGAACGGCCGAAGCACCTGGCCACGGCTGTCCTGCGGTTCAGCTCGGAGGGCCACCCGGTGTTCCGGGCGCGTCTCTTTCGCGCGATCCTGGCTGCCGTGATCCACGACGGCGACGCCCCTGCCGACCCCTACCACCCTGCTCAATCCGCGGCGGCCGAACAGGCTGGTATCGAGGCCCAACGCGAGCGAGTCAGGGTCAGGAGCGCCAAGGCGGCCACGGAGGCGGAAGTTGAGTTTGCGGACCGGCATCGGCGGGAGCTCGTGGACGCCAAGGCGTGGCTTGACGGGCACCCAGACGCCCAGGAACGGGTCGAGGGGCGAGTCACCGCGGCAGTCGCCAAGGGCGGGAAGCTGGCCAAGACCGAGGCCTACGTTGAGGCTGCTTTGGTGCAGGCGGTACGGGCCGAGCGCAACGGAGGAAACGGAGCATGAACGAAATTACCGATGAGATGCGAGCAGTTCTCCACGCGAGCCTCGACCGCCTACTGGATACGCCAGGCTGTAGGGTTCACGCCCAGATCGGGACGGTGGAAACAGATAGGCTCACCTGCACCACCATGACCGCCGATGGCTCGAATACCCTGGTGGTCCAGGTGCCCTCCCGTATTGGTTTGTATCAGCGGGTCGACGTAGGCGGGTCCGGGGAGTGTCCGTAGGGGTGTCCCCACAACGGCCCGCTTGCTAGACTGTGCTAGCTCGCGTACACTTCATGGCGGGGAACCCAGGCACCACCCGCAAACAGGTCGTGCGTTCTTTGCCGAGTGCCACGCGCGCAGGCGATCTACGGCCAAGTGCCGCGAAGCGAGGTTATACCGCTCGCTGGAGGGTGTGAGCCGTGGCCACCGACGATTCGGTCGACACCTACGACCTCGTCATCGAGCAGGGCAAGGCGCTCACCCGCACGTTCACTTTCACCGTGACGGCGACAGCGGCCCTCCGTACCGGCCTGACAGCGGCGGAGGCCCGGATCAAGACGAGCCCCGAGAGCGCGACCGTGCTTCTCGACCTGGACGCCTCCCTGACGGTGGACGGCACGGCCGCTACCGCGACGCTGTCCGTGTCCAAGACGACCATCGATGCGCTCACGTTCACCAAGCCGGGCTATTGGGACATGTTCTGCACCTTCGCCGGCGCGCGTGAAAAGATGTTCACGGGCCGGGTTCGCCTCGTGCCGAACGTGACGGACTAGGGGATTCCATGGCGAATACAACCGTCACCGTCTCGAACACCGACGCCACCACCGTAACCGTCTCCTCGGTCGCCCCGGACGCCACGTCGATTCGTGGCGTAGGGATCTCAGCGACCGCACCGTCCGCCGGACAAGCCTTGGTCGCCTCAAGTGCGACCGCCGCATCGTGGGTGAACATCGCGACGCAGGCTGAGCTTGACGCCTTCCTGGGCACGACGAACATCGTCACGCTCGGCACCATCACGACGGGTACGTGGTCCGCCACGACGATTGCGACCACGAGGGGCGGGACGGGGCTTACGAGCTACGTGCTCGGGGACGCGCTCTATGCGAGCGCCGCCAACGTCCTGAGCGCGCTGGCCGGCAACATCACCACAACTCGGAAGTTCCTGCGGCAGACGGGCAACGGCGCCGTTTCTGCGGCCCCGGCATGGGACACTGTCACGAAGGCCGACGTGGGCCTCGGCTCCGTGGAGGATACAGCCCTCTCGACTTGGCCCGGGACCACGAACGTCGTCACGGTCGGGACCGTCGCGACTGGAGCGTGGAACGCAACGGCCATCGGGGCGACGAAGGGCGGCACCGCGCAAACGACCTGGGCGCTTGGGGACACGCTCTACGCCTCCGCCACGGACACGCTGGCAAAGCTGGCCGGGAATACGACCACGACTCGGAAGTTTCTCACGCAGGTCGGTAACGGCTCGATTTCCGCGGCCCCCTCATGGGACACAGTCACCAAAACGGACGTCGGGCTGTCGGCCGTAGAGAATACAGCCCTCTCAACGTGGGCGGGCTCCCCGGCGATCACGACGCTGGGCACCATCGCCACGGGCACCGTACCCGCCGCGAATGTCTCCGCCGGATCGTTCGGATCCGGTGACTTCACGTTCACGGGTAAGGTGACGTTCGCGGGCACGCCGACGATGGCGGACGGGGCCATCGGGATCACGGCGGTTAACGGGCTTACCCTGCGGGCCATCGAGGGCAGCTCCTACGACTTCGCCGTCCTGAGTAAGGGCAGCGGCGCGCTGGTGATTGGGATTGAGGGAACGGTAGTCACGATTCCCAGCGACGTGACGATCTCCGGGGGGCGGCTCTACGTCCAGGGCACTTCGGCCGCTTCAATTATCGACCGCGCCCTCCAGGTGGGCAACGCTGCCAATACAGGCACGCGCCTATCCGTGGGCCTGTCTCAGATCGATACCGCCACGGGCGCTGCGGCCCGGAAGGTCTACGTTGCCGGCGTGCTGGCCGCAGCCGCGAACAACGATGTGCTCTATGGGATGGAGATCGCGCCCACCGTCAGCGTCGGTGTGTTCACGGGCACGACGTTTTACGGGCTCAAGATTGGGGATGTAGCGGGCGCGGCTACGAACTACGCGCTCTACACGGGTGCTGGTGCCGTGCGGCTTGGGGGCGACGTTACCGTGGTCGGCGCCACGAGCCTGGAGGGCGGCGTTACCATCGGCAATGCGACGGGCGATGCCCTGACATTCCACCCGTCGGCCTGGACGCTCACCAACGCCGTCACCATCACGGGGACGTGGGCGAATCTCGGAACCGTTAGCGCAGCGACCTCCATCTCGTCCAGCGCCTTCGTTGGCCCGCTGAACGGCACGGTGGGGGCCGTCACCCCCGCTGCGGGCTCGTTCACGACAAGGGCATTCAGCGGTGACCTCTCCGTCGCCATCACGAAGTTCACGGTAGCCGCAGCGAGCGGACAGGTAGTTACTGCCGGAGCGGTGGGTGTCGCCTGCACCCCTTCGTTCGCCTCTGTACGCGGAGTCGCAGTCGGAGCTTCATTCGGCGCGCTCATCGGTGGTTCCGCAAGTGGTCCGCAGGGCAGTTTCGGCGCCAACTACTACAACGATGGCGTGACGCGGGCGAGGTCCGACGCGACCAAGGCCGGGCTGATGTGGGAGTTGGACGCCACCGATTCCGTCTACCTCATGCACATCACGGCGGCGGGCGTCGCGACCACGCCCGCCCGCATCACGCTGGGGGGCGCTGCCACCTTCCTCGGAGCGGTCACTGGCGCCCCGTTCATCCTTACGAGCGGCCCCCGGATCACGGCGGCGACCGCCGCCGCGTTCGGCTTCGGAACCGCCGCTGGGGCGGATGTGACCGCGAGCCTCGGCAACTCCAGCAACCGCATCGGCGATATCGTTTCTGGTTCCACCCTCGCCATGTATGCAGCGCAAAGTGACGTAAACCCCACTGCACAGTTTACCACGTCGTTTGGTGTGCGCTGGGGCGCCGGTGGTGCATCGGCTCTGGATACGCGGATCTACCGGGTAGGCGCGAGCGCCGTCCAGATTGATGATACCGCTGGAGGTGCGGCCTCACTTACGGTGACAGGCTCGATCAAGAGCACAAGCCCGACGACGGGCATCGGCTATGCTACCGGAGCCGGAGGAGCGATCACACAGATCACGAGCAGGACCACGGGCGTAACGCTCAACAAAGTTACGGGCGCGATCACGCTGGTATCTGCCGCAGGGAGCGCAACCCCTGCCTCATTCACGGTGACCAACTCGGCCGTCATAGCCACGGACGTCATCAAGCTCAACCAGAAGTCCGGCACAGATAAGTATGTCCTGCTGGTGACTGCGGTGGGGACTGGCTCGTTCGAGATCACCTTCTACACGACGGGCGGGACCACCACCGAACAACCCGTCATCAATTTCGCCGTGCTCAAGGGAGTGGCGGCATAGGGAGGGACCACCATGATCGACTCGTTCACCCCCGCGACTCGTGTTAGGACTACGGTCCCTGGCAACGAAGTTGTGCTCTGTACCACCAAGGGCACGCCGAATACCTATCAGGACCGCTACAACTTCTCCGTGCTGGACGCGGACGGGGAGCACATGGAGACGCACCAGGGAGATCTCATGCCGTGGGCGAAGGGTTGGACGCTGACAGCAGGACAGAGGACCGCGCTCGGCGCATGCACCACGGTCGCCGCCGTGCTCAGGCTCGTGCAGGACTACCTCCAAGCCAAGGCAGAAGGAGCCATCGGATGACGTTCAGGAATGGCGATCTCAAGGCAGGACTTGACGCAATGGAAGCCCTTTGCACGGGAGCCAACCGGCTCCCCATCTTGGCTGCGCTGCGTGCCGACCGCACGTACCGCCGCCTACGTGAGGCATGGGCGCCCATAGGCGAGAAGCTGAACCAGCTCATCCTCGACCACGGCGAGCCCGTGAAGGACGACAAGGGCGCCGACACCGGCCAGGTGAGCGTGACCCCCAGCATGGCCGGGTGGGCCGAGTACGTCTCCGCGCGGGCCGCTGCCTACGTGGCCGAGACCGAGGTGGAGGTCGAGACGCTGACCGTGGCGGACATCGAGGCCGGTTGGGCACGCGACCCCGAGACCGGCAAGAAGGGCCCGCTCGATATCGCACCCGCGAGCATCGGGCACCTCATCGTGCTGGGCATCATCGTAGACCCTGACGCGCCCAAGGCGGAGCAGGCCGCGTAGCCATGCCCACGCGCCCCGCTAAGCCCTGTGCCCATGCTGGGTGCCATGCCCTAGTCAGGGGTGGCCCCTACTGCACGGCGCACGCCCCGCAGCACGCCAGGGCCCGATATCAGGCAGACAGGGCACGGCGCGGCACGTTCCGTGAGCGTGGCTACGACACGCAGTGGGACAAGGTGAGCAGGGCGCACAGGCGAGCGCACCCGCTCTGCGTCATCTGCAGGGCCAAGGGCAGGGTGGTGAGAGTGAGGGACGTAGACCACATCGTGCCCTTCTGGGGCATAGATGACCCGCTCAGACTCGATCCCGACAACCTCCAAAGCCTTTGCCGCGCCTGCCACAACGGGAAGACGGCGCAGTGGGCTGCCGTATGAATATGCAGATCGGATGCATAGGCCGTGCGGAACGATTCCGGTTAGGGGGTAGGGGGTCTCGGTCTCTGGCCCCAGGAACCGCGGGGCCGATCGGGAGTCTTTCCTTTTGCGTGTGCGGTCGGACATTTTGTCTTTTTCGGCCATTCTGTCCGGTTCGGGCACTGCATAACTATACATCGGACACATTGTCCGGACGGTGCGGCCCATGAAGCGTAAGCCGCACGCGCTCAAGGTGTTGCAGGGCACCGACCAGCCCTGTCGGCGACACCCAGAGCCGGAGATCGCTCCGCCGGACAGCACCGAGCCGCCGGACTGGCTGACGGGCCCCGAGGCTGTGGCCGAGTGGAACCGTCTCGTGGGCCTCCTGCTCCCGGCACGGGTGCTTACCGCCGGGGACATGACCCCCCTCGGGCACCTGTGCAATATGCACTGCGGCGCGGTCCTGCGCTGGCGCCTCGGTGCCACCCCCACGGCTGCCGACCTGACCCAGCTCCGCCTCATGTATGCCGAGTTCGGCCTCACCCCGGCCTCTCGTTCCAAGGCCGCGACGGTCCCCAAGGACGCAAAGGGCAACGCCTTTGCGAAGCTGAGGTCTGGATGACGTACTCCGCCCGTGCCGCCAAGTACGCCCGGGACGTGAAAGCGGGGCGGATCCCGGCCTGCCGCCTGGTCAAACTGGCGTGTGCGCGGCACCTGTCGAACCTGAAGGCGCAGAAGCTCAAGGCGTTCCCGTACCGTTTCGACGTGAAGGCGGCCGACCAGGTGTGCGGCTTCGTGGAGCTCATGCCCCACGTCAAGGGCAAGTGGGCGGCCCGGCACGAGCGCATCCGGCTTGAGGACTGGCAGTGCTTCATGATCTGCGTCCCGTTCGGATGGCTCCAGAAGGCCGACGGCCTGCGGCGCTACCGCCGGGTCTACGTGGAAGTGCCCAGGAAGAACGGGAAGAGCGTAATCACGGGGGCGCTGGGCCTCTACATGTTCGCCGCGGATGGGGACCATGGGGCTGAAGTCTACTCCGGCGCCGGCTCGGAGAAGCAGGCATGGGAGGTGTTCGGGCCCGCGCGACTCATGGCGAAGGGCACGCCCGATTTCCTAAGCGAGTACGGTGTGGATGTGAATGCCAAGAACCTTAATATCTTAGCCACCGCCTCGAAGTTCGAGCCGATCATCGGCAAGCCTGGGGATGGCGCCTCGCCCTCGTTCTCGATCACGGACGAGTACCACGAGCACGCCACGGATGAGCAGTACGACACGATGGTCACGGGCATGGGCGCGCGGGAGCAGCCGATGGCGTGGGTCATCACCACGGCCGGCTCGGATACCGCGGGCCCGTGCTACGCGCTGCGTGCCGAGGTGGTGGACGTGCTGGAGGGCAAGGTCACGAACGACCAGCTTTTCGGGATCATCTACACGGTGGACGACGGCGACGACTGGTCCGACCCGGCCATCGTGCAGAAGGCCAACCCCAACTTCGGCGTCTCGGTTTTCGCGGACTACCTGCTCTCGCAGCAGCGGGATGCGATCAACGAGCCCCGGAAGCAGAGCACATTCAAAACGAAGCACCTGAACGTGTGGGTCACCGCGGCGGCTCCCTACTTCAACGCCGAACTGTGGAGCCGCGCCGGGGACGAATCGCTGAAGCGTGAGGACTTCGCGGGCGAGCCCGTGTGGATGGGCTTGGACCTGGCAAGCAAGCTCGACCTGTCGGCCGCCCTCTCCGTCTTCGAGCGGGACGTGGACGGCGTGACGCATTACTACGTCTTCGCGTCGTGCTACTGCCCAGAAGAGCGGCTGTCGCTGCCCGAGAACCGGCACTATGCCGGGTGGGCCGCCGAGGGTCACCTGACCGCCACGCCTGGGAACGTCACCGACTACGACTACATCGAGCGGGGCCTGATCGCGGACGCCGAGGCGTACCGCATCGTGAGCCTGGGCTTCGACCCGTGGCACGGCACGCAGCTCGCCACGCACCTGACGGACGCGGGTATCGAGTGCGTGGAGGTGCCGCAGACGGCGAAGAACCTGTCGGACCCGATGAAGTGGATTCAGGCGCTCATTGTGGACGGCCGGATGCACCATGACGGGAACCCCGTGCTGGCGTGGGCCATCGGCAACGTCACCGCCCAGGTGGACCGCAACGACAACGTCTTCCCGCGCAAAGAGCGGCCCGAGGCGAAGATTGACCCGGCCGTCGCGCTCATCATCGCCATGAGCCGGGCCAAGAGCGAGGACGAAGTGGCGGCGCCCCAAGTCCTGATCTTCGCCGACCAAGCCGACGAGCCCACCGACGAGTTCCCCCCGGAGGAATGGGCGTGAACCGCGCCGACCTGATTCGCAGCGCCATCCGCAGACTGGCCGCGTCTGTGGCCGCGTGGCCGTGGCGTGAGGTGACCCGGAACGTCGTCGGCCTCGGCGGGCTCGGCCTGGTCGTGGCTGGTGTCTGGGGCCTGGGCGGCTGGGAGTGGGGGCTCATCGCAGCGGGCTTGCCCGTGAGTGTGTTCTACGTGTTGGGCGAGCTGCGTGCGGTGGCTCCCCGTGAGGAGGCGTGATGCTCGCTGCCCTTGCCCGCCCCTCGCTGAAGGCGAACGTCTCCTGGTCCGCATACGATCCCCGGTGGTACCGGGACATCGGCGGGACCTACTCGGACACCGGGACTGTGGTGGTGCCCGAGTCTGCCCTGTCCATCGCCGCCGTGTACCGCGCGGTGAACGTGCTGGCTCACTCGGTCGCGTCCATCCCCCTGGTGGTCTACCGGCGCACGGCCGACGGCAAGGAGCGCGACACTGGACACCCGGCCTACGATCTCCTCCACGACCGGCCCAACGCATTCCAAACGTCGTTCCGTTGGCGGCACCTGCTCATGACGCAGGCCGTGCTCTGGGGCGACCACTACTCGGAGATCATGCCTGGCGTCGGTGGGATCGGCGGACTGGTACCGCTGTCGCCTGACACCACCCGCGTGGTGGACCAGATGCGCGACGGGCGGCTCGTCTACGTGACCCGGGACAAGGCCGTGACCGGGTACGGTGCGGAGCGCAGGCTGGTGCAGGATGAGGTGCTCCATGTCCGCGGCTTCTCCATCGACGGCAAGAGCGGCCTGCCGCTCACGAAGGTTGCCCGCAACGCCATGGGGCTCGCCCTCAGTGCCGAGAGGCATGGCGCGGTATTCCTGAAAAAGGGCGCTCGGTTCTCGGGATTTTTGACCACGGCGTCGCCGATGAAGCAGGACGTGCGAGAGGAGAATGAAAAGGCGTGGCAGCGGCAGTACGGCGGCCCCGACTCCTCGGGTGCAACGCCCCTGCTCACTGGCGGCCTGGAATTCAAGCCCATCTCAGCGAACAACCGCGACTCGCAATGGCTCGAAGCCCGCACGTTTCAGGTGGAAGAGATTCTCCGGTTCATGGGCGTGCCCGGCGTGCTTGTCGGCTATGCGGACAAGACTGCGACCTACGCGAGCGCCGAGCAATTTTTCCTGTCATTCGTCACGCACTCGGTTCGGCCGTGGACGGAGAACATTGCGGCCGAACTGAATGGCTCCGTCATCACGGGTGCTCCCGAGTACTTCGCGGAGTTCGTGCTTGAGGGGCTGCTCAAGGGCGACATCAAGACGCGCTACGACGCCTACCGCATCGGTATTGCGTCCGGATTTCTGAACCGCAACGAGGTCCGCACCACCGAGAACCTGAACCCCGGGCCGCCTGAGTTGGACACGTACTTGGAGCCGCTGAACATGGCGGAGGCGGGGGCCGAGCGTGAGGAGCCGCCGCCAGCCGCCCGCGCCCCCGAGCGTGAGGGCGACAACGAGACGGCGGCCCGTGCGCAGTTCGTGTCCATCGCGACACGCACCGCCCACCGGCTCGCCCGCAAGGAGATAGCCGCCATTGTGGGAACGGGTGGGAAGTTGGGTGCCGCGGCCCGCTACGCGGACAACCCGGACGGCTGGGCCTCGTGGCTCGGGACGTTCTACGCCGACCACGCCACGCACGTCTCCGCCGACCTGGACGTTCCTATCCGGATCGCGGAACGGTATTGTGCTGCTCAGCGTGAGCGGTTCGCTGCCCTTGGTAGCCTACCTGAGAATACGGAATCTGAAAGCGTCGCCGCTTTGTTGCGGCTTACCCCAGCCGGAAGGATGGTGGCATGAGCATGTCTAGCCTGCCCCGCCTCATGCGGGCCCTGACCTGTGAGCCGTTGGCGGTGGAGCGCGGCTTTCTGGATGCGTTCGTGGGCGTCATGCGCCGCCACCTCCTGGAGGGCGCGTCGTTCGACGGCCAGGCCCTCCATGCGGAGCTCGGCGTACCGATGCCGCGTCAGAGGATGGACGCCGCACAGACTCACGGCGTGGCCGTCATCCCTGTTGTCGGGATGATCGCGAACCGGGCGCACAGCATGGGGGCGGGCGCCGACCAGATCGCCGCGACCATCGGGGCGGCGGCGGCGGACACGCGGGTCGATGCCATCGCGCTCGACATGGAGACGCCGGGTGGTACCGTGACCGGCACGCCCGAGGCGGCGGAGGCGATCTACGCGGCCCGGCAGACGAAGCCGGTGGTGGCCGTGGCGAACGGCGACGTGGGCTCGGCCGGGTACTGGCTCGGGGCCGCTGCGGGTGAGTTCGTCGTGAGTCCGTCGAGCCGGGTCGGATCCGTCGGCATCTACATGCTGCACGAGGATTGGACCGAGGCGCTCGCCGCGGACGGGGTGAAGGTCACGGAGTTCTCCGCCGGCAAGTACAAGACCGAGGGCGCCCCGTGGAAGCCCCTGGACGCAGAGTCCGAGGAACACATGCGGGCCATGGTCGAAGAGGCCTACGGCTGGTTCGTGCGCGACGTGGCGCGGTTCCGTGACACGACCCCTGCCGCCGTGCGCGACGGGTACGGTCAAGGCCGGATGCTGCCCGCGAAGGACGCCGTGGCCGCCGGGATGGCCGACCGCGTGGGCACCCTGGAAGATACGATTGCCCGGCTGGCGGACGGTGCGTCGGCCAAGCGTGGCGCCCGCGCGAGTGCCGAGGTGGCCCGCCGGAAGCGGGCGAGGGCACGGGGATGAAAACTGGAAAGCCGACCGTTCCGGAAGTTCTGCCGATAGTGCGGGCCTATTATGCGAAGCCTGGAAACCTCTGTGGCGGCTCGCTGCACATCGTCATTGACGACGGCAACATTGAGGACAGCCACGTCCGCCTCTGCCGCGCCTGGGCGGGCAAGCGTGGGGATGCCGACGGGGTGGCCTTGGCCGACCTCCTACTCGCCATGAGCAAGACGCAAAGACGTAAGCTCTATATGGCATCTCCCAGCATCGATGAAACGATGAGGGCCCGGGGGTAATCATGCTTACGCCATTGCTGCCCCCGCCGGAGCTACTGGCCGATTCCCCGCAGTCGTTCGGTGCTCTGATCGCCGCCGGGTTTCGGGCTGGGCTGTTGGAACGATGCCGCCTCCTGGTCGAGATTGAGCAGGCCGCGGCGCAATTGCTCTTGCCCACGGGGCGCTTGACCCCGTAGGTGGTACCGTGGTAGGTTCGGAGTAGTACATATAGCGGTCTGCAAGATCCTCGCCTCTTTCGAGAGCGAGTGAGCAGGGCCGGCACTCGCGAAATCCGCGGCGTCCTTTGACAGCGCGTGAGCGAGTCCAGAAACCGATTCACTTCGGTGCTGGACGACGCTCCCGCGCTTTTTCGTGCGGGTCTCCCCCAGCACCACAACGAGGGAGACAGCACCATGGCCGCTCGAATCCACGAGCTCCGCACCCAGCGCGCGACGCTGGCCAAGGAAGCCAACGCGGCGCTGGACAAGGTCCAGGCGACCGCGAAGGCCGAGGACCGCGCCATCACCGCCGAGGAACTGGCGGCCGACGACGCCTTCAGCGCCCGCATCGCCGCGTTCGACACCGACATCGAGCTGGAGGAGCGCAAGAACGACAGGGAGCGCCTGTACGCGAGCGCCCCCGGCGCCGCAGCTCCCGCCACCACGCACCTCCGTGCCGAGGCCGACCCGAAGCGCGGGTTCGCGTCGCACGTCGAGTTCTTCCTCTCGGCCATCGACAACGCCGGATTCCGTGACGTGGCGGACGTGCGGGATCCACGACTGGCCTCGCTGGCCGTGAGGGACAAGGACGACAAGTCCTCGGGTGACCTGGCCTTCATGCTCCCGACCGGCTTCAGCGGCCTCAAGGCCACCGTCGGCTCGGACGAGCAGGGCGAGTACAGCGACACCTACGGCGGGTTCGCCGTGCCGAAGACGCGCTTCCCTGGCCTGCTCTCCGTCGGATTCGAGGGCGATCCCACCGCGGGACTGACGCAGAACATCCCGATGGCCTCGCCAACCGTCGAGATCATGGCCCGCACGGACAAGAACCACACGTCCAGCGTGGTCGGCGGATTCACCGTCGCTCGCCGGGCCGAGACGACCGCCGCCGCAGCCAGCCGCATGGCGCTGGAGATGGTGACGCTCAAGGCGGCCAGCCTGTTCGGGCTCGCCTACGCTACCGAGGAGTTGCTGGCTGATTCCCCCGTCTCGTTCGCGGCGCTCATCGACACCGGCTTTCGGACGCAGATGGGCGCGAAGATCCTCGACGAGAAGATCCGCGGTGGAGGGGGCAACGAGTACATCGGCGTGAAGAACGCCGACGCAGCCATCCCCATCGCCAAGGAAACGAACCAGGCCGCCGACACCATCGTTTTCGCGAACATCGTGAAGATGGCCGCGCGGTGCTGGGGATACGGTGGGCCCTCCTGCGTGTGGCTCGCCAACCAGGACTGCCGTCCGCAGCTCGCGCAGCTCTCGCTCCCCATCGGCACGGGCGGCGTCGCCGTCTACCAGCCGAGCTCGCGCTCCGGCTTCCCGGACATGATCTGGGGGTGCCCGGTGGTCTACACCGAGTACGCCGACACCGTGGGCGACCAGGGCGACCTCATCTGCGTCAACTGGTCGCAGTACCTGGAGGGCATCTACCAGCCCATCCAGTCGGCCGAGTCGATCCACGTCCGGTTCGTGAACCACGAGCGGACGTTCAAGCTCTGGACCCGGAACGCCGGCGCCTGCTGGTGGAGGACCGCGCTGACCCCGAACAAGAGCGCCGCCACCCTGTCCCCCATCGTGCTTCTGGACGCCCGCGCGTAAGGCGCCGGCAAAGGAGAATACATCATGGCTGCCACGTACACGGCGGAACACTACACCGCCAACCTGGACATCCGCACCGTCGTTCACAACCCGGCGGACGCGGCCACGGCTCAGTTCATCGACCTCGCGAGGCCGAAGGCCGGGACCACGCAGTGCCTCGCCATCGAGGGATACCGGCGCTTCTTCGCCTCGATCACCACGACCATCCTCGTGGGCACCGGCCCGACCGTCTTCGAGCTCTACGCCGCGACGTCCGCGGCCGGAGGCGGCAAGATCGTCATTGCGTCGCACGCGATGGGCTCGCTGCCCAACGCGCTCAACGACTCCGTGGTCCTGGAGTGCGACGTCGCCCAGGTCCGGGAAGTCCTCTCCACCGCCACGCACATCGGCGTGTGGCTGGACTGCCAGCACAACGACGATGAGGTCGCCTGCACGTTCATCCGCGGCGAGCCGTTCTACCCCGTGGCCGGTCTGACCGCCGACTACGTGTCCTAACCGTGAGCGGGCGGGGCCTCCGGGTCCCGCCCGCCACCCTTCATCACGGCGGAACCACCGCCAACTGAAACGCCCCCGGGCGTATGGAGCAGGACCATGCCGGTCGCCAACGTCAAGAGCGAGTGGGTAGACGGGAACCTCGTCTTCTACGACAAGTCCAGGAACATCATCTGCACCTTCGACGGCACGAACCGGGCCGTCACCTTCCCGTCCGGCTCGACCATCAACCTCCCCGACGAAGTCCTCGCCGCGGCCGACATCGCGCTGGCCGAGGGCTCGATCCTCGTGGGCAACGCAGGCGGCGCCGCCGAGGCCCTCAACGCGAAGACGACCACGTATGTCCTCGTGGGCAACGGGACCACCATCACCTCGGTGGCCCTGAGCGGCGACGCCACGATGTCGGGCGCGGGCGTCGTGGCCATCGGGACGGGCGTCATCGTGGACGCCGATGTCAATGCAAGCGCGGCCATCGCGCGGAGCAAGTTGGCCGAGGACGCGCTGTCCTTGGCGATGGCATTGCCCATCGCCTCCCTGCGCAGCGACGCCGGGGCCTCACTCACGGCCGCAGAGACGGCGGGCACGTTCAACGTCTCGGTGGCCGCCAACGTGATCCTAGCCCAAGGCGAGATCACGGACAATGAGACTGAGGTGTCCGTGTGCTACGGGCAGGTCGTTCTCCCGCCCGAGTACGTGGCTGCCGGTGACGTGACCGTGCGCGTGCCTTGCGCGCTCATCAAGACCGCCGCCGCCGTCAACAACGGCTCGACCATCGACGTGGCGGTCTTCGAGCAGGCGGCCGGAGCTGTCGGTGCGGACCTGAGCACCACGACCGCCGCCGCCACGTTTGCGGCCGATGACACGTGGTACAACAAGGACTTCGTCATCACGGCCACCGGGCTCGTTGCGGGCGACGTGCTCAACCTCAAGTTCACGTCCTCGGTCGTGGACAGTGAGGTGGGAGCGGGCACGCTGCGCCTCAACATGGGCGCGCCCATCATCCTTCTCGACATCAAGGGCTGACGCACGAACGGGGGGCGGGCACGTCGCTCGCCCCCCGGTACCTCTGCCGGAGGACTGAGCCATGGCCGGTTCGGCGATGGTATTCACGGAGATAACCCACACGAGCGCGAAGAAGATCGTCGCGGCGTGGACGTCGGACAACGCGACGGGCGCCGTGAGCGGGACCACAACGGCCGCCTTCGACGGCGCCATCATCGGGCTCACCACGATCCCGGGCGCGGGCGCGGCAGCTCCTGACGACAACTACGACGTGGCGATCACGGATGTGGACGGCCACGACGTGCTGCTGGGCGCCGGGGCGAACCGGGACACGCTGAACACAGAGCACGTCACGAGCGCGACCCTCGCGTGCGTGGCCGGTAGCAAGCTCACAGTGGCGATCACGAACGCCGGGAACGCGAACACCGGCACTGTCATCCTGTGGGTCAGATAGGCCAATGCGCCTGATCCTCACCACTGCACCCACCGAGGAGCCGATCACGCTCGCGGAGGCGAGGCTGCACCTCCGGGTTGATCCCGACACGACCACGGAGGATGCGCTGATCCAGGGCTGGATCACCAGCTCCCGCATCGAAGCCGAGCGTGCGATGGGGCGCGTGCTGGTGACGCAGACGTGGACGGCCAAGTATGACCGTTTCCCGGGCTACTCGTCGTCCGACCCCTACTTCCCGGCGTACAGCGAGCTCCGACTGCCGTACCCGCCGCTCATCAGCGTGACTAGCATCAAGTACATCGACCCGGACGGTGTGCTGCAGACGTTCACCGCGGCGAGTTACGTGGTGGATACGAGCGGCGTGCAGGGCCGCGTCTACCTGGCCTACGGGGAGTCCTGGCCGTCGATCCGCATTGAGCCCAACGCCGTGCGCGTCGAGTACGTCGCCGGGTACGGGGACGCCTCTGCGGTGCCCGAGGACGTGAGGTCCTGGATGCTGCTCCGCGTGGGCGAGCGGTACGAGCACCGGGAGGGCCTGGTGGTGGGCACCATCGCCACGCGCTTGCCCGGCCTGGAGTCGCTGGTGGCCGGCGACCGGATAGGGTTCTGACGTGCGTGCCGGCAAAATCTCCCGTCGCATCGTGCTCCAGAGCTTCACTGCGGGCACCACGGGCGACCCGTCTCCGGCAGCGGGGACGTGGACCACGGTGGCGACCGTGTGGGCCGAGCGCCTGGACCCTAAGGGCATCGAGCGCGCCGTGGGCTCCATGGTGCAGGCCGCCGAGGCCACGCAGGGCTACTCCATCCGCTACCGCTCCGACGTGGATCCCACCTGGCGCCTCAAGGACGGTTCGGAGATCTGGAGGATCGAGGCGGTCCTCCCCGGGCAGACCCGGGACCGCGAGCTCATCTTGCTCGTCAAGCGGCTGGATCCGGACGATGAGGCCTAGCGTATGGCCGACGTCGCCAATGCCGTCCGGACCCGGCTCACGGAGCACGCGGGCACCGCGGCCCTCATTGTTGCGCGAGCCTACCACGGGGCGCTCCTACAGGACTCGGTCTTGCCTGCCTCCATCGTACAGCAGATCAGCGCGCCGCGCATCTCGGCGATGGGCGACGACGTGGACAAGTACGAGGCCCGCGTCCAGGTCAAGGCGTGCGCCTCCACCCGCGCGGGCGCCCAGGCGCTCCAAGTCCAGCACCTCGCCGCGCTCCAGCGGTACGGCGGGACGGTGGCCAGCGTGGTCATCCACGACTGCTTCATCGCGGACGACACCGGCCCCGAGTACGAGGACGAAACAAAGCTCTGGGTTGGCCGTCTCGACGTCATGGTCTGGGTGACAGCCTGATGGGACGGGTCAAAGACACGCTGAAGGGGCCACGGGCCACCCCGTTCCTCGACGAGTACCGCCGTGGTGGCGGCAATGTCACGCGGATAGATGGCATGGAGGACCTTGAGGCCGCCATCCGCAAGCTCGGTGAGGATGTCCAGGGCGAGGCGCTCCGAGACGCTTGCGCTGCTGGCGCGGAGATCACGCGTAGCGTGGCGAGCCAGCTTGCTCCCCGTTCGCAGGACGGCTCCCATGGCCGCGCGCCCGGCTTCTTGGCCGACAATATCATCGCCCAAGTCAAGTGGACGCGGACCCAGAACACGGCGGACATCGACGTTGGAGTGAGTAAGGAGGCGTGGTACGGAATCCTCCAAGAGATCGGGACAAGCTACGCCCCAGCCCAGCCGTTCCTCCGGCCCGCGCTCGATGAGACGAAGGACAGCGTCGTGGAAGCGGTCGCCGAACATCTCCGCAAGCGGATTCTCAAGGAGGCATGATGGCTCCCCAGGTGCTCACGGATGTCAGGCTCTACGTCGGGGAGTACGACCTTTCCGGGGATCACGTCTCGGTTGCGCTCAGCTACTCGGCCGAGTTGCTGGACGACACCGTCTTCGGCGACACGACCCGGAGTCGCGCCGGTGGGCTGAAGACGGTGGGCCTGTCCGGTGAGGGCTTCTGGTCTGGGGGCGCAGGCCTGGTGGACGCCGTGCTCTTCGACAAGATCGGCCTTGCCGACGTGCCCGTGACCGTCGCGCCCGCCGGGGAGACGCTGGCGAACGACGCCTACCTGTTCCGCGCCAACGCGGGCCAGTACGCGCCCGGAGCGACTATCGGCGAGCTACTCCGCTTCAGCGTGTCCGCTGAGGGATCCGGGGGTGCTGGCGTGATGCGCGGCAAGCTCCTGCACGTCGGCTCCGAGACTGTGACGGGCGCCGGGGCGAAACAGGTGCTCGGCGCGGTCGCTGCGGGCCAGAGCATCTACGCGGCGCTGCACGTCCTGACCGTTTCGGGCACGAACCCCACGCTCGACCTCCTGCTCCAGTCCGACCCGGACGGAAGCGCGGGCGGCGAGACGACCCGTATCACGTTCACGCAGGCCACGGGCATCACGTCCGAGTGGAAGAGCCTCGTGGGCGCGATCACTGACACTTACTGGCGTGCCTCCTGGACGCTTGGCGGCACCAACACCCCGACTTTCGAGTTCGTTCTCGCGGTCGGAATCATCTGAGGAGGTACCAACATGGCACAGCGCGTATTCAACGACTGCTTCGTGTCCTTCAACGCCGTGGACTTGTCGGACCACGTCAAGAGCGCGTCACTGCCCTACGCGGCCGAGATGCTGGACGACACCGCGATGGGAGACACGACCCGCTCCCGGGCGGGCGGGCTCAAGGACTGGTCCTCGGACATCGAGTTTTATGCCGACGAAGCGTCTGTCAGCGTGCAGCAGACGTTTTTTGCTCTCGTCGGCTCCACCGCCACCCTGCTCATTCGACCCGACAAGTCCGAGGGCGTGAGCGCCACGAACCCGAACTACACCGGGACCGGCATCGTGGAGTCCATCGGCCTCATTCAGGGATCGGTGGGCGAGCTTCAGATGGCCCCTGTGAAGATCCTGGCCGCTGGCACGCTGACTCGCGCGGTGGCGTAGCATGGCGATCCTGGACAGGGCGGCGCTGCTCACCCCGAGCGACCTCAAGTGCGAGACGGTCAAGATCGGCCCGCTCGGTGGCGAGGTGGTGATGCAGGAGTTGTCTGTGGTCGAACGGCTCCGGGTGCTCAAGGAGTTCCGGGCGTTGGACACCGAGGACGAGGTGGCCGCCACGCGCGGCTTGATCGCGCTCGTGGTGGCCTCGCTCCGCAACGAGGACCACTCGGTGATGTTCCCGCCGGAGGAGCGGGAGGAAGCCGTGGACGGGCTCATGGCCCGGTCCAGTGCCGCGGTGGAGCAGCTCGTGACCGAGTGCCAGCGCATCCAGGGCATGGGACAGGGGGCGCTCAAGGAAGCCGTAAAAAACTCCGAAGCGACCCGGAGCGACAGTTCGCCCTCCGGGTCGCCCGAGACCTCGGCTACCCCAACGTCCGTGTCCTGAGTGAGTACCTGTCGTCCTCGGATCTTCGGGAGTGGCGGGCGTTCTACACCATCGAAGAGTCCGAGCAGGACCCGGAGGTGACGGAGTGGGACGATGATGAATCGGCGAAGCGGAAACTGACGCGCGCCGCGATGGCGAAGGAAGCAGCCCGACGGAGGACATAGCATGGCGACCAAGCGATGTGAGTGTGGCTGCGGTGAGCCCGCACCAATCGCTTCTAGGGGTCGGCGTGGACGGTATCGCAAGGGCGAGCCGATGAGATACGTCAATGGCCATCATCGCCGTGGGCACTCGTGAGGTGGCTGCGTAATGTCCAAAACCCTTGCCTCACTCATAATCAGAGTGGGCGCGGACGTATCTGGCGCCGTCTCGAAGATGACCACCGTCGAGAAGGCATCCCGGTCGCTGAAGAAGGAGTTCACGGGCCTGTCTGCGGCCACGCTGCGCTACCGCACGGCGATGGTGGCGGCGTTTGCCGGCGGTGTGATGGCGCTGGTCATCAAGAACAGCATGGAGGCCCAGCGGGCCACGGCCCAGCTCGGCGCCGTGCTCAAGTCCACGGGCGGCGTGTCGGGCCAGACGATGGCCAGCCTCGACAGCATGGCCACTGCGCTCGAGCGCACGACGATCTACGGGGACGAGGCGGTCAAGAGCGTCCAGGGCCTCCTCCTCACGTTCACGCGGATTAAGGGCGGCGAGTTCAAGCAGGCCACGCAGGCCGTGCTCGCCATGGCCACCGCGCTCGGGAGCGACACGAAGACGGCCGCCATCCAGGTGGGCAAGGCGCTCCAGGATCCCATCCTCGGCATCACCGCGCTCCGGAAGGCGGGCGTGAACTTCAGCGCCGGCCAGAAGGCGGTCATCAAGGACCTCGTGGACACCGGCCGCGCTGCCGAAGCCCAGGCCATGATCCTGAAAGAGCTGCAAGTGGAGTTCGGCGGAAGCGCTGAGGCTGCGCGTAAGACGCTCGGCGGCGCCATTGCGTTCCTCTCGAACCAGATGGGAAACTTCTTCGAGGTGAGCCAGGAGGGTTCCGGGGTCTTCATCTCCGCGATCAACTCCATGGGCGAGGCGGTGATCTGGGCGCGCGAGAAGGCCATGGTGCCTTTCTTCGGTGGCATCCAGATGATGGCGGCGGACGCGGCGGTCTACGTCGCGAAATTGCGAGTCGCCTGGGAAGACTTGAGGGCGCTGTTTGGCATACTTCTTCCTGACAAGATGTCTTCGGCCGGTGCCGCACGCGACAATCTCGCGCGCCTGCAAGAGGCCGCCGCTGGCGTAAAGGCCGAGGTCATGTCCACCAACTGGGCGCCCTACGTCGCTGGCCTGGCAAGCGTGGGAGACGGGGCCGGGAAGGCGACCGGCAAGCTCTCGGCGGCCGCCAGGGAGATGATTCACATCAAGGCCCTAATGGCCGGACGCGGCCCAAGGGACGTACTGAACAGGATTTACTTTGAGGGTCAGGAATGGCTCTGGGAGGCTAGGGCGAAGGGGGAAGAATTCAAGTCGCGTGGCGGTCCCATCACGCTCTTCGATCTGCGGCCGAGCGCGAAACTGGCCAAGTATGAGCTCGACAAGATGGCCGCCCACCTCGCCACGACGAAAGACAAGATGCTCTCCACCGCCATGATGTTCCGCGACGGGTTCGCCGACGCCATCGCGGACGCGGTAATGAGTGGGAAACTCTCGTTCCGCTCGTTCGCCGACTTCGTCATCGCCGAGCTGATCCGGATTCAGACGCGGAAGATCTTCACGCAACTGCTCGGCAGCATCGGCGGCGGCGCCGGTGCGACTGCATCCGGTGGTGGCGGGACCTACACGGGCGGCGCCCGCATCTCCTCCCCGTCGTTCAACCTCGGGCCGGCCTCTGCGTCGGGCGCGACCGTGGTCAACCAGACGATCAACTTCAGCGTCAGCGCCATCGACAGTCGAGATGCCGCCCGATTCGTGCAGGAGCAGCGGGGCGCCATTGCGGGCGTGGTGGCCGAGGCCGCGCGGTCCTCCGGCGGATACCGGCGCGCGCTGGCGGGGGCGTAGACCGTGGCCGACTTCCCGCGCACCATGAAGCCCGCATCGCAGACGGTGCCGCACGTTCCCGGTGGCCTCGTGTCCATCGGGCGCACCGGCAAGGTGCAGCTTCGCTCCGAGGTGTCCGCCGGGCGCGTCTGGCAGGAGTTTTGGCCGGTGCTGTCCGCCGGGAGCGCGGACGTGCAGGCGCTCATCACGTTTGTGGAAAAGAGCTACAACCTCGGCGAGACGTTCGACCTCGTTCACTACCTCCTGCCCGGGAGCGGCAAGACGCCGAATGGCGCGGGCGGCGGGACGCCCCTGGTGGACGGCGCAAGCCAGGCGGGCTCTACGCTCAACACGAAGGGCTGGACCATCAACATCACGGGCGTGGTGAAAGCCGGCGACTGCATCAAGATCGCGGGGCTGAACCAGCTCTTCCGGGTCACCGCGGACGCCAACTCTGGCGGCACCGGCCTGGCCGCCGTCTCGATCAATCCACCCATCCTCGCGGGAGCCTCGCCGGCGGACAGCGCGGCCATTACCCGGACCGGGTGCAAGCTCCGTGCGTTCGTGCTGGAGTACTCGCCGCTGCCTGCCGCCGGCCCTGACGAGTACATCGCCGGATTCTCGGTGACGTTCCGCGAGGCCGTTTGAAATGCGGCCCGTGCCCCTGCAATTCGACGTTACTCCAAAACGTGGGGAGAGGTTCTGGGCAATGGTAACTCGTGGAGACGGATGCTGGGAGTGGTTGGGAGCGCGGGACAATCACGGATACGGGTCCTTTTGTGTGCAGAAACGGCTCCGCCGGGCACACCGAGTGGCTTATGTACTGATTCATGGCTCCATCCCCCATGGGCTGTACGTGCTGCACCGCTGCGACAATCCAGGATGTGTCCGGCCCGATCACCTATGGCTTGGCAGTGGGGACGACAACGACGCGGATAGGGACGCGAAGGGTAGAAACCGCCCGCCATACGGTGAGCGCAATGGATTCACGAAACTAACCAACAGGGATGCGGACGAGATCCGCCGCCTATGGGATGCTGGACACAAGGGCGTTGAATTGGCACGGATCTTCGGTTCCTCTCCTCCGGCGATCTCCGCCATTGTGAACCGCAAGACGTTCCGTTTCGCTGGGAATGTGTTATGACGCGCTCGCTTGTGGCGGCGATGGCGACGGCGGTCGCGGCGGAGCAAGGCTACGCGGACGTGTGGCTCTTGGTGCTCACGTCCTCGGGCGGGACGACGCGCATCACGACGGCGCCGCAGAACGTGACCGTCGGCGTGAACACGTACACGGCCGTGGGTGGGGCGATCAGCCTTGAGCCCCCGGCCGAGACCGCGGACATGCCGGCGCAGGGGCTTCGCATGACTCTGTCCGGCGTGACGCAAACGATCATCTCCGACCTGCTCAACAATCACATGCGCGGCTACTCATGCACGCTCTATTTCGGGCAGATCGACGTCGCGACGGGCGCGGTGGTGGCCGATCCATTGGAGGTCTTTACCGGCCTGCTCAATGACCGCTGGGAGATCCAGGAGTCGCGCGACGAAGAGACGCAAGGCACCGTTACCGTCAGCACCACGGCCGTCTCGCAGCTTGCCCGCTATCTTTTCGCACGTGGCGTGCGGACCAACGTGGCGTCGCACAACGATATGCTCTCGCGTGCCGGGCTGGCCGTAGGTGACACGTTCTTCTCGCGCGTTCCCACGCTGGTCGGCAAGACGGTGCTGTGGGGCAAGACGGCAATCAAGACGGGCGTGAATCGCGGCGGCGGAACCGGCGGCGGCGGCACGGGCGAGACCTTCGGGGACGAACTGGACTGATGCGCCCGCCCAATTGGGAGTTCCGCCTGGTGGCCTACGCTCAGGGCCAGATCGGCCGTCCTTTCCGGTGGGGCGAGACCGATTGCTTTTCGCTGGCGCGCGGGGCGCTTGAGGTGATCCTTGACGCGGACCCGCTGGCGGACGTCCCGACCTATGCGGACGCAGGTGGGGCGCGCGCCGTGCTGGCCGCCTACCCCGACGTGGGCGCCGAGTTCGAGCGTCGCGGTGCCACGCGCCTGCCTGTGGCGTTCGCCCAGCAGGGCGATGTACTCACGTTGCCCGGCGATGACGGAACAGCTCTCCCTCGCTTCGGCTTCGTGGTGGACGGGCGCGGGCGCTTCATGACTTCCGATCCCGAACGCGGGGTTGAGATCCTGCCGATACCCGATGACGCGACGGCGTGGAGGTGGCCCGCATGAGCAAGGGCAACCTGCTCGACGCCATTATGGTTGCGGCCCTGATCTGGAACCCGGCTGGCTGGGTGTTGGGCGCCGTGCGCGCCGCCATCGTTATCGGCGCATCGTATGCCCGGGGCAGGCTCAATCGCAGCGGGCAGCTAGAGGCAGAGAACGCCGGCCAGACGCTCAACGTGATGAGTAACGAGGCCAGCCTGCCCGTGATCTACGGGACGGCGAAGGTAGGTCTCGCACTCGCGGACGTGCAGCAGGACCCCGCTCAGGTCAAGACGCTGGCCGTCGTCGGTGCGCTCTGCCTCGGAAGTGAGGGTGGCGCGGGCATCGACAGCGTGACGGCGGTCTACTTCGACGACGTGCTGGCCATAAGCGCACCTATCGTAGGCAATGCGTCGCAGAACACGGGAATGCAGGCGCCATGGTCCAATAGCGGCACGGGCGTGGTATACGGCACAGACCTGTGGTGCATGTACGGGCTCCACCTGGGGACCGATGCGCAGACGCACGACACCGAGCTTGATTCGCGATTCACCAACTGGAGCACGACGGACGACGGACGGGCCGTGGCCTATCTCGCGCTCATGATGTACTCCAATGACGCGGTATGGACCACGGGGCGCCCGAACGTTACGGCGCTGGTAAAGGGCCAGAAGGTCTACGACACGCGTGACGCCTCGACGGCGTGGAGCGACAATCCGGCGCTCTGCATCCGCGACTTCATGGTGTCCGTGAAATACGGCATGGGGATCCCGACGGCGCAGATCAATGCCGCGTCCATATCGGCTGCGGCCAACTACTGCGACGTGCTGGTGGCCATCCCCGGCCCTGCCACGCAGAAGCGGTATAGGTGCAACGGCATCGTGAACCCGGCGGACGGCCCGCAGGCTAACCTCGCGCGGCTACTCTCCTCGTGCCGTGGCGAGATCGTGCGGATCGGCAGCGAATATCACCTGAAGATCCGGCAGGTTACGACGGCAGAAACGTTTGAACTGACGACGCAGAACATCGTCGGTGATTTCGAGTTCTTCCGGGGCGGCACGCAGGAGGCGCCGAACCGGATTACGGCGACCTTCGTGGACCCAGCGCAGAACTATCAGGCGAATGACGTGAGTTGGCCGACAGCGGGCGCCGCCAACGCCTACCTGACCGAGGACAATGGTTTCGACTCGGCTCAGGCCATCGAGCTGCCGTACACGGATGACCTGTACCGTGCGCAGCAGATCGCCCAAGTGCTGCTCATGGAGGGCCGTGCGGACATCGGCGTGGCGCTTACCGCTACGCGCGAGGCGCTGAAGCTCGCCTACGGCGACGTGGTCAAGGTCACGCATCCGACGCCCGGCTGGACGCAGAAAGAGTTCTTCGTTCTGGCCATCGGGATCATGCCGGACGGGCTGGTGCGATTGGTGCTTCGCGAGTACGAGTCCACGGCCTATACGCTGGCGGCGCTCGCGACGAAGGACGCGGCGCCGAACACGAACCTGCCAAGCGCAACGACGTGCGTCGCGCCTACGGGGCTCACGCTCACATCCAGCGGCGCGACGTCGCAGGTCCTCCAGGACGGCACGCGGGTACCGCGCATCCTGGTCGCATGGACCGCTTCTGCGGATGCTTTCCTGGCCGGTTACGAGATCCGGCTGAAGCGCACGGCCGACGCTGACTCCACCTATCAGATCGTGTTCACGCCGTCCGCCTCGGACGTGCAGGCCTACCTCGCCAGCGTGGCCAACGGGACGGGCTACACGGTCGGGATCCGCGCGGTCAACGCGATCGGGGTAAAGTCTTCGTGGGTGACGGGCACGGTGACGGTCGCGACCACGGAGGGCGCGGCTACCGCCACGGTCACGGCCTACCTGGACGGGACGGCGCTCAAGGTGCGGCGCGTGGGCGGTACGGCCGGGAGCCTGAAGTACTTCGCGAAGGCAACGGAGCCGAGCCTGGCCGAGGTCCAGGGCGGCACGGGCACCGCGTCCACGCCGGTTACCGCCTACACGTTCGCGGCTACGGGCACCTATTGGGTCGGGGTGCTGCTCTACACGGACGCGCTCTACTCGGCCAACGAGAGCGGGCTGCTCACGTTCCCGGTGTCGTATGAGTCGTCCAGCGACGTGCTCACGGAAGCCCGGGGGGGCACCAGTGAGAGCACATACGCCACCGGGGACACGCTCTATGCCTCAGCGGCTAACACGCTGTCAAAGCGCACCGTGGGCTCCGCTGGCGCGCTGTTCCAAGTGCAGGCTGGCGTGCCCGCGTGGGACACGTCTCTCGACGGGCTCACGGGCCATGCGGTCTACGACAACGGGACAAAGAGCGCAAACTGGAACCTAGATGCGAGCAACGGAAACATTCAGCGAGCGACGATCAATTCCACGCACACGATCACGCTGACGAATTTCGTGGCCGGGTCGCCGGTCATGTGCATTCTGGAATACGCAGGGGCCTACACACCCACCATTACGGGTGCGGACTACGGCACGATTACCCCGACGTTTTCGGCCGATGCCGCAAAGTCGGATTGGGTCCACATCGTCCTGGTCAGCAACATCTACTTCACCTCCGTGTCCACCGGGCACGCCAACCCGACATGAGCATTCCGGCGCTCATCGCTCGCCCGCTGGGTCGCTCGATCATCACCGTGTCTATTGGTGAGGATGCAGAGGTAGCTCGGGCCGCGCCCATCTGTTCGGGCGTGTGGGCGGCTGTGAGGGGTGGCGTTGGAGAAACCTACGACTTCACGCGCACGGGGACGGCGTATTTCACGGACGTCCAGTGCTGCGGGACAGCCAGCCAATACCAGAGCATCACGCGGATCATCATGGCGACCGACCTGTCCGCGCTCTCTGGGACGAAGACGGGCGGCTTGCTGCGTGTGTGGGCCACGGGAACCATCGAGACCCTGGCTAGCCAGTCCGTCATCGTCACGTCCGCCGCCCCTGCGGCCCCCTCGCTCATCGTCTACGGCGACTATGCCAACGTGGGGGCCACGGCGTACAGCGCGGCGGTGACCCTGGCGGCGATTACCGCGAATGCGTACCGGAGCTTCGCGCTCAACGCGACCGCGGTCGCTGCGATCAACGCGGCCGTCGGAGTCGGGTATGTCAGCCTCGCCCTCTGCATTGAGGCCGACCAAGCCAACGCAGAACCCACGTGGGGATCCGCCCAGAAAGCCCAACTGACCATCTCATCCCACAACCACGGCACAGCGGCACAGCGGCCCGTGCTGCTCCTCTGGTGACCATGCGCCTCCTCAACCTGCCGCTACCGATCTTCGCTGCCGCGCTGGCTCAGCCCATTGACTCGCCTGCGATGAGTGCGCCCGCTTGGATCACGGCTGCGGGCGTGGGCGCCTTCGTGGTGCTGTACTTCCTCAATGCAGCCGGTAGGTTGCCATTTGCGAATGCCGAGCGCCGAACGACTAGCTTTGACGATACTGCCCGCCACAAACTGGATGAGATGCACGCCATTGTCATGGCGGAGGACGAGGTGCTCCCACGCTGGCGAAAGGTGTGGTCCCCAACGCGGGAAACCATCGCGACGCTCGACCTCGTGCGTGAGCTGGCTGAGATGCGTGTGACGTGGGAAGAGGAGCGGCAGGACTGGCGCGCGGCCAATGACGCCTGCCAGGCCCAGCGCGCCAAGGAAAGCGAGCAGTGGAACGCGGAGCGGGGACACATGGAGACGCGCATCATGCGGCTCGAAGAAACGATTCGATCCCAAGAGCGCGCGATAGACCGAGGCCGCGCATGAAGGATGATCGTTCCTTCGTCGGTCGTTGGGGCCGGGCCGCCGGGCTCGCGTGGTACGGCATGGGCATGATGACGCTCGTGATGATGGGTATTCTCCTGCTCGTGAGTCAGCGGATCATCCCGGGCCTCGTGGTGGGTGAGATCGCGGGGTGGTACTTCATGGGCATGGGCGCGGCGGCTGCCATGACGCAGATGCCCAACACGGCGGAACGCCTGCCCGGTCAACGGCGGTGGGATCGGCCGCACCTGTTCGACGGTCACAAGCCGGAATACATGGAGCCCGAGACCAAGGAGGAGGTGAACCTGTGAACATCACGCTCTACGATCTGGCCCAGCGATTTGTGGGCATGAAAGAGGTTCCGGGCCAGAGGGACAGCCCGCTGGTGCTCGCTATGCTCCGACTCGACGGCGACTGGCCCGAGCACGATGAGGTCCCGTGGTGCAGCGCGTTCGTCAACTTCGTGGCTTGGCTGCTCCGGTTGCCGCGCTCGAAGAACTTGGGCGCGCGTTCGTGGCTCCGCGTCGGGAAGCCGGTGCTGGATCACGAGGCACGAGTCGGGTGGGACGTGGTGGTCCTGAAGCGCGGCGATGGGCAGCAACCGGGGCCCGAGGTGCTGGACGCTCCCGGGCACGTCGGGCTGTTCGCAGGGTGGGAGACGTCGGATCGCGTGCTCATGCTCGGAGGTAACCAGGGCGATCAGGTGTGTATCGCCGGCTTTGACCGCAAGCGCATCCTGGGCATCCGTCGGCTCCACGACGGGCTTCCCGCATGAGCACATGGCACGACGTCACCCGTCGCGCGCCCGTGACTACGGCGCCGACCCCCACCGCTGCATCAGTGTGTCGCGGAGCCACTGCGGGACGGGGCGTGCGCTCAACTCCCAGCGGACCCACGCGAGGCGCCTCACGCCAGCGAGCTTGCCCGCCCGCTCCTGCGTCAGCCCCTCGCGCTTGCGCCATGCGCGGAGATCGTCGGGAGTGGGCGGTGGTGGCGTCCATCCCGTCCAGTCATCGCCCGCATGGAGGACCTGTTCGCCGGGGTCATCCCACACCCCGCGCCCGACCTGCTCGGCCCATGCCTCCGGGTAGCGGAGCGCCCACTCGTACATCCGGTACGCTCCGATCCACCACGCCAGATCGGCGTCCGGGTCGGTGGCTCCTCGGATTGAGTGGAGCGCGTCCCCCAGGAGCGCCGTCTCGCTCCCGGGGGCCAGCGCCCGGTCCATCTCGTGGATGCGGGTCTCGTGGCGCGTGGTGTCC
>ERZ1292640.686-Hain-H43-02um-R1-686-length-27665-cov-45_pt1 | contig 27665 bp, 16 predicted proteins | sample MGYA00564404_ERZ1292640 | MGnify/ENA primary metagenome ERZ1292640 (study PRJEB36523, sample SAMEA6512636) | groundwater metagenome | collected 2019-01-08 | study: AquaDiva: Metagenomics assemblies of 32 groundwater samples | reverse complement strand
GGGGGCCTCGCTGCCCGGATCGGCGTTGTCGGCGATCTCGGCTTTCTTGGGTGCTTGCGGCGAGACGAGGTTGCCGGGTGAGCCGGACAGCGCCGAGCCGCCGCTGTTGAGCATCAACATCGTTCCCGAGATCTGGACGCCGGCGGGGTTGATGGTCACGAAGTTGCCGCCCACCTTGATGGTCAGGCCGACGTCGGCCTCGATGACGATGTTCATTCCCTTCAGGTAATAGTTGGCGGTGACCTGCTCGCTGTGGTTGGCGCCGAACTGCTCGATCACATTGCCGTCCACCTTGAAGGAGTGCGAGCCGTCGATCTTGATGGCTTCCTTGCCCTCGATGGTCAGGTAGTGATCGCGCTCGATTTTTTCGATGCGGTCGCGCTGGATGACGGCGTGCTCGTCGCGCTCGATCTGCTCGACCTTGTCGCGCTTGACGATCAGGTGCCGGTCGCGGCCGATCCACTCGCGGCGATCGTTCTTGACGCGGATGTCGAGGTCCTTCTCACCATGGATGAAGACCTGCTCGGAGCCCTTCTTGTCCTCGAAGCGGATCTCGTTGAAGCCACCGCCGCCCTTGGAACTGTAAGACTTGAAGGTGCTCTTGGTCTGCTCGCCGGGCAGGCCATAGGGGGGCATCTGGACGGCGTTGTAGACGCGGCCGGTAATGAGGGGGCGGTCAGGGTCGCCCTCGAGGAAGTCCACCACGACCTCCTGGCCGATGCGGGGGATCCAGATGGCGCCCCAGTTCTTGCCGGCCCAGGGCTGTGAGACGCGGACCCAGCAGGAGCTCTTCTCGTTGTACTCGCCCAGGCGGTCCCAGTGGAACTGCACTTTCACCCGCCCGTACTTGTCGGTGTAGATCTCTTCGCCGCTCGGGCCGGTGACGATGGCGGTTTGCGAGCCCCGGCACAGCGGCTTGGTCGTGACCTGCGGCGGGCGGAACGGTACCTCGTAAGGGATGCAGGTGAACATGTTCTCGTAGGCGGCGTCCTGAGGGCTGCCGATGCCGGAGTAAAAGCCGCCCTCATGGGCGGTGTGGTTCACGCTGGTGAGCAGGTAGGTGGCGTTCTGGTCCCGGCGCTCGTGCTCGGTGAAGTCGAACTTGTAGCCGGGTGTAAACGCGCGGCAATAGCCGGCGCCGGTGATGACCGCGTGCGGTGTCTCCTCCTCTTCCATGCGGAGCCTGGCCTCGCGGTCGCCCTCATCGCGCTTGGCGTATTCGCCGGGATAGTCGTAGACCTCGTAGGCGGAATTGCCGCCCTGGTTGATGCTGCTATCCACGCTGGAGAGCAGCTTGGTCATCGGCGTCTCGAAGTTGAAGTCGGCGGTGGCGTAACGTCCGGGGCGGATCTCATGCTGGAGCCGCCAGTCGTAAACGTAGTCCTCGTCGCGGGCGAAACCGGGCCCGGCGCCAGGCTCGTAGCGGACGGTCTCCTGGTTGGGGCAGGGCCGGTGGACGGAGGAAGCGTCGGCCAGCACCAGGGTGTGCTTGCCCTCCTCGTGCTTGAAGAAATAGAAGATGCCCTCTTGCTCCATCAGCCGCTGGATGAAGTGGTAGGCGGTCTCGCGGTACTGCACGCAGTAGTCCCAGGTCCGGTAGCTGCCCTGGAGCTGGTTCTCGACATGCTGCACGCCGAAACGCTGGAGCACTTCCTGAATGATGTCGGGGACGGACTGGTTCTGGTAGATGCGGCAGTCGGCGGTGCGTGTGAGGAACCACAACTGGGGCGCCACCTCGGCCTGGTAACGGGCCAGCCGGCCCTCGCCCCCCAACTGGGCGAAGCGGCTCACGCAGCCGTTGAACAGCCGCTGGTTGGTGTTATCGGCCAGCACGATGCCGAAGGTGATGTTCTTGCCGACGATGTCGTCGAAGTTGATGGCCGGTTCCGTGGAGAGCAGATCGAGCTGGAAGTGGAAGATCTGCGAGATGGCCTCGTGGCCGGTGAAGGAGCGCAGCAGCAGTTTGTCCGGACCCAGCGGAGTCGTCAGCGAAAGCAATCGGTTCTGCTGAGTGAAGGTGCCAGTTCCCATGGTAATACCCAGTGGCCCCCTTGGGGCAGGCTTCTAGCCCGCCCCGCCGAAGGTGTAGACGAACGAGCCGTCGGGGCCGATGCCGGCGTTAATCGACGTCAGCTTTTCGCCCTCGGCCATCCGCGTCAGCAACTGCCGCGAGACATCGGGCAGCAGCGTGTTGGTCAGGATGTTATCGACGTTGCGGGCGCCGCTTTCGACTTCGGTGCAGCGCCGGGCCACCTCGTCCACCAGCGCGGAGTCATAGACGAATTCCATGCGGTGGTTCTCGCGGACGCGCCGCCGGATCTTGTCGAACTTGAGCACGATGATCTTTTTCATCGCCTCGTCGCGCAACGGGAAGTAGGGAATGGTCACCAGGCGGCCGAGAAAAGCGGGCTTGAAGATCTTGTTCAGCTCGGGCTTGATGGCGGTGACCAGCGCGGCCGGGCTGGGCGTGGTTTCGGGGTCGGCGCAGAGCTTCATCATGGCGTCGGTGCAGGCGTTGGTGGTGAGCATGATGATGGTGTTCTTGAAGTCGATCTCGCGGCCCTCGCCGTCCTCCATCAGGCCCTTGTCGAAGACCTGGTAGAAGAGCTCCAGCACATCCGGATGCGCCTTCTCGACCTCGTCGAGCAGGACCACCGAGTAAGGCCGGCGGCGCACCGCTTCGGTGAGCACGCCGCCCTCGCCGTAGCCGACGTAGCCGGGCGGCGAGCCCTTGAGAGTAGAGACGGTGTGCGCTTCCTGGAACTCGGACATGTTGATGGTGATCAGGTTGCGCTCGCCGCCGTATAGCAGGTCGGAGAGCACCAGCGCGGTCTCGGTTTTGCCGACGCCGCTGGGGCCGACCAGCAGGAACACGCCGACCGGCTTGCCCGGGTCCTCCATGCCGGCCCGCGAGGCTACCACGCGCTCGCTGAGCGCCTTGAGCGCCTGCGGCTGGCCGATGATGCGGGCGCCGAGCACGCCCTCCAGTTGGAGCAGCGTAGCCAGTTCGTCCTTGACCATCTTGCCGACCGGGATGCCGGTCCAGCCGGAGATGACCTCGCCGACGATCTGGGCGTTGACGCAGACCTGCATTAGCGGCGAGTCGCCCTGGAGGGTCTCCAGTTCCTTGTTGAGCCCTGCCAGCTCGGCGCGCATCTCGGCGGGGCCGGGCGGGGCGACGGCCTCGACGGCGGCCTCAAGCGCGGCTTCGGCGACAGCTTCGGCCGGGGCGGCGGCTGCCTCGGGCTGAGGCGCGGCTTCGCAGGCTGAAGCCTGCGCCACTTGGGCTGCCGCGGGTGTCGCTTCCAGTTTGCCGCGCAGCTCGCGGATGCGCTCGACCAGGCCGCGCTCCTTCTCCCAGCGCTCATTGAGCGCCGCCAGGCGGGCCTCCACTTCGGGGATCTGTTCGGCGATCTGCGCCAGCCGCTCGCTGTGGTCGGCGCCGACCTGTTGCTCGCGCGTGAGCACGCGCTGCTGGACGACCAGGTCGTCGAGCTGGCGCCGCGCCTCCTCGACCGCGGGCGGCGTGGCCGCCTGGCCCAGCGCCAGCCGGGCGCAGGCGGTGTCGAGCACGCTGACGGCCTTATCCGGGAGCTGGCGGCCGGCCAGGTAGCGGTGCGAGAGGCGCACGGCGGACTGGACCGCCTCGGCCAGGATGCGCACGTTGTGGTGCTTCTCCAGCGGCGCCACCACGCCGCGCAGCATGATCTGGCACTTGTCCTCACCGGGCTCATCCACCTTGACCACCTGGAAACGGCGGGCCAGGGCGGCGTCCTTCTCGAAGAACTTCTTGTACTCGGACCAGGTGGTGGCCGCGATCGTGCGCAGCTCGCCGCGGGCCAGCGCGGGCTTGAGCAGGTTGGCGGCGTCGCTCATGCCGGCCTGGCCGCCGGCGCCGATCATGGTGTGCGCTTCGTCGATGAAGAGTATGATCGGCTTGGGCGAAGCCTTCACCTCCTCGATGAGGCCCTTGAGGCGGTTCTCGAACTCGCCCTTGATGCCGGCGCCGGCCTGGAGCAGCGCGAGGTCCAACGTGCGCACCGTGACGTTGCGCAGCGGCGTGGGCACGTCGCCCTGGACCACCCGCTGTGCAAAGCCCTCGACCACCGCCGTTTTGCCCACCCCGGCCTCGCCGGTGAGGATGGGGTTGTTCTGGCGGCGGCGCATGAGGATGTCGATGATCTGGCGGATCTCGAAGTCGCGGCCCAGCACGGGGTCCATCTTGCCGGCGCGCGCGCGCTCGGTCAGGTCGATGGTGAACTGGTCGAGGTTGACCGTCTTGCCGGCAGCGCCGCGCCCCGGCGCAAAAGCAGGCCCGCCCTCGGGGGCGCCGGCGGTGATGGCGTCTTCGCGCGAGCCGGCCACGATGGAGGCGAAGTTCTTGCGCAGGTCGTCGGCCTGGATCTTCTGGAATTCGCGGCTGACCTCGGCGAGCAGCCGGGCCAGGTCCTCGTTGGTGCGCAGCGCCAGGATGGCGAAGCCGGTGCGGATCTGGCCGGAGTTGTAGTCGATCGAGCCGAGCGTCCAGGCCTCGGTCAGCATGCGCAGGAGCCACAGGCTGAGGGCCGGACCGCGGGCGTTGCCGCGCTTCATCTTGTCCAGTTGGCGGGTCAGCTCCTTGCTTAACTGCGAGTTGTCCACGCCGTACTGGCGCGCGATGCGGGCGAAGTCGCCGTCGCTCACCTCGATCAGCTTCATCAGGAAGTGCTCGACCTCGACCTCGTAATGCGTGCGCGAGAGGCACAGCCCAGCGGCCGCCTCCAGCGCCGAACGCGTGTCATCGTTGAGCTTGTTGATCAGTGATTTTAGATTCACGCTCATTGTTCTCCTCCTTAGGAGTCAGGAGTCAGGAGTCAGAATGGCCTTGCTGTACGCGTTGACCAGGCTGCTCACCTCTTCCAGAGAGTTCATCAACCCTTCCGTGTCTCCATAGCCGAGATCCTGTGCCAGGATCGGGTAGTAGCGGCTCTCCTCGATCGAGCCCTCGGCTACATTCATGAAACGGACTTTGTCGGCTCGCCCGCGCTTTCGAAATCCCTCAACTATATTGGCCGGGATGGAGACGGCCGCGCGCCGCATCTGCGACGAGAGGCCGTAGGTTTCGTGCTTGGGAAACTGCGCGGTGAATCGATACACTGCCAGCACAAACTCATGAGCTTTGCGCCACACCACAAGATCGCGGAACGTTCTGGCTGCCCGCCGCTGCACGTGACCGTCGACGGCTGCAGGCACGGATGCGCTCATTCTGACTCCTGACTCCTGATTCCTGACTCCTTATAGTCTCAACACCGTCTCCCCCGGATCCCGGCCCATCGGGGCCGTCTTTAGCCAGCTCACCCAGCCGAGCCGCGGGGCGGCCTCGGTTTCCGAGCCCGGTTCGCAGGGGGGGACCTCCTCTCGCTTTAGTATAAGTTGGACCTCGAAATCCAGCGCGTCGCCGGCGAACACCCTGGTCAGCCCCCGCAGCGGCTCGAAGGCGGTGCCGCCGGGCAGGAAATCCAGGTACTGTTCCAGCGTCATCGGACCGAGCCGGACACGAAGGCGGCCCTGCTGATCCCAAACCTCGTCGCCGACCACGGCCCCGCTGCCCAACTGGTCGGAAATGCGCTCGCTTTCGGCCATCGCGCATTGCGTCTCGCGGTTGATCGGGTACCAGGCGCCGGCGAACTGCTCGATTTCGACCGGGACCTCGAAGTAATCGGCCAGGACCTGCTTGAGGGCCTGGGCCGAGCGCGGGTGCTGGGCCAGCAACCCCGAGTAGAACAGCAGCGAATCATCGGCGACCGCCTGCCGGTCCTGAAGACCCGGCGTGCCCAGACCGATCAGGTCCAGCAAGTGATGCGAGAAGCGGTCGCGCTCGCCTCGCTCATAGGCGATGGTGAAACGGTACTTCTCCCAGGCCAGGTAGAACAGCGAGATCATGCGGTGGTTGAAGAGGTCGAAAAAATCCCGCAGGGTCCGATCACGCTGGCGAAGGCGGGTGGCCACAAGTTCGGTGTAGTAGAGCGGGAGCACGCCCAGCGGGCCAAACAGGCCCATGAAGTTGACCCTCATCCGGGCCGGCCCATCTTCGGGCCGCTCCAGCTCCTGGATCTCGCTGGCCGGGAATGTCAGCGTGGGGTTGGCGCCGAAGCGAGCCACCTCGTCCTCGGGGCGGACGAAACGGCCGACCGGCTGGCGCCCGGGCGCGAGCCGCTCCAGCAGGCGGACGGCCTGGAAAAACTCGAACCGCCAGGGCTCGGCTTCCAGCGCCGCCGCCAGCTCGTGCTGATCCCGCCTCACAACAGGATCTCCCGTCCCGCCCGCGGCGGCCATTCCCGCAACACTTCTTTTCGTTGCTGGGTCGAAACGGCCAACTGGCTGAAGCTGTTCATGGTCACGTAGAGCCCGAGGAAGCTCTCCAGCACGCTGGCGAACAGGTAGACGCCGCCGCCCTCGAACTGCTCCTCATCGAGCTTGAGGTGGACGCGCACGCCGCGGGCGAAGGAGATGCCGTAGTCGGAACGGACGCGGGCGAAATGGCGCGCGCTCGACAGCTCGACGATGCCGGCGATCTGCTTCTCCAGGTAGACGGATTCGCCGAAGTTGTACAGCTTGAGAATCTCCTGTAGCGCCTGCTTGCCCTCCTCAACCAGCGAGAGGTAGTTCAGCGAGAGGTGGGAGATCAGGCGCCAGAAAGCGCCGCGGCCGGCCGGCGGGCGCACGGTAGCGGTCGGCTTGCGCAGGCAGATGATGCGGCGGATGGCCGAGGCGCCCTCCATCTCGAAGTCGCCCAGCTCGCTGCCGAACGGGAGCCGGGCCGGCAGGTCGCGGTTGGTGCAGACGCAGCGGACCGTGATGGTATCGACGCCGGGCCGGGCCGGGCGTCCGGACAGATCCACCAGCGAAAGGTAGATGTCGGTGCCCTCCTCGCCGCGCCGCTCCGACAGGCGGCGGGTGGTGAGCCAGAAAGTCTGGCGCTTCTCCCTGCGGGTGGCGTGGCGGAAGGAGTAGAAAGGCTCGAAGCGGATGACTTCGGCCGACTGGGTGCTGGAGCTGATCACCTCATCGACGGCAAAGATCTCGGTGGCGTGGCGGCGGCGGACGTCGGGGATGACCGGGTATTCGTAGCGGGTCTGGTCCAGCAGGATCGGCTCGGCCGTCTGAGCAAACAGGTTGATGATGGGAGTGGAGTTCAGCCGCAGCGTCTTGTCGGAAACGCCGAGCTCCAGCATCTGGTGGCGGTCGGCGCGCTCGAAAGGGGAGATGAGGATCAGGACTTCGGCCTCCTCCTTGAACCGCGAGGCCGCCAGCGCCTCCAGGCCGGTGAGTTCCAGGAACAAGAACTTCTCCGGGAAAGCGAAGTACTCCTGCAACAGGCGGTAGCCGAGGAAGGAGCGGCGCGGGTAGGGCAGCAGGCCCTCGTTCTCGGCGAAGCCGACCGGACGCAGCGAGCCCGGCGGCAGCGCCGCCGCTTTCAGCCGCGAGCCCGGGGAGGGATCGCGCACCAGGATGCGGACCGCGTTGTTCGAGAGCAGCTCATAGAGAGCATAGACGAGGTTGCTTTCGCCGTTCAGGTAGAAGCGCAGGGCGCCGAGGCCGAGCTTCTCGAAACTGACGTCGGGCAGGCAGCGCAGGTGGAGCCGCAGCACGGCCATCGCCTCCGGCGCGCGCAGCGCCGGCTGGAGCCGGTCGGGCGTGGTCCATTGGGCGGTGGCGACGCGCACCGGCCACAGGGTGGTCTCGTAACAGGTGCGGAATTTGCAGGGCACGCCCTCGACCGGACGCGAGTACAGTACGGTGTCGCGCGGAACGCGCAGGCCGGTAGTCAGCTTGCCCTGCTCGGGATCGAGGTGCAACTCGACCACCGACACCGAGGGGATGGGGCGGATGTAGTGGGGATAGAGGATGCTGAGCAGGGCCTCGGTGATTTCCGGGAACTCGTCGTCGATCTTCAGGTGGACGCGGGCGGCCAGAAAGGCGAAGGCCTCCACCAGACGCTCGACGTGGGGATCCTCGCAGCGGTCCGCTTCCAGCAGCAGCCGGGAGGCGATCTTGGGGTACTTCTCCGCGAACTCGGCCCCCATCTGCCGCAGGAAGGTCAGCTCGCGGGTGTAATACGCCAGCAGATCATCGCGCACTGGGCTCACCTCGGATCTGATACTGGCCGCTGGTAAGCTCGAGCACGGTGTCGAAGCTGACGCGCTCGGGGGCCGGATCGATGCGCAGCATGCCTTCGATGAGGAAGCGCAGCAGGCGGGCGTTCTCGGGCACCGGCTGCATGGCCACCCGGAGGCCGGTGATGCGCGGCTCGAAGGCGGCCACGGTCGCTTCAACGATCTTGAGCAGGCGCTGCTGGTCGCGGGTGGAGCGCAGGCTGAGGCCGGTGAAGTCGGGCAAGCCGTAGTTATGAAGCGAGCGTTCCAGCCCCGAGGTCCCGGTGGCCTCCTCGATGGTGCGCCGCGTGTTGAGCAGCCACTCCAGGTCGCGCTTCAAGGAGGCCTTGAGCTGGCGCACCGACTGCGCCCGGGTCAAGGGAGCCTCCACCTCGCTGCCGGGCTCGGTATCGACGAGCCTGTCCAGCAACGACGGCGTGACCGGAGGCTCACCTTGGACTCTGGCCATAGGCTACTTGGAACACGCCAGCGCCTGCATGGGATCGAGGCGGCAGATGCGGGCGTAGATCTTCTGCCGCTCCTCGCTGTCGCGGTCCAGCTTCGACAGGCAGCGGAACAGCAGGGTCAGCGGATGAGCCACCACGTCGGGCGGCTCCCACTCCTCCAGCTTGCGGCGTTCGATGTCGCTCGCGAGTTCGGCCAGGATGGGGTAAGCGACCGCCTCGTATCCGCCGGCCATGCAGATTTCGGCCAATTGGATGCGGCGCTGGAAGCGCGCGCGCCCGGAGCGTTCCTGGGCGCTCTCGCGAGCCAGCATCTCGATGGCATCCTTAACGCGGCCCGAGCGCAGGGCGTCGCGGGCCAAGTCGTAGGCATCGAGCATCTGGGTCTCGCCTTCGGCCGGCGGGGCGGGTTCTTCCCACTGGACCAGCGGGGTGCCGCGCTCGGCCGGCGACGGCGCCTCCTGGATCAACCAGGTGCGCGTTTCGGCGTTGGCCGTTGGCGTGTCGTCGGTGAGGCTCCACTCGGGCAGGTTGGGGTAATCGGCCAGCAGCGCCCTCAACTCGCTGCGGACGGCGGCGGCGATGACCTCGTAGCCGAGCTCAGTCGCGGCTTTCACGGCGTAGCGTTGCAGGTCGAGCCAGGCGCGGCCGCAGGGCCAGCCCATGGCTTCCTCGGCCGCGTCGAGCACTTCCTGCCAGTAGCCGTCGTAAGCGAGGCGCTTGAGTTGCTGGCGGACCTCGCCGGGCGGGGCTTCCAGCAGCGAGGGATCGGGGCTGGCACCGGCGGCTCGCAGCTCGCCCCAGCGCAGGGCGCGCAGCAGCAGGTAGGGGACGGGGCTGTAAGAGTCCTCGCGCCGCCAGTAGCGGGCAGCGGCAATGACGCGCGCGGTGGCGTCGTCGCGGTCGGCGGGTTCGGCGGCCAGCGCCTTGGCGGCGGGCCGGGCGCGCGGGCGTGGTGCGGCCCCGGCTTCTTCGGCCGGCGCTTCCTCCTCCACGTAGCCCGCTTCGGCCTCCGCCGCCGGGGCTTCTCCGCCGCCCTCCTGCTCGCGCTTGCGTTGGAGCAGACTGCGGACCGCTCGACCGACCTCCTCCTCCAGCGTCTTGCGCAAGGCGGTGAAGCTGGGCGCGACGGAGCCGAATTTCTCGTCGCACACCTGCCCCAGCGACCCCAGCGCCTCCAGCGAGCCCTCCAGATGTTGATGCGCCTCTTCGTAGAAGGCCGTTGGGGTGGCCGTGAAGGCGATCTCGAACTCTTCCGGAGTGAGCTTGCCTTCGGCCACGGCGGTCTCGCGCGACGTACGCTTGGTCTCGTTGCCGGAGGCCTCGTCCTCGGCGGGGACCGAACGCGACTCCTTGTACCGGAACCAATCCAGTCCGCTCCGGGTCAACGGACTCCTCCTGAGCGGCGCGTCGAGATACGCGCCGACCCAATCCAGCGGGGCAGCCCGCAACTCGGCGTCGCCGTCTTCCAGTTCCGGGTAGAGGGTATCCCAAAAGTTTTCCACGAGCCCGCGAAGCAGGTCGAAGCCGGGCTTGAGGGCGGAGTAGCCCTCGGTGCGGATGAGCGCTTCGACCAGCCACGCGGCGAGCTGGAGATCCTTGCTTTGGTTGGCGAGCGCTTCGCCGGCCAGCTTGATGACCTGCGGGTAGTTGGCTTTCTTCCCCGCGTGCTGCCAGTCTCCCCCGCTGACCGCTTCCTCTTCGCGGCGCGCCTCCTTGATGTGGTCGTAAATGGGGGCGTAGCGGAGGTTCTCCCCGCTGGGATTGGGGCCGGGAATCGGATTGAGCAGATCGTCCCGCAAAGGCATACTCCTAGCGCATTCCCCGGAACGGGGCTCCCTTCGTTATCTTAGCCTGCCGCCTCAGCCGCCGCGATCTCCAGGCTGCGGAGCTCCAGCAGGGGAAACTCCTCGCCGTCCACCGCCAGTACTTTCTGGCCGAAGGGAAGCTCGTTGCCGTCTTCGTCGGCCTCCCAAACAGTGGCCCGGCCCAGCCGCACCGCATCGTCGGCGTGCCGCCACGAGAAGGGGGAGAGGGCCGGGAGGTGCACCTCACCCAATTCCGTGCTCTTGAAGGCGGGCCCGGTGCGCACGACCGCTGGAATCCACAGCAAGTCGCGGAGCCTGCGCGGCGGCGGGATCTGGATGGAGGCGACGTGAGCCAGCGGGAGCCACAAGTAACCGCCGGCCGCGAAGACCTCGAGCCTGGGCCCGACTCGGGGATCGGCGTCCTCCAGGGACTGGAACGGCTGACCGTTGAGCGTGCCGGCGACGGGGCCGGCGCCGGGGGCCGCCGGGTATTCCCGCCGCGCGAAGATCTCCTGCCGGGTCTTCTCGGCGAACAGCGCACCCCGATACAGGAGGGCGCCGATCTCAGCGGCCGGCGATTGCTGCGCGAGCACCTGAAGCTGCTTTTCCGCCCGCTCGTAATCGCCGGCAAAGCAGAGCAATTCAAAGAGGAAGGTGCGGCGCTTCGCGTCGGTAGGCTGGTCGCGCAACTCGGCGCTGAGCGCCTGCACCGCCTCGTTGAGCTTGCCGGCCTGGAACAGTTCTCTGGCGTTCATGGCGGCAGGCCCTTTCAACTGGAACCTGGCTAGCCGCCCTTTTGCTGCTTGATGTTGTAATGAGCCTTGACAGCGCCAGCCAGCGAGCCGTCGGCTTTCTGCTCGCGGTATTCCATCTCCACTTTGATGAAGTTCAGCGAGATCTCGTTATAGGGGAGAGCGCCGCCACCCGCCTCGCCCTGGTTGTTGAACTGGGCGACGAACAGATCGGAGAAGGTGACCTTGAGGTACTCCTGCTGTTCCTTCCCGGCTTTGCGGCAGGTCAGGATAGCGCTCTTGATGTGTTCGCCCTGGGCGCAGGCCAAAAACAGCTTCGGGCTGGACTTGTTAAAGCGCATGACGAAGCGGAAGTCCCCCATCTGGACCTTGCCCGCGCCCATGCCGCCGCCGTGCGCGGCAGTGCCGGTGTTGCTCTCGCCCCACGACCACGTCTCGATCTCGATCTCGTTCGGGTGCTTGGCATCCGGGCTTTCGCCCTGGATCCCATCGATCTTCAGGAAATAGTCAACAAGCGCCATTCAGATCCTCCTCGTGATTCTCGGATTGGCATCGTCGTTAATCATGCCGGCAGCGGGCCCGCCCAGCGGAGCTGCTGCCGGCAATCCCACTTCTACTTTCTCGCCGACGCCGGCAGCTCGGCCACCAGCCGCAGCGAGACGGTCAGCTCATCGAGCTGGAAATGCGGCCGCAAGTAGGCGACCGCCCGGTAAACGCCCGGCTTGCCGGCGACTTCGGAGACCTCGACGCTGGCTTGCCGCAAAGGAAACTGCGCCTTGGTCTCGGCGCTGGCATTGTCGTCTTCGGTGACGTAATTCATGATCCACTTGTTGAGGAACCGTTCGCAGTCCGAGCGCGACATGAAGCTGCCGATCTTGTCGCGCATCATCGACTTCAGGTAGTGAGCGAAGCGCGAGACGGCCAGGATGTACGGCGTCTGGGAAGACAGGCGGGCATTGGCCGTGGCCGAATCCTTGTCGTACACCTTGGGTTTGTTGCAGGACTGCACGCTGAAGAAAGCGGCGTAGTCGGTTCCCTTGCAGTGGACCAGCGGAACGAGGCCGAGGTCGGCCAGTTCCTTCTCCCGCCGGTCGGTGATGGCGATTTCGGCCGGGCACTTGAGGGCGATGTCGCCCTCGTCGGTGCGGAAGTTGTGGACCGGTAGGCCCTCCACCAGCCCGCCGCCCTCGACGCCGCGGATGGCGGCGCACCAGCCGTACATCGCGAAGGCCTGGGTCAGCTTGGTGCCCAGCGCGTAGGCGGCGTTGCCCCAGAGGTACTTGGAGTGGTCGGTGCCGTCCACCCCTTCCTCGTAGTTAAAGGCGTCCACCGGCTTGGTGTCCCGGCCATAGGGCAAGCGCATGAGGATGTGAGGCAGGCACAGGGAGACGTAACGCGAATCTTCGCTCTGCCGGAACGACTTCCACTTGGCGTACTCGGTGGAATCGAAAATCTTGGCCATGTCGCGTGGCTGCCCGAGGTTGGTGAAGCTGTCGAGCCCCAGCAGGTCGGCGTTGGCGGCCGACAGGAACGGCGCGTGGGCGCCGGCGGCCACCTGCGACATCTTCTCCAGCAGCTCGATGTCTTCGGGATGCTTGCCGAACTCGTAGTCGCCGAGAAGGGCGCCGAACGGCTCGCCGCCGAAAACGCCGAACTCCTCCTCGTAGACCTTCTTGAAGGCGGCGCTCTGGTCGAACTCGGGGGCGCGCTGCAAGTCGCGCAGCAGCTCCCGCTTGGAGCAGTTCAGCACCCGGATCTTGAGCATGACGCTGGTTTCGGACTGGTCTAGCAGGTATCTGAGGCCGCGCCAGGAGGCCTCCAGCTTCTGAAAGCTGGCGTGATGCAGGACCTCGTTCAACTGGATGGAAATGAGGTGATCGATCTGGGCGATCCGGGCGTTGATCATCGCCTCGGCGTCGCGCGAGACGGTCATCTCGCCTTCCAGCACCTGGTTGACGAACTGCTTGACCATGTCGCGGCCGCGCACCCGGGCGGCGGCGTCGGTCCCGAAGCGGCCGTCTTCGACAATCTGGTCCAGCAAGCCACGCTCGGCGGCCACCGCTTCGGCGGCCTGCGGTACGGCTTTTTGGAGATCGCTCATCTAGCCCTCCCTCTTCTCCTTGTCCATCTCCGTCCGGAGCTTGTCCAGTTGCTCGGTGTTGGAAACGGTCTTCATGAGCAGCTCATCGAGCTTCTCGTTGGTTTGCAGGGTGCCGCGCAGGTCGCTGAGCTTGGTCCTCAGGTCGAGCAGCTCTCGCAGCGGTTTCACCTGCCGGGCCACCTGTTCGGGCTCGAAGTCCTCCAGGCTCTTGAAGCGGAGATCCACTTTCAATTGCCCGGCGTCAGGCTCGTCACTGAGCTTATTCTCGACGGAGTAGGACACGTGCGGCTTCATGCTCTCCAGCACGGCATCAAAGTTGTCGGGATTCACCTCCACGAACCTTCGGTCTTTGAGTTTTGGCAGCGGCTGATCGGGTTGACCGGTCAGATCCGCCATCACGCCGATGACGAACGGCAGTTCTTTCATTTCGATGGCGTCGCCCACCTCGACGTCGTATGTCACGTGGACGCGAGGGGGACGGACGCGCTCGAGTTTCTTATGCACGCTTTCTCTTGCCATTTAGCCTCCGTTGTGTGTATGGCAGTTTCCCAGTACGGATGAGGGCACGCCAGTAAAGTGTACCAGAAATTCATCCTCGCCACTAGGGGTAATCGAGGGCCAGGTCCCTTTAGCGCCCCGAGGACCTCCTTGGCCGCCCGGACGCCCTCCGAGGCGGCTCCCTCCATGAAGCCCTGGTAATCGAGCGAGGTGTGTTCTCCGCAGAAGAAGACGTTGCCCTGCCGCACCCGCTCGTAGCCGGCAAAGGCCTGGCACTGGCCGACCCGCCAGTAGCAGTAGGACGAGTTCCAGAGCCGGTTCAGGTGGGCCATGCTGGAGGCGGCCCTGCCGCTCCAGCGGGCGGTAAGGCCGGGGAAAACCGGCTCGATCTGGGCGAGGAAACGCTGGGCGTCGGCCAGCACGCGGGAATCGCGGGAGTCCCCGTAGGGGTGCTTCAGGGCCATCGAATCGGCCACGTTGCCGCCGGTGTAGTTGACCAGGATGCCGCTGGCGCCCGGCTGGCCGCGGGTGGACTCCCAGGTGCACTGGTATCCGGTATCGGCGTACGTCGAGCCGTTGCTCAGGCCCCAGGCGCCCGGCTGGGTCCACAGCCGGGAAGTGAACTGGAGCTGGAGCTTGCCGTTGTGGCCGGCGCCTAGTTCGCGGATGGCGCGGAGCTTAAGGGCATCGAAGCCGGCCCGGCTGTAATCCAGGTTTCGGAGCACGGCGAAGGGGAAAGCGAGGATGACCACGTCGGCCTTGACTTCCTTCCTCCCGTCAAAGGTGAGGACGTAGGTCCCGTCGGACGCCTTGGCCAGCGCCACCAGTTCCCAGCCGAGCAGGACCCGGCTGCCCAGGCCCAGGTACTGAGCGATGGCCGTCGGGAGCCGGTCGATGCCGCTGGAGACGCGGTAGCGTTCGTCGGACTCGCCGAACATCGAGAAGCTCCGGCGCCGGTTGTAGGCCAGCAGGTAGATCAGGTTCAGCGCGCTCTGGTCGGTGGTTTCGGCGCCATATTCGATGTTATAGGCGGCGTCGAGCAGGGCGCCCAGAGGGGAGCGATGGCCGCCAGGCACGCGCTGCTCGATGTAGTCGTAGATGCTGGTCGAGTCCAGCCGGCGGCCCTCGGGGGTGCTGCGGTCGTAGGTAGTGGGGTAGCCGGCGGCATGGAGGTCATCGCGGAGTCTGGGGTAGAACGCGGCGAAATCGGCATCGGCCTGGGCCTTGGGGTAGTGCTGGCCGAAGAAGTAGTAGGTCTCGGTGGATCCTGCGGGCTCGGCGCCTAGCAGGTCCGTCAGGGGCAGATTGAAGCGTTTGGCGAGCCCCAGCATGGTGGCGTGGTTCGAGTCGATCATTTCGCCGAACACGTCGGTGACCTGCCCGTCGGTCCAGGTGGAAGGGGCCACCTTGCCGCCGACCTGGTGACAGGCGCCGCAGGCGGGCGCGGAAGGCCGGTCGGAGAGCATGCGGCCGCCGATGCGGGCCTCCGAGGCCTCGTAGACGGTGGCGGGTATCCCACCGTCAGCCAGGGTTAGCGCAGCCGTGAGGCCGGCGATCCCTCCGCCGACGATGGCGATCCGCGGGCCGCCCGAGGCGGCGCGAACCGCCCGCCCCGCCAGCCATGGCGCCGCGGCCGCGGCCGCGGCGCCGGCCAGGAACCGCCGGCGGGTGAGCCGGCCCGCCTGGTTTGGCCCGCGCTGTTCCTTCAGGAGCCTCTGGATGGAGCGGAGCAGGGGTGTGTGGGGCATGGTGGACCTCGCCAGTCCACCATACGCCCGAGTCTCGCCCCTGTCAACCGCTACTAGAACCTGAACCTGACACCCGCGTTCACCTGGCGGAACATGCCGGGCTGGATGCCCAGCGGGGCGCGGGAGGAGATGTAGAGGGCGTCGCTCAGGTTCTTCACGGTGACGAATGGGTTGACGGTCCAGCGCTCGCGCTTGAACTCGTGGCTGGCGGCGAGATTCCAGACCCAATAGCCGGGCAGCAGGCCGACGGTGCCATCCGCTGAGCCTTTGATGGTCTGCTGGTTGTCGCCGAACTGGCCGCCGACGCGCGTGCCGTCGAGGTGGAACGAGAAGCCCCGCCGGTGGCGGTAGCCGAAGCGGATGCCTAAGGCGTTTTCCGGCGCATAAGGCAGGCGGTTGCCGGAGTAGATCCCGCCGGTGAAGCGCGCCGTGGGCAGCCAGGTGTGACGGACTTCGGTCCAGAGGCCGAAACGCGAGTCCAGGAGGCGCGCCCAGTCGGCGGCGAGCAGGAACTCCACGCCGCGGTGCAGCGTCCGGCCGCCGTTGATCAGCGTGGTGGTGGCGCCGCCGGACTGGGCGGCCGGGATGATCTGGTTCTCGAAGTCAAGGGCGAAGAACGTGGCCTCGGCGCGGAGGCCGCGGGCCAGGTTCAGCCGCGTTCCCACTTCATAGTTCCAGCTCAATTCGGCGTCAAGCTGGAGCGAGACGCCGGCGCGAGTGATGGCGTCCTTCACGCGGGGCGGCGCGAAGCCACGGTGCACTCCGGCGAAGACCGTCAGCGGGGAGGCGAGCTGGACGGCCACGCCGGCGCCGGGGATGGCTTTGAAGACGCCGTCGCCGTTGCGGATGTTGACATCGGCCGGCACGCCGCCGGCCGGCTGGCGCAGGATGTGGCGGACGTACCTATATCGTTCCAGCCGGAGGCCCGGGGTGAGCGTGACTCGGTCGGAGAGGAAGATCCGGTTCTGTAGGAAACCCGAAGCGGCGCGGCCGTGGCGCAACTCGTCCTCGCGGATGACGCCCGAGAGAGCCATGAAGTGGCCGCCGTCGATGCGGCGGTCGCGGTGCTCTTCGTAGAGGTAGCGCAAGCCGGTCTCCAGCCGCTGGCTCCAGCCCAGCAGGCCGTGTTCAAGGCTGAGGCGGGACTCGGCGCCGGCCACGTCAAACTCGCGGTTGTTGTTGCCGCTCGTGTCGCGCAGGAAGATCTCGTTTCCCACGACCGAACGGTACAACATGCCCGGCCGGCGGGCGCGGTCGAAATCCTGGCGCCGCCAGTTGCGGGCGGTCGTGTAGCCGAAAACGCTGCTGGAGACGAGGGCGCGCTGGCTCAGGATAATCTGGTGGAGCAGCGAGCCGGAGTAGCGGCGGATCTTCAGCAGGTCGCCGGGCACGGCGTTGAAGTTAGGGTTGGCGCGGAACTGCGATTCGGTGAGGCCGAGGTAGGTCGAGTTGGACTTCTCGTCATAGAAGCCGAGCTTGATCCCGAGCTTCTGGTAGTCCGAGAGGGCGAGGTTGAGCTTGGCGAGGGCGTCGTTGATGTCGTAGTAGAAACTCCGCCAGCCGTCGCCCTGCTTGCGGAGCAGGTTGAAATACCAGCCGGTGCTCTCCTTCGTGCCGCCGTATGAGGCCTGCCCGGAGAAGTAGCCGCGCTGGCCGCCGGTGAATTCCAGCGCGCCTTGTGGGTGCGGGGGCGGGTCCGGGGTGATGAAATTGAGCACGCCGCCGATGGTCTGCGGGCCGTGGACGATCGAGCCGCTGCCCTTGAGCACCTCCAGCCGGCACATGCGGTCGATGGGCGGGCTGTAGTACATCTCCGGCTCGCCGTACGGAGCCAGGGCCAGCGGGAGGCCGTCCTCGAGCACCAGCAGCGTGCGGCTGCGGTCCGGGTTCAGGCCGCGAATGCCGATGTTGAGCCGCATGCCCGCCGGACCCGAGTCCTCGCGGATGTGCACGCCGGGAACGCCGCGGAGCACTTCGTTGGCGTCGGCGGCGTGCTGCGCGGCCAGTTCCTGGGAGGTGACCAGGACGGCCGAACCGGGGATCTCGCGGAGTGCGACCTCCGGATCGCCGCCGATGACGTCCACCTGGACGTGGCTGGCGCGCAGGCGGTGGAAGCGGAGCACCGCCCGGGCCTCGGCGTTGGCGCTGATGCGCACGGTTTCAGTGGCCGGCTCGAAGTCCCGATGGGTGGCCGAGACGGCGTACCCGCCGGGCGCGAGCGGACTCAGGCGGAACTGCCCGTTCTCATCGGTGTGGGCGACGCGCGCGCCGGGCTGGACGGCGACGCGTACGCGCGGCACGGAGCGGCCGTTGGGGTCGAGCACGGCGCCATGCAGCGCGCCGGGGGCTTCGGCGGCCGGGAGCAGTTGCAGACCAGTTGCAATTATTAAGCCAAATTTAAGGATCATCGGATCATCAGATGCAAATCAGTTGCATCAAGGCCAAAGTATAGGAGTTTGCGGTCCGGTTGTCAAGCGGGGAAATGGGTTACTGTCCCGGTTATTGCGGACTGGCCAGGAAGATGTTGGACAGCGGGTCGGTGAGGCGCACCACGAGCCTGGTGGGGCCGGCCGACAGCCAGGCGCTCCACGGCGAGCGGCCGATGCTGTGAAAGTGCTGCACGGCAAAGGCTTCGCCGGCCAACTCGCCGGTGGCAGGATTGATCCGCTGGCCCCACAGGCACGGGAAATCGTCCTGGCGGGAGAAGAAATATAGGATCTTGCCGTCATGCGACCAGTGCACGGATTCCACCGAGGTGTCCTTGGTGATCACCCGCCAGGACTGGCGCTCGACGGCGCGGTCGTCTTCGAGGCGAACGAGGAAGCTCGGGTCTCCGGCGGCGGTGACGGCCAGCCAGCGGCCGTCCGGCGACACGGTGACGTGGCGGAACCGGAAACCCGGAGCCCGCAACACCTCGGTGCGCTGGCCGGAGGCCACATCGAGCAGATAGACGGTGTGCTGCTGGTCACCGATGAACAATACGCGCCGGTCGTCGGCGGACCAGTCCTCCGGGGCGCCGCAGTCCGGGCAGACCTCCTTGGGCAAAGGGGATCGCACTGCGGCCACCTGGAGAGATCTCCGGTTCTCGTGCTCGCTCTGATAGGCGACGCGCGATCCATCGCGCGAAAGCAGCGGCTGGTCTTCCGGCCACGGGTTGGCGGTGATGGCGAATTCCGATCCGGTGGCCAGGTCCCGCAGCCAGACATCGCGGTTGCCGGAGCGCTCAGAAGTGTAGGCCAGAGTGTTCACGGTGGCCGAAAAACGCGGGACATTCCAGAAGCTCCCGGGAGGCAGGGAAGCATCGTGGGTCAACTGCACCGGAGCGCCCGAGACAGTGCCGTCCCCGGCCCGCAGCGGCCAACCCCACAGGTGTGTCCTCTGGACCTCACTGCTGAAGACGATCAGCCCGGTCTGCGACACGCGCGGTTCGTCCTCCAGCGCCGAGCCGAACGTGATTTGCCTCGGCGCTCCGGCCACCTTCCAGCTTCCCGGCGAGAACTGCGCTTCCCAGAGGTTACGGGTGTTCCCGAGCGTGAAAGCGAAGACGTGGCGGTTGGCGTTCCAGTCCCCGGGGACAGTGGTGGAAACAGGCCAGGTGATGCCCAAACGCTCCACGGCTGGCCGCAAGCCGGTTTTCACCGGGGTACCGCCGGCGGCTGGCACGACCCACCATTCCTGTTCACCGGCCTTAGTTCCCAGGAAGATAAGGTGCTTGCCGTCCGGCGTCCAGACGGGGCTTCCGCCCAGCACGATTTCGTTCCCGATCGACACCAGACGCGCTTGGCCGCCGCCGGAGGGCATTACGTACAGATCCCCGCCCCGGCGCCGGCTGGTCCCCTGATACACCATCCAGGCGCCGTCGGGGGAGAAGCGCGGCCGCCAGCCGTCGGCGGCCAACTTGCGCTCACCAGTGCCGAGCACGGAAACCACGTAGAGACCGCCACCCTCCCGATGAGAGCGGAAGACGATTCTGGCCCCGTCGGGGGAGAAATCGGGGGTGATGTCGGCGGCCTCGTGCCGGGTCACCTGGATCGGTTCGGCGCCGCCCACCTGCTGGACCCACAGGTCGAGGTTATTCTTTCCGCCACGGTCCGAAGCGTAGGCCACCAGCTTGCCGTCCCGCGAAACCGCCGGAAAAGCCGTGTTGCCGGTGTCGAAGGTGAGCTGCCGGAATTGGAGTTGGGGCGCGGAAGCACGTGGGCGCAGAGCCCACCAGACCACAGCCACGATCACCACACCTACAAGTGGGATTGCGGCCCACAGCGGGAAGCGACGCGCCGGGAGGCGCGCCGCCTGTGACTCAGCCGGCGCCGCCGGCTTGTGCTCCTCGCGCGGACGGAAAACCGGTACGTACCCCCCCTTGGGCAACTCGATGAGGACGGCATCCGCCTTGCCTTCCACCTCGTAATACTCCTTCAGCCTGGACCGCAGCTTGGCCGCCTGGACGCGAACGATTGGGTCCAGTCGTGGATCGAAATCCGAACCCCGGCGGAAGACTTCCAAACCGACGACGGACTCCTTCACGCTGTCGCCGCGCCCCGCCAGGGTCTCCTCGACCACGAAGCGAAGGAATCGGGTCAGGTGGTGCGCGCCAGTGAACCGGTCGTTGGCCAGAATCCGGCTGAGTTGTTCCCTGACGGCGTCGGCGGTGACGGGAGGCATAGGGCCGTTTCTGCCCGAGTTTACCGCAAATCCCGCCAGGCCGGTTGCGGTTACCAGTGGCGGCCTTTACCGTTGGGCCTCCTTCGGATTACCCGCGTTTACTTCCGCGGTCCCGCCGCCGTGCTTCATTCTGGACTCGGCTTCGCAGCGATGCGGCCAGAAAGGAAAAGCGAACATGACTACGAAACACGCACAGGAAACGCAGCGGCAAACCCGGCTTGGGGGAGCTCTGCTTGGTATTGGATTGATGCTGATGCTCCCGGCGAGGGCCGCGGCGGATGAGTTTCCACTCGTCTGGACTACCCAGGCGGCCACGGCCGCTCCGGGCGACGCCGGCGAATGGGGTGACATGCTGGCGACGGGACCTTTGCCCAAACCCGTATGGCACAGCAGCGCCGACGGCGCCGAGTTCAGCCGGCTGCGCTTTGCCAGCAACGGCGCCGCCCTTCGCCTCTACTTCGATGCCTTCCATCTTCCCAAGGGCGCCCGGCTGTTCCTCTATGGGCTGGACGCCGCGGGTGCGGTCACCTGTCGATACGGCCCTTATACGGGCGCCGGCCCGCTGGACACCGGGGAGTTCCGCTCCAAGATTGTCGCCGGCGTCGAGGCGGTCGTGGAACTCCAGGGGCGCCAGCAAGATGACTGGCCCTTCAGTGTCGCGCGCATCGGCCGGATGGACGAGGCGACGCTCGCGTGGTTGCGCGAGATTGGCGACCCCGGCCTGCGCGAAACAGAGGCGGAACGCGCGCCGGCTCGCGGCGAGTTGCGTACCGGCTTCTATCGCGGCAAGCAGGTGGTCTATGAAGTGAAGGACGGCCTCGCGATCTTCGAGGGGGACATCATCCTCGGCCGCGCCGAGGAGATCGAAGCGGCCCAGCCTGGCCAACCCAAAAGCAGCCGCCGGGAAGCGGTTGGAATCAGCGGCGCCCAGTACCGCTGGCCGGGTGGAGTCATCCCGATCGTGATCGATCTGAGTCTCTACATCCGCCAGCCGAATGGAGTGTTGACCATTGACCCGCGCATTGTGGCGGCCCTCACACATTGGGGCGTGAACGTGCCGGGGATTCTCAAGCTCCGTGCCAATGAGGCCGACTATGTCGTGCTCCGGAGCGCCGTGTCCGGATGCAGTTCCTCGGTGGGCAGGCGAGGGGGCGTGCAGTACGTCAACATCAGCGCCGGATGCAGCGTCGGCAACGCGATCCACGAAATCGGTCACAGCGCGATGTTGTGGCACGAGCACACCCGCGAGGACCGCGACAACTTCGTAACCATCAACGGGGACAATATCCAAGCCGGTTACGCGAGCCAATTCACCCAGCACATCGACGACGGCGACGACATCGGCGCATACGATTACGGCTCCATCATGCATTACGGCCAGTTCGCCTTCTCGTCCAATGGCAACGCGACGATCACGCCGCTCCAGGCGGATGCGGTCATCGGGCAGAGGGACGGCCTGTCGGCGCTCGACATCGCCGGCATTCAAGCGCTGAACTGCGTTTACGCCGTCGCCCCGATCTCATTGGGGGTGCGTTTCGAGGGCGGAAACGCAACCGTGAGCGTAACCGCCCCGTCGTACTGTTCCTGGACCGCCACTGAGGGGGTCGGCTGGCTCTCGATCACCGCCGGCGCCGCTGGCACAGGCAACGGCACGGTGACGGTGACGGTCAGCCGGAACCCGGTGAGGCACCGGCGCTCGGCGACGATCACCGTGGCCGGCAAGACCGTTGCCGTCTTCCAGGGCGCCGCCTTTTAGCCAGAGGCCCCCGTTTACCGCAAACTTACCGAAAACCCCGTGCCGGGCTATTGACCCGGCCGGGGTTCGGGCCTATTCTGGCTTCGCCATGCGAGTTATCGCCCCTTTGCTGCTATTGGCCGGCTGGGCCGCGGCCCAGCCGCCCCGCCTGTTCTTCAGCGACCTGGAGAGCGGACCGAACTCCGGTGGCGAGAACAACGGCGGCGTCTATGTGACGGTCTGGGGAAGGAACTTCGGGGCCGCTCGTGGGGCTTCGAGGGTGACGACAGGCGGCGGGGCGGCCGCCGCCTACCCTGTCTGGACCGACACGCGAATCACGTTTCAACCTGGCGCGGCCGCCGCCAGCGGCAACATCGTTGTCACCACGGCCAGTGGCACGAGCAACGGCCTGCCCTTCACCGTCCGGCCCGGCAACATCTACTTCGTCTCGCCTTCCGGCAACGATGCGGCCGACGGCAGCTTCGCCCGCCCCTGGAGGACCCTGGTCAAGGCGACCGAGACCATGGTGGCCGGCGACACCACCTACGCTATGGACGGCGTGTCGCAGACGTCGGCGGACCTGTATTCGGCGGCACTGAGCATCGTCCGTGGTGGCGCGCCGGGCCGCCCCATCGCGCTCGTCGCCTACCCCGGCGCCACCGTCACCGTGGGCTCTCCGAGCCTGGAGTTTGGGATGCGCATCCCCAACATCGACGAAGCCGCGGTGGCCGACCACTGGGTCGTTTCGCAGCTTACGCTGCGCGGCCAGACGTCGGCGCTGGCGGTCGAAGGGCCGAACCCCTCGAACTGGCGCGTCACCGGCAACAACCTCTCCTGCCCCAACGGCGACGGCCAGACCGGCTGCTTCGCGGCGGCCTTGGGCAGTGAGATCAAGGTGCTTGGCAACGAAGTGCACCGCACCGGGCGTGCCGGCGCCTCCAAGCAGTACCACGCCGTCTACTTCACCACCGACACCAACCGCGTGGAGGCTGGCTGGAACTACATCCATGACAACAACACCTGCCGTGCCATCCAGTTCCATTCCTCGCCGCTTTGCTTCCCGGACTGCGGGCCCACCGACAGGACCGGTTTCAACCAGTACGACCTCAGCGTGCACGACAACCTGATCCGAGGCAACGTCTGCGACGGGATCAACTTCGCGACCGTGGATCCCTCCAAGGGGAAGGTGGAAGCTTACAACAACGTGGTCGTTCGCGCCGGCGCGGGGCCCCATCCGCCCGACGGAAGCTCCAGTTACGCGTGCGTCTACGTGGCCGGCGGCACCAACACCGGCGCGGACGGCACGGGAAACGTCGAGGTCTATAACAACACCTGCTACGACTTCGGCGCTGTCGATCCGAGTTGGGACGACGCCGGCGCCTTCGTGCGCGGCCCGGGTTCGCCGCGCCTGTTCATGAACTTGCGCAACAACATCGCCTACGCGGCCGGCCGGCAGAACTATGTTTCCGGTGTCACCTCCCTCATCCGGGGCAGCAACAACCTCTGGTTCGGAAACGGTCCTGGCCCGGGGTTCCTCCAGAACAACGTGAACGCCGACCCGCGCTTCGCCGCCCTGGCCGCCAACGATCTGCGGCTGCAGGCGGGCAGCCCGGCCATCGACGCGGGCGTGAATACACAGATTTCGACAGATTTCAACGGTATCGCGCGTCCGCAGGGCTCGGCCTACGACATCGGCGCGTTTGAGTACTTCCAGGACACAGCGCCACCGCCCCCGGCGGCGCCGAGGATCAACCCGCGCGGCATCGCCAACACCTTCAGCGGCGTGGGAGGCGCGGTTGCGCCGGGGGAGATCGTATCCATATATGGGAGCGGTCTCGGCCCGGCGCAGGGCGTGGTCACGGCCTTCGATCCGGCCTCCGGCAGGCTGCCAACCTCGGTGGCGGGCGTTTCGGTCACCTTAAACGGCATCGCCGCGCCCATCTACTATGCGCGGGCGGACCAGGTGAACGTCCAGGCGCCCTATGAACTGGCCGGGAGTGCGGACGCGGCCGTGGTGCTGACTTATGGGGGAGTGGCCAGCTCGCCGGAGCGTATCGCGGTCAATCCCACCCATCCCGGCCTTCATCCGGCGGTGTTCAACCAGGACTTTTCGGTAAACGGCCCGCGGAACCCGGTGCCGGCAGGGGGCATCGTCGTGCTTTATGCCACCGGCCAGGGGGTGACCACGCCGCCCAGCGTCACCGGCGCGGCGCCGGCGGGCAGTCTCCCGACGCCCGTCGCTGCCGTTACTTTGCTGATCGGCGGCCGCCCGGCGCGGCTCTTGTTCGCCGGCCTGATCCCCGGCGCGGCGGGGGTCATGCAGCTTAACGCGGTGATTCCCGACGGGTTAGCTCCCGGCGACGCAGTTCCGGTGGTACTTCGTGTCGGGGCAGCCGAAGCCCAGCCAGGGGTAACGCTGGCCTTGCGGTGAGACACCATGCGAAACGGTTTACCGAAAGCCCTACCCCCGTTTACTTCCGGGCAGATCCCGAGCAAGCGCATGCTGGCATTGAAGGTGACGAACTATGGCGCTTCAATGCTTGCACAGAGACATGACGATCCGGGTGATGGAGGAGCTGGACTTCGCTCCCGCCGCCCAGACGATCGCCGCGGAGGCCAATGCTGCGGTGGACGAGAAGCAGGATAACCAGGCCGAGCAGAGCAACTTGCACGCGATGGGTGGAGTCGTGGATGGGTCCGATCCCTTCGTTGGCGGGCCGGAGTTCCACGTTCAGACCGAGGAGGAATGCCACGAGCAGGTGGAGCGCCTGCTCCAGGATGCCCGGCGGACCATCGTCGCGAATATCGTGAGGGGAAACAACCGCGCGGCGCTGCGCCGCCTCGGAGAAGCCCTCCACACCGTTCAGGACCGGGTCTTCCATGAGTTTCACCCCTGGCCGTACCGGGGGATCCTGGACGCGTTCCAGTCCGACCCGGCCTACATGACCTGCCACGCGCTGCGGGACCTGAGCCTGTTCAGCCGGCTGGACCTGGGCGATCTGCACCAGGGGAGGTTCGACGCCGAGATTACCGGGCGGCTGGGCCGGCAATGGTTCCTCAGCCACCGCTTCTTCCACAACCCGGCGACCCACTTCCCGCTCCCGCTGGGCAGAGATTCCGGCTCAGCGGACAGCTTTCTGGGCTCCGGGTGGATGGTGACGCTGACCTTCGGCGCGGCGCCGGGAAGTTTGCCTGCGCCCGGCGGTCTCCGCGAGCCTTCGTCTCGTTCGAGCGGCCAAAGCCCCGACTGGCAGTTTGTGACGCGCGGCCCGGCGGACATGGCGCGCGCTGAAGACGCGAGTCAGGACTTCATTCAGGAGTTGAGGAGGGAAGTCGTGCGGGCGCCCAATGGCTTCCGCTTGTGGGAGAACTTCCGCCTGTTGTCCGAACCGGCCGTGCGCAGCCAGCGGGCGGCCTGATGGGGAGTGCACAGATGTCTTCGCCTTTTGAGACCTTCACCCAGCAAGGCCGCTTCCTTTCGATCGAAACGCCGCTCGATCCCGACGTGCTGCTCATCGACCGTTTCGTCGCCATGGAGGCCATATCGCAACCCTTCCGCATCGAGGTGGATCTGCTCGCCGACGCCGTCCGGGGCATGGACGCCGAGGTGCGCGCGGAGCAACTCCTGGGCAAGCCCATGACCATCACGGTTCACCGGGATGAGGGCGACCGGCATTTCAGCGGCTACGTCAGGCGGTTCGCCACCATCTCGCGGGGCAAGCGCTTTGTCCGCTACCGGGCCGAGCTTGTCCCCTGGCTGTCGCTGCTGGCGCTCAGCTCCAACTGCCGGCCCTTCTTCCTCAAGACGGTGACCGACATCGTGATGGACGTCTGCGAAGAGCACGGTTTCCGGTTTACGTTGCGGGGCGGGCTCGACGGCGAGGCGAACTACCCCACCGGACCTTTGGACACTAAGCGGCAGTACTGCGTGCAATACCGGGAGACGGACTTCAACTTCATCAGCCGGCTGCTGGAAGAGGAAGGCATCGGCTACTACTTCCGGCACGAACCGGACAGCCACCGGATGATGCTGGCCGACAGCCTCGGCGGCTACCAGGCCTGCCCCGCGCAGGGACCGGCGCGCCTGGCCTGGCAAGTGTACGACAAGCAGTTGCACTACGAAGCCATCACCCGCTGGGAATCCAGCATGCAGTTGCTCAGCGACCTTTGGATGCTGCGCGACTATCACCCCGAGGAGCCCCACACCACCGTGGAGGCAATCGCGACCGGGCTCGGCGGTCCCTCGACCGGCCGCGGGCTGCGCATCTACGACTATCCGGGAGGCTACGCCCAGACCTTCTGGCACTATCTCCCGCAAGGTGAATACAGAGCGGAGGCCGACAGCGTAGTCAGGCGGCGCATGGAGGAGGAGGAAGCGACCCAGGCCGTCAACTGGGGGACTTCCACCTGCCCGGCGTTCTGCGCCGGCCACAAGATCACCGTGAGGGAGGAAGAGAGGCCTTCCCTGGACGTCGAGATTACGGCCGAGTCGGTGTGGTTGCTGACCTCCGTCCAGCATGCGGCCTTACAGACCCCGGGCTACACGTCCGGCCAGGACCCCAAGACGCCTTATGAAAACACCTTCACATGCATTCCCGCAGAGACGCTGTTTCGCCCGCCGCGGCGCACGCCCAAGCCGGTGATCCAGGGCCCGCAGACGGCCAAGGTGGTGGATCTGACGCCACCCGAGCGCGAGCCCCTGAACGAAATCTGGTCCCGCACCATGGCCGAGGTGAAGCTCCGGTTTCCCTGGGATCGCGTGGGCCAGGAGAGCTGCTGGGCCCGCGTGCTTCAACCCTGGGCCGGCAAAACCTGGGGCCACCAGTGGATACCCCGCGTTGGCGACGAGGTGATGGTCGAGTTCCTGGAGGGCGATCCTGATTGCCCGGTGGTCATCGGCTCGGTCTACAACGCCGTCAACCAGCCGCCGTTCCCGCTGCCCAAGTATCAGACGCAGAGCGGACTCCGCACTCGCAGCACCCCGGACGGCTCCGATCACACCTTCCACATGCTGCGCTTCGAAGACAAGAAGGACGGCGAGCAGGTCTTCCTCCGCTCGCAGAAGCGCTTGGACGTCCGCGCCTTGGGCTCTTTCTATGAGACCAACGGGGGCGATCGCCACGCGGTGGTCGGCGGCGATGGAAGCGGGGATTACGCCGTGCTTATCGGCGGCAGCCACGATGTACACATCAACGGGAGCCTGTACCAGGAAGTCGATCAGAAGCTGAACCTGAGCGTCTGGTCGGACGCCGTGCTGGACTTCCAGGCCAATCACTCGACCCTGGTCAAAGAGAGGTCGCAACTCAACGCCCAGGAGATCACCTTGGAGGCCCTCCAGAAGCTCACCCTGATGGTCGGTTCCAGTGTAATTGTCATGGACCTCACCGGCATCACGATCCAGGCGCCGATGGTGAAGATAAACTGCGGGGCGTCGGCCAACTCGACGGGGCAGGTCGATATCGAGGACCCGCGGGATGCGGCCACCGCTGACACGGGTGAGCCGGGATACCTCGAACGGGTTGCCGGACTTGGCGCCGGCCCCAGGCCCAGAACGCGCCGCACCTTGCAGCCCCTGCATGGCCCGCTTGTGAATCGCACACCCGACGGGAACTACACGGTTGGGCGCAACATTATTGTCGACGGAACGAATCCCGCCTTCGCCGGAGCCGCCTTGAATGATCTGGCGACCATCGGCACGGTCCCGCGCGGCCAGCAGTTGCTGGAGAGCCTCGACAACTCGGATCGCACAGTGCGGATCGAGG
>ERZ1292640.684-Hain-H43-02um-R1-684-length-27731-cov-6_pt1 | contig 27731 bp, 22 predicted proteins | sample MGYA00564404_ERZ1292640 | MGnify/ENA primary metagenome ERZ1292640 (study PRJEB36523, sample SAMEA6512636) | groundwater metagenome | collected 2019-01-08 | study: AquaDiva: Metagenomics assemblies of 32 groundwater samples | reverse complement strand
CTCCCCCAGAAATTTTACAGCTACAGTTTAACTTTTGCTAATTTGGACAGCAATGTATCTATTTATATATAAAATAACCATTTTTTATGTTAACATTACCAAAGTAAGATTTCAAGTCCTATAACCCAACCATTCATAAATGAAAATACAAAAGCCTAAAATAAGCGTGATTATGCCCACATATAATGGGGCGAAATTTATTAAGAAATCCATAGCTAGTGTTTTAGCTCAAACTCTTAAGGACTTTGAGCTTATAATCATAAACGATGGTTCTACGGATAAAACCAGAGCTGTCGTCAAAAAATGCCGGGATAGCAGGATCGCCTATATAGAAAATAAAAAAAATCTTGGCGTTTCTAAAGCAAGAAATGTTGGCTTGAAACATGCCCGTGGAGCTTATATTGCTTATTGTGACCACGATGACATATATTATCGTTCTCACCTACAGCATTTTTCTGATATTCTGGACAAAAATCCTGAAATTGGGCTTGTGTATGGCGATTATCTCGTGATTGGCTATCAAAAACCGATAATATTGCCCTGGTCGAGAAATAATTTTTTCAAAAAAGAACTGGAGAAATACAATAGCATCGGAGCCCCCTTAAACGTAATGCACAGGATAGAATGCGCAAGAAAAACAGGCGGCTTTGATGAATCCGCGGCAATCAACAAAAATAGCGCTGAAGACTATGACCTCTGGCTAAGGATATCCGACCATTTCAAATGTTTCCATCTTAAAGAACTTTCCAGCAAATTCGTCTATCATCAAAAAAACCGCACCTTCAACGTAAACTTTGCTAAATCTAATAAGTATATTCTTAAGAAACGCCTGCGCAAATATAAATCAAAGAAACTGCTCAAACAGCTGAATAACGCTTTCCCGCCGGAATCCGGTGAAAGCTGCCACCTGGTTAACCCGCAAAAACGGTATGATATCCCCCTCTGCCTTGGGTCATATCACTTAAGCAGGGGAAATTTTCGCAGGGCCTTGAGTTATTTTAACAGATCGTTGGCGCTTACAGCCAAACCCCGGAATGAGTCCAAAACTGACCTTAAAAAAGACGTACAATTAATAAAATTTGCCTTGGCTAGGGCTAATCTATGCCTGGGAAATTTCGATTCAGCCGCAAAATTTTTCCGGGATATTTTGTTAGCAAACCCTCAAAATATGGAAGCCAGGAACCTCTTGGCGCGTTGTTATCTAAATGTTGGCAAAGGCGCGTTAGCGATAAAATTGCTATCCCGGGCGTCTGACGCCTATTCCCATTCTCTTCGGGGCGCGCATTATTTTTCAAAAAGAATATACTCTCTTGCCGTCAAAGAATTTGAAAAATCCGCAGGGATGTCCCTTCTGCCATCCGCTCAAACCTACAATATGGGGGTTGCCTTACTGCGAATGGGGAAAATTAAAGAATCAAAGAGAGTTCTTACTCGCTTACAGCAAAGGCACCATGGCTATGAAAACATTGATAAGATTTTAATGCGCTTAGAATTCAAGAATGCGGATATTCCAATCAAACCAATGGTCAGCGTTATCATCCCGACATTTAACCGTTCAAAGTTAGTCATAAGGGCAATTAAAAGTGTTTTAAACCAATCGCTTAAAGATTTTGAACTAATAGTTGTAAATGACGGCTCCCTCGATAATACTAAAGGATTGGTCGGAAAGTTAAGTGATCCGAGAATTATCTATGTTAAACAGCCTAATAAAGGCCCGTCATCAGCCAGAAACACCGGCATAAGGTATGCTATGGGAAAATATATAGCTTACCTTGATGATGACGACGTATTTATGCCCTGCCATTTAAATACACTTGTTAAATTTTTGGAAGCTAATCCTAAAGTCGGATTAGCTCACACAGACTATCTTTACTATTTTCTAAACGAGAAGCCATATAGGAGGATAACCTATTCGCCTAACAACAATAGGTTAGGAAGCGGCCATCTGCCAGGTACTTCTTTTTTAGCGCACCGCAAAGAATGCATTGACAAAGTAGGCTTATTTGATGTCAAACTAAAAAATGGACAAGATACAGACATGTGGCTAAGAATAGCTGACCATTATAAAATTAAACACATAAGCAAAGTTACCGGTAAATGCTACTATCATTATGCAAATATAAGCTTTAAGAAAAATACTAAAAAATTCGCTATTTTACTGATAAAAAAACAGCTCGGACAAAAAAGGAAAGATAAAAATTTCAAAAAATATATGAGATCAAACTATATGAGCATAATAGAGTCACTTTTAAATTTAGGCGATACTAAATATGCCTCTAAGCTTGCCGATGAATTTTATAAAACAGATAAAAACTATAACTCGATATCCTGCCTGGGCATGTGCGATATAGCCAGATGCGACTTCTCCGGCGCGTATAGAAAATTTAAAAAAGCGATGCTCCTACACCGGCAATCTAAACTTAAAAACCAGGATATTAATGCTATCAGGATGCACTGCCTTTACGCCCAGTGCCTTCATTGCATGGGAAATACAAAATCAGCCGTTAAATTTCTTTATGGCACACTAAGAGTAATACCCAACAATCAAAGTATTAAAAACATGCTTGCCTTTTGCCTTATAAATGAAAAAAAATATCAAAAAGCCGCTAACATGGTTAAATACACAACGAATGCCGATGGGCGTTTTTTACGCGCCGCGATAAATTTTCTCCAAGGTAACTTTACCAAGTCAGCAAAACAATTTAAAACCCTGTCTATTTTATATCCCAAAAACCTTAAAACCCATTTTAACCTTGCAATTAGCTATATAAAAATCGGTAAAATTTCCGAGGCAATTAACATAGCGCAACGTATACTGAAAATCGATTCGGGCTATTCACCGGCAAAACAGCTTTTACGCCGCCTAAAATAAAAAGAATCACGGTATATTTCCAGATAAAGTTCCTGCAGCCTTTTGACAGCCAACTTGATATCAAAAAGCTTTTCTGACCTTTTCCTGCCTTGTTTCCCGAATTTTCCGGCCATATTCCGGTTGCGCGCCAATTTAATAATAGCGGCAGCCATTTTTTCAGGCGCTTTCGGGCTTACAAGTATTGCGGTTTTATCAGTTACGATCTCCGGAATACCCCCTGACCGCACTGCCACAACAGCCTTAGCGCAGGACATGGCCTCTAACACCGCCAAACCAAACCCCTCCCCTATTGATGGCATAACTATTAAATCAGCGGCATTAATTAAACTGCTGATATTTTTTTTAAAACCGTTAATTACAATGCGGCCTTCTGCCCTCTCTAATAGCTGCGAAAGATAGCGTTTGTCAGCAAAACTGCCTTCTGCGATAAATTTTACATCCGGGAATGCCCTATTTACTATCTTTGCGGCATCAATAAAATCAGCATGCCGTTTCTGCGGTAAAAACCTGCCGGCCATTGTTACGAAAAAATCATTGGCTTTAATTCCAAGCTTTTTTCTGAGTTTTTTACGCTGTAAATCTGAACTATTCTTTAAAAAACCGAAATCAACTCCGTTAAGTATAGTTACTACTTTATCCCCGAGGCCCAATTCTTCAAATTGCCTACGGACATAATTACTGCAAGCTATTACTTTCTCAGATAATAAACAAACACAGGCCAATATCCTCTTTAATTGAATATTACTGGTATGCGGATAAACATTTTTGTAGACAAAATGCATGTGCCAAACACAGGGGATCCTATTTATTCTAGCAGCAGCTGCAACCTTAAATTCAAACTCCCGCAAAGTCACTAGATGAATTATATTAATCTTATAAGCTATTATCAATTCTGAAACAGTTTTTTTGAAGATTTTAGATCTGCTTTGCCCAATGACTTTTACATGGATATGAGAAGCTCTGAACAACTTTTCCACAGGTCCGTGTTTAGGCAAAATAACTGTTGGCCTGAATTTTCTCCTGTCTAAATTATTTATAATGTATAAACTTTCTTTCTCCGCCCCGCCGATATACTCCGATTGCCCGATTACATAAAGAATGCCGATTTTATTACGGTTATTTTTCATTGATCGCACACCCTGCAAAAAGTCGCGCAAGGGAAAAGTTTATTCTCGGAACAGATATTATCCGCCTGCTCTCTTATTTGCCTGTAACGTGTTGAATACCATATTTTTCTAAATGATTCCTCATTTATATTGCCAAGGGCCTGCGGATACTCCCACGCGTACACGGCGCCGTCTGCCAAAACCATCCCCCCGTTTTTCATTTTATAGCTCATCCTTTTATAATCCATAGTTTTTAGGTTTCCTTCCCTCTTAAGAAGGCTTATTAAAAATGGAATATTAGTCTGAAGATTATTCTTTTTTGAAAATATTATCCCTTCAAAAAGCCTGCTTATAAGCTCTTCTTTCTGGTTTTCATTGATAATAAGATTTTCTATTAGTGGCTTTCGCTTTTTACAAAAGTACATCTTATGAAAGCCCACGGCGTCAACTCCTGCGGCTGCCCCCTTTTTTAACATTTCAAAAATTTCCGTATAATTCATGGAACACAGGACATTCGTTATAAGTATATATGGATTATTTGTATTCTTGCTTTTTCTATATTCAGTAATTATTCTTATAATATCAAGGATGCCCTCAAATATCCCATTGTCAGCGCAGGTTATTTTTTGATAAGTTTGCGCAAACCCTGCCCCGATGCTTATATCAAGCTTTCTTATGCCTAAATCCACTATTGCCTTTGCTTGTTCTTTATTTATTAGAGACCCGTTAGTTGTTATGTCGCAAATCTGCCCCTTTTTTATTGCATAAGCGCACATATCCAGAAAACCCGGATGCATAAAAGATTCGCCTCTGCCTACAAACCGAATTACTGTATTCCCAAGGTCGGACAGTTCATCAACTAGCCTCCTGTAGGCTTCTTCCTTCATTTTAGCGGTAAAATAAATATGGCCCGCTTCTTTGCCATGCTCAATTCTAAGCGGGGAATGTTCAAAACAGTACAGGCATTTTATGTTACAGTCATTGCAAACACCTATACCCATAGATCTGGGGCCCTTAATTATATTTCTTTTGCCAGATAAATAATTTTTTACCGACTTAAGAAAAAAGGCTTTGTTGGCGACAAAAAAACCAGGCCTAAAATTACAACTCGCTTTACTCAAAACCCTATAAATCCTCGCCGCGTTCTTTAATACGCTAATTTTATCATTCATCTCATAAGACAGGTATTGCGCCGATTTAAAAGCGCTTGCTTATAGATTTTTTCTGTCAAAACCATTCCGCATTTAAAGGCGGCCTTCTTCCCGGCTAAAGAGATGTTTTGCGCTGATATTTTCATATATTTATCGTCTCTAATTTTCAATGCATTTATTATTGCTCTTGCTGTATCTTTAGGATCAATTTGTCGAACGATAAATCCATTTACGCCGTCATTTATCCATTGCTTCAATGAAGGCACATCAGAGACTACCGGCATGCATCCGCAGGCCATAGCTTCATGCAATGAGGCAGGAGTTCCGTCATTTTCCGGCACAGAAACAAAAACTTTGGCCAGATTATAATAATATGGCATTAATCGCGGCAAAACAAAATCAACGATCCTTACCGAAGCGCCTATCCGGAGTTTATCTATAATTGATTGTAAGCGCCGGATATACTCGCTGTTACCTATGTGTATATTGCTTGCGAATATGAACTTGGCATCAGGGACTTTACTCAAAACATAAGGAACCGACTCAAGAATAATATGTATATTGTATATATTCTGAAAACTTCTGGGGCTAAAAATCACATTTTTAGTATTTCCTATATTAAGTTTTTCCCTAAGAAAACGAGTAACAAGTAAAGGCTTGAATATAGAACAATCCACACCCTTGTATAACACATGAATTTTACGTGACGGTATACCAAGGCGTTCTATCAATTTTTTAAGATGGCCTGACACGGCAATAATGGCATCGGCTCGTTCTAAAGAATAGAGCGTTAACAACTTCTGCGTATTACTCATGCGGTTAATAAATTCTATATCAGAATTCAACGCAGAAATAATATATGGGCAAGAAGAACAAAGGGCAGCAATCCAGCCGTAAATATATACGTAATAAGCATGAATCAAATCCGGGTTTATTTTGGCTATTAAACGCTTTATTTCATCAATATTCAATTTGAAGTTAAAGCGGCCATTTTCGGGCAAATCGCGATATTTTTCCGGGCATAGAGAATGAATCGTTACATATTCAGCCAATCTTAAATAAACTCTTTCTGGCAGCGGCGCTACCGTAATTAAATGAACCCTATAGCGCTTACCTGCGAAAAAACTTATGCGCCCTTCTATTCCTGGATGAGAAGGATTGGCGATCAAGCAAATTTTCATTATGATATAAAATTATTCTTGCTGTTCTTGGCGTTTTTATTTAACAACTGCTTATAAATTTCAGCTAAATAACGGTTTCTTTGCGCTAAAGAAAATGAATTGCGAACACGTTTATAACCTGCCAAGCCGATTTTATGGCTTAAAATCTTATCCGCGGATAATCTTAAAATAGCGCTGGCCATGGCCTTGACATCGCCCGGCCTAACCAGAATGCCGTCAATACCATTAGAGATTATCTCGGGGATTCCTCCTGTAGCAGTGCTTATCACAGGTTTTCCTGCCGCCATTGCCTCAAGAATGGTCATAGGACAGCCCTCCTTAAGCTTTGAACAAAAGACAACAACATCTAATTTCTTAAGAATACCTGCCACATCCCGCCTGTATCCCATAAATTTAACGTTTCTATGTATATTCATCTTCCTTGAAAATAATTCCAATGATTTACGGCAGGGCCCGTCTCCGACAATATAAAAAGAAGCGCAAGGATAAACACACAGCACGCTTTTCGCGGCCATTAAAAAATCTTTATGCCCTTTGCCTTCTATAAGATTTGAAATAATACCTACTCTTGGAAAATATTGACTATCCGTAAATTCAGGATACGGATTATTCAGGCCTACGCCGTTATAAACAAGCTTTACTTTATTTTTTAGGACTTCCTCATTTTTTAAAACTGCATTGCGGACCGCTTCAGAACATACGATTACCATGTCTGATACCTTATTGGCTAACGCAATAAGGTTTGAATATCTTTTAAATTTTTCAGGGTATTCCGCTGTATCGCGCTGGCATATAACAACCGGCACACCCGCAAGCCTGCCGGCAATAGCGGCTAACCAGGAGCGGAACAATATCCCGTGAATGACTGACGGAGAAACTGCCTTAATATAATGCATCATCCCGCGGATAGTTTTATGTATGTCGTCATTCCTGCGCAGGTAGTCTATTCTTATGCCTCTGTCCTTATTTTGATACCCGGACTTCTCTAAACATAAAATGTAAACTTCAAAATCATTGCACAAATATTTTGCGGACGAAAGAAGTTGATTTTCTGCTCCTCCATTATCCAGGCTGTGGATAACAAATAGTATCTTATCTTTTTTCATTGCTTTATTATCCAAAATTTTTACTTATAATCTCGCTATAAACCTTTACCCTTTTATCCCAGGTATGATTATTTAAAATATATCTAATAGCGTATTGCCTGTCCCAATCTTTTTTATATACAGCCTCACTGATCTTTTTTGCCATCAATTCTAAATTGCCGTTTTCTACGACATATCCCAACTTGGATTCCTCAACCACATTGTCATTAGGGAAGCCTTTTTCGCTGACAACCGGCAGGCCGGCGCGCAAATAATGGTATATCTTACTGCTTTCGTTATTATGCTGGAAGCTTCCCGCAATGACAACTATGCCTGCGTTTGCGTGATAAAAATAGTTCCATGTCCGCTCATATGAAACAATCCCCAGACAATTTACATATTTTTTGTCTAACCTGCTCACATCTCCGACTCCAGCCATATACAGCTGAATATCATATAACTTAAGTAATTTGCCCAGCTTGTTAAGTTTATCAATAACGACTCTGTGAGCCTCTGGCTGTGAATTTTCTGAATAGACATTTCCAAAAAAAACGCATTTAAGGCCGCTGCCTCGAGGATAAGGGTTAAAAGTCTCAGGCGGTATAACGCTGTCTACCGCTCCCGGAACCACAAGTATATTATCTTTCACGCCCAAACAATCTTCCCATAAATCTTTAGCGGGTTTGCTTATAACTGTTATAAATTTACTTGTTTTATCTATTCTTTTCTGAATAGAACACAGTTCTTTTCTGCGTTTACCATAAAAATAAACTCCTTTCATATCCCTCGGCCCTACCACACTGCCTAACTTTGAGATAATAAAAGGGTGATTGGCCCCGCCGCATTTCTCTAAGGCATCAAAACCCGCGTGAAAAAGGGTTTTTATAACATCATAATCTTTCCATCGGGCCTCTGACAATGATATTCTTCGCAGCCTTCTAGTCATAGAAACCTGTTCATTCTCCCGGCATCCCATAAATTCATTGGTAGCTATATCAACCTGGTGGCCCAATTTTGCTAATGACTCGGAAATCTTAAGCCATCTTATATAAGCCATATCCGCAAGTATAAAACGTTGTCTGCTTGTATCGTAGACTGTAATAATTTTAGCCATTATTCTCTACCTGTTAGGCTTAAGTATATTCTTACGGATAGCGGCTAACACACACGCTCTTTTAGTTTTGGCAAAAATATCGCCCTCATTAAGATAAGCAAGCCCGGGGCATTTATTACAATAAATAGAAAGGCCGCACCTGAAACAATCACTGCGGTCGTCCATTCTTGCCGCTCTAATCTGCTGTAAAACATAAGAGCTTTGCCATATCTTGGAAAATGGCTGTTTCCTAAGATTGCCTGATCTTATAGGAAGAGCTATGCACGCCAAAACATCCCCATAGGCCGTAATCGCGCAACTATTATGGGCAGCGCCACAGAAAATATCATTTTCATGGCTGTCTAACTGATTAAGGATTTTTTTTTCATTAATGCTAATCTTGGGATCATTAAAAACATTAGCCAGAGTTTTTCTGCCAATTTGAAAATTGCAGGCTTTTTTCAAACCATTAGTTTTCGGCAATATGTTTGTGTCAAATTGATATTTTGCGCCAATATCTTCAGCCAAGTTAATTATATCCTTATATCCTGATGCGTTTTGCCTCATAAGCGGGCATTTTATTCTTAAGGGGACTTTTTTTTCTTTTAGAAGCCTTAAGGCAGTCAAGGAATCCCTCAATGAGCCCTTAACAGAAGTTATAGAATCATGAACTTGAGGCTCAATGCTATATATTGTAATCTCCACTCTTAATGGTTTTAGTTTGGCAAGTTCATCGGCTTTATCCCTGTCAATTAATGCCCCATTCGTAAAGATTTTTATAGCAAAACCATTATCCTTTGCATACCAGGCAATATCAAAAAAATCTTTCCGGGTGAATACCTCGCCGCCTGAAAAATTCAAAATAAGGCAGTTCTCCTTTTTTAACTGGCCTATAGCACTTTTGACCTCGGACGTTGACAATTCATGTTTTTTTTCTTGGACAATATAACAATGGGAACAATTAAGGTTACAATGGCGGGTTAATTCAAAAAACGCATAGACAGGTATTCGTTTTTTTATGGTGAGATTAGCAATCTTTTTCGAAGAGGATTCGTTATTAAAAGTAGAGTCATAAACCATATCATGGCAATTAGTATACTATCTTTTTGAGGTTTTTACCGGATTATTAGACAACACCAGCATTTTTTTATGCAATAAATCCTCAATGAAATTTATTGTATCTCTGCGCGCAGTGTTTTCATCTACATCGAACTCATCACATACTGCCTTGACAATATCGTTTACTGTCCTTGCGCCGTTAGCTAATTCAAAAATCCTGGTTGCCAGGGCATTTAGATTATGCAGCATACCGTCTTCCGGAGTCAATATTATTGCCTCTTCATCAATTACCCTATACGCAATATCTTTATTTTGCGCTACATACATGTTTATCATTTTCTATCGCCCTCCAAAATGAATTATCAGGTTTAAAATATAAATAGTAAGCCGGAACTTGGTTGGTAAATTCTTCCGCTGTTTGTAGGATTTTTGTATTAACAACCTTATCTTTAGAAAGTATGGCGATATTACTTACTAACTCTCTAAGGGCTTCCTTTCTGCTCAATTTTTGTGTATATGGTTTGTTATCGTGTTTAAGAAAATAGGCTCCTTCTATAGGGATTGAAAAAAGGCGATTGCCTACATTTCTGCCTTTAACTTCTACATGTCCCCAAAAAGGCGATCCAAAACCCGCAAAAATGCCATTTGTCTTTCGGATAATAGAAAAATCGTCAGATAATATATGGTATTCCGCGGATAACTTAGCAACTGTTGACTTGCCGCTTTGAGGCTTACCTAAAAACAAGAAACATTTTCCGCCTCTAGCTATACTCGAAGAATGCGCTACAATTCCACCCCTCAATGGCAGGTATACCGATACCACGAACCGCAAAAAAAGGTATAACGGAGCTATCGCCAGGCTTTGACTCACCTCCGCGGTAAGGGTATTAATATCAAACATACCACTGTATGAACTTCCGCGTGAAAAGAACTTTCCTGATTCTGAAATCACGCTTGTACGATGCGGACGTCCATAGCTATAAGCATTCGTATCCCGTGATTCATCTATAACAATTTTTATCTTAATAATATACTTTTTATCAAAGGCAATAAAACCCTTAAAAGCATATTTAACCAGTTCAATAAATAACCGGTTCTCTGATTCAATCAATAACGGTATTCCTCCTAACGATAAAATAACGTTATATTTGTTATTCATTTTTATCCGGCTTACTTAAAGGAATGGTAAAATTTATTTGGTTTTCTATATAATACGATAATTCCCAGTTTTTTAAAATCACCCATAATATGCAACAGGTCTTTTTTTACCTTATCTACGGTTATGTTGTATCGACAAGTAATTTTCTTAATAATTTCATCTATTCTATTAATTCCATTGCTAATTTGCCAAACATAAGAGGCAGTTTCGTTTAATTTAGTATACTTTCCTGTAACGGGATTAAGGACTATTACGCCTTCCTTACGTTCAATCCACCTGATTTCTTCTGATTTCGCAGGATATAAAACCATAAAGTTTGCCATTTTATTCCCCTCCTGCCTATATTATTAACATGGCATCGCCAAAATCTAGGAATTTATATCTTTTTCTAATTGCCTCTTCATAACTTTTCATAACTAAAGGCGCTCCCGCGAATGCGGCGGTCATAAACAAATGGCTTGAATTCGGAAGGTGAAAATTGGTCAAAAAACCATCTATGATCTTAAAATTATATCCCGGCTTTAGTGTAAGGCCTGTCCAGCCCTTTTGAGGCTTAATATTACCTTTTCCGGAAGAGGCTGACTCTAACGCTCTTACTGTGGTAGTGCCTACTGCCACAACTTTTCCTCCGACAGCTCTTGTCTGCCGTATTTTATCCCTGACTTGAGCATTAACCTCAAAATATTCTTCGTGAATTCGTAAATTTTTATAATCTTTTGTTGTTAATGGCAAAATACTTCCGCCTATATGCAGGGTAATAAACCCTATGCCCACGCCTTTTTCTTTTATTTTATTTAATAACTTGTTTGTAAAATGCAGCCCGGCAGTAGGGCATTGTGTTGAACCAGGAATTCTCGCGTATACATTTTGATATTCACACAGGCCGGCTTTTCTCTTTATATAGAATGGAATGTTAACATCGGCGAATGCTTTTAAGAAATTCTCCAGTTTTCTTCCATGGCCGCAATAAAACCTTAAAATCCATCCTCCATACGAAGTAGTTTTTGTTAAATCACAAAATAAACCGCCGTTATTAAAATATATTTGTTGGTTTTTCTTAAGGCCTCCCCCGGGGCGCACTATCGCTTCCCAAACATCATTTTCTTTCCTAGTAACTAGCGTTACTTCTACTTGGCCGCCATTTTTAAGCACCCCCCAAAAACGCGACTTAAGGCAAGCGGTATTATTCAAAACCAATAAGTCGCCTTTTTTCAAATAATCCGTTAAATTTGTAAAAGAACGGTGAAAAAACTTATTATCTTTACGCGATACTACAAGCAAACTCGCTTTTTCCGGGCTTGATTTTGGCGATTGCGCGATAAGATTAGCCGGAACCTTAAAGTTGAAATTGCTATTCATACAAAAGGCTTATTTAAAAGCCGAATTTGCGCCACAATCAGTAAAACTACAACCCAGAATTAAAGATCCGAAGCTTTCTTCTGATGTGCTTTTTGGTTTCATATATGGCTTCTTTTTAGCCTTATTTTTCTTTATTTTATCGTTTTGCTTTTTATTCATTGTAACTCCCTCCTTTTCGAAGCTGTAATTCGCTGGTTTTGTTTAATCTTAGGAATTCAATTACCTCACTATCTTTCACGGGAATTCCCTTGTAACCTACGGGACAATCCCTGCATACGGGAAAATCTTCCAAATCCTTATTTATATGCGCCATTCGCAATTTTATCATAGCATCGCCAGCATATAAATTCAACAAAGAATTCGCAGCGATATTTCCTACTTTAAGATTATAGCTAGCATCAAAGCAACAGGGCGATATATCCCCGTTACTAGCCAAGTTTACTCCATACCACATCATACTACAAACATATTCATATTTTGGCTTTACTTGTTTTGCCTTTGAAGCAGGCTTTATTTTGCCAACTTTAGCAGGTGTCGTTATATTTTTATTGTCATCTTGCATTAAAATTTTTGTCTGCTCCAATGCTTTTTCATATATCGTTTTATCATACCGTTCATTTGCAAGTTGGCCAGGCTCTCTTGCTTTTATCCAAATAAAACAATCTATATTAGAGAATAAATGGCCATACGTGGGATCCGTAACTATTCTACCGTTTAAGCCTAAATTAGCAAAATTCTTTAACCAAAAGCCGCAAAATTCGCTTACTTGATTTAAATTTTCTTCCAATACAATCATTTGAAATACTGGATGTAAATTTTTTAAATTATAGCTGGCTTTTTGTTCAAGCAAATAAAACAATTGCCGATTTATCTCTAAAATATTACTTAATCTTTTGATCTTAAATTGAGTATCAATTCTAATTGTATCTAAGCTAAAAACCAATTCAATTAACTTATTTGGGTTTAATTTCGCTATACTCACAAATCTATCTACCATACTTTTATTCCATTCAGAACCATTGCTTAAAACTACAATATGGCTTACATTGGGAAAACGCAAGCCTTCTTCAAACATATCAAGAAAATTACCGTGCAAGGTCGGCTCTCCAACGCCACAGTATCGTAAATATACCTTCTTGTCGGAATTAGGGGCCGAATAGAAATTGTTAATTAACTGCTTTAAGCCGGAAAACAACTTTTTGTGAAGTTCCACAGGCAGGAATTTTTTGTATCTTAGGCGAAAAAGATGGTCTTGGTTATTACCGCAGTAATAACACTTAGAATTACAGTAACCGGTAGGTTCAATATTTACGTTTAGCATACTCTTAATTCCGCATATGCGTTAATCGTATTTCTCACCATAATATCTTGGCTAAAATTATTCTCGACATAATCTCTTGCCGAATTACCCAATTTTTGCCTGCATAGCTGGTCTTTCAGCAAAACTATTATAGCATCCGCCAAGGCTTGAGTATCTGCAGGAGGAACCAACACGCCGGTAACGCCATCTATAATTACTTCAGGAATACCACCTACGCCACAGCCAACAACAGGTTTACCATAAGACATCGCTTCGATAAATATAAAGCCGAATGATTCGTAAAGAGACGGCGCCACAAAAATATCGCATTGCCTGTAATACCTATCTAAATCCTCTGGAGCAACATATCCTAAAAACTGCGCTTTATTTTTATATCCTTCCGGGATTAATTTCATAAGTTTTTCTTTATAAGACGACTCCTTCTTTCCGGAAAAAGCGACTTCGTCTTCATTAACAAAACTATCACGGCCTATAATCACGAAATTTGCTTCGGGTATTTTCTTTAAAACATAAGGTATCGCCTGAATAAGTATATCTATTCCTTTTCTTTTTTCCAGCCGTCCCACAAAAAGGATAGCTGGCTCATGGCTTATTTTAGCGTATTTCCAAGGAGAAACATCAGGAAGCTTAACTCCCAAAGGAATAATCTTAATTTTATCAGGTTTTATGCCTATTTCATTCGCTAAAAGTTCCGCGTGAGCCCTTGTAGAACAAGTAACTAAATCACTGCGCTGAATAGCTGTATTTTCAAACCAACAACTTAAACGCCTATCGTAATTATTTTTCCACCCCAATAAATTTATAACCTCGGAAAAATGAGTATGCAAGCGTGTTACAAGAGGGGCAGCTTTATGAAAACTATATATAAATCCTTCGCCGGAAAAATTCGGAGCTTCTATGATATCTATCTTATACTTATCGACAATTTTCCTTAACTTCTGGTACACGCTTTTGCTATATTCCCAACGCAAGCCAAACTCTCTAAATCTCCCTTTAAAAGGAAAAAATGATTTATGCGATATCCTGTGAACGCGCACATCATTTTCTATATATTCCCTATCTGAATCAAGGCTTTGACAAATCACATGAATCCCATATCCAGCCTTAGCCAAACCGTTAGCAAGATTATATGTGTATGTCCCGATTCCACCCCATGCGGTATCCGGAGGATACTCACGTGAAACCAAACATATGTTTTTAAAGCCGGTAGGATACAATTCGGTATGTTGGCTCATTTACAAAAGAATTGCGAAGTAATCACATTGTATTTACTTTATTTAAATATTTACTTATAAGTTCATCTTTTCCGATTAGTTTTAAATAATCTATTATATCCTCGTCAGACATATACCCCCCGGGAGGGCACATACATTCTGCGCAAATTTTGTACTTATCAAATTCTCCTTTTATTTGTGCCAATCTAATATCTTCCAACCTTTTACCAAGCCACATTTCCTCTATTGTCATATTTTTTATATTGCCAAGCAAAAGCTCGAAAAATACATCTTTACAACAAGGAGCCACACGTCCAGAACAGGATATTACACACATATTCCATAATTGAAAACAAGGCTTACGTTGAAAATTTGCCTTGGAATTGCTTTTTTCTTGAAAATCTCCATTTTCTTTTAGGACAACACTAAAACCATGCTTTTTAGAAAACGCGTTCTTTCTTTCTATGTTTTGCGCGAAAAATTCCGGACGGCTATCATGTTCAGTACGAAAAAATACCTGATCTTTATCACGATAATAGGCAATTTCAGCTTCAACTGCTAAGTCCACATCAAATTTTGCTAAATAACCTTGCCAATATTGCAGAAACTTATCGCTTTCATGTTCGTTTTGCGCCGTTATTACAAATTGGTAGGTCATATTAGGCATCAAAAGCTTTAACTCGGCTCGTTTTTTTATTAAGTAGTGTATATTATTCAATATCTTTTTAAAGTTATCTCCCGGAATACCTTTAACTTTCTCAAAAGTTGCTTCCGTACAAGCATCAAGTGAAAAAGTTAAATTTAGCATATATTCATCTAATCTGTTCTTTTTTATAAAATCCGCATAATCAAGAAAGATGTCTGATATATTTTCATCAAATTTTAAACCATTTGTATTTAGGGCAAGCCTTTTAAAAAAGCCTTTCGTTTTATTCTCGTAAAAAATAGTTTTTATAAATTTCCCAAAATTGTCGTTTACTGTAGATTCTCCATACCAGCATGGATTAATACAACCCACTTCCAGGGAACCGGTTTTAAAATCTCCTATAATTTTGGTAAAATCATCCTTTGACAATAGTCCTTTTAATTGGATATTCTTATTTGATGGATGCGAAGCATCCCATTGCGTACAAAACGAACATCTCATATTACAAAGATTTGTGCATTCGATCGCTATATTCAAATATCTTAGGTTCATTTTTTATTCACAGCTTATGAAAACGCATAAAATGTCTTATCTTCAATAATTTGCATTAATTCTGTCAGCCTTCTTTTGCGGATATCATATGTATTAGAATTATCTGCTGTTTTCCACTTAAGCTGGTATTCCGGATCAGAATAATTTATAGGTAAGATATTGAATTCGGCAAGATTATTGTATAAATATGAATCTTTTAATAACAGAAGCATATTTAAAGCTATATTACCTATGTATTTCATTGATTTTTTAATAAATTCCTTATTCTCTTCAAATTCCGCTTCCGATTCTCCAGGAAAGCCTATAATTATGTTAAACACGCTATTTATACCAACCGCATAGGTATCCAATATTACCTGATGAGCTAATTCTGAAGTATAGCCTTTCCGCATCAGTTTTAAAATTTTATTGCTTCCATTTTCAATGCCATAACTAATTGATTCACATCCGGCTTCTTTCATCTTATATAATAAATCCTTATCCATTTCACGGCGGATCATTGTCTGTCCGCCCCATTTTATCTTCATTTTATTACCTATAAAAAAATCGCATAGTTCATTAAGCATCGCGATATCGCCGTTTATTAACGAGTCGTTAAACCAAAAAGTTTCTATTTGCGGATGCTTATCTAATTGATATGAAATCTCATCATAAATGTTCTTTGCTGTTCTTGCGCGATACTTGCGCCAATGCACGCTCTCATTGCAAAAGACACATCTATTAATACAACCCCTGCTGGTTGAAATCGGAAGCAGCTTTTTAGTGTATTTTTGCAAGTAAAAGTTAGTATAATCCGCATAAGGGATCTTATTTAAATCAGGTATTAACAACCTATCCGCACCGTCAATTATAGCGCCATCCTTATGACGATAACCCAACCCGGAAAAATCATTAACATTGCTTTTTGCTTCTATAGAACTAATTAAATTCACAAAGGCCTCTTCTCCTTCTGATAAACAAATAGCATCTAAAAAATCAAAGTCTTTTAATATATTAATGCCGTAGCAATTACGGAAACAAAGCGGCCCTCCGAAAACAATAACCTTGTCCGGGCATTTTCTCTTTAACCTTTTAGCAATTTCCAGGCTGAAAAATTTGGAAGTGCTTTGGACTGAGAAACCAACAACTTTAGCATCGGAATTAACAATAGAAGCTATTAGCTCATCAATAAAAGATGAATACGCTTCAATAAATTTTAATGTAAATTCTTTCTCGTACCAGACATAACCTTTAAAATCCATATCCCAACACTTATGGATGTCGGTTATAGAATCAATTGTGATAGGATGATTCTTGCAGTAATTAAATAGCTCGATATTAAAATCATGGCACTCAACTTTATGGCCGTTTTTCTGCAAAACAGATTTCAGTAATGCCAAGGCGTATGGCGGGCTTTGAGTTGTCCATGAAGGGCATTGAACTAAAGTGATTTTCATATTTTTTCTATTTAAAACCTAAATTGTATATGTTGTTACTTAAATTAACAGTCCGCAAAACCAACTTCATATTATGCCGTTTTAAAATAACAATTACTGTTACAAGAAGCACATTTACTTTTATATTTTGCCGGCCAATGGCTAAAACGCGCTCTAATAAGCTGGCTATAAGGCTTCTCAAGAATATTCCCTAATTTAAAATCCTTGTAGTTGCCGCATTGGTAAACAGCGCCATCCGGTTCGCAAAGTAAAGACAGCCCTTTTCTAAAAGCACATTTTCCTTTTCGAATACCTGTTTTAAGCCAATCGAGAAGAAAACACGCATAATCGGGATGAATTTGCTGTTTTTTAAGTAGTTTATTAATAAAATTAGCGACAATTTTCTTCTGGGGCTCATCCAACGTAAACGCATCTTGAACCGGTAAACTCTCAACACCTATCTCGGAAAGCGCCCCCAAAGTAAATTGGACACCCAAAGATTTTCCCGCGGCGTATTTAGTGATTAATTCCAAATTCTCATAGTTTATTTTGTTAACTGTTGTATTCAAACCGACAGAAAACGCAGGATAAAGCCGCATAAGTTCTTTTAATTCATTTATTGTCTTATCTATCTTTTGAAAAGCTTCCGGTATCCCGCGGACGCTATCATGGACTTGATCTAATCCATCAATAGAAACCGATACAGTCAACCTGGTATTTGTCGGCAAGAGTATAGCTAATATCTTTTCCACCATATCAATAACCCGCGTGGTTTCTATGCCATTTGTGGAAATATCTATATTCTTTAGTTTTCTGCACCTAAACTGCAAAACTTTCACTATTTCAGCTAATTCATCCCGCAAGGTAGGCTCACCGCCGGTAAGATTAACAATTCGCACTGAATTTTTAAGTATACGATCGGAAAAAATACTGTCTATATTTTCAACCGTCAATTCTTGATGATTAACTTGCTTACGCCATGCCGAACACATAATACAGCGGGCATTACAGCGAAAGCTAGTAAATAAAACAACTATTTCGGGATAGGGCATTTTAATTTTGAATTAAACCCTCATATACTTCTAATGTTTGCCGCGCGATCTTTTCCGGAGAATATCTTTCTTCAATAGTTCTACGCGCTTTAATTGCAATGCTTTTACTTAAATGTTCATCTTTAAGCAAAGATACAATTGCCTGCCCCAATTCCAATGAACTTCCCGCAGATACAAGTATTCCGCTTTCCCGATCTGCAATCATATCCTTCAAACCGCCGATATTACTGGCAACCACCGGTTTTCCGCAGGCCATTGCCTCAAGGCAGACATATGGATAATTCTCCCATATCGAGGGTATAACACACACAGTACTTCTCTGATAGTATTCAACTAATTGCCTGCGGGGCAACTGCTCAACAAATGAAATATTCTCAGGAAATTTTAATTGCAAGCGTTTTTGTTCCAAATACCCTCTCATTCCACAATCAGAACCTACAAAAGTAAGTCTTGCTCCCGGGGCATGCTCCTCAATATAAGCCATCGCCCTAATTAGAACATGGACGCCCTTACGAAACTCTAATCTTCCGACGTATAATATCTCCTGTATGCCAGCGTTATTTCCAGTTTGTGAAGGGGAAAAAAGACTCAAATCAATTGGATTCGGAACAAGCGGAATATTAGCCAAATGAATAGAAAAATGGTCATTGGTCAGATCAACCACTTCTTTACTCAAACCAACTTGCTGTGAGGCCTTTTTAATCCAATACTCTTCAAGAAGTTTTATCAACCGATAATCAAATGTTACAGGTGTATGATCAAGCTTGAAAGCAACTGTTTCCGGAGTGTGGAGCTTAATTACTAATGGCGGGCGGCGATTTAATAAATAATACCAAAAACCTTCGGCTCGGGCCTCTGAAGATTCTATTAAATCAATACGAAAACGGCGATGAATTTCTTTGATTTTCCGTGAAACCGCCAGGCTGTATTCTAAACGTTCAAGAAAACCTCCTATTTTATGCCTAAAACCATCACAGAAATTAAACTTGCGTGGTTTTACGCGATAAACGCTAACACCTGAATCCTGATAGTCAATAGGGGCATCATCTGCTTTGGTAATCACAAATGTTCTATGACCCATTCTGGCAAGAAGGCGCGAAACTTCATAAATATAAGTTCCTACGCCTCCTAACATATTAGGAGGATAATCTTTAGATAAGAAAAGAATATTCATTTTTTAAAGAATTTCTTGATCTTTAAAGGCATGACAATAGCTGTAACAAAAAAGAGGATAATTCCCGCGAAAGCGATAGTATTTTTGAGATAAAATATTAAATCCTTTATTTTTCTAATAGCCCCTGCTGAATATAGGGGGGCGAAAACTTTTGTAGCGGTAAAATACACCCTGACGGATTTGGCTCCTGAAACCCATGCCAATAGTTTCGCCTTACGATAACCCTGATATACGGGGTCTCCTACAAGCAGTATGGTTTCGTCAAAGTGACAAAAGTTAAACTTAAAAATCAGACAAAGCAATTTAAATTTAGTCAATCTCGCGCATTCAGGGCTAAACAAGAATTTAAAATTAATTTGTTTGTTGCCTTTCAAACAATCATAATCAGGTTGATAAACATTGGCCAAAAGAGTAATTTGCGAATCCGGAAAATAACTACGTAAATCATAAAGAGAATTCTCCGCAAGATGGCACGGAACATAAAAAGGTTTGATAACTAAGATATTTTTACTATTATTTTTTATTTTCTTGTTAAAAACTCGTTTGAAAAAATCAATTACCCGCCATAGAGGAATAGCTAAATATTTATATGTTTGTGAATTATAAATCGCATTCAGCTGTTCGTCTTTTGCCCGAGTGTCTTTTTGACTTTTTTCAACAAGCATTCCCTTCTCTTTGATAATATCTTCTTTTTTTTCGAGCTCTTTAAATGTGGACTCAAGCCTAACCTTGAGTTCATTTATTAAAAGATCCTGCTCGGCAACCATTTCAATACGAACAGCTGTTAAACGCTCTAATTCTTCACCTATAATGTTAACTTTTCTTTCAAGATCCTCCTTATAAACGCCGAGTTTTTCTACTTCATCCGTTTTTTTTATTAACTTTTGGCAATATGTTTTCAAGCCTTCCTTACATATGCTGATTTCCTGCTGTAAACTATTCAGCAAAACATCTTTTTCCTCCAATTGTGTTTTGGCTGATTTTAGATAATTGTTTTTTTGCGTTATTTCGAAAGAAAAGCTCGCGACAGATGTTTCTAAAACAGCGATTATATTCGTTTTCTGATTATCCTGCTGTTTCAAACTGTTTCGTTCAACTTCTAGCGCCTGAATCTCATTGCGCAGCTGATTTATTTGCAGGGCATTGCTATTAATCTCAAATAAAAGATTATCGGTATCCTTCTTTATACCCTCCAAAACATATCGCCTGGAAAGTGAATCTTTTTCCAGCAGCTCGTATTGCTTTTCTTGTTCATTAAGCCTGACATGCAAATCATCAATTTCGCGGCTTTTATCTTTTAACAACGCCTCTACTTCTGATTTCTCGCTAGCTATTTCTTCAAGCCTAAAACGCTCTGATTCCAAAATGCTAATTCTACCCTGTAATTGGTTAATATTATTCTGTAGAAAAGAAATCTCTTCGATACGTTGAGTGTTTTCAAAAATAAGCTCATTCTTCTGTGCTTGTAACAGCACCAGGTTTGCTTTTTGCTCTTCTGCCTGTTTATTCGTATCCTCAAGTTCATGTTTTCTTGTATTCAATTCTATTTCTAGTGCTATTTTTTCATCTTCAACTCCTTTAAGCCTTAAACGTTCTACCTCTAACTCATTTATCTTTAGCCGTAATTGTTTGGCTTCTTCTATATCTTCTTGAGTTTGTTCTTGAAGAACAACTCTTTGCTTTTCTATTTCTTGGTATGCTTCTTGTTTCCGCGCAAAATCCTGCTGTAATTGCCCAAGATGACCCTGAGTATTGCTAAGTTCTGCTTTTAGTGATTCTGTTTCTTGGTTTTTAAGTTTTAAAGCCTCTTCTATAGCATTCTTGGCATTCGCTATCTCTTGCAACCTTATACGCTCAACATCAAGCTGTTTGATGCCCTCTTGCAGTTGACTAATTTGATCAGCGCGTTTGTGCGTTTCTTCCAGAAGAACATTTCTCTGCTTTTCAATCTCCTGATATATTTCTTGCTTATGAGTAAAATCCTGCCGTAATTGCCCTAATTGGCCCTGTATGCCATTAAATTGTATCTTTAGAGCTTCTGTTTCCTGCGTCTTTTGTTTTAAGGACTCTTCTATCGCGTTTTTAGTATTTATTATCTCCTGCAACCTTGCGCGCTCAATATCAAACTGTTTAATCCCCTCTTGCAGTTGGCTAATTTGATCAGCGCGTTTGTGCGTTTCTTCAATCAGCGCGTTTCGTTGTTTCTCTATCTCCTGATATACTTCTTGCTTATGCGCCGCGTCATGTTGAAATAATTCCAATTTCCATTGCTGATTGTTTAATTCTGCTTTTAAAAATTCCAACTCTTGGGTTTTCAGTGTTAACGTTTCCTCAAGGGAATTTTTTAGGCTATTGGTATCAGATAATTTACTATGTTCAATCTCCAATTGCTTTAACTGTTCCTTTAATTGATTAATCTCACCGGCACGTTTATGTGTTTCCTCAAAAAGTGAATTACGCTGTTTTTCTATATCACGTAAGACTTCTTCCTTATGAGCAAAATCCAGCTGCGATATTTCTAGTTTTCTCTGCTGATTATTAAACTCCACCTTTAAAATCTCAAGCTCTCGAATCTTGGAATTTAAGGCTTCTTCAAGGTTTTTTTTCCCGTTTAAAACATCATTAAGAAAAGGATGCTTTACTTCATATTTTTTAACTTCTTGATTTAATTTATTGACTTCTTCTTGACGGCGGGTAATCTCTGTTTCTAATTGTGTTTTCGCGTGCTGCAGGCTTTCTTTCGTAATTTCCGATTCCTTCAAAGAATTATTTAATTGTTGTACTGCTTTATCTTTTGATAAATTGTATAAACGCTGCAAGGCAACGAACAAGCCCTGCATAGAGGTTTCGACTGTTTTTAAATCATGGCTTTTGATTAACTTGGTGAATATATCGGGCAGTATTTTGTAGACCTGGCCATCCAATAAGGAATGTTCTTTATGCTCTAAAGACCTGCTTAATTCCGCGGGAAAATGCTTGGCGATAAGAAGCAAACGATTGCGTTCAATATAAAAACGGACTGATTTTTCATCCGCCGTGGAATGAAATTTGTGATAGACAATACTGCTGGGGCAATACAATAATTTCCAGTTTCTCTGCCGGCAGCGCAAAAACATATCGACGTCTTCAAGGTACATGACAAAATCTTCATCAAAATACCCCACATCTTCCAAACAATCACGCCTGAATAAAAGAGACGCGCCGGACAGGCTGGAGACCTCCTCCAAATATTCGTATTGGCCCAAATTTGGCTCATTAAAACCCCTGTCACCCCAATAAAAATTAGGGAACTCGTAATGGCCCGTACTCTGAATCCGGCCATCGGGAAATAGGATTTTACTTCCGACGCAACCTATTTTTTGGTCTTTGGCTATTACTTTTATCAGCTCTTTTAACCATTTTCTATCAACAACCGTATCATTATTTAATAAAGCGATATAGTCGCTTTGAGATTCTCTAATACCTAAATTATTTGCTTTACAAAAGTTATTTTCCGGATTTTTAATTACTTTCACAAAAGGAAAATTCTTTGTTATATAGCTGGTGGACCCGTCCTTAGAGCCGTTATCGATCAATTTTGTATCTAAACAGCCTTTAGGATAATCTAGTTTATCAATTGAAGACAAACAGTCTTTTAAAACATGCTTACCATTATAGTTAACTATAACTATGCTTACCCTGGGCGAAGCTTTAATTGTCTTTTCTGTATTATTTATATCAACCATTTGTGAGCCAGGCACACTGTCCCGTGGTCCTGCCGGTAAAAAACCATATTAAAACGATACAGCCCATGCTGATAAGCTAAAAATCCGTTTAAACGGCGGTCATACACACCGCAAGAAATCCTATATCCGCCCGGTAATAACGCGAATTCCGGAAAAGATATATCTATAATACTCTTGCCAATTTTTATCGGAGTTGTTATCCCTTGACAATAAATCCTGTCATCACGGTAAACACCCACCCATAAATAATGATTGTTGGCTTCGGAATCCGAATTTATTGATTCCAGGCGTATTTTTGCCGTCTCGGAGGTTGTCAATACTATGCTTTCATTGCCTGCGCCATTCAGTAATTTCAGGGAACAGATCCTAAATATATTATTATCATCGCCCTTGCCCCATTTATCGGCTAAAGCTTCTAGATTCGGCTGTAATACAGCCGGGCGCAGCAACCCAAACAACCTCACAAGCATATTTTCTCCCTGTATACTATAAGGCATACTTAAAAGCTGGCCGCTGGAACCATTACCTGTAATCATTAAATCATAACACGCATTATGATAATCAAACGCGATTACCTCATTTTTATCCCATATAGCTATAGAAACCTTATATTCACCAGCAGCTAAGCACAATCTTGGAAATTCTAAAGTAAAAGAACCAGTGCCCTTTGCTAATTTAGGAATATAAACCCCATCAAAGTGCGTATTTGGCCCATAACAATAAACACCATCTTTTCTAAAAATAGCAACCCCGAAGTGCGGATTGAAAACATCGTTTCTAACAGTGAAGCCCGCCTTAATCCTTAAAGGCGCACAGCTCTTAAACTGCTTAGGGCTAAGCCTGAACTTATCCATAAACTTAACCGAGTCTATTCTGACTTCTTTAGTCCCGGTTTTTATACCCCAATCTCCTATATCTTGCGACCACTTTTTAGTGTTTGTAAATAATATTGGCTTACTTTTTCTTTCTCCCGCGTAAAACTTCTCAATATCTAGCACTGCCCTATACTTATTAATAGCCTCTAAAGGCTCACCGCAAAATAACATCTTGCCGTGATCAAAAAGCGCCACCTTATCGCACAGCCTTTCCATTAAACCCATATCTTGCGTGGTAATTATCAAAGTCTTGGCCAACCGCCGGAAATCCATCAATCTCTCAAAACATTTACTTTGAAAGGTTATATCGCCGACAGCCAGCACTTCATCCGTTAATAAAATATCAAAATCCAAATTAGCAATTATACTAAATGCCAAACGAAGGCGCATACCTTGAGAATAACTGCCCAACGGCATATCAATGAACTCTCCTAATTCCGAAAATTCAATAATTACGGCAAGCTTATTTTGAAGCTCTTGTTTTGACGCGCCAATTATTGAGCCATTAAGAAAAATATTTTCTCTGCCGGTTAATTCATCCTGAAAACCAACCCCGAGGTTAAACAGGCCCAAAACCCTGCCATTAATTACAACCTTACCGGAAGTAGGATTTATAATTCCTGCGATAGTATTTAAAAGGGTGGTCTTACCCGCGCCGTTTCTTCCTATAATTCCTATAACGTCACCTTTAGATATATCAAGACAGATATCCTTTAGCGCCCAGAATTCATTAAGGCTTGATGGGTATTTCTTACAAACCGACTCAAGGCGAATAGCCGTTTCTTTGTTAAAGACAGCTTCTTTTTTCAAAGCCTCAGTAGGCGAGGTAATCATTTAACGTTCTCCTGTTTCTTCGATAAAGCCAATAAGCCACGATCAGAACCAAAAAAACAAAAATAACCGGAATAATAAAAAATAATAGCCTGTGAACGAAGTCGATTTTATGAAAATAACCCTTTAACATAGCAAATCTGTATAAATTCAAGACCGCGACAAAAGGATTACATATATATACTTTAAACAAAAATGGGGTAAACGAACTTTTAACCCAGCTCAAAGAGTAAAAAACAGGAGTAAGTAAAAGCAAAGACAGCAATATTGTTTCGATAAGATATTTCATGTCACGCCACTTAACATATAGAATAGAGAAAATAACGGCTAATCCCGCTGTAATGGCCAAATGGATAGCCAAAATAACCGGTAAAATTATTATAAATAAAGAAAAACCCTTTAAAACAAAAGCTGAAGCCAGCAATAAAATTAACAGGGAAGGCAAAAAGCTTATGAAGTTTTCCAAAACTATTGAAAGCGGAATAAGATACTGCGGAAAGGCAGACTCTCTAATAAGGTTTTTATTATCCACTAAGCTGGTAACAGAACAGGCAATTGAATCATTAAAAAAACGCCAGGGAAATAAAGCGCTCATTAAATACAGAAAAAACGGCGCTTCCTCTATTTGAGACCTAAGGATTATAGAAAAAACAACATAATAGACTATAACAGCGAAAAAAGGCGAAAAAAAAGCCCATAGAAAGCCAAAATATGGGCGGCTGTAACGGATCCTCAAATTCTTCAAAACTAACTGCCATAACAAGCTTCTTGAAGACATTATTTCTTTTATAATAGTAATCATAGTTAAAAAATCGCGGGCTTGTTTTAATTTGTCAATAAATTCGGTAAACTTCATATCGTCATTGCGAGGAGCTTTCGCTTACATTGGCGACGAAGCAATCTCTATTTTAGAAACGTGATTGCTTCGTCACTGATATGCCAAGAGATGGTTCCTCGCAATGACAATTGATTATAATCCATATCCGTCAATAGCTACGGCTATTCTTTTGCCATCTAAAATAGCGTCTTCCATTGTCATATAACGCCAGCTGCCGTAACGGCCGATACTGTGAATATCATTTTTTAACAAGAAATCTGTAATTATGCTTGTAGCGTAACTATAATTATGGTCGTAAATTGGGTATCCATATTTGATATTAACAATGTCACAAACAACAACATCTTCTCTTGCCAAAACCACTCCCGAATCCAAAAGATTTTTAAGGACATCCTTTTTAACTTGTTCTTTATTGCGACATCCTGACTTAGGATAAGAATATTCGGCGTAAATAGAATCACAACCCGCGGGGCTCATCCCGGAGGAAAATGAATTATAATAGCCTATCCGAAAATACTTGTATTTTGACTCCGGAAAGTATATCCAATGCTTATTCGAGTTTATTTTTCTTTTTAATCCGATATTAAAAACTAAAATAGAATTATAATTCAGCAAGCCCGCCGCGTGGGCGATTTCTTTAGGGATGTTTTTAATTATTTTTGTTAATTCCGGAAGCGGAATAGTAGAAATTATTTTTTTAAATTTAATTTTTTGAGTGTTATTTATTGTTAACTCTTTCTTGTTAAGGCTTATGCCGGTAATTTTCGAATTAAAATTAATCTTCTCGCGTAAATTCGAACACAAGGCTGATGGCAACGCTTCGATTCCGCCTTTATCAGGATAGTAAAAACAGGCATTATAACCGATATTATCAAGTTTTTTTGCCTGCTCAATCACGTCTTTAAACTTTATTACGGGTATAAAACCGTCAAACCAATCGCAGGTTAGCTCTTTACAAGGCATTCTCCAAAATTTTTCGTTGTAAGGTACCATAAAATGCCGGGCAATGCCTTCCCCAAAAGCGGAATATACCCATTCCTCAAAATTCGGATAATCTTTACAATGGCCGTTTTTAGCGTTCTTTAGGCCCGCTAAACATTCTTTCGCTATTCTTTCGGGCAAATTTAAAAAACTCGCTTGAAATGGATACGGGATATCCCTTCCCAAATACCTTATAAAACTCTTACGCTGGTGAGGCTTTAAGGCAGAGCCCAATAAATTGCTAACCAATTTATAAATATCTTTATTGCGGAAATGAAGCAAATGGCCGTCATAATCAAAAGTAAAGCCGGAGGATTTATATGAACGGCACAGCCCGCCGGCAGTATCCTCTTTTTCGAAGATTTCATAATTAATTTTTAAATGATACGCGGTGCTTAATCCGCAAAGCCCCGCTCCAAGTATGGCGATTTTCGAATTTGGCATAAATTTATCAGGCTTCAGACAGCGAGATTTTTTTACTTAATACAGTAAGGACAACAAAAAAAACGCATAACATCAATATGGAAACCCGTGTTGAAGCGTTGCGCATCGCCAATGCCAATAAACTGAATAACAGGCAGAATAAATACATCAAAACAGTGGCATTTTTACGCCCAAAGCCTAAAGAAACAAGGCGCAGTGAAAAGTGGTCATTGCTTTTTAACATCGGCGATTGGCCTTTATTAACGCGCATAAGGCTTACAAAACCAATATCATAAAGCGGCAGGCCTAAAACTAAAAGAGGCGTCAAAACAGCTAATGGCCTTTCTAAAGAAGCATAACTGATTTGAATGGAAATAATTGCTAAAATCAACCCTAAAAACATACTTCCCGTATCACCCATAAAGATTTTAGCGGGAGTTATGTTAAATGCCAAAAAAGGCACCATTACAGCCATAAGCATCAAACAAACAAAAAAGAATCCGCTATTCGCGGTTAATAAGGATAAAAACAAAAAAGCCGCTGCCGAAATAAAAGCTACTCCGCCGGCTAAGCCGTCAAGGATATCAAGCAGATTAAAAGCGTTGATTATTGCTACTAT
>ERZ1292640.683-Hain-H43-02um-R1-683-length-27763-cov-7_pt1 | contig 27763 bp, 22 predicted proteins | sample MGYA00564404_ERZ1292640 | MGnify/ENA primary metagenome ERZ1292640 (study PRJEB36523, sample SAMEA6512636) | groundwater metagenome | collected 2019-01-08 | study: AquaDiva: Metagenomics assemblies of 32 groundwater samples | reverse complement strand
TGATGGAGTCGAGCAGGATGACGACGTCGCGCTTGTGCTCGACCAGCCGCTTGGCCTTCTCGATCACCATGTCGGCGACCTGCACGTGGCGCTCGGCGGGCTCGTCGAAGGTGGAGGACACCACCTCGCCCTTGACCGTGCGCTGCATGTCGGTCACCTCCTCGGGGCGCTCGTCGATGAGCAGCACGATGAGCATGACCTCGGGGTGGTTCTCGGAGATGGCGTTCGCGATCTTCTGGAGGAGGATGGTCTTGCCGGCCTTGGGCGGCGAGGTGATGAGCGCGCGCTGGCCCTTCCCGAACGGGCACAGCAGGTCGATGATGCGGGTCTCGATGCAGCGGTCCCTGGTCTCGAGGTTCAGTTTCTCCTGCGGGTAGAGCGGCGTGAGGTTGTCGAAGAGGATCTTGTCCTTCGCGGCCTCCGGGCTCTCGAAGTTGATGGCCTCGACGCGCAGCAGCGCGAAGTAGCGCTCGCCTTCCTTGGGCGGGCGCACCTGCCCCGAAACGGTGTCGCCGGTGTGCAGATCGAAGCGCTTGATCTGCGAGGGCGAGACGTAGATGTCGTCCGGGCCGGGCAGGTAGTTGTAGGTCGGCGAGCGCAGGAAGCCGTAGCCCTCGGGCAGGATCTCGAGCACGCCCTCGGCGAAGATCAGGCCGTTCTTCTCGGTCTGCGCCTCGAGGATCTTGAAGATCAGCTCCTGCTTGCGCAGGCCGCTGGTGCCCTGGATGTTGAGCTCCTGGGAGAGATGCAGGAGCTCGGACATGGTCTTTCCCTTGAGCTCCGACAGCTCCATGGTCTGTTGCGGGGTCGCGGTGGTTTCCATCGCTTCGCCTCTGGGTGCCGGCGCGGCCGTCGCGAGAGATCGAAGATCAGTGCGGCGGCGGGTGGCCGTGGGCGCGGGCCGTGCGGGTCCGCTGGCCTTGTGTTCCGTGGTTCGGGTGGTTGAAGGGGTCCGCTCTCAGGGAGCCGGGAACAGGTTCCTCGTGGACTGGACGTGGTGGAGACGCGCTGAGAAGGATTCCGTGTCCTGCATTCGGGAGGCCGGCGCGCCCGGGGACCTGGAAGGGCGTATCGCCGCGGCGAGCGGGCGCCGTGCTCGTATCGGAGGAGTCGCGACGCCTCGGTTTCGCGTATTCAGACTATGCGCGCCCCCCGCGGGTGTCAAGCTCCGGAAAGGCTCCCGCGTGGACGGACCACGCCTCGACGATTCAGCATCTTCAGCCTTCCCCGGCTCGCCGGCTTCGCCGCCGTCGGACCGCCGGGGCTCTTCACCCATCCCTTCCCCCCGGCGGCGGTGCCGCGCCGACCGTGCAGGGCGGAGTGGGCCCGCGTGCGGAACGCGCCGCCGGGGCTGCGCGGGTTCCCCCGATGCGCGCGAGCGCCCATCGTGAAACCCCGGATCTACTGTGGTATCCGCGCGGGCACGCGCGCGCACCGCGCGTGGCACATGGCTTGCCCTTCTTCATCGGCGACGAGGGTGAAGGGGTCGCGTCCCACCATCCGAGCCTGCCATCTCACGCGCGACCTCCCACCCCGCCAACCAACCCCAGAGCGCCCCGGGTCCGAAGGGCCCGGGGCGCACCTCTTCGGGCGCGGCGTCAGGGCGCGAGGCGCTTGAGCGGGACCGTGACCTTGACCAGCGGCGGTTCCATCACGCACCAGTCGGGCAGCGCCTCGGCCGCCACCTGGACGCGCACCGAGTCGCGCCGGCCGCCGATGCGCGCGGGCAGCAGCACCACGCTGTCGAGCTTCGCCACCACGGGCGCGGGCCCGGTGATCACGACGCTCCCGGGCTCGGCCGTCGCCGGTCCGCTCAACGCGGCGCCGCTGCCAGGCAGGCCCTCGACGCGCAGGGCCACCGGCACCTCGCGGCGCATCTTGCGCTCGATCTGGAGCTCGATGGTGCGCGGCCCGACCAGCCGGTCCGCCTGCAGGAGGTCGCTCGCGGAGAGCGGCAGGTCCTCGCTGGTCATCGCGCGCTCGAAGCGGCCCGCGCCCACGCCCGCCAGCGAGAGCTTGAGCGGCGGCTCGGTGACGCGCAGCCGCAGCAGCTGCTTGCCGGTGCCGCGCAGCTCGGCCTGGACCGCGGCCGGCACCGGGCCCGAGAGCGAGAGCGAGTCGGCGAGGTCGTGGAGCTCGAGCGGGAACGACACGATCATCGAGGCCGGGCGGTCGAGGTAGACGTTGAGGTAGACCAGCACCGCGAGCAGCAGCGCCGCGAGCTTGAGGCCCAGGTTGTCGAACAGCAGTCCGCGCAGCACGCTCATGGCTCGCTCCCCGCCGGCGGAGCGCCGGCCGGATCGCCTTCGTCCTCGCCCGGTTCGCCCTCCTCGCCGGGCCGGCGCAGCCCGTGGCGCTCCATGCGCGAGTAGAGCGTGCGACGCGTGAGCCCGAGCAGCCGCGCGGCCTGGCTCTTGTTGCCGCGCGCGCGTTCGAGCGCCTTGAGGATCAGCTCGCGCTCGAGCGCTTCGAGCGACAGCCCCTCGGGCGGGATCTCCGGCAGCCACGAGGGGCCCGGGGCGCACGCGCCGCCCGGCGCGCCTGCGGCGGGGAGCATCTGCGCGAACGACAGGTGCTCCACGTCCACGGCCTCGTTGCCGGCCAGGATCATGGCGCGCTCGAGCATGTGCTCCAGCTCGCGCACGTTGCCGGGGAAGCTGCAGGCTTCGAGCGCGCGCATCGCGCCGGGCGTGATGCGGTCCTTCGGCAGGCCGTGCCGCTCGAGGAACAGCTCGGCGAGCGGGCGCACGTCGCCGGGTCGCTCGCGCAGCGGCGGCAGCGTGATCGGGAACACGTTCAGGCGGAAGAACAGGTCCTCGCGGAACTGGCGCTCGCGCGCCATCTCCTCGAGGTTGCGGTTGGTCGCGGCGACGATGCGCACGTCCACGCGGATGGGATGGTTGCCGCCCACGTGCGTGAAGGTCTTCTCCTCGATGACCTGGAGGAGCTTGACCTGGAGAAGGAGCGGCAGCTCGCCGATCTCGTCGAGGAAGATAGTGCCCTTGTGCGCGTCCTCGAAGCGCCCCGGCTTCTGCCGCACTGCGCCGGTGAAGGCGCCCTTCTCGTGGCCGAACAACTCGCTCTCGAGCAGGGCCTCGGGCAGCGCGCCGCAGTTCACCTTGACCCACGGCCCCGCGGCGCGCGGGCTGGTGTAGTGGATGGCGCGCGCGATCAGGTCCTTGCCCGTGCCGCTCTCGCCGCGCAGCAGGACGGTGGAATCGGTCTTCGCCACCTTCCGCGCCAGCTCCACCGCGCCGCGCAGGGCGGGCGAGTCGCCGACGATGGTGGCGAGCCCCTTCTCGAGCGAGTCCACGGTCCGGGCGAGGCGGCGGTGCTCGGCCAGCCGCTCGAGCCGCGTCACCAGGTGCGCCCGGAAGTCGCCCGCCTTGTCCACGAAGTCGAAGGCGCCGAGCCGCAGGGCCTTGACCGCGGAGTCCAGGTCGGCGTACGCGGTCATCAGCAGCACCGAACAGTCCGGCCAGCGCCCGCGGATGTCCGCCAGCAGCTCGAGCCCGTCCGGCGGAGCCATGCGGATGTCCGTGATCACCGCGTCGAACGCCTCCTGCTCCAGCTTCCGCAGCGCCGCCTTGCCGCCGTTCACGAACGCGGCGTCGTGTCCGGCGTCGCGCAGCTCGAGCGCGGTCAGCTCGGCGTTCCTGATCTCGTCGTCCACCACCAGGACCTTCACGTGCTCCTCCCTGTCCGCCTCGTCAGTAACACACGTCGATGGTGCCGTACGGCGCCGTGGTCTCGACCCATACCTGCTTCTTGCGGATGCGCGCGCGCAGGGTGCCCTCCCTGCTCCGCTTGCTCAACTGCGCGCACTTGAACCCGCTCGAGAACTTGTAGGTCTTGTCCCCGCAGCCCTCGATGTAGATCTGGTTCTTGTTCACCGTGCCCCCCAGCAGGTGTCCGACTGGATGTCGAGCGTGGCGCGGGCGCAGCCGCCCGCGCCTAGGAGCAGCAGCCCCGCGAACGTCGCGAGAACCCGTCGAGAGGTCATGCGCGGGAGTCTCATCCTTTCCGCCGCGCGAGGCGGACCACGCAGGTCGTACCCCGGCCGGCTTCGCTCGCGATCCTGAGGTCACCGCCCGCCGACTGCGCGAGGCGGCGCGCCAGGAACAGGCCGAGGCCCGAGCCGGTGGCCTTGGTGGTGTAAAACGGGTTGCCCAGGCGCCGGAGGACGTCGGGCGGGATGCCCGGCCCGTTGTCGCTCAGGCTCACCTCGATCCTCCCGCCGCGCTCGGACAGCCCCACCGCCAGGCTGCCGCCCTCCGGCATGGCCTCGAGCGCGTTGAGGATCAGGTTCAAGTACAACTGTTTCAGGGACTCGTTGTCCAGCGCCACCGGCGCCGCGGCCGGCAGCGGCCCGCGCTCCAGCGCGACCCGACGCGCCCGGAGCTCCCCGTCCAGCAGGTCGAGCGTGGCGGCCAGCGCCGCCGCCGCGTCGCCCGCCTCGCCCGCCGCCGGGACCGCGCCTTCGCTCCCGCCCCGCGCGAACTGGAGGTAGCGCGCCACCGTGCGGGAGAGCCGGTCGGCCTCCTCGACCACGAAGTCGGCCATGCGCCGCGCCTCGGGCTCGAGCCTGCCGAGCCGCTGGGCCGAGCCGCGGATGATGGCGAGCGGGTTCTTGATCTCGTGCGCCAGCGTGGCGGTGAGCCGCCCCATCGCCGCGAGGTTCTCGGCGCGCGAGAGCCGGCGCTCGAGCTGCGCCGCCGACCACGCGCCGCGGATCACGAACGCCGCCAGCAGCACGATCGCGAGCAGCGTGACCAGCGCGATGACCAGGAGCTTGCGGCCGAGCCCGGCCACCACCCCGGTGTAGACCGGGTCGGCCTCGACCGCGACCGCCGCGAGCACGCGCCCGGCTTCGTCGTGCACCGGGGCGAAACCCGCCTGCACCAGGCGCCCGTCGTGGCGAAACGGCGGCGAGACCGCGGACCGCCCCGCCAGGGCCTGCGCGAGCGCGGCGTGGGCGAGCGTGTCGAGCGGGCTCACCAGGCCCTCGCCGAACTCGGACTCGCGCGCGTCCACCAGCGTCACGCGCGTGGTGTCGATGAGCGAGGCGTTCTCGACCCCGGTGGCGGTGCGCAGCGTGACGAGCTGGACCTGGATCGAGAGGTAGCCACTCCCCTCCTCGCGCAGGCGCGCCTCGGCCACCTCGGAGGCGCCGATCTCGCGCGCCGCGGTCGCGGCCACGCGCTCGATGCGGCTTTCGAATTCGGAGCGGAGCGCGGTGCGCACGCCGCGCCAGGCGAGCCACGACGAGACCCCGGTGGCGATCAGGACCGCCACCGCGAACAGCGTGATGAAGGTCAGCGTGCGCTGCAGGACGCCCTCCCCACCGCGGCGCCGCGGCCGACGGCCGGCGCCTCGCTCAGCTCATCCCCCCTGCGGGGCCAGCTCGAGCACCCGCGCCAGCGCGCGCGGATCCACGCGGAACGGCGAGCCCGGTCCCTCGAAGAAGCCGTGCTCGCGGATCAGGTGGACGATCAGCCCGGGACCGTTCATCTCCTCCCCGCTGTGCAGGTTCCGCACGGTCCAGTCGAGGTCGCTGTAGGCGTAGACCCGGTCGGGGCGGCACGCGTGCGGGCGTTCGACGTCCCACGACCACGGACACACCTGGTAGCCGAGGCGCGGCTCGATGCGCGCTTCGAAGGCCCCCTCGACCGCGCACGGGCGCAGGTCGCACTCCACCTCGAGGCGCCCCTCGAGCCGCACCCAGCCGAGCGGGTCGAGCGCGGCGAGCCGAATCAGCGCTTCGAGCCGGCCGGCGAGCGTGCGCGCCGGGACACCGAGCTCGTCGAGCGCGCGCGCGTCGTCGTCGAGCACGTCGCGGAGGCGCTCGCCCGGCGGGAGGAATCCCGTGCGCGAGAGCGCGCCCGGGCGCATGCGGGATTCGACCTCCTCGAGACTCGGCGGGGGCGCGGAGCCCGGCTCGCTCAGCATGCGTCCTCGGCGCGCGGCATCGGGCCTGGCTATCCCGCCACGAGGGCGTCGCCGACCGCGAAGCTGCCCGGCTCGGCCACGCGCACGAAGCGCCCCCGGCGGCCCTGCAGCGCGTCCATCAGGCCGGGCCTCAGCGCGTTCATGCGCTCGCACGGCGTGCACGGTCCGGCGACTTCGAGCACCGCGGTGCCGGCGCTGAGGCGCGTGCCGGCGGCCAGCGCGTTCAGGTCAATGCCCTGCACCGTGACCTGCTCGCGCACGTCGCCCGGCCGGAGCCCGAACTGGTCCAGCGTCTCACGCTCGATGAGCAGCACCTGGCGGTGGCTGCCGGCCTTCGCGTGCCGGTCGCCCTTGAGCCCCTGGTCGCGCAGCGCCGAGACGCGCTCGACCGCGAGGAGCGGCGCGCGCAAAGCCGGGCAGAGATGGAGTGCCACGATCGTGGGGCCCATGGCGTGTTCCTCACGTGACGAGCGGGACGGGGTCACGCGGAATGTAGGTGGGCCCCACGGCACTGTCAACGCTCGGGGCCCCGCGCGAGCACGGGGCCCCGGTGTGCACGCCAGCGGGAGCCGGCCCGATCGGGATCAGCGGTAGATCGTCTTCACCGCGCCCCAGGTCGAGGAGCGGACGGGGGTGGCGCAGCCGATGTTCATGGTGATCTGGCCTACGTCACCCCACGAACCATAGATCCGCATGGCCGCGCACGACGTATCGAGGAACCGCGGGTAGGTGGGCGGCAGCACGTTGGAGGGAGGCGGCGCGTCGGTCTCGCCCACGCCGATGCCGTTCGCGATCACGAACGTGAGCACGCAGCCGTAGTCGAAGATCCCGGACGCATTGATGTTCGCGCGCGAGGCCACCGCCGTGCTCACGCCGCCGATGTTCACGAACTGGACCGTGCTGATCACGGTCGTGGCGCCGAGCGTGCCCGCGCCCGAGCCCCACGGGCCGGGGTTGAAGTTGAAGTTGCCGCCGTTGAAGGTCGAGGTGTAGACCACCGTCCCCGTGCCGCCCACGCGGTTGTCCACCACGGTGTACGGCGTGGTCTCGATGCCGCACTGGACGAACCACTGGGTCTGCAGCGTGGTGCCGTTCCACGACAGCACGTTGAACACGTCGCCCACGCCGCCGCAGGTGTGCAGGCAGGCGCGCGAGGTCGAGGCGCGGCCGGGCAGCAGGCTGCCGCCGAGATCCGTCGAGTTGTAGGTGCCGGGAACGGGAATGGCCGCGGCGATCGAAGCGAGTGCTGCGACGAGCAGGGCGGCGAGCGCGACCGCCGCGAAGGAGCGAGTAGCGTTTCGTCTCATGGTGTGCCCTCCCCTTGAGGGGTTGGAGTGCCGACACGATGTCGGAGGGCTGATGGCAACCCGCCGGTCTCTCGGGGGACTCGAGCGCAGGAGGTCTGAACCTGCGCGCACGCGAACGCAGGGTATCCGTTCGTACACCAGTCCGTCGCGAGACACCCGTGGCGCGGACGCGCGGCCCGAGCGCATGCGCGGGCCCCGGGGGCGTGGGGCACACGTGCGCTAACGGTAGATGGACTTGAGCGAGCCCCAGGTCGTGTTGCGGGCGGGCACCGGGCAGTCGACGCGCAACGTGAGCTGGCTGATGTCGCCCCAGCTGCCGTAGATGCGCGTGGCGCCGCAGGCGGTGTCGAGGAAGCCCGGGTAGGTCGCGGGCTTCGGCGGGTTCGAGTCGGTGTCCCCCTGCCCCAGCCCGTTCGCGATCACGAAGGTGAGCGTGCAGGTCGAGCCGTCGAACTGGCCGTTCGAGTCGATGTTGAGCCGCGAGGCGACCGGCGTGCTGTTCCCGCCGATGTTCACGTACTGCACCGTGACGATGGCGTGCGTCGCGCCCGTGGTCCCGGTGAGGTCGTTGACCGCGTCCCCCCACGGGCCGGTCTTCGAGAGGAAGAAGGTGCCGCCGGCGAAGGTGTTCGTGAACACCACCGTGCCGGTGCCGGCGACACGGTTGTCCTGCACCCCCTGCGGCCCGCTCTGCACCCCGCACGCGAAGCGCCACTGGGTGCCGAGCGTGGAACCGTCCCAGGACTCGGAGTGGATGACGTCGCCCGCACCCTGCGCGGCATTGGCCGGGGCCGACCACGATTGCGAGCCGCGCCCGGTGAGCACCGCGCCGCCGAGGTCCGCGGAGTTGTAGGTGCCGGACGCGGGGCTCGCGGCGAGCGCCAGCGAGGACAGGACGGGGACGAGGGCGGCCACCAATGCCGCCGGGGCCAGACGAACGAGACAGCGCTTCATCGTTGCGGCTCCTGGGATGTATGGGACGGATAGGTGAAGCGCAAGGCATCCGTGGGGGAGGCTACGGGCAGGACCCGTGCGGCGGAATGCTGCACCCCTGGGGAGGGCGACCGCCGAGTGCCGACGCCCCCTTCAGACGCACCCGTGGTCCGGGAGACTCGAAAAAAAACGACCGGGGGCGGGGAGCCCCCGGCCACTGCCCGCGCAGGCGTCCTCAGCGACCGGCCAGCTGGTCCCGCACCTTCTCGAGACGCTGGCGCGCCTCGCGGGCGATCGGCTCGAGCGCCGGGTTGCCGACGACGCTCATCGCCGCGTTCGGGTCCACGAAGGCGACCACCGAGCCCGCCCCCTCCTCGTGGACCACCACGTTGCAGGGCAGCAGCAGCCCGATCTCGAGCTCCGCCTGGAACGCCCGGTGCGCGAGCTGCGGGTTGCAGGCGCCGAGGATGACGTAACGGCGGAAGTCCGCGCCGAGCTTCTCCCTGAGGGTCTTCTGGACGTCGATCTCGGTGAGCACACCGAAGCCCTGTTCCTTGAGCAGCCCGGTGACCTTCGCGATCGCCTGCTCGAAGGGCAGGTCCAGCTGGACGCCGAAGCCGTACGGGGTCTGGACGGTGTTCATGGGCCCCCTCCTTCCGGGGATGAGAGCCCGGGCCGGTGGCCCGGGATCCGTGGGTTCGCGGCCGCCGGGGACGCTACTCCCCTTCGGTGAGCCGTGCCACCAGCACGGTGATGTTGTCGTACCCCCCGCGTTCGCGGGCGAAACGAACCAGGTCCGCGCACACGGCATCGAGGCCGGCCGCCGTCGCGGCCACCGCGAGCTCCGCGTCCGAGACCAGCCCGTGGAGCCCGTCGGTGCACAGCACGAGCGTGTCGCCGGCGCGCAGAGGCGGGTCGAGGCGCGCGGCCTCGACCTCGACCGTCGGGCCCACGCCCACGCTGCGGGTGATCACGTTGCGGCGCGGGTCCACGCGCGCCTGCTCGACCGTGAGCTGACGCGAGCGCACCAGCTGCGCCACCAGCGAGTGGTCGTCGGTGAGCGCGCGCGCCACGCCGTCGCGCACCAGGTAGGCGCGGCTGTCGCCGACGTGAGCGACCAGGCCCTCGGTGCCGCGCACCGCCACCGCGCACAGCGTGGTGCCCATGCCCTTGAGGTCGGGATGCGCGAGGCTCTCGTGGTAGACGGCGTGGTTCGCCGCCTCGGCCGCGGCGGTGAGGTCGGCGAGCGGGTCGCCGCCGGGCGCGGCGGCCCAGGCCGAGAGCAGGGTCTCGACGGCGATGCGGCTCGCCACCTCGCCCGCGAGCGCGCCGCCCATCCCGTCGGCCACCGCGAGCAGCGTGCCGCGGCGCGCACGAGCGGCGGGGTCGGCGGGGCTCCAGTGCCCGAGGTGGTCCTCGTTCTGAGACCGCTTGAGGCCGATGTCGCTGGCCCCGCGCACTTCCACCCGCATCGGAGTCTCCCCGCGGACCGCTACCGCGCCGCCGCCTTCGCTTCCTGCCGCATCAGGTGGATGGCGAGGTGGTCGGCGTCCTCGGCCGCCTCGCCGAGGGTCTCGATCACGGTGGGATGCGCGTGGATCGCGCGGGCGAGGTCCCTCATGTCCAGGTCGGCCGCGATGGCCAGCGCGCACTCGTGGATGATCTCGCTGGCCCTGGCGCCGATGATGTGCGCGCCCAGCAGCTGGTCGGTGCGCGCGTCGCCCACCAGCTTGACGAACCCCGCGGTCTCGCCGTCGGCGATGTTGCGGCCGTGCGCGCGGAACGGGAAGCGTCCCACCTTGACCTCGCGCCCCTGCTCCTTCGCCTCGCGCTCGGTGAGGCCCACGCTCGCGATCTCGGGGCTGGTGAAGGTCGCGGCAGGCACGGCGCGCCAGTCGGTCTGCGCGGGATGCCCGGCGATGATCTCGGCCGCCGCCTTGCCCTGCGCCGAGGCGAAGTGCGCGAGCTGCCTGATGTCGGTGACGTCGCCGATCGCGTAGACGCCCTTCGCGCTGGTCTGGAGCCGGTCGTTCACCACGATCCTGCCGCGCTCACCGAGCGTGACGCCCGCCTGCTCGACCCCCAGCCCCGCCGTGTAGGGCCTGCGCCCGGTCGCGACCAGCACGGTGTCCACCTCGACCGTCTTGCCGCCGGTGAGCGTGAGCGTGAGCGAGCCGTCGGGGTTGTCCTTCCGGTCCTCCACCTTCGTGCCGACGTGCACGGCGATCTTCTGCTTCTTCATCTCACGCTCGAGCGCCTGCGCGATCTCCTCGTCCTCCGCCATCACCAGTCGCGGCAGCATCTCGATGAGCGTCACCTTCGTGCCGAGCGCGGCGAAGAAGCACGCGAACTCGCTCCCGACCACGCCGCCACCCAGCACCGCCAGGCGCTTCGGCTGCCGCGTGAGGTCGAGCGCCTCCTGGCTCGTGACGACGCGCTCGCCCTGGAGCGCGAAGCCGGGCGGCAGCCACGCGCTGGCGCCGGTCGCGAGCATGACGTGCGCGGCGCCAAGGTCGGCGCTCCCGCCGTCCCGGAGCGCCACGTGGACGCGGTTCGCCGACCCCAGCGTCGCGGTGCCGCGGAGGATCTCGACCTGGCGGCCCTGGAGCAGGGCCTTCACCCCGCCGGTGAGCTGCTTCACGACCCGGTTCTTGCGCTCCAGCATCCAGTCCCAGTTGACCCGCGGCTCGCCGACCTCGATGCCGTACTCCTTCGCGCGCCGGATCTGCTCGAGCAGGTGCGCGGAGACGATCCACGCCTTGGTGGGGATGCAGCCCCAGTTGAGGCAGGTGCCGCCGAGCTCGTCCTTCTCGACCACGGCGCTCCGCAGGCCGAGCTGCGCGGCGCGGATGGCCGCGACGTAGCCGCCGGGGCCGGTGCCGATGACGACCAGGTCGAAGGAACGGGTGTCGGACATGGGGAGCCACTCGCGCTGCAGGGTGGGACGCGGCCTGCCGTCCACGGCGGGACCGGCCGCGTCTGCCCGGCGGAGGCGGACCGCGGCGGATGAGCGCGTGGACTCTAGGGACGCGCTCCCGGGGCTGTCAACCGTGACGATCGCGGCGTCGAGCGCTTCGACCGCTCGCGGCCCTTTCGTGGCGGGCGGCTCGCGGCTACGATGCGGCCATGCGCCACATCCTCGTCTTCGCGCGCCGGCCGGTGCCGGGGCGCGTCAAGACCCGGCTCTCCCCCGCGCTGCCCGCCGACCTCGCGTGCGCGCTCTACCGCGGCATGCTGCGCGACGCGCTCGATGCCGCCGCGGGCTGCGCGGCCGGCGAGCGCCTGCTCTACTGGGACGAGCCGGACGGCGGCGCGGAGCTGCCGGTGCCGGCGGGACTCGAGCAGCGCGTGCAGTCGGGCGCGGACCTGGGCGCGCGCCTGGCGAACGCGTTCGCGGAGGCGCTGGGTGCGCCCGGAGACCGCGCGGTCGCGATCGGCACCGACTGCCCGGGGCTCGCTCCCGACCGGCTCGAAGCCGCCTTCGCGGGTCTCGAGGGCCACGACGTGGTGGTGGGCCCGGCCGGCGACGGCGGCTACTACCTGCTGGGACTCGCGCGCCGCGCGCCCGGGCTGTTCGCGGGCGTGGAGTGGAGCACGCCGCGCGTGCTCGACCAGACGCTGGCGCGCGCGCGCGACGCCGGCCTCACGGTGCGCACGCTCGGGCACCTCGACGACCTCGACACGCCCGCCGACCTGGCGCGCTGGGTGGCCGCAGCCGCGGTGGCCCCGCCCGCGCACGCGCGCCACACGCTCGCCGCACTGCGCGGCATGGGGCTGCTGGCACCGCCGTAGCCGCGCGACGGCGCGCCGCGCCTACCTGCCGCCCGCGGGCGGCGTCCCTCCCGGCGGCGGGGCCTGCCCCTGCTCGAGCGGCGGGGCGGAGCGCCCGGACTTCTGCATCGCACTCTGCAATTGCTTCATCAGTTGCTCCTGCATCTCGGGCGGCGGGTTGCTCTGCATGGCGCGGTGGAAGTACTGGATCGCCGTGTCGTAATCCTCGCGGCGCGCGTTCGCGATGCCGAGATTGAACAGCGCGACCGGCTGGTGCGGCTCCCTGCGCAGCGCCAGGTGGAAGAAGTCCTCGGCCTCGGCGAAGCGGCCGAGGTTGAAGTAGCACACGCCCATGTCCACGATGGCGGTGACGCGCGCCGAGTCGCCCGCGATGGCGCGGGAGTAGTGCGCGATCGCGTGGTCCCAGTTGCCGGTGTCGAAGAGGAGGTTGCCGAGCCCGACGTTGGCCTCGACGTCCATGGAGTCCCTGGCCAGCACCGCTTCGTACTCCTGCGCGAGCTTCTTCTGGTCCACGTTCGAGCCCTCGATGGGTGCCGGCGTGTTGCTCTTCTTGAAGCTGTTGACCGCGGTGAGCACCAGGATCACCGAGGCCACCACTCCGAAGAACAGCCACAGCGTGAGCGAGGTGCCGCCCACGGCCGGGCGCGGGCGCGGGCGGCGCACCGGCCGGCGGATGACGACTGGCGACTCCGACGCGGCGGGCATCTCGGAGGTCGCCAGGGGCTTGAGCGGGTAGTTGCAGGCCTCGCAGCTCGCGCTGTCGGCGGGATTGTCGTGCCCGCAATCGGGGCACCGGACGGTCTCGGGCATGGGTTCCTCGGGATGGGGCGCGCCGGCGTGCGGCGCGGGTCGGTCTCTCGCGCGGGGACTCTAGCCCGGTGCGCGCGCCCGCGGCAAGCGCGCGGCCGGACCGCTTCCCGCGCGGCGGCGCCGGACAGCCGTGCGAACCCGCAGGTCTCACCCCGCAGCCATCGAGCCCGCAGGTCCTTGACCCGCGTTTCCGGCCACTGCTAGCTTCGCGCTCCTCCCATGCGCCTTTCCCGCTTCGCCCTGCTCCTGCCGCTCGTCCTGGTGGCGTACGGGCCTGCGCGCGCCGAGACCGTCCGCGTGACGGTGCTCCACACCACCGACCTGCACGGCGCCCTCACCGCCTGGGACTACCTGGCCGACCGGCCCTCCCCGCGCGGGCTCGCGAAGATCGCCACGATGGTGCAGGGCGTGCGCGCCGAGGGCCACCCCGTGCTGCTGCTCGACGACGGCGACGCCATCCAGGGCGGTCCGCTCGTCACCATCTACGGGAAGGACCCCGGCGACCGGCCCGAGCCGATGACGGCGGCCATGACGCGCATGGGCTACGACGCCATGGCAGTCGGCAACCACGAGTTCAGCGACGGCCCCGTGGCGCTGGCCCGGGCGCGCGCCGGCGCGGGCTTCCCCTGGCTCGCCGCGAACGTGGTGCGCGCGGGCGACGGAAGTCCCGCGTTCGGCACGTCGCTGGTGAAGAGCCTGGACGGCGTGAAGGTCGGCGTCGTCGGCGTCACCACGCCCGCCGTGCCCACCCTCGAGGACTCGGCCAACTGGGCGGGGCTCCGCTTCGAGCCGCCGGTCGAGGCGGCGCGCCGCGAGGTCGAGCGACTGCGCGGGGGCGAGCGCTGCGACGTGGTCGTGCTGCTCGCGCACACCGGACTCGAGAAGGACCCGGTGAGCGGCACCGAGCGGCGCGGCGACACCCCCGGCGAGAACTGGGGCTGGCGGCTCGCCTCCGAGGTCCCGGGCGTGGACGTCGTGATCCTCGGGCACACCCACCAGGTCGTGCCCGCGGCGACCGTCGGCGGCACGCTGGTGACGCAGGCCGGCAAGTGGGGCGAGGCGCTGGGCCGCGTGGACCTGGACCTCACCCGCGCGGGCGCGGGCGCGCCGTGGACGGTCTCGTCGCGCCGCGCGCAGGTGCTGGCCGTCTCCGACTCGACTGCGGCGGACTCGGCGCTCGCCGCGTTCGCGAAGCCCTACCACGACGCCACGAACACGGCGCTCGACGAGCCGCTCGGGAGCGCGGCGCGGGAGATCTCCTCGCCCCGCGGGCGTGACGATGACGGCCCGATGTGGGAGCTGATCCAGCGCGTGCAGCTCGACGCCACCGGCGCCGACGTCTCGCTCGCCGCGCTGTTCGACCCCGCGGCGCGGATCGCGCCGGGCATCGTGACGCTGCGCGACGCGATGCGGCTCTACCCCTACGACAACACGCTCGGCGTGGTCGAGCTGACCGGCGGCGAGCTCAAGGAGACGCTCGAGCAGTCGGCGCGCGCCCTCGCGGCCTACACCTTCGAGGCCGGCCGGCCGCTCGCCGAGCCCGGCATGCCGGGCTACAACTTCGACGCCGCCGAGGGCGTGAGCTACGAGGTGGACCTCACGCGCCCGGCGGGCGACCGCATCGTGAACCTGATGTGGAAGGGCCTGCCGCTCGCGCTGGACCAGGAGCTCGCGGTCGCGGTGAACAGCTACCGCATGAACGGCGGCGGTGGCTTCGAGGCGGTGCGGCGCGCGCCGCGTCTCCAGCCCGCGGTGCGCGAGGTGCGCCAGCTGGTGGCGGATTACATCCGCAGGGCCGGCGCGCTCGACGGGAGCTTCGAGCGCAACTGGAGCCTGATCCCCGACTACGTCGCCGCGCCCGAGCGCCCGCTCATCGATCTCGCGGTGCGCCAGGGCGTGGCGCCGAAGGCCGAAGTGCTGCGCCTCTTCCCCGACGAGCCGGCGCGCCGCGGCGACCTGGCCTACTGGCTGGCGCGCGCGTTCGGCTGGCGCGAGAAGCGGCGCTCGGGCGCCTTCGCCGACGCGCCCGACTCGCTCGAGCCGTGGCTCGACGGCCTGCTCAGGCGCCGCGTGCTGGGCTCCGAGGCCTCGAACGACCTGATCCGCCCCTTCACGGTGGCGTCGCTCGCGAACGCGCTCGACTGGTGCGTGGCCGCGGCACGCAGGTCGGACTACGCGCTCGAGACCGCGCCAGACGAGGCCGCGTTCCGCCGCAGCCTGCTCACCGGGACCAGCGTGCGCGTGCACCCGCCGGCCCGCGGCGGCGCGGTGTTCCCCGACACGCTGTCGCGGGCGCAGGTGCTCGGGCTGGTCGTGAACGCGCGCTTCCCCACCCTGCGCGTGCTCGAGACCACCGACTTCCACGGCGCCATCCTGCCGGGCGCGAAGGAGCGCCGCACCAACCGCCCGATCGGCGGCTCCGCCGTGCTCGCCGCTCACGTCGCGCGGCTCAAGGCCGAGAACCCCGAGGGCACGCTGGTGGTGGACGGCGGCGACTGCTGGCAGGGCACCATGATCTCGAACCTCCAGTTCGGGCGCCCGGTGGTCGAGCAGATGAACGCGATGGGCTACACGGCGCAGGCGATCGGCAACCACGACTTCGACTGGACCGTGGACACGCTGCAGGCGCGCATCCGCGAGATGCGCTTCGCCGCGCTGGGCGCGAACCTGATCGAGCGCAAGACCGACCGCATGCCGCGCTGGGCGCGCGCCGACACCGTGGTGGCGCGGCGCGGCGTGCGCGTCGGCGTGCTCGGGCTGTGCTACCGCGAGACCCCGACGGTGACGCTGCCCGCCAACGTCGCGCACCTGCGCTTCGCGGACGACTCGGCGACCGCCGCGCGGCACGTCCCGCGGCTGCGCAAGCAGGGACGCGCGCAGGTGGTGGTCGGGGTCGGGCACATCCCCGCCGAGTCCGACTCGCTGCGTCGCGCGGTGGGCGGCGACCTGCCGCGGCTGGCGCGCGGCGTGAGGGGCGTGGACGCGTGGTTCGGCGGCCACAGCCACAACCAGGTCCTGGACCAGATCGGCGGCGCGCCGGTGATGATCGCGGGCGCCCTCGGGCAGGTCGTGGCGGTGTGCGACCTGGTCGTGGATCCGGTGCGCTCGCGCGTGGTCGAGCACCGCGCGCGGCTCGTCACCACGTACGGCGACGAGATCGCGCCCGACTCGGCGATGGCCGAGCGGGTCGGCCGCTGGAACGCCGCGGTCGCGCCGCTGGCGGCGACCCCGGTCGGCAGGAACGCCCGGCTCCTCACCCGCAACCGCGGTGGCGAGTCCACGCTCGGCGACCTGGTGACGGATGCGATCCGCGAGGCGGTCCACGCCGACGTGGCGCTCCAGAACAGCGGCGGACTGCGCGCCGACCTCGCGGCGGGCGCGGTGACGAAGGGCGCGGTCTACGAGGTGATGCCGTTCGACAACACCATCGTGACGGTGCGGCTCACCGGCGCGGAGCTCAAGCGCGTGATCGAGGAGGGCCTGCGCTTCGGCCGCGTCACGCAGCAGAGCGGGCTGCGCTTCAGCTTCGACCCGGGGCGTCCCGAGATGCAGCGGCTCGTGTCCGTCGTGCTCGCGGACGGCGCCCCGCTCGACGACGCCAGGCTCTACGTCGTCGCGGCCAACAACTTCATGGCGGGCGGCGGGGACAGCTACGACACGCTCGCGAAGGGGCGCGACCGGGTCGAGACCGGGTTGACGGTGCGCGAAGCGCTCGAGCGCTTCATCGCCGCGAAGAGCGCGGCGGGCGGCGCGCTCGAGGTCTCCGCCGACGGGCGCATCCAGCGCGTCGGCGCGGGCGGCGCCCGGGACTGAAGCGCGCGCCGGACGGACGGGCGCTCCGTCGAGGCATCCCGGCGACTACCGCGTGCTCCCGCCCGCCGCAGGCGCGGCCTCTCCACCCTGCACGGTGAGGCCGATGCCCGACTTCTCGAAGTAGGCCTTCACGCCGGTCGCCAGCTGGCGCGCGATCCGGCGCTGGAACTCGGGGTCCCTCAGCAACCGGGCCTCGACCGGGTTGTTGATGAACGCGACCTCGACCAGCACCGACGGGAACTCGACCGACTTGAGCACCACGAAGCCCGCCTGCTTGACGCCGCGCGACCCGATGCGGCGGTCGGCCGCGACGTGATCGAGCAGGGTCTCGGCCAGCAGCTGGCTCTGCTGGAGCGCCGAGGTGCGCTTGACGTCGTACAGGATGCTCACCAGGTCGTCCTCGGCCTGCGGCGGCACGCCGCCCACCAGGTCGGCGGCGTTCTCGGCGTCGGCCAGGTCCCTGTCGGCCTGGTCGCTCGCGCCGCGCAGCGACAGGAAGAACACCTCGGTGCCGCTCCCCTTGCCGCGCCGCGGCGACGAGTTCGCGTGGATGCTGATGAACAGGTCGGCCTTCGCCTTCTCGGCGATGTGGTAGCGCTCGCGCAGCGGGATGAAGTAGTCGCCGTCGCGGGTGAGCAGCGCGCGCACTCCGGGGATCCGGTTCAGCTCGTCCGCCAGGCCGCGCGCGATCGCCTGGTTGGTCCGCTTCTCGAGCACCCCGCCGGGGCCGCGCGCGCCGACGTCCTCGCCGCCGTGCCCCGCGTCCACGGCCACCAGGCGCACGCGCTCGCCCTTCGCGGTGCGCCGGGTGGTCGCGATCGCGGCGAGGCGCCGGTCCTCCTCCGCCCGCCCGCCGGGCCGCTGCACGTCCACCACGACGCGGAACGGCTTGTCCCGGTCGGGTGGCAGCACGAACACGCTGAAGCGCGTGGTGTCGCGGAACCACAGCTGGAAGCGCGCGCCGTCGGCGCCGGTCGCGGCCTCGACCGAGTCCACCAGTCCGTCCCGCACGCGCAGCACCGCCGGCACGCCCTCGGCGCGCGCAAGCGGCTCACCCGGCACGCTCACCACGACCGAGCGCGACAGGCCCGAGTCGGGCGCCACCGGCGCGACCGGCACGGAGAAATCGAAGACCACGCGCGTGCCGGTGGGCGACGACCACGAGCGCAGCGCGGTCAGCGCGGGCCGGGGAGCGGGCGTGGTCTCGCGGAGCGCGTGCGCGACCGGGGCTGCGGCCAGCCCGGAGAGCAGCGCGAGCACGGGGATGAGTGTGGGGTTCCGCATGGTCCTTCGCCTTCCCTGGCTCGGCCGGAGGCGGCGGGCGTGTCACGCCGCCTCCCGGCCTTGCTGAGGTCTACGTCCTGCCGCGCTCCGCGCGGCCGCCCGGCTACTCGAGCCGCAGAGGCACGAAGCGGGTCTGCCCGTTCGTGTTCACGAGCAGCACCGCGTTCTTCTTCTTCGCCGCCTTCGCGTCCTGGAGCGTCTTGCGGAACGCGGCGGCCGACGTGACGGGCCTGGTGTTGACTTCCTCGATGACGTCGCCGGCCTGGAGCCCCGCGTCTTCCGCGGCGCTTCCGCTGGCCACGTCCGTGACCATCACGCCCGACTCGACGCCGGCGTTCGCCTTCTCCTCCACCCCGAGGTCGCGGACCTTGAGCCCGCCGGGCGCCACGGCGGCCTCCGGCTCGGCCGGCACGCCCCGCGCGATCTGGTCCTCCGGCGGCTTGGGACCCAGGGTCATGGTGACGGGCACCCGCTTGCCCTCGCGGAGCACCACCAGGTTCGCCCGGCTCCCGATCGGCATATCGGCAACCTTGAGCCGGAACTTCTGCACATCCGTCACCGGCTCGCCGTTGAACTCCACGATCACGTCGTTGCGCCTGAGCCCGGCCCGGTCGGCGGGCTGGTCCTTGAGGACGCTCTGGATGAGCACGCCCCGCCGGCCGTCGAGCCCCAGGCCCTCGGCCAGCTCGGCGGTCAGCTCGGCCAGCGTCACGCCCATCCACGCCCGCTTCACCGTGCCGCCGGAGAGCAGCTGGTCGGCCACGTGCTTCGCCAGGTTGATGGGGATGGCGAAGCCGATGCCCTGCCCGCTCGGGTTGATCGCGGTGTTGATCCCGATCGCCTCGCCCCGGATGTTGCAGAGCGGGCCGCCCGAGTTGCCGAAGTTGATGGACGCGTCGGTCTGGATGAAGTCCTGGTAGGCGGGCGTGCCGCCGTAGATGTTCAGGTTCGAGCGCCCCTGCGCGCTGATGATGCCGACCGTGACCGAGCCGCGCAGGTCGCCGAGCGGGTTGCCGATGGCGACGGCCCAGTCGCCGATGCGCAGCCGGTCGGAGTCGCCGAGCGGCAGGTACGGCAGGTTGTCGCCGCTGACCTGGATGACCGCGACGTCGGTCTCCTTGTCGGCGCCGATGACCCTGGCCTTGAAGGTCCGCTTGTCGTTCAGCGTGACCGTGATGTCCTGCGCGTCCGTCACCACGTGGTTGTTGGTCAGGATGTGCCCCTCGCGGTCGATGATGAAGCCCGATCCCGAGGTCGGCCGGAACTGCGGGCGGTGCGGCGTATCGCCGGGGCCGAAGAAGCGGCGGAAGAACTCCTCCTGCGGGTCGCTCGAGCCGCTCGCGACCTTCTTCTTGACGTCGATGAACACGACCGCCGGCAGCGCCTTCTCCACGACCGTCACGAACGGGCTCTCGAGCGTGCCGCCGGTACTGACGCTCTTCTGGGCGTTCGAGGCGCGCTGCAGGTTGAGACCCGCGCTGATGCCGAGCCCGATGACGAGCCCGGCGAGCACGAGGACCGCGGCTCTCACGTAGTAACCCCGCGGACGGTTGAACGACTCTCGACTCATCGGTTGCCTCCCTGTGGGGCCGCCGCACCCGTGGCGCGCCTCCGGGAGCCCGCGAAACGTGCGCGGGCTCCGCGCGGCCTCACCATGGCGCGGGACGGATGACCCATGTTTGCCCTCATGTTCATCGGACGCGGCGCCCGGTCTGTCAGAGACCGGTCAATTGTCCGCGCGTGGAACCGCGCGCGGGACGGGAGTCGCGGCGCCGCGAACGCTTCCGTCACGGCGCGCATTATACCCGCCGCGGGCGGCGGAGTTCCGCGGCGCCCCGCGCGCCGCGCCGAGCGCGGGGTTGGTGGTCCCGGTCGCGGCTCGCGCGCCGGCGCCGCGCGAGCGCGCGGCGTTCGCAGTGGCGGGGCGCGGAGCATTCGGGCTAGACTGCGCGCCATGTCCGCCGAGGCCGTGTACTTCCTCTCCGACGCCCACCTCGGCGCGGAATCCAGCACGGCGGAGGCGGCCCGCGAGACGCGGCTTCACGGTTTCCTGAACTCCCTCCACGGCCGCGCGAAGCGGCTCTTCATCGTCGGTGACCTGTTCGACTTCTGGTTCGAGTACCGCACCGCGATCCCGCGCCGTCACTTCCCCACGCTCGCGGCGCTCGACCGCCTGCGGGCTTCGGGCACGGCGATCACGTGGCTCACTGGCAACCACGACTTCTGGCTCGGGCGCTTTCCCGCCGAGGAGCTCGGCATCGCCACCCGCGACGGCGCGCTGTCGCTCGAGCTCCAGGGCCGCCGCATCTGGATCCACCACGGCGACGGTCTGGTGGGCGGCGACCTGGGCTACCGCATCCTCAAGCGCGTGATCCGCAGCCCGGTGAGCATCGCGCTCTACGGCCTGCTCCATCCCGACCTCGGCATCCCGCTCGCGCACCGCGTCTCGCGGTGGTCGCGCCGCTCGCGCGGCGAGCGCCCGCTCGAGGCCGAGCGCCTGTGGCGCGAGATCGCGCTGCCCCGCTTCGCGGAAGGCTACGACGCGGTGCTGGTCGGCCACTTCCACCACGCCTACCAGCGCCGCGAGGCGGGCCGTGAGTTCCTCCTCCTGGGTGACTGGATCGACCGCTTCACCTACGTCGTGCTGGAGGACGGCAAGCTGCGGCTCGAGACCTGGGCCGGCTGAGCGGCGCACTGCGGGTCGGGCTTAGAACTGCGCCGAGAACGAGAAGCGGTGGGTGTCGCCAAGGTCGAGGAGGTAGGGGACGAAGGCGTAGTCGAGACGGAGGTTCTGCAGCGCGTAGCCCGCGCCGGCGCTGAAGCTCGTCGCGGTGTCGTTGAGGCGCAGCCCCACCCGCAGCGCCGCGCCCGCCAGGCCCGAGAGCTCGCCGCCCAGCATCGCGACGCCGTTGCGCCCGCGGGTGAGGCGGCCTTCCAGCGCGCCGCGCAGCGTGAGCCCGCTCCCGACCCCGAGGCCGTACGAGCCGCCCGCCTGCACCGCCGCGGGCAGCGGGACCGGCGCGCCCGGCACGCCGTCCACCGTGTAGGACGCGGCCGGCCCCAGGTCGTGCGCCGAGAGGCTCAGGCGCAGGCCGCTCACGCCCGCCGGCTCCCAGATGCCCCCGAGCCCGAACGCGTAGGTCATCGCCGCGGAGTTCGCGATGCGCTCGCGCACCAGCCGGGTCGAGCCGCCCAGGCTCACCCCCGGCGCCACGCGGCGACCGTAGCCGAGCGCGAACTCGAGGTCGTGCGAGCCGAAGGTGCCGATCAGGTTGCCGTTCTCGTCGCGCTCGTCGATCGGCTCCGAGTAGAGCGCGCGCAGCGAGAGCCCCACACCGCCGCCCAGCATGCGCCCGGCGAGCGCGAACTGGTCGTGGCGCAGCTTCTCGAAGAACTCGTAGTGCGTGCCCGTCACCTGCACGCCCTTCGCCGCCTCGAGCGCGGCCGGGTTCCAGAACGCGGCGTCCACGCCCTGCGCGACCGAGGCGTAGGCTCCGCCGAGCGCCGAGGCGCGCGCGCCCGCGGGGACCTCGAGGAAGGCGAAGCCCGCGGGGTCCGCCGCGGCCGGGCGAGGCAGGAGCGCCGCGATGGCGAGGGCGCAGAGGATGGCGTGACGCTGGCGGATCATCGGGACTCCTCAAGGGCCGAGGCGGGACCTGGGTTTCCAGGCCCGCCTCGGCCCATACAGGCGGCGGACTCTCCCACGCCGTGCGCTCAGCGTCCGTGCGGACGGCTGCCGCCGTCGGAGCGGCTCGGCGGCTCCCAGCGCGGCGTGGACGACGGCTGAGGCTGCGAGCGCCGTCCCTCGCGCGCTGGCTCGCTCCGCGGCGCCGGATGCTCCTCGCGCGGACGGTCGATGCGCGGCGGCGGGCTCTCGCGCGCCGGCTCGTGGCGCGGCGCGGGGCTCTCCCGCGGACGCTCGTAGCGCGGCGCGGGCCGCTCCCCGCGCGGCGGCTGGGCGCCCGGCGTCGGGCGCTCATAACCACGCGGACGCTCGGAGGCGCGCGGCGGCACCGTGGTGCCCGGACGTCCTTCGTCCCGCGGGCTGCGTCCGATCGGGTCACGCGTGATGGTCGGCCGGCGCAGGTCATCGCCGCGGCGCCGGATCGGCTGCGGCGTGCCCTGCTCCTCGCGATCCGGACGGTTCGCCCCGATCGGGAACTGCGTGCGCACGCCGTTCCCGCGGCCGTATTCGGCCACCAGGAATCCTGGAGGCGCCGGGCGCGCGCCGGCCTTGACGCGCGTCCAGTCCCACTTGCCGGGCGGCGTGTAGCCCGGCGGCGGCGGCGTCTTGTAGCGCACGAGCGGGCCGCCCCACAGGTCGTTCCAGGTGCGCCAGCCGTCCCACGACGAGTACCAGGGCGAGCTGAAGTGGTAGTAGGGCGGGTAGCCAGGCCGCGGCACGTAGCAGTAGTACGGGACGGAGCCGAACCAGTAGCCCGGCCCCCAGTACCAGCCCCAGTTCACGCGGAAATCGAAGACCGTGCAGGTCGAGTAGTACGGATCCCACCCGGCCCACCACGCGTAGCGGCCGGGGCGGTGGCAGTCGTTGCAGATGTAGCGCGGGTAGCGCACGCGCTGGTGCACGTAGTACGCGACGTAGGCGGTGCCGAATCCGTCACGGTCGTTCCAGCGCGACACCACGCGGCGTCGGATGCGTTCCATCGCCACGAACGGATCCCCCACGATCTGGCCCTCGGAGGTGATGCCCTCCTCGGGCTCCTCGCCGCCCGTGTAGCCCACGCCCTCGGCCTGCGGGTCGTACGGGCGCAGGTACCAGGGAAGGTCTCCGAACGGTTCGCGCGAGGCGATCGCCACGATGTAGCCCTCGCCCAGCTCCCCCTGCACCACCAGGCTCAGGCGGGCGTCATCGGGGGGCACACGGTAGGTCCGCCGGCCCTCGACGAAGCCGCTGCGCCCGCGGTACGGGAACAGCACGCGCACGTAGCCTTCGGAATCGACCTCGTAGACCAGCAGGTAGGCGTCCTGCGAGGTCCGCACCTTGACGAGCATCTCCTCACCCGGCGTGTAGACCGCGTCGTTGCCGCGGTCGGTCCAGACGTCCACGCCGAGGCCGCGCGCATGCGCGGCAGTCGGAGCGAGCGCCAGACCCATCAGCAGGACGGCTGTCCACCAACGCGCTCGGTACATGGTCACTTCCCTCCCGGCGGGACGGGACGCAGGTCGCCAGGGCCGCGCGAACGATCCTCGGGCTCGCGGCCCTCGCTCCCCTTCCTGCCCTCCTTCTTCTTCTCCTTGCTACCCGGATCGCGGGCGTCCTTCTCCCGAACCTTGGGCCCGCGGACCCCGGGGCGGTCGGACTTCACCTGGCTGCTGCGCCAGGACTCGTAGTCACGCGGCTCCTTGTAGCGCCGTAAATCGCGGTATCGCGACGCGTACCGATAGCGGCCGTAGTCCGGGTTCTGCTGCTTGATCCGGACGTAGCGCGCCCGATAGACACCTACCGCTTCCGGGTGCCGGCTCCAGCCGTAGCGGAAGCCGTGACTCGGGCACCAGTCGTAGTAGGGGTCGAAGTAGCGGTACCCGTGGCAATCATAGCAGTAGTACCCGGCCACCGGACGGCCGGAAACGTCGTAGCTCGCCACCGTGCCGCGCACCTCGTAGAGGTAGCCGCAGCCCGCGAGCGCCGCGATCCCCGCGGCGAGCCCGACCGTGCGCGTCCAGCGCATCGCTCACCTCGAAGCGGGCAGCCAGACGATCGGCCGCCGCCCCGTGCCTTCCTGGCGCACCGGGCGGGCGCGCAGCTCGCGGTTGCCCGGATCCACCTGGTAGGCCCAGTTCAACACCATGCCGTTCGGACCCGCGCTCACGACGCGGAACTTCGCGTAGTGGTCGTCCCGGGTCCACACCACGTAGTTGTGGCCGGGAATGGCCTCCACGGTCCCGCTCGGCGACCAGCCGCTGTTCGGGGCGAAGTCCACGTCGTCGAGGCCCCCGCCGTAGCCAGCGTCCTGGATGTCAGTGGAGTAATCGGGGACGAACACCTGCTGATGGACGCCGCCACCCCCGTCCACGTAGTAGCCGTAGAAGACGTCCGTCGGCGGACCGGTGGTGCTGGTCAGCAGGTAGGTCGAGAAGTCGTAGCCGAAGTTGGTGGCGCCGCTGGGGTAGAAGTTCGCGAGCGGGAGACCGCTGCCGGCGGGCCGCGGCGTGTCGGGCACGTCGTTGCGGGTCAGCCCGCCCTCGTTCCCCGCGTAGTCCACGGCCGCGACCGCGAAGTAGCGGGTCACGCCATTGGCCAGGCCGGTCACCTCGAAGCTGGCGCCGGTGGCGGTGCCGATGCGGGTGAACGGACAGTCGGGCCCGCTCGCGCAGGGCGCCTCGTAGATGCGGTAGCCGGCCAGATCGGATTCGGTGTTGGCGAGCCAGTAGAGCGCGACCCGGTGGTCGCCCGTGACGCTGTAGAGGCCGCGTGGTGCGGCTGGAGGTGTGACATCCCGCGGGGAGGTGCTGTCGTTGCATCCCCCGAGCAGGGCGGCCACCAGGACGAGGGGCAGCAGGAGCCGGTACATGGGGAGTCCTCCGGTAATCGGGCGTTCGTCGCTGCGTCAGCGGCAGTCTACACCCGCAACCGCCGTGCCACGCACCGGGCCGCTCGGCCACGGCAGAGCACGACGCTAACCCAATGTGTCCCAAGGGACACGAACGAGCGAGCCGCCCGCGGGTGCTGGCCCGTGGGCGGCTCGCGTGTGCGCCGGCGTCGCAGGTGTGAGGACTCTGCTACACCGGAAGAAGACGAGGACACCGGCCTGGATGTCGCGACAACAGCCTGGACATCCCCCAGTGTTGGCCTATGTCGTGACGGACCGGTGTCCTCGAATCCTGGAGCGGGTGAGCCGCTGTCGTCGAGGATGCAGGAACCGGGTGCGCTTGCCACTCGCCGCTCGGGACCCACCCCTGCTTCAGGATGATTGCGTTCAGTCCAAGCTAGCCGGTCGTAGAGGACGGTGCGCTGTCCTATGACTGGGGCTCGTACCCTCGACCGGACCCTCCACGGTACCGGCTAGCCCAGAGTCTGGTTCGGCAGCTTCGCCGAACTTTGTTTGGAGGTCCCCCCCCTCCGAGCCCGGAATATCAGCACGGCATGTGCCAAGTCTGTGTGAAGCGCGTCATCATTCTCTCAACCGGATGCGCGACAAGGGGCTGGAGCATCGCGCACGCGCCTGGACGAACCCGCTCGCCGCGGCCGTCACGGGGGCGAATCCTCAATAGAATTGCGAAGCCCGCGCCGATCCGGCTAAGTGCCGAAACAGCACGGGCTTGATTATCAAGACTCTTGATAGTGGAAGTGGAAACGAAACCTACGGATTGTGGCGCCGGCGCTCGATCTCGAGCGTGCGGATCTTGGTGAGCAGCGTCGGGTAGCTCACCCCGAGCTCGCGCGCGGCGCGCGCCTTGTTCCAGCGATGGCGCTCGAGCGCTTCCGCGATCATCCTCCGCTCGAGCTCGGAGATGCTGCTGCGCAGGCTGCGGCCGACGTTGCCGCCGCCGCCGGCGCTCCCGCCGTTCACGCGTTCCACCACCTTCGCGGCCTCGCGCATGTCGGGCGGCAGCAGGTCGAGGCCCAGCACGTCGCCCTCCTCGGCCAGCACCACCATGCGCTTCACCGTCTTCTCCAGCTCGCGCACGTTGCCGCGCCACTCGTGCTTGAGGAACACCTGCATCGCGTCGGCGCCCAGGCCGCGGACGTTCTTCTCCATCTGGCGCGAGTAGAAGCTCAGGAAGTGCTGGGCCAGGACCGGGATGTCCTCGGGCCGCTCGCGCAGAGTGGGCACGCGCACCGTGATGTCGTTGAGCCGGTAGTAGAGGTCCTCGAGGAAGCGGCCTTCCTTGATGCGCTCGCGCAGGTCCACGCACGTGGCGCAGATGACCCGCGCGTCCACCTTCTTGCTCCGCGTGGCGCCGACCGGGCGGATCTCGCTGCGGTCGAGCACGTGGAGCAGCTTGGCCTGCACCGACTCGGGCACCTTCTCGATCTCGTCGAGGAAGATGGTGCCGCCCTCCGCCTCCTCGAACAGGCCCTGCTTGTCGCGGATCGCCCCGGTGAACGCGCCGTGCACGTAGCCGAACAGCTCGCTCTCGAGCAGCGGCTCGGGCAGCGCGGCGCAGTTGACCTGGACGAACGAGCGGTCTCGCCGGTTCGAGCTCTCGTGCACGACCTGGGCGAGCAGGCCCTTGCCGGTCCCGGTCTCGCCCATGAACAGCACCGTCGCCGAGCTGTCCCCCACCTTCGAGAGCAGGGTGAGGATGCCCTTCATCTCGCGCGACTGGGTCACCACGCGCTCGGAGCCCGGGCTGGGCTTGAGCTTGTCGCGCAGCTGGCGGTTCTCGGCGAGCAGCAGCGAGCGCTGGGCCTCGACGATGGCGACCGCGGCGCTGTTCGCGAGCACCGCGAGCAGGTTGAGCTCGCGCTGCTTGAAGGGACCCAGCAGGCTGTCGTTCAGGCGGTCCACGTAGACCAGGCCCACCGACTGCGACGGGAAGTTGAGCGGCACGCAGACCAGGGAGCCGATGCCCTCGAGCGCGTCCACCGCCGCCGGTCCGAAGCGCGGGTCGGCGGCCACGCGGCTCGAGAACACCGGCCCGCTCTCGGCGATGCGCGCGCCGACCACGTCCTCGATGACGCGCAGGATGCGGCGCGCACGGTCGCGGCCCAGCCCGTGCTGGGCCACCACGTCGAGCCGCACACCGCCGTTGCTGAACGCGACGAAGCCACGGTCGCCGCCGGCATTCTCGACCGCGAGCTTCACGGTCTGGGCCAGCAGCCCGTCCATGTCCGAAGTCTCGCGGAACAGGCGGTTGGCGTCCTCGAGCGCACGGAACTCGTTGCAGGTCGAGAGCGACACGGCGACGTACTGGCGCTCGATCTCCCGGCGCTGCGCGCCCACGCGGTCCTCGGCGTCGGTCGCGCCCGACTCGAGCAGCCACAGCTCGGCCTGCTCGAGCAGCGCCAGCGCCTGGTCGTAGTGCTCGCGCTCGGCCTCGATGCGGGCGAGCGTGAGCAGCGCCTTGGCCGCGAGCGGCATCACGCCGAGCTGGCGGAACAGCGTGCCCGCCCGCTTGGCGGCGTCGGCCACCGGCTCAAGCGCCACGCGCAGCCGCGCGCTCGCCGGCAGCTGCAGCAGGCACTCGCCCCACGCGGCCAGCGTGGCGGCCAGCTCGTAGGTCTCGCTCAGCTCCTCGAAGCACTGGGCCGCGGCGCGGATCTTGGCCTCCATCGCGGCGGCATCGCCGCGCACCGCGTCGAGCCGCGCGAGCCAGCGCTCGGCGAGCGCCTCCTCGATGCGGTCGCCCAGCTGTGCCGCCAGCGCCGCGCCGCGCAGCAGGTGCGCCTGCGCCTCGTCGGCGCGCCCCGCGCCCAGCAGCGCGAGCCCGTAGCGGCTCTCGATCTCCGCGACCAGGTCGCCCTGCGGCGCCAGGTGCAGCGCCTCCTCGAGCGCGGGCTCGAACAGCGCGATCGCACCGTCGTAGTCCTCGCGGTCCATCGCGACCTCGCCCAGGAACTCGCGCGCCAGCACGGCCTCGCGCTGCGCCTTCACCTGCGTCGCCAGCTCGAGCGCGCGGCGGTAGTCCTGCTCGGCGCGCTCGAGCTGGCAGCGGCGGCGCGCCAGCATGCCGAGCGCCAGCAGCGCGGCCGACTCGCCCTGCAGATGGCCGGTCTCGCGGGCGATCTTGAGCGACTGGCGGAAGTTCTCCTCGGCGAGGTCCCACTGCCCGAGGCGGTAGCGGATGAGGCCGAGGTTCTGGTTGTGGCCGCGCATGCGCGCGTAGAGCCCGGCGCGCTCGTCGAGCCGCAGCGCCTGCTCGAGGAAGCGCGTGGCCTCGCGCCACTCGCGCAGGTTCTTGTAGACCAG
>ERZ1292640.679-Hain-H43-02um-R1-679-length-27819-cov-6_pt1 | contig 27819 bp, 27 predicted proteins | sample MGYA00564404_ERZ1292640 | MGnify/ENA primary metagenome ERZ1292640 (study PRJEB36523, sample SAMEA6512636) | groundwater metagenome | collected 2019-01-08 | study: AquaDiva: Metagenomics assemblies of 32 groundwater samples | reverse complement strand
CCACGCTGCTTTCTTCCCATCCAGCCCTCGCGCAGTTCTCGCAGCAGGGGCCGAAGTTAGTGGGCACGGGTGCCGGGGGGATTGCACAGGGCAGGTCCGTGTCCGTTTCCGCCGCCGGCAACACGGCCATCGTCGGAGGGCAAGGCTTCTCATTCGGTGTCGCTGGGGTCGCGTGGGTCTGGACGAGGAGTGGAGGAGTCTGGATCCAGCAAGGAACTGAACTGGTTGGCTCGGACGTCGTGAGGATCGATTACCCAACCACTTCAGTTTCCGTCTCCGCCGACGGCAACACGGCCATCGTCGGAAGGCCCGGCGACAGCGGTAACGTTGGGGCCGCGTGGGTCTGGACGAGGAGCGGCGGAGTCTGGACCCAACAAGGAACCAAGCTGGTCGGATCGGGTGCCGTGGCGCGTTACCAAGGCCATTCCGTGTCCCTCTCCGCTGACGGTAACACCGCCATCATCGGAGCGCCCGGCGACGCCTTCAACGCGGTCGGGGAGGCGTGGGTCTGGACGAGGAACGGCGGAGTCTGGACCCAAGAGGGAACCAAACTGGTTGGCTCGGACGCCGCGAGGGGCTTCATCCAGCAGGGCGCTTCAGTGTCCCTTTCCGCCGACGGCAACACGGCCATCGTCGGAGGGCCCGGCGATGGAGCGGTCGGCAACAACTTTGGCACTGGGGCCGCGTGGGTCTGGACGAGGAACGGCGGAGTCTGGAGCCAACAGGGAACCAAGCTGGTCGGCTCTGGTGCTGTGGGGAACGCTTCACAAGGCTGGTCCGTGTCCCTGTCCGCCGACGGCAACACGGCAATCGTCGGAGGGAATTACGATGACAAAAACAACAATAACAATTCCGTTGGGGCCGCGTGGATCTGGACGAGGAGCGGCGGACTCTGGACCCAGCAGGGAACCAAGCTGATCGGATCGGGTGCTGTGGGTCCCGGCGCTGCACAAGGCTTTTCCGTGTCTGTCTCCGCCGATGGCAACAAGGCCATCGTCGGAGGTTCCGATGACAACAGTTATGCTGGGGCCGTGTGGGTTTGGACGAGGAGCGACGGAGTCTGGACCCAGCAGGGATCCAAGCTGGTCGGCTCGGCCGCAGTAGGGTCGTATGTTTACCAAGGCATTTCCGTATCCCTCTCCGCCGACGGTTACACAGCAATCGTCGGAGGGGCCCGGCGACAACGGCAGCCTCGGGGCCGCGTGGGTCTTCGCCGCTTCCGCGCCGCCTGTTGCTCCCACCATCATCACGCCACCCGTGAGCCAGACGGTGAGCGCGGGGCAGAACGCGAGCTTCACCGTAACGGTCACCGGCACCGCGCCGTTGAGTTACCAGTGGCGGTTCAATGGCGTGACTATTCCCGCCGCGACCAGCACCACCTTGACCTTGAATTCCGTTGGCGCGGGCAACTCCGGCGGCTATTCCGTCATCGTGTCCAATCCGTATGGTTCGAAAAGCAGCGCGAATGCTACGCTGGCGGTATTGGCCAATCCAACCGGTGGAGTGCCGCCTGCCGCACCAACATTTCCTCCGCCACCCGCTGCCGAGTCGCGCAAAGACAGCCTGATCTTCATCACACATGGGCGGACCGACGTGGGGCCGGAGCAGCATGCTTGGATAGACACGATGAAAACAAGCATCAAAGCAGTGGTTGCCAACAACTGGCAGGTTGAAACCCACAAGTGGTTTGAGGATTCCGCAGTTTCTTGGTGGCAGATTCCGGTTTTGTTAGACAGGGCACAAAGGCAAGGGAAGAGGCTTGGCGAGACGATTGTCTGGCTGGGGCAAGTCACTCAAAATGACGGGTATTACAAACACGTTCACCTGATTGGGCACAGCGCGGGGGGAGCCTTGATTCAGGCAGCATCAGAAGCGATCAAATGGGCGAAGCCAGCCACCGTCGTTCACACCACGTTTCTGGATGCATTTGCCGGCATTACCGCCGCCGGACGAAGCCAGTATGGAAAAGGCTCTGACTGGTCGGACAGTTATTTCGCCATTGACGCAGAAACATTCGGCAAAACCGATGGGCGGCTCGATAACGCCTACAATGTTGATGTTACCTGGTGCGATTTGAACCATGGATGGGGTTCTGTGAATTGTTCGTCGGATTTAATAGTGGGAACCTGCCAGCAGGCAATTTCCACGCATGGCTGGCCATACAGATTCTATCAGGTGACGATTCCGCCTGTCACCCGGAGCGATTTGGAAGGGTTTGGCTTTCCGGTCAGCAAGGAAGGCGGCAATTGGGACTTTGCGACAAGCACGTATCACAAGGAAGACCCAACGCATATTCTCGGCGGCAGCACAGTGGACATCCCCCCAATAGCGACTCCCATCTACACCGGCCCGAAACTGACAATCAGCGGTAGCGACGCACTTCCCTACTTGAAGAGTGACACAGGCACGATCCAACTCAACGGATACGGTTTGACCTTGCAAAGCCAAGCTCCGTCTCTGGCACCTCAGGCAGCGACGACAAAAAACGCTCTCGCAATTGGAAGTTCTGCCGCAGCCAGTGATTTTGGCGCGCCAGCCTGGCTTTCGATTGGAGTGATTTTAACCAACGCAGCCAACTTCGTGACGCTTGACGCTCAATTCACCAGTGCCACCGGCGCCGCTGGACTACTCACGGTTTATTGAAATACCAATCTAATCGGCTCGATAGATGAAGTTTCGACTCCGCTTGGAATGCACAGTTACACTTTTACGTTGCCGGGTGTTTTCACCAACGGGAATTACACGCTTGGTTTCTCCCTTGACCCGTTCACCAACGTCACCTCCACCGTCACCATCACGAATGTCAGCACGGGTTACATCGGGCTCACCAATCCCATCGCTTTGAGCGCGACGAATTCCGTGAGCAACGCAACTCCCGTTCTCACCCTCACCGCCGATGCCGGCTTCAATTACCTGGTTCAAGCTTCCACGAATCTGGTTGATTGGACGCCGTTCGCCGTGCTGCTGAACACGAATGGAGCCGTGCAGTTCATCGATCCGGCCATCACGAACTTGAGCCACCGGTTTTATCGTGCGGTGTCGCCGTGAGAAGACCGAAACGGTTGTTCTTCCGGGGCGGCCCGTTCGGTATGACGCCGTAAACGGGTCAATGGTTTCGTGCTGTCTTCCCGATTCTTCGCCCTCCGGGCCGGAAGCCGAGGTTCAAAGCTCAAGAGTGTCCGTTGCGTCTTGGCCGTTTACGGCGATCTGGTCAACCGGGCGGCGCTTACGAATCTCGTTAGCGCCAATGCCACGGTGTATTTCCGCGACTCTGCGGCGACGGATTACAGCCAGCGGTTCTCCCGGGCGGCGTCGCCCTAAAAGTGATCGAATGGACGAGGATTCGACAATTCTGTTTGAAATCGGAATGCCGCTGGGTTTCACCGTCCGGACATCAACGCGCTATTGGCAGAAAATCATTTTAAAGCATCCGGATTTGGCAGATCGTCTGGAGTTGATAAAAAAGCGTTCGTTCATTCGGAAAGTTGCATTGCAGCCTAAAAGGTGAGACAAGGAAGCCATGAATGCCGTCACGATCGAAGAATTGCAGCGTGCCACGAACCGTTACATCCGTGCCGCCATGGAGTCGCCGGTGGTGGTGATGGACGGAGGAAAGCCGGTGGTGTTGCTCAAGCGCTTTCAGCCGGAGGGAAAGTCCGGCCAGCCACTGCCGAAGCGAGAGGCATGGATCGCGTCGCTGCCCGAAACGCCGGATTCGGCTCAGGCAGTTTCGGATGATCGGGATCGCGGATGATTTACTTCGACACCACTTACATCTTGAAGTGCTACCTGAACGAGCCGCACGCGGACTTGGTCCGGGCTTTGGCGGAACAGGAAGCCAACAAGTATTCCTGCCGCTGGGCGCGGGCGGAGTTTTTCTCCGGACTCAAACGACACGTTCGCGAGGGGAAACTGAGTTCCGTTCAAGCCAGCGAGGTTCGCCGAGCGTTTCAATCTGACGAACAGGCCGGTGTCTGGCTCTGGCTGTCCGTGGATGACGATTTACTGGATGCAGTGGCCGCGCGATTTGCCGCATGGCCGGACAATGTGCCGTTGCGCACGGGAGATGCCTTGCACCTGACGTGTGCGAAGGAGAACGGTTTCAACGAAGTTTACAGCAACGATACCCATCTGCTGGCGGCTGCGCCCCATTTTGGATTGACGGGTAGAAATGTGTTGCCAATTCGTTAATCGAGGCAAGTGATGTGCGCTGAAGGGAATTTCCTCAACGGCTTGCAACGGCTTTCCTGACGACCTTTGCTGGTCGGCTGAACGGCGACGGTTTCTTGGTGACCGCGTATCAAACCGACGCGATCAAAGAAGGCGACACGATATGGCACAGACAAAAGTTTATTACGAACCGGAAATGGAATTGCTGACGGTGTATTGGCAGGCGCCGCGCAAGAACCAAATCTGCACCGAATTGGGTGATTAAACGGGTCAGTCAATGGTTTCGTGCTGTCTTCCCGATTCTTCGCCCTCCGGGCTGTAGTGGGTTCCACCGGGCGGGAAGCCGAGGTTCAAAGCTCAAGAGTGTCCGTTGCGTCTTTGCCGCTTCCGGCGATCTGGTCAAGCGTATCGACAAGTTTTTGGAGATGCGGGGGAGTTGCCCAACCCATCCGGCCAAACAAGGCAAAGTCGGCTTCACATTTTTCCAAAGCGCATCCGGCGGGCGGGCTGCTCCCATGTTCTCATAGACGACCTTTCATTTTTCAGAAGTCGATTCGTGGGTTGACTATTAGGCTTCTGTGACACAATTTGTGCCCCATGAAAACCGCCACCGCCAGAGAGTTAAAGCATGAGCTTTCCGCTTTTCTCGACCTCGTTGAACACGGTGAGTCGGTTTGCATCAAGCGGCATGGAAACGTCATCGCCCGGCTGATTCCCGAAAAGAAAGTGAGCGGTTCATTTATCGGTGGCAACGCGGGAGGCCCGTCCTTGCCGGATGATTTCAATCAACCGACGGAGGAGCCGCATTGGTGAAATACCTTTTGGACACGTCGGTGTGGTTCATGCTTTCCCAGGAGCCTTATCGACTGCCAATGAAATGCGTGCAATTGGCGCAAACCCAGGCCGAATTGGGGTCGAGTTGTGTCTCCTTGCGGGAAATTGCGTGGAAACAAGCGCAGGGGAAGCTGGACTTGGGCAAGCCCCTTCTGGCCTGGTTGTCCGCCGCGCTGACGCCGCAGATTCGATTGCTGACCATCACGCCGGAAGCGGGCGCTGATTCCGCGACCCTGCCTCATTTTCCGAACAAAGATCCCTCCGATCAAATGATCGTGGCCACCGCGCGACAAAACAATCTGACGATCATTTCCAATGACGATGCATGGAAAAACTATGCCGGGGCCAGGATTCTTTATTTCAAGCCGGCTGCGCCAAAAACAACGTGAGGCAGTGATTCACGAATTTGCTGTTGAATACGGGGGGCATTGCGAGCGACGCCTGGCTGTTCACAGTCGATGCTGCGGGAATCGAGCTACTCGATGCAGATGTAAGCACCAATCGGACAGGGGTTCAGGTCGCCAATTCCAATGGAGTGCTTCAGGTGCGTTTGCGGGCACCGGTGGGCGGCACTTACGCGAGCGTGAGCGTGAGTTCGGCTGCGGGCGATGCGCGCGGTCATGTCGGGATCAACCTGATGGACGCGGTTCCACCGGTTGCGCGGGCCAATGTCCTGGCATCTGCGGGGCAGAGCCGCGTCTGGGTGTCCTGGCAAACCAATAGTGAACCGGACATCGCGGGCTATCGCGTCTATTACCGCGCCGGAACGGCCAGGCCGCCCTGGGACGGCACGGCGGCGGTCGAAGGGGCGGAGTCACCCGTCAGCGTGACCGGCACGAACTGCCTGCTGCGCGGACTGGCGCTGGGAACGAATTACTTCGTCGCCGTGAGCGCGGTGGATACGACGGGCAACGAGAGTCCGCTCTCCGCGCCGCTGTCGGTGGCGCTGACGCAAACGCCGCCCACACCACCGACGGCCGTGGTCGCGCGGTTGGGAGGGGACCGGACGAACGTGCTGATGTGGGCGCTCTCAGAGGACGACGACTAAAACGACCGCGACGTGGCGCGTTACGAAGTCTGGCGCGTCGTGATGCCAGGAACGAATTGGGTGAAGGCGGGCGACGTGCCGGCGGGGATCGGGCTGTTCAGCGAGACTAACGTGACCGGGCTTTGGGCAACACAATACGTGCGCTACGCGGTGTGGTCGGTGGACAGCGGCGGGCTGGCGTCAGGCCTGGCGCTGGCGAGCCGCGTCCTGCCGAGCGGCGCGGGCGTGGATAACGACGGCGACGGGATGGCGGATGATTGGGAACTCGCTCACGGGCTGCGGCCGGATGATCCGAGTGATGCGCTCGCGGACGCGGATGGCGACGGCCTGACGAACTTGCAGGAGTATCTGGCAGGCACAGACCCGAACATCGTGAATCGGCCCTACTTGGCAGCCTTCGGCGTAACGACGAGTGGCGGATTTGCGCTGGCCATCGGCGACTTGTTTGGCCGGAGCGCCACAGTGCAAGTGTCCCCGAATCTGCTGGACTGGCAGTCGGTCACGAATCTCAGCAGCGGAACGAACGCGACGATTTACTTCCAGGACAGGACCGCCACGAACCAACAACGGTTCTATCGGGCGGTGATGCCGTAAGATCGAAGTTCGAACTCGGTTTGGGCCGGGCTCAACTCCGCTCTTTCGGCGGTTTGGGGGGCGGCAGGCGGCGTTCCAGACGGAGCAACGCATTCTCAAGCTCAAAGAGTTGCTTCCACACGGCGCAAGACCTCCCAGGTGTCGTTCATGGTGCGGCGGGATGCAGCGCGCAGGCGTTCAGCCCGGGCCTGCTGACGGCGGATGTCTTTCTGGACTTCCCTGAATTGCCGCAAGCAGTCGTCAATGAGCGCGCGATACTTCGCGTCGTGCTTGCTCAGGCCGTTGGCGGTGGCGGCTTTCGTTGTCATGGGAGCATTCTAACCGCACAAAGCGTGAATGCAATGAGCTGTTTTGAACCGGACGGCACGGTCAAGCGCGGTGCCCGCATTGATACGCGCGAGACGCGGCTCCGAGGCGGTTTGTCCATCACGCTGGCGGATCGCGGCGAAGGATCGCTTCAAAGCCGGCTTGCTCGAAGTGGACGTCGTAGGCCAGGGCGTGGGTGATGCCCCTTTCCCGCATCAGGCAAAAGGAAACGCAGTCGGTGAGCGACCACTCCTTGTCCGGACGGTCGCGGTGGAGTTGGAGGCCGGCGACAAACAGCTCGGGGGAAGCATGAACCAAGGTGTAGTTCGGGTCGCCCGAGATCATCTCAACGATCCGGTGGGCGCGCGGTCGGTCGGCGCGCTTGGAAAGGTTGTTGACCGTTTCGCAAAGGACGTACTCGGTGACGAGCAGCAGCTCGGATAAACACTGCGCCCACGCAACGGCTCGCCGGTGGAGTGCGTCCGTGGGCTGGGCGAACGCGAGCAAGAAGCCGCTGTCCACGAGGATCATGGTTTCTTGGGCAGGCCGTAGAGGTAATGATCGTGCTGGGCGGCTCCGTCCGTTGGCCAGTCAGGATTCTCCGGAACTTCCTCAAGGGCTCTGAGCAACTTCATGAGCGGGCGGTCCTCGGCAGAAAGTGGGACGCGCTTCTTGAGCGGTTGCACACGCACTTCCAATGCACAATCCATCGGCAGACTCACCGGTTCGTCCGGGATGAGCACCTTGCCGTCGAAATGGGCGGTCAACGTTGTCATACGCTGCGAACGTAGCCGCTCGCAGGAGAAGAGGCGAGCAGGAAAACAGGCTCTCAGATCAAAGGACCTTGGTTTGGCCTGGAATCGCGACCGGATACCGGCCATTCGCATCCGGGACGATCGGCGGCTTGGAATCCCAGGTGTAGCCGTCCAAGCCGGGCGCGAGTTCGAGATTGGAGGCCATTGCCTCCTCCCAAGTAATCATTTGACCTGACTCAGCCGCCATCCGCCCCATGATCGCCACCAGGCAGGCTTTGGCGCAACGTTCCGCTTCATTATATGGCTTGTCGTGGCGGATCGCGTCGAAGAGCAGATCATGCTCCACCTGGTACGGATCGCACGGCGGGCCGCTGTAACGCCAGATTTCGTTCTCCGGGGTCTGGACCTGATTCCGGTAAATCCTCGGCTTCGGCGCCGCCAGGCTTTCCATGAGCACCGCCGACCCTTTCGAGCCGTGCGCGAAATCGCTAAAGATATCCCAGCAATTGTTGACGTGCCGGCCCTGGGCCAAAAGCCGGGCGCCATCGGCGAACGAGTATTCCACCATGAAATGGTCGAACAATTGGTCCGGCTCGGTGCGGGCCGAACGACCGCCCATGCCTTGCGCGGAAACGGGCCAGGCGTTCTTGGCCCAACAGCAGACGTCGATGTTGTGAATCAGCCAATCGACAAAGAAACTCGCGTTGAGCCAGGTAAAACTGTTGTAGTTGGCAATCTGGTGGGCCAGTTCGGTCATGCCGGGCTGCTTCGGCTGGTAACCCACCGGGCCGTGCATGCGATAGGTGCGCAGCGTAATGAGATCGCCAATGGCACCGTCATGCAGCCGCTGGATGGCTTCCTCGCGCGGTTTGTCATGGCGCCACATCAGGCCGCCGGCCACCTTCAGGTTTTTCTCCTTGGCCAGCTCGCCCGCGCGCAGGACCCGCCGCACGCCCGGCGCATCGACAGCAAACGATTTTTCCATGAAGACGTGGATGCCCTTCCGGACGGCGTATTCCAAGTGAATCGGCCGGAACGCCGGTGGTGTGGCCAGCAGCACGACGTCGCCTTGGTCGAGCGTGTCGATGGCCTTCTTGAAAGCGTCGAGCCCGACAAAGCGGCGCTCCGGCGGCACCTCCATTTGGGCAGTGAACTTCTCGGCAAGGTTCTTCAGGCTCGACTCCAGCCGGGGCTCGAAAGCGTCGGCCATGGCCCAGAGCTTCGTGGGACCTTTGGTGGACAAAGCATTTAAGGCAGCACCGCTCCCGCGTCCGCCGCAACCGACCAGGGCGATTTTGATGGTGTTGTTTTCGGCGGCATAATTGCGCGCCGCGATGACGCGGGCCAGGGCCGCGCCGGCCACGGCCTGGCTGGAAGTTTTAAGAAAGTCACGGCGAGTCGTTTGGCTTGGCGGTGTGTTTTGTGGAGAGTTCATGGTTTGCTCCTTCAAGGTTAGAGGTGCGCTGCGCGTGGTTTAGGGTTATTGAATCAATCATTCTCCCGGGCCTGTTCAGCCCAGGCCGAACAGCCGGCGGATGAAAGCCGCGTTGCGCTTCGCGTCGGCCATCGCGTTCCCGGACGGATTGGCGGTTTCCATGACAATCCAACCCTGGTAGCCGATCGCTTTGATCGCAGCCGCAATGGGCTCGAACTGGATCAGGCCTTCGCCGAGGTAACGGTCGCGGTCTTTGAAATGAATGCAGGCGATCCGTTCCTTGAGAAACCGAATTTCCGCCGGCACGTCGTAGCCTTTGCCGGTCGAGTTGCCGACGTCGTAATAGACGCGCACCGACGGGTGCCCGATGCGCTCGAGCATCTCGGCGTTTTGCCGCCCCGAAAGCGTGTTCTCGATGGCAAGGATCACGCCGGCGTCCTTGGCCCGCGGCGCGGCGTCCTTCAACCGCTGGATGGCCACGTCCACGTCGGCTTGTTTCACCTGGCCATCCCTCAGCAGGTCTCCTTTCCCGAAGAACGCCACGAGGATGACGCCCGCGCCGAGGTCCTTGGCGGCGTCGATGCTCTGCTCCAGCCAGGCGGGAGCGCGCGGATCAACCGCCAAGGGATTGGAGTTCAGCAAGCCCATCATGAACGACGAGATCGTCAGGCCCGTCTTGGCCATTTGTTCTTTGTACTGTTGGCGCACCGCCGGGTCGGCAACGTGCAGCTTCTCAGCCGCATTGCCGACACCGATCTCGACGCCGTCCAAGCCCGCCTCCTTCGCGTCTTCGAGGCCGATCCGGCACGAGCCGATGCGGATTTTGACGGCTGGTGTTGGCGCCACCGCTTCCACCGGCAGTTGGGAAAGAGTTGCGCCGCCGGCCAAGCCGGCCAGGGCTCCTTTGCAGAAAGTTCGTCGTGTGATCATAAAGCTGTTAACTGAGGACTTTGTCTTAAATTGTTGAGGCACTCATGGTTCCTCAGCCGTCTCCTTGCAGTAAGGGTAGCCGGAAAGAAACCGCAGAGACGCGATGGACGCGGAGAAGATTAAGTTTCGGTTTGGCGGAAACCATTCACCCTTCAGTGACCGAATCTGACTTGGCTCTTCTTCGTTCCTCTCAGCGTCCATCGCGTCTCTGCGGTTCAATTGGCCGCGCTCGAATTGCACAGTTGCGGCTGAGCTTCTTTTCATATCCAGATCGTCAAGGCAGGTCATTCGTGCCGTCGAAGGAAAGCGCGAAGGCGTGGCTGGTTTGCGCCAGCGCGCGCTGGGCGGCGGCAGTCCGGGCGAAGGTCGCGATTTGCACAAGTCACAGCACCTGCGTCACTCCCGGGATCGGGTGTGGATACGTCCCATCGGGCCGAGGCAGAACCGGCGGGTTTGCGTCCCAGGCGTAACGCTCCGGGGCCAGCACCTTGTTCGACGCGAAGGCTTCGTCCCAGGTGATGCGCTGCCCGCTGTGCGTGGCCATGCGACCGAGGATCGCCAGCATCGTGCTCCGGGCCATGGACAGACTGTCGTTGATGGGACTGCCCGCCTGCATCGCGGCGAACATCTCCCGGAAGCAGTTGACCTCCGCATCCGCGCGGTCGGACTCAGGCTGCCATTTGAGTTCGCCTTTGTTCGAGTAAATGCCCGACTGCTTGCGAGTGCCGCCCTGGCGCAGTTGCCCTTTCGTGCCGAACACCGTCCTATAAACTCCGTCAAAGCAGCCCTGCTGCTGGCGAGTCATCGCATAGACGCGCGGGCCGTTCGCATACTCAAAGACCACGGAGTGATGATCGAAAATGTCGCCGTATTTGGCCTCGACGCGTTGCGAGCGTCCGCCGTAACCCCAGGCGTGCAGCGGCGGTTGTTCGCGCATGAGCCAGCCGACGAAGTCCAGGAAATGGACGTGCTGCTCGACGATGTGATCCCCCGAAAGCCAGGTGAAGTAGTACCAGTTGCGCATCTGGAATTCCATCTCCGTCCAATCCGGCTGGCGTCCGCGATGCCACAACGGCCCCGTGTTGTACACGCCTTCGATGGCCACGATGTCGCCGATCTCGCCGTCATGAATGCGCTGCACGGCGGCGCGCGCGGTCTCCGAATAGCGCGTTTCAAAACCGCTGATGAAACTGATCTTCTTCTGGCGCGCCTTCTCCCCGGCGGCCAGAACGCGGCGCACGCCGGGCACATCGACGGCCATGGGCTTCTCGGCAAACAGATGCACGCCCGCGTCGATGCACGCTTCAATATGCCTGGGCCGGAAATGCGGCGGCTCCGCCAGAATCGCCACATCGACGCCGGTGTCGAGCAACTTGCGGAAGGCGTCGAAACCCGAAAAACAACGGCTGTCATCGACGGCGATCTGATCGCCTTTTTGTTGCTTGAGAGCCTTGCGGGCGCCGTCCATGCGGTCGGCGAAGGCATCGGCCATGGCGGTCAAACGGGCGTTCGGATTGACCGAGAGCGCGTTGGCCACAGCGCCGGAACCGCGGCCGCCGCAACCGATCAAGCCGATCTTAAGGACATCACTCCCCGCGGCGTAGGCGCTGCGACCGACGTCCAAAGTGCCGGCGATGGACGCCCCGGCCAGCAGGCTGGATTGAACGAGGAATGTCCGGCGTGATTGTTGAGAAGCTGCTCCTGTCTTGTTTGTGTCTGACATAATTCGATCCTATCGTTTGTTGAGTTCCGTCACACTGCACCAATACCAACCTGCCCACAAGTCCCAACCTGCGGCCCGGTCCTTCACTGCTGAGCCGCAGGACCGTGGCTGGCCGCATCCAGCGTGCGCAACAGTCGGACGCCATCAAAGAATGCAGCGCCGCCCATCGCGGTCGGGGCGAGGCCCGTCAGGGTAAAAACGCCGAAGTCCTTCCAGAGATCGACCGTGACGACGGTCCAGTCTTTGGGGACGTGCGGGGAGAGCTGGCGCGCCTGCCAGCCGGTGGTGTTGTGGCCGCAGTAATAGCGGCGGAGCGCCTGCCCGGCGGGCGGCCACTGGCCATCGGCGGCGAGTTCAAGCATCACGCCATGCCCGCGCGGCGACTTCCAGGCGAACTGCAAATAACGGTACTCACCCGCGCCGGGATGTTCAAGGATGCGATGGTTCCAACCGGCAATCTGCGCCGAGAAACGCTGCGGCGGCGTGATCACCAAACAGGCCCGGCCCGAGAGCCGGTCTTCGGTCGAGACGGCAGCGGCGCCTGCGCCTTCGTTCAGCGCTTCGGCGAAGGAGCGGTCGTCATCAAACAACGTCAAAACTGGCGAACCCGGACCAAGGGCCTCGCGCAGATATCCCAGAAGGTCCGCCACATCTCCCGGGCGCAGCAGTTCCTCGAAGTTCTCCGGCATGATCGACGTTGCGGACGCGGTGATCGACTCGATGTCCTTGCGCAGGATCGCCTGTTCGGTGCCATCGTCGCTGGGCAGCGTGACGCTCGTCGCGGTTTCAGCGGAAAGAATTCCGGTAAACAGGTCGCCTCTCAGGGTCATCACCATGTAACTGTGGTAGCCGGCCGTAATCGTGTCGCTGGGTTGGAGGATGTCGAGCAGCAATGTCTCCTCGGCGCGGCCCTTGGCGCCGCCCAAGTCCGGGCCGATCTGGCCGCCTTGGCCCTGGACACTGTGGCATTTGACACAGTGTTCCTGAAAGAGCGCCTGCCCGTGCTGGGTATCGCGCGATCCTGCCAGAGCCGCCTGGAAACGGGCCAGGACCTCCTGACGGTTCGGGTCGGTGACTTGGCGAGCCAGCAGGGACTCGGCTCGGCGACGCGTCTTTTCATCGGAGAACGTGAGCAACTGGCTGCGGCGCAAGGAATCCAGGCTCTGCGGCGGAAAACTCCCGCTCTCCATCGCATCCAGCAGCGCCGCCAATCGCTGCTGCCGGCGGAAAATGGCGTCGAGCGCCGCCGTCTGCACCCGGGGCGAATAGGCGCTGTAGCCGGCCAGCAAGGCCGGGCCGACGGCCGGATCGTCGGACGCGGCCAGCGCTGCCACCGCGGCAAGCTGAACGTCCAGCGGCTGGCGGGCTTCGAGCAGTTTCCTGGCCGCCGGCCCCAGTGTGGAAAAGGGCGCGCCGGCCAGCCACGCGATGGCGGATTGCCGCTCCTGCACCGAGCGGCGCGGATCGAGCGCCTCCTGCGCCGCACGCTCGAACACAGCGAGGATTTCGGGAGCTTGTGCCAGTTGCAGCAGGCTCGTCAATTGCAGGGCCAGCGTCCGGACTTCAGGAGCGGAGCTCGCCAGCAATTGGCGCCATGCAGCCAGCCCGTTGGCCGCCGTGAGCACGGATGGCTGGCCACGGCGCAACCCTTCGAGCAAGCCGGCCAGGCAGTTGGTCTGGACCGCCGCCACCTCGGCGGCCTGGAAGCTCGTGATGGTTTCGAGCAGATCGCCGATCTCCTCGTTTTGTTGCCGCGCTCCCACCACGGAGGCGAGCGGTTTGAACAAATGCCCGCCCACTCCCGCGCCGCCGGTTTGCCGCAGAATCTCGTTCAGCAAATGGCTCGCGGACTCCGGCACTGAGCTGACGATGGCGGCTTGCATCCAACGGTCGTCGCCGTAGCGCGAAGCCAGCGTGGCGAGCGCGGCCAACCGGCGCACGTCGCGCGTTCCGCCCAGGGTGAAGGCAGCCTGCAGCCGCACTTTGGCATCCGCATCGTCAATCATCCGCAAAACTGTCTCGAGCAGGGCCGGGCGCTGATCGAGCCACCGATCGGCTAGGCGCAGCGCGTGCAGGCGCACGCCAGGATGCGCATCGCCCAGGGCGGCTTCGACGAGCACGGGCTCCAGCGCGTCCAAGCCGTCCAGAGTGTAGAGCCCGTGCAACCGCGCCTGCGGCGTCGGTCCATTGCGAACGAGGGCAACCAGCGGCGTGACGGCGGATTTATCCTTGCGCTCGACGAGCAGCCGCTGCGCCGTGAGGCGGAGCCAGGCATTTCCGCTCGACAAGGTGCGGACCAAAGTGGTGACCGAAGCGTCTTCGGCAAGAACCCGGGTCGATGGCTTGAGTTTCTCCCTTTCCACGAGGGAGAGGCCCGGCGTGAGGGGAGGATGGGCCTCCGAACTTACCGGGGGCGCGGCTTTGTCCGGAGGGGACGGGGCCTTTGCCAAACCGGCCTGGCTCGGCAGGGCCGCCTGTTCATAAAGCACGCGCCAGATGCGGCCGCGGTCGTGGCCTTTGATGAGGCCGTATTGCTGTTGCAGATAGCGCGGAATCGCCGAGTAGTCTTCGATGATCTCGCGATACATATCGACAACGTAGAGCGCGCCTTCGGGGCCCACCGCCAGGTTGACGGGCCGGAACCATTGCTCGGTCGAGGTGAGGAACTCAGTGTTCTCCAGGGGCCGCACCGCCTTGAAGCTCGCGCCGGCGGTTTGCAGCACGCAACGGTGGATCAGATTGTAGGCGCTTTCGCACGAGAAGTGGTTGTCACGGTACTCGACGGGGAATTGGTCTGCGCGATAAACGAGCGGCGCGCAGGCGGCTGTGACGAGGCCCATGGTCGTCTCCGCGGCGCCGTAGAACTTCACCCAATCCGGCTCCTGGCTGCGCCGGAGCCGCCACGGGTCGGGCGGGGCGGTGGGAAAAACCTGCGCGGGATGGCCGTAGCTGCTGATGTTGACGACCGTGTTCGGCGCGGCGTAATGCGGATTGCGCGCGAGATAGCGGTATGGCAGCGGCGCGACGTAGAGCGCGTGCTGCTGGTTGGACACGAGGAAGCGGTCGTCCCAGTCGCTCAGCGCGAGGCCAAAGCCGCTGGTGCCGCCGGAGACCGGTTCGAAGCGGCTGCCATCGGCCTTGAAACGAAAGCCCGTGCGGCCCAGCTTGACCGGAGTGGCCAGATGCGGCCCGCGAATGGTGCCGGCGCTGCCGTCACCACAGGCGGCGTAAATCCAATTGTCCACCCCCCACTGGGGATGGCTGATCCGCGTCCAGAGTTCGCCCACGCCAAATCCAGTGAACAACGTCTCGCGCACTTCCGCCTGGCCGTCGCCGTTGCGGTCCGCCAGGTAAACAATGTCCGGCGCGCAGAGCACAATCACGCCGTCTCGCGCCGCCACCACGCCGTAGCAGGCCGGCAGGCGGTCCGCCCAGACCGCCGCCCGGTCCATGCGCCCGTCGCCGTCGGTATCTTCGAGCAGTTTGACCGTGCCGTACGTCTCTTTCTCCGCGCGCTCGAGTGCTTCTTTGCTGGCCAGGATGCGGCGCACGGATTTGTCGAGCTGGCCGGTCTTGTTCAACTCCAGCACCTCGTAATGGCCTTCGAGGTTGTAGCCGTGGAGTTCGCAGACAAAGATGCGTCCGCGCGCGTCAAACGCGATGCCTGTTGGGTCGGCTAGGTGCGGTTCGCTCGCGACCAACTCGATGCGGAAGCCGGCGGGGAGTTGAAATCGCTTCAGGCTTTCTTCGGGCGAGAGCGGCGGCGGTGTGTCGTCGGCAGGCTTGATTTCGGCGGCGATGAGGCACGGCGAACAGGCCAGCCAGCAAACGATGGCCCGCACGCACCACGAACGGAGCGCGGACTTTAGTCCGCCTTCGCTCGGCGGGCCAACGGTCAAGCGGACTGAAGTCCGCGCTCTGAAAGTCAGAGTCACGGAAAGCAACTCCCGGCCTTTTCGGTCGCGCATGGGTCCCCTGAATCGGGCGGAGACGCATTCCACTGCGTCCCCAAATTCATGGTTTGATCAATGGGACGCGGTGGAACGCGTCCCCGCCCTTTGGCTGCGGCTTGGCTGCACCGGGAGGTTTAGAGCACCTGCGTCTGCCCGGGCACAGCAATCGGGTAACGGCCATTCGTGTCCGGCATGACGGGCGCGTCGCCGTCCCAGGTGAGTTTGTCAAGGCCCGGCGCCAGTTCGACGTTGGAGGCGAGGGCGTCGTCCCAGGTAATCACCTTCCCCGATTCGCAGGCCATGCGGCCCATGATGGCGGTCAGGCACGACTTGGCGCTGCGCTCGGTTTCGTTGTAGGGCTTGTCGTTGCGGATGGCGTCGAAGAGCAGGTCGTGCTCGACCTGGTACTGCTCACATCCCGGCCCCTTGTACTCCCAGAGCAAGTTTTCGGATGTCTGCTGGTGGCCTTTGAAGAGGCGGGGCTTGGGCTGCCCTTCGCCGAGCACGGCGGAGCCTTTGGCGCCGTGAATGATGTCGCCAAAGAAGTCGTAGCATTTGTTGATATGGCGGCCCTGGGCAAACAGCCGCGTGCCGTCGGCGAAGTTGTATTCCGCGGCGTAGTGATCGAAGAGTTGATCGGAGTCTGGGCGAACCTGGCGTCCGCCCATGCCCTGCACGGAAACGGGCCAGGCGTTTTTGACCCAGCAGCAGACGTCGATGTTGTGGATCAGCCAATCGACGATAAAGCTGCCGTTGAGCCAGGTGAAGCAACTGTAGTTCGCGATCTGGTGGGCGAGTTCCGTCATGCCGGGCTGCTTCGCTCCAAGGCCAACGGGACCGTGCATGCGGTAAGCCCAGGCGGTAATGACCTCGCCGATGGCCCCTTCATGAATCTGGCGGACGGCCTCTTCCAGCGGCTTGTAATGGCGGCTCATCAAGCCGCCGGCGACCTTGAGGTTTTTTGCTTTGGCCTGCTCGCCCGCCTTCAACACACGCCGGATGCCGGGCGCATCGACGGCAAACGATTTTTCCATGAACACGTTCACGCCCTTCTGGACCGCATACTCGAAGTGGAGCGGGCGAAACCCCGGCGGTGTGGCCAGGATGACCACGTCACCCTTGTCGAGCGCATCAATGGCTTTCTTGAATCCGTCCAGCCCGAGGAACTGTCGCTCCGGGGGAACGAACACCTGGCTGGTAAACTTCTGCGAAAGATTCTTGAGGCTGCCCTCCAGACGATGTTGGAAAACGTCTGCCATGGCCCACAGTTTGGTTGGGCCGCTGGTGGACAAGGCATTTAACGCGGCGCCGCTTCCGCGTCCCCCGCAGCCAACCAGGGCGATTTTGATGGTGTTGTTTTCCGCCGCATAGCTCCGCGCCGCGATGGCGCCGGTAAGGGCCGCGCCGGCGACGGCTTTTCCGGAGGTCTTGAGAAAGTCACGGCGTGAGGGGAGGTTTTGGCCAGGCAAGTCTTCAGAGTTCATGGTATGATTCCTTCGTTTTGTGGATGAAATAAACACGCCCTGATATTCGTCTGCCCGCCGGAGTTCTGTCAACAGTCGTCAAGCCGGCATCATATTGTCTTTGGCTAGGACAAATTACGCTAACCGCCCGGACTGGGTTCATTCGGATTTCGCGATTCGGATTTTAAAGCAGCCGTGGCCCGCAGGTTCTAATTCGCCTTTGGGTAGAACGCGCGGCGGCTTGGTCCGCCCTCCAAAGAGCAAAAATGATCAAGCGCGCCAGCCGTCTTTTTGGCAAAACATCCCGTCAATGGCACTCGAGCAAAAAGCAGCCGAAGCGACGCTGCGCGATTACAAAGAGCGCCTGTTGCGCGTGCTGGTGCATATTCAACGGCATTTGGACGGCGCGCTCGGTTTGGAAGAACTGGCGGGCGCGGCCTGTTTTTCGCCGTATCACTTTCATCGCATCGTCAAAGGCTCTTACCGTAAGCTGGGTGGCACCTACGCAAAACTGCTCGGCCAATGGCTGCCGCGCAGTGGTCGCGAGTTGCGTTCTTCGCCTTGCTTTGAGATTTACTTGAATGACCCGCAAAGCACCGAGTCGAAAAACCCGCTGACCGACATTTACGCGCCGTTGCAGCCCACCGGCGCGGGCGCAAAAACACGAATCCGACCATGAAAACGAACGAAAAAATCGATCTCTATAAACTGCACAAACAAGAATACGCGGCGTCCAGAAAGCCCGCCCTGGTCAATGTCAAAGAGGCCGCCTACCTGGCTGTCACTGGCCAGGGAGAACCGGGCGGAGCGGCCTTCACCGACAAGATCGGCGCGCTCTGCGGCGTGGCTTACACGGTCAAAATGACCCGCAAATTCGCCGGCCAGCAGGATTACGCCGTCTGCAAACTGGAGGGCCAATGGTGGTGCGGGGATGCCGAGGGCGACTTCACGAACATTCCCAAGGACCAGTGGCGCTGGAAGCTGTTGATCCGCACGCCGACCTTCATCCAGGAGGAAGAACTTGGCCAAGCTATGGCGGTGTTGCTGAAGCGGGGCAAGAACCAGAGTGTTCAGGAGGTCGCACTGGAATCCCTCAGCGAAGGTCTCTGCGTGCAAATGCTTCATGTCGGGCCCTACGACCGGGAGCCGGAAACGATCGCGGTGATGAGGGCCTTTGCGGAGAAGAACGGACTGAAGTTTCATGGCCGGCATCACGAGATTTACCTGTCCGATCCGCGCCGTGTTCCTCCGGAACGGCTCAAAACCATCCTGCGCCTGCCGGTGACAAAGAGCTGAGTTGCGCCAGTGTGTTAGGGCGGATTCCTGAGGCCACTAAGCTGTTGGCAACTGGGAGAATAGAAATCAAGAGTGAACAAGTCCGTTGCACTGTTTTAGCGTGTCGGGCATGAAAGACAACCGCAAGCCTCTTTTGACCCTGGTTGATCACCTCCCGACCCCTCCGTGGCCTGTCGGCAGCGCAATTGTCTGTTGCGGACTGTCGTTACTGGGGGATCGAAAACGGACTGCACCTGCGCTTGGATGTGACGGCGGGAGAAGACCGGAGTCGAGTCCGCACACCGACTGCGGTCTTGAATCTGGCGATGATCCGCCGCGCGACCATCAGCCTCGCCGTCTATTGGATCCAACGCTGCCGCAATAAGCGGCAAGCTACCCTCCAAGGTTTTTACGATTTCATGGCCGCCACAAACGCCTGCAAGGCCTTCTCGCTCGTAACCGCCTCCAAAGCATCCTGGTTGCCGCCATGAGAATCAGCGCTAAGCCTAGCGATGAGGTTGTGGTCATTGATGAAAAGCTAGCCAGAGACTATTTCGCGGATGGGGAACCGACTGGACAGCGGATCAGGTTCGACGCGCACAGAACGGGAACCATCGTGGGAGTGGTCAGTTCCTTGCGCAACTTCGAACAGTTGACCCCAGTTTATGGAAGAATCTATCTGCCCCGGCATCACTATTTTTACATTAATGACGTGGTCCTTCGGACCGACGGGGAGCCTCTGCGGCTCGCGGACGCCGTGCGCACTGAGGTGAAGGCCTTGGACGCAGACCAAGCCGTTTCGAAGATTGAGGCGGTCGATGCCGCCCTAGCCACTGCAACGTCAGCATCGTCTCCAGCCGTAACCGCGATGTACGACACCAGTGAGGGCAAGCAGTACGTTACTTCACCGCGCACCTTCAAAACGCGTCGTTCACATAACCAGAAAGCCACTCGCGACAGGCCGCTTGCGCGGCTTTGCGGAACCGGGGCGCCTGATGCGTCAGCCGCAACTGCGCGCTAATCCCCGAACTTTGCTGCACTTCCGCCATGCTCTCATACCCGCTCGGATCCCAGGTATTGACCGGATCGCTGTTGGCATAGAGATAGCCGTTGAGGCTGAACGGATCGTCCAGGAACCCCTCAAACGGATCGCGCGTCCAGAACCGGCCCGTATCCGGGTTCAAGTACCGCGCCCGCAGGTATCATCGTCGAGGACGAAACGAACTCAAGAGAACCTTAAGATCGCGCTCGAAGGAAGGACAGGTCTTGGTGCCGCACAAGGCTGACACGTAGAGCAACACATTGCCTTCATAGAGCCACCATTCTCTGCAGCGTGTGCCCTTTGTCGCGGCGCTCGGTCATGTAGCCATCGAAGAACTTCGTCCGGATGCTCAATTCCCTTTCGGCCTCTTGCCTGCTTTCATCGGAGAACTCGAGTACCTCCTTCTTCGAAATCGCTCCTGTTTCCTTCCGGGCGGCACTGACCTGAACAACCTCGTCGCCCTTGGTGTAATGAAGCGATACACAGACCTCATCCTCCTTCACCTCCCAGCAGTCGGGAAGTTCCACCGACCACCATTCTGATTTGAATCGCTTCCGCATAATCTTCTGCCTTCATACATGGTCCAGCCTTGAATCCGCTCCCGACGCCGACAGACCGGGCCGAGTTTTAACCCTGCTGTCTGGCTCCAATCCCTTGGTATCACCTGACTTGACGGCGGTCGAGTTCTTGACCATGCGGGCGCTACATCGTCTTGGTGACGAAGCGCTCGCGTCCGTTCAACGAGAAACGCCTCGAACCACCGGCAAAAAAGTTCGTTTCCGTCCCCAAGCGACGAACTTGAGCTAAATGAACATAGCTGGGGGAAGCGCTCTTGCGTTGTTGCCCGCTTCAGTGATAAGCAAGCAGGGGTCAGTTACACAAAGCTCCGCGGCGGCAATCGCGTATTTGCGCGGTACATTTTGAAGGAGATGGCACGGAAGGTTTCTTGAATCTTGGAGCAACCGCACGATCGAGGTTGCCAGGCCAAGGTGCGATTTGATTTTGAGCAGGCCGGATGTGCCCTCCTTTGGCATTCCGACCATCAGGATGTCAAATCTCTCTGGTAACACGCGTCCACGCGGATCATCAAGAGGTCCAAGCGGGAATCCCGAATTAATCCACTCTCGTAGGCTAGATGAAACCGGAGGATTTTCGTGTATGTAACTGAGATTCAAGTCTTCCACATGCACTGGCAGTCGCGGCAGCGTTCTGTTGAGAAGAACGCCATAGTAACCACCGTTATCTCCAATCAAGATATGAGCAGGCGTCTTGCTCGGGATTTCAAACGTCGCATTTGCCTCCAAGACTTCCTCAGCGGGGTAAATCCGGATTTCTGTCGTGAAACCGTCTGAATGTTCGCGCCTCAGCAGAAGTCCATTCGAGATTTCAAGCAGCTCAAAGTAATCGTTAGGCATGCCAAAACGTAATGCTCGACCAAGCTCTGCGATGCGATCCAGACTTCCTGGAGCAGTCAACGTGGCGTGCCTTTTTAAAGTTTCTGGGTCAATCATTTGAATGCCTTTAGTTCATCTTCGAAGAATTTGTAAGCACGACTAGCAAGATGCTTTGCTTTTTTAGGAGAGACGCCAGCATCGATCAAGTCTCGATATGCTTTCTGGAACTGGTCGCGAATGTCTCCTGCGCATGCGGTGTTCCCACGCGCACGCTGAGCGTTGGAGACTCGAGTATGATGTCGTCCTGTTCCCGTTGGCAACAGGATCGAAGGGGCACGTCTGCTTGCGCTCGAGTCATACCCTTTGATGTTGCGTTTACCCCATTCGTCCTGGATAAAATGGTGCGCTTGGATGCGACCGTCTGCCGCAGAGGGTGAGTGCCCTGGCAGCCTGTTGCCGCCTGGCGAGAGTAAACCCCAAGGACCAATATCGCCGGTCTTGAATCGGCGCGCATTGTGAACGCTAATTGCATCAGTACCCACGTAGTAGGAATGGAAGTCTCCGACTTCAAAATTGAAGACGATGAAGTCGCCCTGCCGTAACTCAACCGCCGTGATGGTCAGCCACGCACCGTCACGCGTCAGCAGTTCATCGCCTACCTCAAGCTGCCCGGCGCGAACCCATCCCTCATCCCGCATCCAGAAGGGATGCTCCGGCGTCGTCTCAATCACTTCCCCGCCCACCGTCAGCACCACCAGGTTCGTGACCTCATGCCGGAACAGCTTCGTGATCGGTTTCAACCCCACCTCCACCGTCCCCTGACCCAAGGCCCACACCCGGTCGCCCTCCTTGAGCGTCTCAATGGGCCGCAACCCCTGCTCCGTGCTCACCAGCGTCCCCGCCGTGAAACAGGGTGTGTCAAAGCTGCCCAGGACTTCCTGCAGATCAAACTGCCGCAGCCGCAGCACGTCCAGGCCCCGCAGTTCAAACGCCTCCTCGATCACCAGCAGCGCGATTTCACTACCCGACAGTCCGCTTCCGGCCAACCCGCCTGCCGCCGCCGCCCCCGCCGCCACTCCGGCCGCCAGTTGCCGGGCCGTCTGCACCGTGTCGTAGGCGTTCTGTGCTTTGTCCACCGTGCGCACGACCCGACACGACGCCTGCGCAGCTTTGCGCAGCCGGGGCGCCTGATGTGTCAACCGCAACTGCGCGCTGATCCCCGAACTTTGCTGCACTTCCGCCATGCTCTCGTACCCGCTCGGATCCCAGTTGTTGACCGGGTCGCTGTTGGCGTAGAGGTAGCCGTTGAGGCTCGGGGGATCGTCCAGGAACCCCTCAAACGGATCGCGCGTCCAGAACCGGCCCGTGTCCGGGTTCAGATACCGCGCCCGCAAGTAGTAAAGTTGCAGGTCCGGGTCAAACTGTTCCCCGGCATACAGGTAAAGGTTCGGCGTGTTGCCGCCCTGCTGGATCAGGTTGCCGAAGGGGTCGTAATCATAGAGGTCGGTGACGTTGCCCGCCGCATCGGTGAGGTAGCGGACGCTGCCGTGATCATCGTAACCGTAGAAGCTGGCCACCCAACGGAGGTTGCCCTGCCCGTCGTCCAGCAACTGGTCCTGGCTGGCGAGCGCGTAGTCGTAGCTGTAAACCCGGTTGAGGGTCGTTGGTTGAGCGTTGAGGGCCACCAGTTCCTCCAGCACCTGCACGTAACCACTGGGGTTCAACTCGTCCACCAGGTAATAAATCGTGACTCCGTTGACGGTCTTGCTCACCCGGTTGCCATCGCCGTCGTACACAACGGTGATCTGGCCGCTGTTCCGGTTCTTGAGCCGGTCCTCGAAGTCGTACTGGTCAATGACTGGATTCGGGATACCGGATACTGGATTCTGGATCAAAGCGGAAACCGTGTTGCCGTTGGCATCATACGTCGCGCCGCCGACGCGGTCGTTGTCATCATAGCCGTAAGGTTGCGTGTCGCGCGTGAGCCGGTTGCCCACGGCATCGTAGCTGTAATTGACCCCCAGCGTGCCTTGGGCACCGGTGATCGCCTCGCGCGTCAGGCGGTAGAGATTGTCATAGGTGTAATCCACCCGCCGGCGGCCCGGTTCCTCCACCGCCAGCCGCTTGCCCGAAGCGTTAAGCGTGTAGTTGTAACGATTGATCAGGGCCAGTTGATCATTGACGCTGGCCACGCCAGTCACCCGGTGCAGCCGGTCGAACTGGTTGGTCGTAAGGACGCCGTTGGGATAAACGTAACCGTTCAGATTGCCCACGGCGTCGTAGCTGAAAGTGGTCCGCCCCAGCCGCGCGTCGTTGGCCGTCACCAGCCGGCTCAGGCCGTCATACTCGTAGCCCACGTCCGCGCCGTTCGGGCTGGCTGAGCGGATGGAGGCGACGTTCCCGGCGGCGTCGTAGGTGTAGGCCAGCGACAGGTTGAACGCCTGCCCGGCGGGCGTCCAGGTCTTCTGCGTCAACCGGTCCCGCAGGTCATAAGCGTACGCCGTGACGCCGCTCGCGTCCGTCATGTCGGCACGCCGATCCGTCGCCGTGTAGGTGAACGTCACCGGCGGTTCGTCCGAGGCGGCGTCCGGCGTGCGTTGCGTCAGCCGGTTGAGCGCGTCGTAGGCGTAGGCGGTGGTGCGCCCGTTGAAGTCAGTCAGCGCCGTCAAGTTTCCGACCAAGTCGTAGTGATACGTCTCGCTCTGGTTCAACGGCAGGGTGCGCTGGGTGCGCCGCCCAAGGGCGTCGTATTCAAAGCGCGTGGCGCGGCCCTCGGTATCCGTCTGCGACAGGAGATTGCCCACTTCGTCGTAGGCGTAATCCGTCACGTGGCCGAGGGCGTTGGTCACGCTCAGCAGCCGGTCCCTGGCGTCGTAACCGAACCACGTCGTCAGCCCGGCCTGATCGGTCTGGGCGATCAACCGGTTCAGCCCGTCGTAGATGAACTGCTCGCCGGTGCCGTCGGCAAAAACCGTCTGCACCTGCCGGTCGTTGGCATCATAGACCAACGTCGTCACCAGGCTCAAGGCGTCCCTGACCGCCGTCTGGTTGCCATTGACGTCGTAGGTGAACTGGGTTTCCTGGCCCAGCGGGTCAATGACATTCGTCACGCGCCGGCTGCACCCACACAGGGCGTCGTATTCATACCGCGTCACTAAACTCCGCTCATCGGTGCTTGCCACGAGCCGGCCCAGGGCGTCGTAAGCCAGGCCGTTGGTCGTGCCATCCGCGAAGAGGGCGCCCACCCGGCGGCCCAGCGCGTCATAAAGACTCCGGGTCACGCGGCCCGCCCGGTCGGTGATCGTGAGCGGCCGGCTCTCGGCATCATACGTCATCAACTCAAAGGTGCCGTCCGCAAAGATGGTCCGGGTCCGGTGGCCGTCCCCGTCGTAGTCAAACCGGGGTTGCCGCACTAGCCGGCCACCGTCGTCATACTCGTTGCGCGGGGACGGCACCCCGCGCGGGTCGGTGAACGAGAGCGTGAAATGGCCCACTTTCAAACAGCCCACGACTTGGGCGGGCCGGGTCGGCGTGACCACGGGGCGGCCGGCCGTGCCGGTCAAAACCGCGGTCCATGCCGAGTTCCACTGGGAAAGGAACACCAGCAACAGAAGCCACCGCTGCCATACTGGAAGAAAACTGTTCACGAGCGATTCAAGGCCGGGAATGCTAACGGCCTTTGTCGGAAAACCGCATGCCAAAAAAGCACGCCGACTCGGTGGCGGACGGGATCAACCCAGCAAAAGCATTGAGAACGCCGCAACACGCCACTCACGCGAAAAAGAGGGAAAAGCCGAATTCACCAATATCCCTGAACTGATCCTGCTACTTCCGTCGCTCCGCTGCTTGGCGGCGTGAAGCGTTTCAGATTTGTGGAGCGCAGCCCGACAGCGTCTGCTTGGCAGGTCCGTCGGAGTGCGCTCCCGCCGTCCCAGTGCGCGCGAACGCTACGGCACGGCAATGCTGACCGGCTCGCACGCCTTGCTTTCGCTCCCAGCCCCATTGCGTGATGATACCGCCACCTTCACCGTCGCGCCCGCCGGCAGGCCCTGGAGCGCTGCCTCGCTCTCGGACACGATCTTCTCGGTGATCTTCGCGCCGTCCCCGGCATTGGTCACGGTCACCCGATACGACCCTGCCCGCCGCGCATCGTCCCAGTCGGCAAACACGATCCGGCTCCCGGCCGCGCTGGCGGTGAGCGTGAGATTCTCCACCGCCTCCGGCGTGTCCGGGTCGCCGGGCTTGTCGAACCCGAACGCATACCACAACGGGTCATCGTCGCCGAGCAACTGCTCCAGTTCGGCCCGCAGACCGGACAACCGCGCCCGCCCGGCGGCCAGGCCGTTCTCGTAATTGGTTTTCGCTTGGCCCGAGTCCATGTTGCTCTGGTTGCTGGCCTCCTGCGCGTCGCCGATCGCCTGCGCGGCGGCCTCGCACGCGGCGGCGGTGACCGCCAGCGGCGCGAGCGTCGGCGCCTCGTGACTGGGATTCTTGGCGAAGTACGCGCGCAACTGCTGGAGCAGCGTCCTCGGATTGGCCGGCAGAGCCAGCGAGCCCCCGCTGAAGCCCGCCGCTTGCCACTGGGCGTTCCACTGGTTGCCCAGGCGCGGCTTGAGGATGCTCAGGGCGATAGTGGCCAGCGCGCGGCCGTTGCTGCACGCCGTGCGCAACCCGGCGGTCTTGCTCGATTTGTTGGTCTTGGCCTCGTTCCAGAGCGCCTTGACTCCGGACACGGCGGCCGGATTGCCGTCCGGCCCGGCCGGTTTCCCGACCAGCGCGTCCAGGTCGGCGCGAATGGCCGTTTCCGTGTTCTGCTTCAGCCCGATAGCCGCGCCGTGCGCGTGCGCGCCGTCGGCGGCGTCTTCCAACATTTGGACGACCGGATCGTAACCGTCTGGGATGCGATTGCTCATCGTGTATCTCTCCTTTATGAATAGTTGTTGTTTGTGATGCGCTCAGAATCCTGTTCCTGCCTGAGCGCGGCCACATCCAACCCCGCCCCGCCAGAGTTGTAAAGAAAGAAAATGCTGTTGGAAACCGAAAGGAACCCGAACGCCGTCTTTTTCGTTGCGCCGCTGGGCCTGCGGGCGTAAACCGAGGGGCGAATGAGCGAGGCGAATTACGCAGTGGGAAATGCGACTGCCGAATTTCAGTGGGTTCGAAACTGGACATTCGGCGTTCGGACTTTGGCTGATTCGACAATCGAAGTTCGCAATGAAACGTGGCGGCTGGCTTCCAATCTGCAACCCTTCCCGCGACCGACCAAACGCAGTCTTGAAAACAAAACTTAGCTGGTCATACTCGCACCGATGGCAACCACCGCATACCGGGACATTAAAGAATCTCTGTCTCAGCTTTACCTGGATGACCCGCGGCCTTGGCTCGTCGGCTTCAGCGGCGGCAAGGACAGCACTATGGTTGCCTCGCTGGTCTTCGACGCTGTCCTGTCCGTCCCGCCCGACCAACGCAAGAAACCCGTCGCCATTCTCTGCACCGACACGCGCGTCGAGATTCCGGCGGTGGCCGAGGGGGTCGAGAGCGCGCTCGAACGCATGAGGCGCTGTTCGCAGCAGCACAACCTGAACATCGAGGCGCAATTGCTCAAGCCTCCGCCCGAGCAATCCTTTTGGGTCAACATCATTGGGCGCGGCTACCCGCCGCCCAATCGCGTCTTCCGTTGGTGTACGCAACGCCTCAAGATTGATCCCGTCACCGTCTTCGTGAACCAGCGCCTCGGCCACTGGGGCGAGGCCATTCTTCATCTGGGCGCGCGCCGTGCCGAAAGCTCCACCCGCGCCCAGACGATGGCGGGCCGCGAAGCGCGCAACGGCCTTTCCCGCCACCCCGACCTCCCCCGCGTCTGGGTTTCCAATCCGATCCAGTTCCTCACCACCGAGGAAGTCTGGGCCTATCTCCTCCAGAAACCGAATCCGTGGGGCGGCGACAACCGCCCGCTCTACAAACTCTACGCCAGCGTCTCCAACGGCGAATGTCCCACTGCGAATTCCCATGGCCAGTGGAATTAAGAAAGAATCAAAAGGGATTCTCACATGGCCGGAAGATGAACGGCCACGGGAACGGTTGTTGGCGCGCGGGCCGCAGGATTTGACGGATGGCGAGTTGATCGCGATTCTCTTGCGCGTCGGGGTGCGGGGCAAAAGCGCGGTCGAGCTTGGGCACGACTTGGTGAAACGGTTTGGGTCGGTGCAGGCGATGATGAACGCTCCGCTTGCGGCGTGGCAGGGGATCAAGGGGCTGGGGATGGCGAAAATCGCACAGCTTCAGGCGGCGCTCGAACTCGGCCGGCGGGCGGCGCTGCCGAAAAAGCGCGAAGAAACCTTCATCAAGAATACTCAGCAGGCGGCGGATTACTTTAAGATTCGGTTGCGGGGATTAGCCGAGGAACATTTCCGCGTGGCATTCCTGAATCCTAGGGGACGGCTGTTGGACGAATCACCCATAGCGGAAGGCACGGTGGACACAGTCCGCCCGCATATCCGTACCATCGTCGCACACGCCTTGCGGACGAACGCCTCGGCGCTGATTGCCGGTCACAATCATCCGTCAGGCGCAGCCGAGCCGAGTGAATCCGACAAGCTGTTGACGCGCGACTTGATCGCGGCCTGTCATCCGATAGGCGTCAAGGTGCTTGACCATGTGATTATCGCAGGAGACGAACACTATAGCTTTGCCGATACCGGGTTGCTGGATGAACTCGGCTTGGAAACGCTCGCGCCGACGCCAGCGAAAGGATCGTAATCTCATGACACCCGAACAACGACAGGAAATCATCCGCCGACTCGAAGCGGGGGAAGAACTCTCTGCCGAATGGGCGCGATTCCTTTTCCCGCCGGAGAAACGCGAGTACGAACTCGTGTATCACGGCAAGGAGCGCGA
>ERZ1292640.674-Hain-H43-02um-R1-674-length-27899-cov-5_pt1 | contig 27899 bp, 22 predicted proteins | sample MGYA00564404_ERZ1292640 | MGnify/ENA primary metagenome ERZ1292640 (study PRJEB36523, sample SAMEA6512636) | groundwater metagenome | collected 2019-01-08 | study: AquaDiva: Metagenomics assemblies of 32 groundwater samples | reverse complement strand
CCCCGCGCCGCTGCTGGCGGCGACGTTGGCCGGGATCGCCGTCGCGCGCGCGGACCGTGGCGCCGCGGTGCCGCCCCACGCGATTGTGCCGATCTACGTCCGCCGGCCCGATGCCGAGCTGGCCCGGGAGCGGAGGGCGGGGCCGTGCTCGTGATCGAGCGCATCGATCCGGCGCGCGACCTCGACGCCGTGCTCGAGGTCGAAACGGCCTCGTTCACGAATCCGTGGACGCGCGACATGTTCACGTGGGAGCTCGAGCACTCCGACGTCGCGCGGGTGTACGTGCTGCGCATCGACGGCCACACGATCGTCGCCTTCTGTTCCTGCTGGCTGATCTTCGACGAGCTGCACATCCACACCCTCGCCGTGCACCCCGACGAGCGGCGGCGCGGCTACGGACGGGCGCTACTCGACTTCGTGCTCCGCGACGCCGTGCGTCAGGACGCCCGATCGGCGACGCTCGAGGTGAGGGAATCGAACGAACGGGCGCGCCGGCTGTACGAACGCGCCGGGTTCGTGGCCAAAGGCCGGCGTCCCGGCTACTACGAGAAGCCCGTGGAGGACGCGCTCATCCTCTGGCGCGAACGACTCGACGCGTGTTGACCGTGTCCGCTCTTGAAGCGCCCCGGACGTTGTGGTAGGGTGCCGGTATGCCGACGGGTCCGGTCGCGGCCCCGCGCGTACGTCCCCACCCAGGTTCCCTCATCAAGGAGGCGGAGAATGCCGACAGCGGAGGAGCTCAAGCTACGACTGTTGGAGCGTGACGAGGAATTCCGCCAGCTCGCCGCTCAGCACCAGGACCTGGAGCATCAACTGAACACCCTGTCGAACAAACCTTATCTGAATGAAGCCGAGCAGTTCGAGCAGATGACCCTCAAGAAGCGCAAGCTGCAGCTCAAAGATCGCATGGAGGACATCCTGCGGCGCCACCGCCAGATGGTGACCGGCGCGCCGTCGGAGCCGGCCGCGTCGAGCTCGGCCGCGCGGAATTGTGGCGGGGGGGTTGGGGCGGGTTAACGGCGCGGCGCGCCGCCGCAACCGTTTCGACACCCGCCGCGCCCCGTCCCGCGGGCATTCAGCACCATGAACATCGATCGCGCCGGTTTCCCGTTCGTCCTGGCCGCCCTGGCTCCCGCGTTCGCGTTGGCGGCTCTCGGACGGCCGGCCTGGGGCGCGCCATTCGCGGTCCTGGCCGCGTTCTTCGCGTTCTTCTTCCGCGATCCCGATCGGCAGCCGCCACGCGAGGCGCACGCGGTCGTGTCGCCGGCGGACGGACGAGTGATGATCGCGGGGCGCGCGGCCGGATCGGGCACACCCCCTGGAGATTGGCTGCAGATCAGCATTTTTCTGTCCCCGCTCGACGTGCACATCAATCGCGTTCCGGTTTCGGGTCGCGTCACACGCATCGTGCGTCGCCCGGGCCGGTTCGTCGCCGCCTATCGGCCCGAGTCGAGCGAAAACGAACAGAACGAAATCTGGATTGATCGTGGCGGGCAGGTCGTCGTCGTCCGCCAGATCGTCGGCGTCCTGGCCCGGCGCGTGGTCTGCCGCCTGGCCGAGGGCCAGCAGGTCGGAGCGGGCGAGCGCTTGGGTCTGATGAAGTTCGGATCCAGAATGGATGTGTTCCTGCCGCCGACGGCCGAGCTGTGGGTCCGCGTCGGCGACAGGGTCCGGGGTGGCGAGACGCGGCTCGCCGGGCTGAAGCCCTGAGGAGACCGTGCTGGACGACTTCAATCTCCGCCCGCGATCGCCGCACCGTTTCCGGCGCGGCATCTACCTGCTGCCGAGCATGTTCACCGTCGCGAACCTGTTCTGCGGCTACGCGTGCGTCGTGTATGCGATGCGCGGGGACTTCCAGACCGCCGCCGCCTTGATCGGGTTGGCGTTCATTCTCGACATGCTCGACGGCCGGATCGCGCGGCTGACCGGGACGACGAGCGCGTTCGGATTGGAGTTCGATTCGCTCGCCGACGTCGTGTCGTTCGGACTGGCGCCCGCGGCGCTGACCTTCGGTTGGGGGCTTTTTCAGCTCGGACGGCTCGGCTGGCTCGCGGGCTTTCTGTTCGTGACGGCCGCCGCGCTCCGCCTCGCGCGCTTCAACATCCAGAGCACCGCGTCGGCCGACAAGCGTTACTTCGTCGGCATGCCCAGTCCCGCGGCCGCGGGCGTGCCGGCCGCGACCGTGTACGCCTGGCCGTATCAGCTCGCCGACTACCCGCAGGCGTTACTGGCGGTCGCGGTCATGCTGGTGCCGGCGCTGCTGATGGTCAGCACCATCAAGTTTCGCAGCTTCAAGACCATCAACCTCGGCTGGCGGCGGTCGTACCTGCCGCTCTTTGTCATCGCCGCGGCGCTGGCGCTCGTGGCGACCGAGCCGCGGATCACGCTGGTCGTCATCGCCTACGGCTACCTGCTCTCGGCGTTTGTCGAGATGCTGGTCGTGCGTCTTCGACGCCGCAGCGCGCCACCTCCGACGGCGGCGCCGGAACACACGCCGACCGCCTGATCACGCCTCGCTCGTCCTAGTGCTTCGTTGCGGAAATCCGCGTCGCATCGAGGTCGGCGATGCGCCCGGCCGGCAAGGCGCGACGACCGAGAATACCTTGAGTATTTGAGGGAGGAGCAACGCCGCCGGGCGGGATGCAACGCCGGCCGAATGCACGCGGATTTCCGTAGCGAGGCACTAGTCCTGCGCGGGCAGCCACAGCGTCACGGTCGTGCCGCGGGCCCGGGCGCTCTCGACCGCGATGGTTCCGCCGCTCGTCTCGATGTTCCGCTTCGCGATCGTGAGACCAAGCCCCGTGCCCGCCGTCTTGGTCGAGAAATAGGGCTCGAACACCCGCGCGAGCGCTGCGTGGTCCATCCCCACCCCGGTGTCGGTGACGATGATTCGCGCGCCGCGGCCTTCAGGCCGCGCCACGACACTCAGCGCGCCCGTCCCCGGCATCGCGTGAAGGGCGTTCTCGACCACGTTGACGAGCGCGCGCGCGACCAGCGTGCGATCGACGCGGATGGCCGGCAGCCCGTCCGCGAGGTTCACTTCAATCCGGATCCGATCGCCGAGACCCGCGCGATACGGATCGACGACTTCGTCGATCAACTCGGCCACGATCGCCGGCGCCGGGTGTGGCACGGGTGACGACGCGAAGGCCGAGAACTCCGCCGCGATCTGCCTGAGCAGTCCGACTTGCCTGAGGATGGAATCGACACAACTCTCGAGCACGGGCGAAAGCGGCGCGCCGCGATCGGCGTGCACGCGCCGCAGGTGCTCGGCCGACAGCTGGATGGGCGTGAGCGGGTTCTTGATCTCGTGGGCGACCTGACGCGCCATCTCCGCCCACGCCTCGAGCCGGTGCGTGCGCTCGAGCTGCGTGGCCTGCGCCTTGAGCTCGGACGCCATGCTGTTGAACGCGTCGACCAGGCGCTGCAGCTCATCGCTCGACCGGACCAGGATGCGCGCATCGAAGTCGCCGCGCGCGATGCGCCTCGTCGCCCGGGTCAGCCGGCGCACCGGGTCGGCGATGCGTTCGGCCATCGACAACCCGATCCCGGCGCCGAGCAGGATGAACAGCATCGCGGCCAGATTCACGCCGCGATTGAGGTCGTCGATCTCGCGCTCGATCTCCCGCTGCCGCAGGGCGAGCGGCACGGTCAGGATGGTGTCGCGCGCTCCGGCCCTGACCGGCGCGGCGGCGATCAGGTAGCGAATCGGGCCGATGGCGTCTTCGCCGACGTAACTGGGCAGACGCTGCAGCCGGATCGCCCGGTAGATCTCGGCGGGCGTCCGCTGCGGCAGGAGGCCTGACGCGAACAGGTCGCGCTCGCTGGTGGCGACCAGCCGCGGCCCCTCGAAGATGTTGACGTCCTGATCGATGAGCTGGCTGATGAGCACCATCAGATCGTCAGTGAGCGGCGCCAGCGGCCCCGCGCCGCGCTGCTGCAGCGCGGCGAATTCCTCGATGACGCGCTCGGCGACGGCGGCCGTGCGCGCCGCCTCGGCCTCCGCGTCGGTCCGGAGCTTGACCGCGAAGTACGCGCGGACGACCACCGCCAGCGTCACCACCGGCACGGCTGACGCGAGCACGAAGGCAAGGAACAGCTTGCGATAGAAGCTGGCGCGGATCTCGCGCAACAGGACCACACCGGCGCGGGCGCGATCGCGGCTCAGGCGGCCGAAGGCCACTGCGCCCGCCAGCAGCACGACGTGGATCACGGCACAGAGCGTGGCGATCTCGGCCAGCCGCTCCAGGTGATCGACCGCCGTCGGGGCCGGATAGCCGATGGCGTAGATCCCGCCACGGTCGTTCGACACGTGCACGTGGTAGAGCGTGCCGCCCTTACGCAGATCCGTCCAGAATGGATCGCGCGACGCGTCGTAGATCCGGGCGAACAGCGCCTCATCGATCGGCCACGCGCCGGGCCCTGAGGTGTAAATGGGCAGAAGGCTCCACCCATAGATGGCCAGCTCGACGTCGCCGCCGCGCGTCCCCTCATCGGGCGGCGCGGGCGCGGCGCGGAGCATCTGCTGGTACGGGCCCTGCGAGGTGAGGAACGGCAGCGAGCGGTAGTCCAGCATGACGTGGACGACGATCGTCCCGCGCGGCCGCGGCGGGGCGCCAGACACGGAGCCCGCGCAGAACCCGCGCTCGGCGTGCAGCATGCGCCGCTCCTCGGATCCGAAGGGCGCCGCTTCGCCGAACACTTCCCACGCGCACGCGTTGGCGCTGTAGTTCTGCGCGAGCGCCGTGTACTCGGGCAGGTTCAAGGCGAAGCGGCTGACCAGCGATCCGTCGGCGCCGTACAGTTCGACGGCCGACGTGAGCCGCGACACGGCGAGCGTTGTGTGACTCCACACGCGGAAGGCGCTCTCGGTCGGGATGGGCGCACCGCCAGGCGGCGCCGCCGCGACGAGATCCGACAGGTCGGCTATCGCATCGATCTGACGCAGCGCTTCATCCAGCTTTGACTGCAACTGCTGCGGATGCGCCGCGGGTTGCACCGCGAAGTCGGTTTCGATGAGCGCGCGCTTGGCGCGCTCCGCGTGGTGCAGCACGGCGGGGTAGAGCAGGAGGCCGGGCAGCACCAGCGTGGCGAGCAACGCGAGCAGTCGCGTGGCCTGCGTGGCATGCCGGTACCACGCGAGGGCCCGGTGCGCGAGCAACGCGGCCAGCGCCACCGAGATGCCGGCCAGCGTCACCGCGAGCCAAGGCGTCGGCCATCCCGCCAGGCCTCCCCAGCCGGCGACCGCGGCCACCGGCAGCAGCCAGGCCAGCGCGAGACCTGCGCGTCCGGCGACCGCGCGGCGGCGGGCCCCGGCCAGCGCCACCGTGCCCGCGACGAGCAGCGTGCAGAGCCACAGGTTCGCCGCCTGGAAGAAGATCAGCCCCGCGATGAGCGAGAGACGCGTCGGATCCCAGGGATGCAGCGAGAAGCGCAGCGTATCGACGGAGGTGTTGTACACGGCGTCACTCAGGAACCACTGGTGGCCGAGCAGCAGGACCGCCAGCAGCAGACCCGCCAGGATCTGCGCCGTCCAGCACGCAAAGGCCGAGACCGCGCGTGCCTTTCGCTGGACGATCGGGCGCGCGCGCGCGACGGCCGGCGCCGCGATCGCGATCAGCGCGATGAGGGCGAGGCTCGTGAGCAGGAAATCGAGCGGGGATCGCAGCATCGGTCCGAAGGTGGACGAGGCGGCCGACGCCGAGGAAAACAACTGGCTGCCGGCCCAGGCGGCCGGCGTGGCCAGCCAGAACAGCGCGCGCCCGAGCAGCACGAGCAGCAGCGCCGCGCCCGTCAACCGCGCATAGGCGGCGACGGTCCGGGCGTGCAGGCGCCGGTCGAGGATCGGACCAACCAGCAGCAACAGCATCACGCCGACGATCGCCACCGCCGTCCCGATCACCCCTCTTCGCCACCGCGCCCGCACCGCCGCGAGCTCGTCGGGTGAGACCTGAACCTCGAGGAGCGGCGCATCGTCCGGCGTAGAGACGAGGAAGCTGTTGGGACGCCTGCTGCCGCCCGCGCCCTCGTACCGCGTCCGAAGCGTCACCGGCACGATCGATGTGGGCAGCCGGAAGTTGTCGCTCGACAGCGTCGCCACGCCCGACGGAGGCGAGAGAGCGCACTCGGCTGCCACCGTGCCCACGCGACGACTGGCGCCCGAACCGGCGCCGGCGGCCTCGAAGACGGGCCGCACCAGAAACAGCCGGAGGCCGAGCGGGCTCGGCACGACGAAGATCGCGTCGGGACCGGTGACGCGGTCGCGTGGGAGATCCGATGGCCTGCCGGTCCAGGCGCTGGCCACGCCGCCCGCGCCGTACACGGTCGCGGCAAACTGATCTGAGGCGTGCTCGCCGACCGCGTCTTCGAGCAAGGCGAACAGCCGCGAGGTGCCTTCGATCTCGTCGGCGTCCAGGCGAACGAGATCGGATCGGGCGGCCACCGCGCCGGCGATGGTCCGAAGCGCGGCCAGCTTCGCAGCCAGCTTCTCGCGCACCTCACGCTCGACGCGTGCCACCGTGTCGGTGTCGGACCGCCCGAGCTGGCGTCCCTCGAGCGCCCATCCCGAGAGCGCGACGGCGACGGCGGCGAGCAGGCCGCCAAGCGCGAGCGGCCACACCCGGCGTCCATCACGCGCGCCGCCCGCCGCCGCTCGCGTCTCCGATCGGTTCGCCACGCTCAACGCCTCCGTTGCCCGCAGGATACCGGGCTGCCGCCGCCCAGACAAGGACCGCGAGGTTCACGCTATACTGGCTGGGCGCCGCAGCCTTGTTCAGGCGGCGGCCCGCCCGGCCGCATGATCCACGCACCCCGACTGCGCCCCCTGCTCAAGCGTGGGGCCCTCGTGACGGCCGCGAACTGGCCGCTGGTGATCATTCAGTTCGCAGCCGACTCCACGTTCAAGATCGTGCTCGCGGTCCCTGTCATCGGCGGCGCCTTCCTCGTAGGCGCCGCGGCCGGTGGCGACTTCAGCGAGGTCCTGACCGGCGACCTCCGGCAGATCGTCTCGAGCACGCTCGATGCCCTGATGGCCGAGCCCATGGCGCTCGTGGCCTTCGTGCTCGCCTTCGGTCTGGTGCTCGTCGGCGGATCGGCGCTCATGTTCCTCATCAAGGGCGGTACCGTCACGATCCTGGCACTCGCTGAAGGCACCGCCGGCCCGATCGAGCGCCCGCCGCTCAGGCTGTCACAGGTCGCGGGCGCGAGCCGATTCGACGTCGAGACCTTCCTCGCCGGCAGCGGTCACCTTGGTCGCCGGTACCTCGTGCTGGGCGGGGCGCTGCTCGTCGTCTACGGGATCTCCGGAGGGTCGTACCTGCTGCTGCTCGTCGACGCGTTCCGCGTCAGCGAGACTCCAGGCGTCCGGCTCGGCTGGACGCTGGTCACCGTGCTCGCCTCGGGCGCGTTTCTCGCGTGGATCACCCTCGTCAATCTGATCTACCTGCTCATGCAGATGGTGATGGCCGTCGATGACTGCGGGGTCCGAGCGGCAGGGCGGCGGGTCCTACGTTTCCTCGGTGCCAGTCTCGCCGACGTCGCCGGGGTGTTCGGCGTCGTGTTCGTGCTGGTCATCCTCGCAACGCTGGCGTCGGTGCTCGCGGCGGCCGGCCTCGGCCTCATCGCGTTCGTGCCGTTCTTCGGCCTGCTCGTGTTCCCTCTGCAGATCGCGGCCTGGATTCTTCGCGGCATTCTCTTTCAATACCTCGGCCTGACGGCCCTTGGCGCGTACCTCTCCCGGTATCGCGCCTACCGCCGGCAGGCATCCGTTTCAACGTGGGAGCGAACGGCATGATCGACTACGAGTCGCTACTGTCGCGCGCTGGACGCCGACTGCAGGAGTCTGAAATCCGCAAGATGGGCACGCTGATCGCCCAGGCGCGCGATGTGATCTCGTTTGCTCCCGGGTACCCGGACCCACTGACGTTCGCCTGGCAGGACTTCCGCGAAATCGCGGCGGAGCTGCTCACGGGAGCCGATGGGGCCGTGCTCCAGTACGGACCGACTCGCGGGCACAAACCCCTGCTCGAGCTGATCGCGGGCATTCTCACACGTCGTGGCGTGACGGCCGCGCCCGAGCACCTGCTCGTCACGACCGGATCCCAGCAGGGGCTCGACCTGGTGGCACGCGTGCTCGTCGATCCGGGTGACGTGGTGTTGATCGAGCTGCCGTCGTACACGGGCGCGATCACCGCCTTCCGGAACGTGCAGGCCGAGCTGGTCGGGATCCGCCAGGCGGAGGACGGCATCGACCTGGACCATCTCGAGGCGATCGTCGCGCGCATCCGTCGCGAGGGCCGCGTCACGCGGGTGCTCTACGTGGTGCCGAACTTTCAGAACCCGACCGGGCTGTTGCTCGGTCGCCAGAAGCGCCTCAGGCTTCTCGAATGGGCGGCGCGCCACGACATGCTCATCGTCGAGGACGATCCCTACGGCGATCTGTATTTCGAGGATTGCGCGCAGGCGGACGACACGCGCCCGATGAAGGCCGAGGATGCGGAAGGACGCGTGGTGTACCTCAGCAGCTTCTCGAAGACGCTGGCGCCCGGTTTCCGGGTGGCGTGGCTCGTCGCCCCGGCGCCGCTCGCCGCGAGGTTCGAGATCGCCAAGCAGGCCGAGGATCTCTGCACCCCGTCGCTCGACCAGCGCATCGTGTTCGAAGCGTGCCGGCGCGGCGTCCTGGATCGCCAGGTGCCCCTGCTGCGGAAGCACTACCAGCACAAGCGCGACGTGATGGTCGACGCGCTGCACCGGTCGCTTGGCGACGCGGTCACCTGGCCGGCGCCGCGGGGCGGGTTCTTTCTGTGGGCCACGCTCCCGGCCAATCTCAACGCCGACGCCATGCTGGAGCGCGCGATCAGGCACCAGGTGATCTACGTGGCCGGTGGGGCGTTCTTCGTCGACGGTACCGGGAGAAACCGGCTGCGTCTCTCCTTCTCCGCGCCGACACCCGAGCGAATCGTCGAGGGCGTCAACCGCCTCGCCTCGGCAGTGCGGGAGGAGCTGGCAGCACTAAGAACAGTACCTTCTTAGGCAGCGGGAACTCCGGCTCCAGGACGCGTCCCGGGACTCCGGCGAGCGGCGACAGGAACGGATCGCCGCCCGGACCGACCGCGTGAAGCTGAGCGAGGCCAGTGTTGTCGATGGTCGCGATGAGGAAGCGCCCGCCGGCGGGCGACAGTTCGACCGGGGACGCCGCGACGACGAGCGGCGCCGGCACTTCCAGACTCCCCGCTGATCTGCCGGTGTCCGCCGCATAAAAGAGCAGGGGGCCGACGGGCAGCGACGCCACGACCACGCCGGCCGACGCCTGCGGCCCGCCGAAGTGGCGCGAGGGCAGAGGGCGCCGCCATCGCTGGACGCCCGTCCGGCGATCCAGCGCACGCAGCACGTTGTCGAGGGACACGAAGTAGACGCGCGACTGGTCGGCCGCCGGCGCGCCGGTCACATCGGCCGCCGTGCGCCACCGCCAGTCCGGCGCGCCGTCCCGCGCGGCCAGGCAATAGAGGAAGTTGTCGCTCGTGCCGACGAACACGCGGTCGGGCAGGGCGAGGATCCCGCCCGGCCTGCCGCCGAGTGTTCGCTCCCAGGCCGGATCCCCCCGCACGATCTCCAGCGCCACAAGACGGCCGTCGTCGAGTGGCAGGAACAGGCGATCGCCCTCGATGGCCGGAGCCGCCGCCAGGGGAGACCCGAGCGAGCGTTTCCACACGACCGCTCCGTCGCCGCCACGAAACGCGCGCACGTCCCCGTCTCGCGTGCCGACGATCAGCCAGCCCGACTGAGACACGGGTGGAGCAGCCACCGCGCCCACTGGCGCGCGCCACGCTTCGGAGCCATCGACGGCCCGCAGCGCGCGCACGCCATCGTCGGCCGCGACGAAGACGAGCGCGCCGTCGGTCGCCACCGGCCAGGTTGTTTCGATGTCAACCAGCCACTGCGCCCAGCCGTCGGCGAGGGCGATCGCCACGACCTGTCCGTTGCGCAGCGGCATGTACGCCTGAAGCGGGTCGGTGATCGGCGGCGCGGCTGGCTCCGCTGGAAGGTCGACGGTCCAGGTCAGGCGCACCGGCAACAGCCGCTTGTCGTCCGGGGCGATGCGCTGAGGCGGGCGAGGCTGCGCCGCGGAAGACACGGCGACCGAGAGCAGCGCCGCCGTCCAGAAAGAGCGGCGCAACGTCCAGGCGCCCCAAGATATCGTGCCCGACCGATGGCCCACCCGCATATAATAGCGGGCGACGGCCGATCCGTCGGATCACCTTCACGTCAGCGCCTTCGTATCATTGGTCCGCTCGTGTCCCATCAGACGATCCTTGTTCTCGACTTCGGCTCTCAATACACGCAGCTCATCGCGCGGCGCCTGCGGGAGCTGTCGGTCTATTCGGAGATCGTCCCGTTCGAGACGCCCGTCGACCGGCTGCGTGAGAAGCGTCCGGCCGGCCTGATTCTCTCGGGCGGCCCTCGGAGCGTCTCGGAGCCGGGCGCGCCGCGCTGCGACCCGCGGGTGTTCGACGCGGGCGCTCCGGTGCTCGGCATCTGCTACGGCATGCAGCTCATGACGGATGCCCTCGGCGGCTGCGTCGCGCGCGCCCCGCACCGCGAGTACGGGCACGCCGCCGTGCGCGTGGCGGCGGGCGCCCGCCTCTTCGGTGACCTGCCCTCCGAGCTGCGCGTCTGGGCGAGTCACGGCGACTTCGTGACCGCAGCGCCTCCGGGTTTCTCGGCCGTGGCGACGAGCGCCAACGCGCCGGTGGCGGCGATGGAACACGCCGGCCGCCGGCTCTACGGGCTGCTGTTTCACCCCGAAGTCGCCCACACCGACCACGGGATCGACATCCTCCGCCACTTCGCGTTCGGGGTCTGCGGGTGCACCGGCGACTGGACGATGGCGTCGTTCATCGAAGAAACCGTGCAGCGGATCCGCGGGCAGGTGGGGGAAGGGCGCGTGCTGTGCGCCCTCAGCGGCGGCGTGGACTCGACGGTCGCCGCGGTGATCATCCATCGCGCGATCGGCGAGCGGCTGACCTGCGTGTTCGTCGACAACGGGGTGCTGCGGATGGACGAAGCCGCGCAGGTGCGGCAGCGCTTCGTGGACAAGCTGCACCTGCCGGTCGTGTTCGTCGACGCGTCGGATCTGTTTCTCGATCGACTGACGGGCGTGACCGATCCGGAGCGCAAGCGGAAGGTCATCGGCGCGACGTTCATCGAGGTCTTCGAGGCCCGCGTCGTCGAGCCGGGGCGCTTCGATTTCCTGGCGCAAGGCACGCTGTATCCGGACGTCATCGAGAGCGTCTCGGTGGTCGGTCCCTCCGCGGCCATCAAGAGCCATCACAACGTGGGCGGGTTGCCGGAGCACATGCGCTTTCAGTTGGTCGAGCCCTTGCGCGCGCTCTTCAAGGATGAAGTGCGCGCGGTGGGGCTCGCGCTCGGCCTGGACGAGGAGTTCGTCTGGCGCCAGCCGTTTCCGGGCCCGGGTCTGGCGGTCCGCGTCATCGGAGAGGTCACGCCGGATCGTCTCGATCTCCTCCGGCGGGCCGACGCGATCGTCGTCGACGAGATCAGGCGTCACGGATGGTACCGGCGGGTGTGGCAGTCGTTCGCGGTGCTGCTGCCGGTCCAGAGCGTCGGCGTGATGGGTGACGAGCGGACGTACGAGCACACCATCGCCGTGCGCGCGGTCGAAAGCCGTGACGGCATGACGGCCGACTGGGCCCGCCTGCCGCACGAGCTGCTCGCCACCATCTCGTCTCGTATCGTGAACGAGGTCAAGGGCATCAATCGCGTGGTCTACGACGTCAGCTCCAAGCCGCCGGCGACGATCGAATGGGAGTAGGGGCGACCCGGTGGGTCGCCCGTCTCGACATGGCCGAGTTCGTCCATCTGCACCTGCACACCGAGTACTCGCTGCTCGACGGCGCCTGCCGGATCGAGGAGCTGCTCGACCGCGCGGCCGAGCTCAAGATGCCGGCGCTCGCCGTGACCGAGCACGGCAATCTCTTCTCGTCGATTCTGTTCTACGACCACGCGAAGAAGCGGGGGATCAAGCCGATTCTCGGGTGCGAGGTCTACGTCGCGCCGGGGAGCCGTTTCACCCGAAGCGGCGCGCCGGGCGAAACCAACAACCACTTCATCCTGCTCGCCGAGAGCACCGAAGGCTTCCACAATCTGATCAAGCTCGTCTCGGCCGGCTTCACCGAAGGGTTCTACTACCGGCCGCGCATCGATCGCGAGTTGCTCGCCGCGCACGCGGGCGGTCTCATCGGCCTCAGCAGTTGCCTGAAGGGAGAAGTCGCCACCGGTCTGAGAAGCGGGCAGACCCAGCGGGCGATCGAGGCCGCGGCCGCCTACCGTGACATCCTGGGGCCCGGCAACTTCTTCCTCGAGATGCAGTACCAGGGCATCGAGGAGCAGAAGGTCGTGAACACCGGGCTTCTGCCGATCGCGCGCGATCTCGGTCTGCCACTCGTCTGCACGAACGACGTGCACTACCTCGAGCAGTCGGATCAGCGGGCGCACGACGTCCTGCTCTGCATCGGCACGGGCAAGAGCGTCAACGACGCGGACCGCTTGCGCTACCACGGGGATCAGTTCTTCCTCAAGACCGCCGAGCAGATGGCGGCCGTGTTCGGCGATTTCCCCGAGGCGCTTCGGAACACCGTGCGCATCGCGGAGCGCTGCCTGGTGGATCTGGATCACGCCGAGAACCACCTGCCCAACTTCGAGGTGCCGGCGCCATTCACGGTGGACGACTACTTCGAGCACACGGTGCGGGAGGGATTCGCGGCGCGGCTGCCCCGTCTGCAGGCGATGGCGGCGCAGGGCGCGCTTCACCATTCGATCGAGGACTACGAGCCCCGGCTCTCGTACGAGATCGAGATGATCAAGCGGATGCGCTACCCGGGCTACTTCCTCATCGTCTGGGACTTCATTCGCTACGCCCGCGAGCAGGGGATTCCGGTCGGACCCGGCCGCGGCTCGGCGGCGGGCAGTTTCGTCGCGTACTGCCTGCGCATCACCGATGTCGATCCGCTGCAGTTCGACCTCATCTTCGAGCGCTTCCTGAACCCCGAGCGCGTGTCGTTGCCGGACATCGACATCGACTTCTGCGAGCGACGCCGCGGCGAGGTCATCGACTACGTGATGCGCCGATACGGCCGCGAGAACGTCGCGCAGATCATCACGTTCGGGACGATGAGGGCCAAGGCGGTCGTGCGGGACGTCGCGCGCGTCATGGACATTCCGTACGCCGACGCGGATCGCGTGGCCAAGCTGATCCCGGCCGCGATCGACATGACCCTCGACAAGGCGGTCGAGGAGAACCCGGCGCTCAAGGAGCTGTCCCAGAAGGACGAGCGCGTGAAGGAACTGCTCACCGTCGCCAGGCGGCTCGAAGGCATGACCCGGCACGCGTCGGTGCACGCCGCCGGAGTCGTGATTGCGCCGAAGCCGCTGACGGAGTTCGTCCCGCTCTACAAAGGACAGCGCGACGAAGTCACGACCCAGTGGGCGATGAAGGAGATCGAGCGGGTCGGCCTGCTCAAGATGGATTTCCTCGGCCTGAGCACGCTCACGCTGCTCCACGACGCGGTGGTGGAGATCCGGAAGACGACCGGGCAGGATGTCGACCTCGACTCGCTGCCGCTCGACGATGCGAAGACGTATCAGCTCTTCTCGGACGGCCAGACGCTCGGGATCTTCCAGTTCGAGAGTTCGGGCATGCGCGACACCCTGCGGAAAGCCAAGCCGCAGTGTCTGGACGATCTGATCGCGCTCAACGCCCTGTATCGTCCCGGTCCACTGCGCGGAGGGGTCGTCGACGACTACATCGCGCGCAAGCACGGACGCGTCGAAGTCAAATACGAGCTGCCGCAGCTCAAGCCCGTGCTGAGCGAGACCTACGGCGTGATTGCCTACCAGGAGCAGGTCATGCGGCTGGCGAGCGACCTCGCCGGCTTCACCATGGGCGAGGCCGACCTGCTGCGCAAGGCCATGGGCAAGAAGAACGCGGCGGTCATGCAGGCCCAGCGCCAGCGGTTCGTCGATGGGTGCGTCGCGCGCGGCATCAACGCGAAAAAGGCGGCCAAGATCTTCGAGCTGATGGAATACTTCGCCGGGTACGGCTTCAACAAGTCGCACTCGACGACCTACGCGCTGCTCGCGTACCGGACCGCGTACCTGAAAGCGAACTATCCCTGGTACTTCATGGCGGCGTTGCTCACGATCGAGTCGCAGAACACCGACAAGCTCGCGATGTATCTCGCCGAGTGCCGCGAGCTTCGCGTGCCGATCCTGCCGCCCGACCTCAGCGAGAGCGAGCTGGCGTTCACCGTGACACCGGACGGCGTGCGCTTCGGCCTCGCGGCCATCAAGAACGTCGGCGCGAGCGCCATCGAATCGATGCTCGCGGGTCGGAAGGAACGGGGCCGCCTCGATTCGCTCTTCACGCTCTGCGAACGCGTGGACCTGCGATTGGTCAACAAGCGTGTGCTCGAGAGCCTCGTGAAAGCCGGCGCCCTGGACTCGCTCGGGGCCGCCAATGGAAAACCGCTCGAGACAGCGGCGCACCGCGCCCGGCTGTTCGGCGCCGTCGATCGAGCCATCGAGCACGGCGCGCGACACCAGCGCGATCTGGACAAGGGACAAAGCCAGCTCTTCGGCGCCGCGGAGGACAGCGCGGGCGCCGACGCCCCCATCCCGCTGCGGGATGCGCCGCCGTGGACCGACGCGTTGCAGTTGACCTACGAGAAGGAAGCGCTGGGGCTGTACATGAGCGGCCACCCCATCGAGCGGCACGCCGACGACCTGCGCGCGTTCGGCGCCCGGCGCATCGCCGACTTCACGGGTTCGGAGGCCGACGCCTGGATCGGCGGCATCGTCGGCGGGTGCCGGCCGCTGAAGACCAAGAAGGGCGATCGCATGGCGGCCTTCGTGCTCGACGATCCGACGGGCACCGTCGAGGTCGTGGTGTTTCCGGAGGCATTCAACAAGTTCGGCGCGCTCGTCGAAAACGACGCGATGCTGGTGGTGCGCGGCAAACTCGAGAAAGACGAGGAGTCCACCCGTCTCGTCGCGAGCGAGCTGCTGCCGATCGGCGCCGTGCGCGAGCGCCTGACGACCGAGGTCGCGGTGCGCCTCACGCTGCCGCCGCACGATCGTGCGACCTTCGAAGCCCTCGCCGAGGTGCTGTCCCGGCATCGCGGCGACCGCCGGGTCGCCATCGAGCTGGACCTCCGGAACCAGGGCCGTCCGATGCGCCTGCGCGCCGACGTGGCCATGCGCGTCAAGCCGTCGGATCGCCTCGTGGCCGAGGTCGAACAGGTGTGCGGGGCCGGGTCGATCGTGCTACGGTGATCTCCTATGCCTCCCGAGACCCTCGACTTCGAGGAACCGATCGCGGTGCTGCTCAAGGAAATCGAGGCGCTCAGCCTGATGCCCCAGACGCCGGAGCGCCAGCGGGAGATTGACAGTCTGCGCCGCCGGGCGGATTCCATCCGGGGCGAGATCTACACGAATCTGACGCCCTGGCAGCGCGTCCAGGTCGCACGCCACCCGAACCGACCCAATACGCTGGACTACGTGGAGCGACTCTTCACCGACTTCGTCGAGTTGCACGGCGATCGGCGCTTCGGCGACGACCATGCCATCGTGGCCGGACTGGCGCGCTACCACGGCGAGCCGGTCGCGGTCATCGGTCATCAGAAGGGCCGCGACACGAAGCAGAAGATCTATCGCAACTTCGGCTACACGAAGCCCGAAGGGTACCGCAAAGCGATCCGCGTCATGAAGATGGCGGAGAAGTTCGGGCGGGCGATCATCGTCCTCGTGGACACGCCGGCCGCCTACCCGGGCATCGAGTCCGAGGAGCGGGGAGTCGCCGAGGCCATCGCCTACAACCTGCGGGAGATGGCGCTGCTCGAGGTCCCGGTCGTGATTGTCGTGTCGGGCGAAGGCGGCAGCGGCGGAGCACTGGGCATTGCCATCGGCGACCGCGTCCTCATGCAGGAGTTCGCGGTCTACAGCGTGATTCCGCCCGAAGGGTGCGCGGCGATTCTGTGGCGCGACTCCGGGCGGAAGATCGAGGCGGCGGAGGCCCTGAAAATCACGGCGCCCGACCTCATGGCGATGGAAATCATCGACCAGATCGTGCCGGAGCCCCTCGGCGGCGCGCACACCGACCACCAGGCCTCCGCCGATCTGCTCGACGGGCCGCTTCAGCGCGCCCTGGCTGACGTGAGCGCGATGACGATCGACGCGCGCCTGGCGCTCCGCTACGAGAAGTTCCGTCACATGGGCAAGCTCGGCGCGGACTTCGTCGTCGAGGGTGGCGGCATCTGAGATGGCCGTGCGGCCGCTGATCTGGGAGCACGTGACCTGCGATGAAGCGGCGGCCGGCCGCCTGGCCGCCGAGCTGTCCTTGAATCCGATCGTCGCGCGGCTCCTGTCCTTGCGCGGACTCGCCGACCCCGAGGCCGCGTCTCGTTTCCTGAGCCCGTCGCTCGATCACCTTCACGATCCGTTCCGCCTCGCGGACATGAGTCCGGCCGTCGACCGCCTCCTGCGCGCGATCGACCAGCGCGAGCGGATTGCCATCCACGGCGACTACGACGTCGACGGGATTACCTCGACCGTGATCCTGCGCCGCGCGCTCGAGCTGATGGGTGGCGACGTCACGCACTTCATTCCGGACCGCCTTCGCGACGGCTACGGCTTGCAGCCGGCCGCGGTCGAGCGTCTTCACGCGGAGGGCGTGGGGCTCCTCGTGTCGGTCGATTGCGGCATCCGCGGGCTGGACGCCGCGCGCCGGGCGCGCGAACTGGGCGTCGATCTGATCGTGACGGACCATCACGAGCCGGAAGGCACGCTGCCGCCCGCGCTTGCGGTCATCAACCCGAAGCGCGCAGACTGCACCTATCCGGACAAACACCTCGCGGGCGTTGGCGTCGCGCTGAAGCTGGTCCAGGCGCTCTGCCTGCGGACCGGCCGGGAACGCTGGCTGCCGGCGTTCGTCAAGATGGCGGCGATCGGCACTTTGGCCGACGTCGTGCCCCTCGTCGGCGAAAACCGCGTGATCGCGAAGATCGGCCTCGACGGGTTGTCGCGCGGACCTAACGCGGTCGGTCTGCGCGCGCTCATCGACGCCGCGGGCCTGAGCGGCAAAACGCTCGACAGCTACCACGTCGGCTTCATGCTCGCGCCCCGCCTCAACGCCGCGGGCCGCATGGCCACGCCCGACATCGCCACGCGGCTCCTGCTGGCCACCGATGAGACCATGGCGGGGGAAGCGCGGTCGCTCGCCGCACAGCTCAACGCCGAGAACGAACGACGCCAGATGGAGGAGGCCGACATCGTCGGGCAGGCGCGCCGCGCGGTCGAAACCGATCCCGCGATCGGCGCCCACAATCTCCTCGTCGTCGCGGGTGAAGGCTGGCACCGCGGCGTGATCGGCATCGTGGCGTCGAAGCTCGTGGACGCGTTCTACAAACCCGCCATCGTGCTGTCGATCGACGGCGACGTGGCGCACGGCTCGTGCCGGAGCATCCCGGCATTCGACATGCTGGCGGCGCTCGAGCGCTGCCCGAACCTGTTCCTGCGCTTCGGCGGACACCGCCAGGCGGCGGGCCTGGCCATCGAGACCGCGCGATTGCCCGAGTTGCGCGCCCGTCTGACCAAGCACGCCGATGCCGTCCTGGAGCCCGAGCAGCTCATGCCGCGGCTTCGCATCGACGGCCCCTTGCCGCTGCGGACGATTACCTCAGAGGTCGTGTCGGGCGTGGCGGCGCTCGAGCCGTTCGGCCCGGCCAACCCCCGGCCGACCTTCCATGCCTCGCCCGTGGACCTGGTTGACGGCCCGCGCACAATCAAGGACCGTCATCTGTCGATGACCTTCCGTCAGCAAGGACGTATCTTCCGCGCGATCGCGTGGCGCGCCGCCGAACGGGCCTCGTTCCTGACCGAGCACCGCACGGGCCTGGACGTGGCCTTCTCGCTGGACCAGAACCAGTACCAGGGCGAGACCTACGTCCAACTGACCGTTGCGGACTTCAAGAGCACGTAGCCGGGACCAGCGTGGCGGCTTCATCCGTTCCGCGCCGTGCGATAATCGGATCGACGGCATGACTTCCGATATCGTGGCGAGCGTCCGGCGATCTTGCGCTCGAAGGCTTGGCTGATGACCTGGCAGCGCCGCGCGCGGTTCATCATCGCCGGGTTCCTGGTGGTCTTTGTGGTCTTCCTGTACTTCGCCATCAAGGAACGCCAGGCGCCCGTCAGCCCGAGCCCGACACCGCGAACCGACCCGGCGGCCACTGGCGAGACGACCCCGGGCACGCTGACGGTCGCAAACGGGGACACGATCTCGTTCGAGCATGCGCTGACCTATGCCGACGGGCGAACGAGCTTCCGCGGCCTCACCGTCAAGATCACCGAACAGAACGGCCGCAGGGTGATCATCACGGCTCGCGAGGCGCTCCAGCGCACGTCGGGCTCCCGTATCGGACAGATCCAGGCGACAGGCGACGTCGTCGTCACCACGAGCGACGGGCTTCGCGTGACGACGGCCGAGGGCCACTACGACGAGGCCACCGGCGTCGTCCGGGCGCCGGGTCGAGTGGAGTTCGTCAGCGACCGTCTTTCCGGCTCGGGCGTGGGGGCGACCTACGACATGAAGGCCGACGCGCTCTCGCTGCTCAACCAGGCGCAGATCGCCGTCGCGCCGGACGCGAGCGGGCAGGGGGGGGTGGCGGTGACGGCCGGCTCGGCGAACCTGGCGAGGCGTGATCACCTGATGGGGTTCGAGACGGACGTGCGCATCGAGCGCGCCGACCGGGTCATCGAGGCCGCGCACGCCACGTTTCACCTGAGCGAAGACAACTCACGCCTGACCTTCGTCGAGCTGCGCGGCGGCGCGCGCCTCGCGCGGTCCGAGTCGGCTGCCGTCCAGCCCGGTGCGCTGGCGCTCATGCAGGCCACAGACATGGATCTGCACTACGCCGACGATGGCCGAACGCTGCGTCAGGCGGCGCTGCGCGAAGACGCGGCAATCGAGCTCGCCGGCGAGGTGGAAGGGGCCGGACGCCGCATCCGCGCGGCGCGGCTCGACGTCGACCTCGGTCCGGACGGCGCGACGATCATGCGGCTGACGGGACGCGAGGCGGTCGAGCTCGAACTGCCGGCCTCGGCCGAGGGGCCCGCGCAGATGATCCGCGCGGCCGCGCTCGACGCGCAGGGGACGGAACACGACGGTCTGAACTCGGCGCGGTTCACCGGCGCGGTGGAATTCCGCGAGCGCGGCCCGGCCACGAAAACCGCCGCGGCGTTCGAACGCGTGGCGCGATCGGCGGCGCTGGACGTGTCCCTCCGGCCGCAGATGGGCGGTGTGGCGACGGCCCGCTTCGCGGGCGGCGCCCTGTTCACGGATGGATCGTGGCGAGGCGAGGCGCCCGAAGCCAGCTACGACCCTCAGCTCGGCGTGCTGGCCTTTGCCAGTGCGCAAGGCCAGCCGTCATCGCTGCCACGCGTCGCCGACGATCGCGTCACCGTGAATGCCGGCGCGATCGAGCTGGCGTTGAACACGCGGCGGCTTGTTGCCGACGGCCGGGTGCAGAGCGTGTTCCGGCCGGCGGCGAGAGATCGGCCCGCCCCGAAAACCGGCGCCGCACGGCTGCCGTCGATCCTCGATGAGGACCAGCCCGTGTACGTCACGGGCGGAAAGCTGGTCTACGACGGGCAGCTGCTCATCGCCGCCTATAGCGGCGGCGCGCGGCTCTGGCAGGGCGACAGCCTGATCCTCGCCGACACGATCACGCTCGACGATCAGCGCGGCAACCTGATCGCGTCGGGCCAGGTTCGCTCCACGTTGCTGATTGGTCACACGTCTGCCGGCGCCGCCGGGTCGTCGAGCGGCCGCACGGTCGGCGAAGGCACCGAGCTGCAGTACGATGAGGCGGCGCGGCGCGCGGCGTACCGCGGCGAGCCGGCGCGCGTCAACGGCGCGCAGGGGGACGTGAAAGCGGGGCGGATCGAGCTCTTCCTGAACGACACGGCGCGCGAACTCGTGCGCGTGGAAGCGTACGACGACGTGACGGCGCGCATCGAAGGCGGGTACTTCGCGACCGGCGCGCGCCTGACGTACTTCGCTGACGGTGCGCGCTATCACATGCAAGGCAAACCCGTGCGCATCTTCGAGGAGAAGCCGCAAGGATGTCGCGAAACCTTCGGTACGGTTTTGACTTTCACCAGATCGACTGATACCATCGGCGTCGACGGTACCGAGGGCAATCGCAGTCGCACGCGGTCGGTGCCGTGTGCGGAGCGACGTCACTGAATGGCCACGCTCCGGACACACGACCTGACCAAGTCGTACGGGGGCCGCACGGTCGTTCGGGACGTCGGCCTCGAAGTCACGTCGGGCGAAGTGGTCGGACTGCTCGGGCCGAACGGCGCGGGCAAGACCACGATCTTTTACATGGTCGTGGGCCTCGCGGCGCCCGACGCGGGTCGCGTGACGATCGACGGTCGGGACGTCACGGGCGACCCGATGTACGTCCGGGCGCGCAAGGGCATCGCGTACCTGCCGCAGGAACCGTCGATCTTCCGCGGGCTCACGGTCGAGCAGAACATCCTCGCCATTCTCGAGACGATTGACGGTGACGGGACGTCGCGCCGCGCGCGCCTGCGCCAACTGCTCGCCGAGCTGAATCTCACACCGCTGGCGAAGGCGCCGGCCTACACGCTGTCCGGGGGCGAACGGCGCCGCGTGGAGATCACGCGCGCGCTCGTGATCTCGCCGGCCTTCATCCTGCTCGACGAGCCGTTTGCCGGCATCGACCCCATCGCCGTCACGGACATCCAGAAGATCGTCTTCCATCTGCGGCAGCGGGGCATCGGCGTGCTCGTCACGGATCACAACGTGCGGGAAACGCTGCGCATCACCGACCGGGCCTACATCATCAATGACGGCGTGGTGTTCAAGAGCGGCACGCCCGCCAGTCTGGCCGCCGACGAGGAGGTCAAGCGGATTTACCTCGGCGCCGACTTCCGCCTGGACTGACTTGGTCTAAGATGGAGAGCATGGACCGGGTGCCCGGATAGCCCATGGCGATTCAGCAGAAGCTGCACACCAAGCTCGTCCAGAAGCTCATCCTGACGCCGTCGCTGCAGCAGGCGATCAAGCTGCTGCCGATGTCGACGATCGAGCTGGTGGACCTGCTGAATCAGGAGATGGTCGAGAACCCGCTCCTCGAGGAAGTTCCGACCGAGGAGCTGCAGCCGGCCGAGCCGGCGCAGACCCAGGAGAAGGCGGAAGCCGACACGCCCACCACGGCGGCCAAGAACGACGCCTGGGACGACGCCGACTACGAGTACTTCTTCGGCGACTACCTCGACGAAGGCTACCGCCAGCGTACGCCGCAGGAAATCAAGGAACTCCCGCCGATCGAGAACACGCTGGCGACAGGCAGCTCGCTCGCCGATCACCTGATGTGGCAGCTCTCGATCCAGATCGACGACGACCTGCTCCGGGACATCGGCCAGGCGATCGTCGGCAACCTCGACGACGACGGGTACCTCGTGGCGTCGGCCGAGGAGATCGCGGCGATGCAGGGGTGGGAGGTCGCGGACGTGGAGCGGGCGCTGCGCGAAGTGCAGCAGTTCGATCCCATCGGGGTGGCTGCACGCGACCTGCAGGAGTGTCTGCTGCTGCAGATCCGCCACCTCGGTCTCGAAGGCACGCCGACGGAGAGCATCGTCAGCGAACACCTGCGGCTGCTGCAGAACCACCAGGTGCCGGAACTGGCCAAGCGGCTCGGCCTCACGATCGACGAAATCAAGGCGCACGTCGAGATCATCCGCCACCTCGATCCGAAACCCGGCAGCCGGTACAACCCGTCGCAGTCGCAGTATGTCATTCCCGACGTCTACGTCGCGAAGGTCGAAGACGGCTACGAGGTGTTCCTCAACGAAGAGGGGCTGCCGCAACTGCGGATCAGTCCGGTCTATCGCCGGCTGCTCGACAAGAGCGGGGAGGACAGCGCGGAGACCCGCGCCTACGTCAAGGACAAGTTTCGCTCGGCGCTGTGGCTGATCAAGTCGGTCGATCAGCGGCAGAAGACGATCTACAAGGTCGCCCGGAGCATCGTGAACTTCCAGCGGGACTTCCTCGATCACGGCGTCGAGCACCTGCGCCCGCTCGTGCTGCGCGACGTGGCCAACGACATCGGCATGCACGAATCGACCGTGAGCCGCGTGGTGAACAACAAGTACATGCACACCCCGCAGGGCGTGTACGAGATGAAGTTCTTTTTTCACAGCGGCATCAGCAGCTCGTACGGCGAGAGTGTGTCGTCGGTCGCCATCAAGCAGCGCATCCGCAAGATCATCGAGAACGAGGATCCCCGCAAGCCATTGAGCGACTCGAAGATCGTGAGCATCCTGCAGAAGGAAGGCCTGATGCTCGCGCGGCGCACGATCGCGAAGTACCGGGAAGAGTTGAAGATTCTTACGTCCAACCAGCGCAGGATGTTGTACTGACCCGGCCGGCCGCGCCGGCCGTGGACACGGCCATGCGAATTCTCGTCACCGGACACCACGTGGACATCACCCCCGGCTTGCGCCAGCTCATCGATCGCGGGCTCACCAAGCTCGATCGGGTGCTCAACGACAGCGCGGTCTCCGCGCAGGTCATCCTCCGCCAGGAGCGTCATCGCCACGTCGCGGAGGTCACGATTCACGCGCGCGGCGACCACATGCTGCACGGCCTCGGTCAGGGCGCCGCCTGGTCGGCGTCGATCAAGGAGGCCACCAGCAAGATCGGAAAACAGGCTCAGCGGATGAAGAGCAAGTGGAACGAGCGGAAGCGGCAAGGCGCCAACGCGCGCACCGTGACCCCGCCGCCCGTGGCTGAGCCTGTGGCGGGCAGCCCGCGCGTCGTTCGGACGCCGCGCTACGCGGTCAAGCCGATGACCGTGGAGGATGCGGCGCTGCGGATGGGCTCGGGCGTGGAGAGCTTCCTCGTGTTCCGCAATGCGTCCACCGAGGCGGTGAGCATCCTGTATCGCCGGAGGGACGGCAACCTCGGGCTCATCGAACCGGACGTGTGATCCGGACGCGCGGCTGGCGGCATGACGCCTCAACCCACCGGTGTGAGTGTCGGCACGATCCTGCGCGACCGCAGCACCGCGCCCGAGCTGGCGTTCGAACTGCTGTCTGGCGCCGACGGCCTCGATCGGATCATCACGATCCCGTACAGCCAGAAGACCGGACTCGCCCTCGCCGGGTACGACAAGTATCTGAAGCCGGGGCGCGTCCTGATCTTCGGCGAGAGCGAGATCCGGTTCCTCGAAAGCCTCGAGGTCGCCGCGCGGCGGACGACTTCGCGCCGGATGTTCGCGCACGAGCTGCCCTGCGTGCTCGTGACCGACAGCCTCACGGCGCCACCCGAACTGGTCGTCGAAGCCGAGCGCGCGAAGGTGCCGCTGCTGGGAACGCGCCTGCCGACACCGCTCGCCATCGCGCGGCTGACGACGCTGCTCGAGTACCATCTCGCGCCGCGCGACATGCTGCACGGCGTGCTGCTCGACATCATCGGGCTCGGCGTGCTGGTCGTGGGCGAGAGCGGGATTGGCAAGAGCGAGTCGGCGCTGGATCTCGTCGCGCGCGGCCATCGGCTCGTGGCGGACGACACCGTCGAGCTGTACCGGAGGACCGAGGGCGTCGTGATCGGCACCTGCCCGCCGCTGACGCGGCACCACATGGAGATCCGCGGGCTCGGCGTCATCAACGTGCGCGACCTGTTCGGCGTGGCGTCGACGCGCGCGGCGAAGCGCGTCGAGCTCGTCGTGCAGCTCGAGCGCTGGGAGTCCGGCCGCGAGTACGAGCGCCTCGGCCTCGATGACACCTTTTTCGAGATTCTCGACGTGCGGATCCCACTCATCCGCATGCCCGTTGCGCCTGGCCGCAACGTCGCGATGCTCGTCGAAGTGGCGGCGCGTAATCAGCTCCTGCGCACCCGGGGCCGGCACGCCGCACGCGAGCTGGCGGCCCGCATCGACCGGCACCTGGAGCAGCTCGCGCGCGAGAACGGCGTCGAGCCCGACGCCGGCTCTGGAGACGAGTCGTGAGCCGATCGGCCACGCGGCGTCTCACGCACCGGGGCGCCGGCAGTGTGGCCGAGCCGCGTTTCGTCGTGGTGACGGGGCTCTCGGGCGCCGGGAAGTCACACGCGATCCGCGCGCTCGAGGATCTCGGCTACTTCTGCGTCGACAATCTGCCGATCAGGCTCATTCCGACCTTCGCGCAGATCACCCGAAGCGCCGGCTCCGAGATCGCCCGGGCCGCGGTCGTCGTCGACGTCCGCGAGGGCGCCTTTCTCGACCAGTTTCCGAGCATGTATCGGCGGCTGCGCCGGGTACCCGGCCTGAACCCGCTGCTCATCTTCCTCGACGCGAGCGACGCGGCGCTGGTGCGCCGGTTCAGCGAAACGCGCCGCCCGCACCCGCTCGCCCCCGACCGATCGGCCGCCGAGGGCATCCGGGTCGAGCGCGCGCGCATGCGGCCCATTCGGCGCATGGCGGACCGCACGATCGACACGTCCGACATGACCGTGCACGAGTTGCGCCGCGCGTTCCTGGACCTGTCACGCGAGCGGGCGCCGCGGCACCGCCTGGTCGTCACGTTCGTGAGCTTCGGGTTCAAGCATGGCGTCCCGCTCGCGGCGGACCTGCTCTTCGACGTCCGGTTCCTGCCGAACCCGCACTTCGTGCCGGCCCTGCGTCGCAAGACCGGCCGCGACGCCGCGGTGGTGCGATTCCTGGAACGTTCGCCGGTGACGCGGGAGTTTCTGCGCCGCGTGGTCGAGCTGCTGCGATTCCTCGTGCCGCACTATCTGGACGAAGGCAAGCGCTACCTCACGATCGGCATCGGATGCACCGGCGGGCGGCACCGGTCGGTCGCCATCGCCAACGCGCTGCGCCGGGGCGTGGGCCACGCGGGCAGCGTGCGCCTGCGCGTGCAGCATCGTGACATCGGACTCGAATGACGGGGGCGCCATGAGCATCGGGGTCGTCGTCGTCACCCACGGGCAGCTCGCCACCGAGCTCCTCAACGCCACGGAGATCATCGTCGGCGACCTGCCGCAGGTTGCCGCCGTCTCGATCGGCTGGCACGACGATGTGGAAGACGCGCGGGAGGAGATCCGTAAGGCCATCGATCGCGTGCGGGGCCCGGGCGGCGTGCTCGTGCTCACGGACATGTTCGGCGGCACCCCAGCCAACCTCGGCGTCACGTTTCTCGAACGCGACAAGGTCGAGCTCATCACCGGCATCAACCTGCCGATGCTCATCAAGCTGGCGCGGCTGCAGACCTCGGCCGATCTCCTGACGGTCGCGCGCGAGATGCGGGAGCACGGGCGCAACGCCATCTGGGTCGCGTCGGACCTGCTTCGCGGGGAGGCGCCGCAGCGCAACCCATGACGTCGCGACCGGTCCGCATCACCAATCCGCTCGGCCTCCACGCGCGTGCCGCCGCGCGATTCGTTCACGCCGCGGGTGCGTTCGCGTCACAGGTGTGCGTCGCCTTCGGCCCGCGGGTCATGGACGGCAAGAGCATCATGGGCCTGCTGCTGCTCGCCGCCGCGCAGGGCAGCGAGATCCTGATCTCGGCCGAAGGCCCCGATGAACGCGAAGCCGTCGAGGCGCTCTGCCAACTCGTGGTCCGGGGGTTCGACTCGTGAAGCTGCGCGGCCTGGGCGTCTCTCCGGGCGTGGCGGTCGGCCGCGCGCTCGTCTTCCGCCAGCGCACGTTCGACGTGCGCTGCCGGGTGTCGCCCGAGGGCACCGAGCGAGAGCTGGCCCGGCTCGAGCAGGCGCGCGAGCTTTCGCGTCAGCAACTGCGGGAGATCAGGGACCGCATCGCCCGCTCGGCGGGCCCCGACCACGCCTATCTGTTCGAAGCGCAACTCCTGATGCTGGACGACCCGATGCTCGTCGACCGCGCCGCGGCCTTCATCCGGGAGGATCGGCTGAATGCGGAGTGGGCGGTGCGGCGCGCGGCCGAGGAGCTGACGGCGCTCTTCGACGAAGCGGCCGACCCGTACCTCCGCGAGCGGCGCGGGGACGTGGCGGACGTGACCGGGCGGCTCCGCGTGAACCTGCGTCCGCGGTCCGCGCCGACCGAAATCCTGCGCGGCGTCGAAGGCCCGCTCGTGCTCGTCGCCGACGAGCTGGCGCCCTCGACGGCGGCGCAGATCGATTGGCGGCGCGTGATCGGGTTCGCGACCGACGTCGGGAGCTGGACGTATCACACGGCGATCCTCGCGCGCTCGCTGCACATCCCCGCGGTCGTCGGCCTGCACGACGCGAGCGCCCGCATCCTGGCCGGGGCGACCGTCGCGATCGACGGCACGACCGGGGACGTGTTCGTGGATCCGTCGTCGGGCGAGCTCGAGCAGGTCCAGGCGCAGCGCACGCGTCAGGCAGCCGCCGAGCGCGCCCTCGACGAGTACCGCCACCTGCCGGCCGTCACGCTGGACGGCGTGCGCGTCCGCCTCGAGGCCAACATCGAGTTGCCCGACGAAGTCGCCGTCGCACGCGCCCACGGGGCCGAAGGCATCGGGTTGTTTCGCTCGGAGTTCCTGCTCGTGCGCGCGGCCGGCATGACGCCGATCGCCGCCGCCGAAGACGCGCAGTACGACGTCTATCGGAGCCTCGTCGAGCGCATGGCCGGCGGGCGCGTGACCGTCCGGACCTTCGACGTCGGTGAGGACGAGCTGTACCCGGGCAGCGGGGCCGCCGACACGAGCCGCGGCGTGCTCGGCCTGCGCGGCATCCGGCTGAGCCTCGCACATCGCGACTTCTTCAAGACGCAGCTTCGCGCACTCCTGCGCGCCGCCGGACACGGCTCGCTGCGCGTCATGTTTCCGTTCGTCACCGGCGCGGACGAAATCCGCGCGGCGCGCGCCGTGATGGCCGAGGCCGCCGAGGAGCTGCGAGTCCGGGGTGCGTCACCGCCGCCGGTGCCGGTGGGTATCATGATCGAGGTGCCGTCGGCCGCGCTGACGGCGGACCTGCTCGCCGCCGAGGCCGATTTCTTCAGCGTCGGTACGAACGACCTGATTCAGTGCTGCCTCGCGGTCGACCGCACGGACGACCGCGTGTCGCGGCTCTACGAGCCGCGGCACCCGGCAGTCCTGCGCATCCTCCGCCTGGTCAGCCGGAGCGCGCGGCGATCGGGCATCCCGCTGGCGCTCTGCGGGGAAATGGCGGCCGATCCCGGCACGCTCGTGCTGCTCGTCGGCCTCGGCGTCACCGAACTCAGCATGGTCCCTTCGGCGATCCCGCTGGCAAAGCAGGTCATTCGCGGTCTCCGCGCTGATGACGCCCGCCGGGCCGCCGGCCGCGCGCTGCGCGGCCGGACCGTCGCCGACGTCGAGCGGGCGATTGAGACCGTGCGGCTGGACGGCGTCTCGATTCAGGAGGGGAGCAACTCGTGAGTGCGCAGGACGTGACCCGCGTGGCGAAACCCTGGGGCTACGAGCTGCACTGGGCCGTCACCGAGCGCTACGTGGGGAAGGTGCTCCACGTGAACGCCGGCCAGGCCCTCAGCCTCCAGTATCACAACCGGAAAGAGGAAACGATCCTGCTCTGGTCCGGTCGTCTCCTGTTTGAAATCCAGGAAGGCGACCGGCTCGTGCGGCGGGAGCTGAAGCCCGGCGACCGCGTGCACGTCACGCCGAAGACGGTCCATCGCATGACGGCGATCGACGACTGCGACATCTTCGAAGTGTCGACGCCGGAGATTGACGACGTCGTGCGGCTGGAAGACAACTACGGGAGAGTGGAGAAGCGTTGATCGCTATCGACGATCAGCCAACTTCAGCGTCAGAACGGAATATCGTCATCCGTCAGCTCC
>ERZ1292640.443-Hain-H43-02um-R1-443-length-33629-cov-5_pt1 | contig 27906 bp, 18 predicted proteins | sample MGYA00564404_ERZ1292640 | MGnify/ENA primary metagenome ERZ1292640 (study PRJEB36523, sample SAMEA6512636) | groundwater metagenome | collected 2019-01-08 | study: AquaDiva: Metagenomics assemblies of 32 groundwater samples | reverse complement strand
CGCACGGAGCATGCGGCGGCGCGGGGCGGCCCCGTGTCGGCGTGAGCGACTCCGGGGGGGCGGCCCGCCTGAGCCGGGCGTACGTCTGGTACGCCCTCCTCCTCCTGTCGTTCGGCAATCTACTCAACTACCTCGACCGCAGCATCATCTTCGCGCTCTTCGAGCCGCTCAGGAACGAACTCCACGTGACGGACACCCAGCTCGGCTGGCTGGGCGCGGTCTTCGCGATCGTGTTCGCGTTCGGCTCGCTCGTGGCGGGGGTGCTCTCCGACCTTCTTCCGCGGCGGCTCGTGATCGCGGGAGGAGTGGCCGCCTGGAGTGGCTTCACGGCGCTGGGCGGAGCGGCAGGCTCCTACTGGCAGCTCTTCACGTCGCGGGCCGTGGTGGGCGTGTCGCAGTCCTCGTACCTCCCGGCCGCGCAAGCCCTCCTCGCCGACTATTTCCCCGACAAGGGGCGCGCGCAGGCGATGGGGATCTTCTGGTCCGGGCTCGTCCTGGGCGGAGTGCTTGCCGTGTGGATCGGCGGCCTGCTGGCGAGCGCGTTCGGGTGGCGGAGCGCGCTGCTGCTCGTCGGCCTGCCGGGCGTGCTCTTCGCCGGAGTTCTCGCCCGGCTGCGCGACCCGTGGGCGCGCGCGGGCGTGGCCAAGCCTCGGCCGCCGCGCCGCAAATTCGACGTCACGATCCGTCTTGGCTTCCGCGCCGTCGCGCCGCTGCTCTGGTCGGTGCTGGTCGCCTCCGTGGTGGTGGGGGTCATGGCGCTCGTCGAGGGGATGCCTGCGGAGGCGGACACCGCGGTGTTCCTCGGGATCGCCGGGGTGGGGCTGGCATGGACGGTGTGGAAGTGGGTCCGCGTCGTGTTGCGTCGCGTGGCGGACCTGCCGGGGGGGGCGCCGGCGGACGTCGTGGACGAGATGCTGGATGCCGCGGCCCTCGTGCTCCGGACGCCTACCTTGATCTGGATGTTCATCGGCGGAGCGCTGACCGCCGCGAGCATGAACTCGCTCGTGGCGTGGTCGCTGAGCTACGTGCAGCGCGAGCTGGGGATGGAACTCGCGGCCGCCGGTCGCCAGATCGGCCTGGTGGGTCTCGCGGGCGGGGTGCTCGGGTCGTGGGCGGGCGGCCGCTTGGGCGACCGGCTCATGGAGCGCTGGGAGAGCGGCCGCGTCATCGCGGGCGCGTCGGGGTTCCTGATCGGCGCGCCGCTGTGCGTCGCGGCGCTCCTGACGCACGACGTGGCGGTGTTCTCCGCGCTCTTCTTCGCCGTGGTCTTCCTGTTCACGTGGTACAACGGGCCCGTCGCGGCGGTGCTGTTCGACGTGGTGCCACGCAACGTCGCGGCGACGGTGATGGGGGCCTACGTCTTTTTCATCCACATCGCGGGCGACGCGGTGGCCCTGCCGGTGGTGGGCCTTATCTCCGACCGCTACGGCCTGCGGGCCGCGATGCTCTCGCTTCCGGCGATCGGGCTCCTCGGCGGCCTGATCCTCCTCATCTCGGTGCGCACCGTCGGCCGAGACATGGCCCGCGTCAGGCAGACGGCGCCGGCGTGATGGCGCGGCGCATCCGCGCCGCCTCGTCGCGATAGGCCTGCACCTCTCGCTCCACGTCGGCTTCGCCCCACCCCAGCTCCGGCGCCAACAGCCCCGCCACTGCCGCTGCAGCATCCGTGGCCTGCTGCGGGTCCTCCAGGAAACGGCGCGTGCGGCGCACCAGGACGTCGGCAACGGTCATCGCCATCTCGCGGCGCGCCTGATGGACGACCTCCGCGGCGAGCACCGGCTGCCCGGGCGCCACCGGCCGTGCCAGCGCGGGTTCCCGCTGCGCCAAGTTGGCGACGGCGGCGGCTTCCGAGCCGTAGCGCGACACGAGCACCCGCGCCATCGCCTCATCGATGTCGTCGCCCACGAGGTCGCGGACGATCAGGTCAAGGTCCGCCACCTCGCCGCCGGGGAGCGCTTCGACGTCGGTGCCCGCTGCCGCCGGTACGCGGCGCCCGTCGAGCGTCCGCAGCCGGCGCGCCACGCGATCGACCACCTCGGCAGCCATGGACCGGAAGGTGGTGAGCTTGCCGCCCGCGATCGTGACGAGGCCGCTCGCGCTCTCGACGAGTCGATGTTCGCGGGGGACGGCCGCCGTTGACGTCGCGCCGGGGGCCGCGAGCAGCGGTCGGAGCCCCGCCCAGGCGGAGACGACGTCGCCGAGGGCGAGACGCGCGTTCGGGAAGTACGCGTTGGCGGACCGGAGGAGATACGTGACGTCCGCGACGTCGGCGAGGGGCTCGTCGGCGACCTCGGCGACGTCGGTGTCGGTCGTGCCGATGATGGAGAGGTCACCCCACGGGAGCACGAACATCACGCGCCCGTCCAGCGGCGACGTCAGGGTGAGCGCCTCTGTGTGGGCGATGCGGTGGCGCGGCACGACCACGTGCGCGCCCTTAGTCGGCCGGAGCAGGGGAGGCGCGGACGCCTCGTCGAGGCGCCGCACGAGGTCGGTCCACGGACCGGTGGCGTTGACGATGACGTGGGCGTGCAACGTCAGCCGCGCACCGGTGATGCGGTCGTCGACGTGGGCACCGCGCAGCCGGCCGCCCGCCTTCTCGAACCCCGTCACGGCGACGTAGTTGGCGACGCGGGCGCCGTGGCGGTGGGCCGCCCGGACGGTGGCGAGGGTGAGGCGGGCGTCGTCGCACCGGGCGTCATAGTAGACGGCACCGCCCCTGAGGTCCTGCTCGCGCAGCGCGGGCTCCAGCCGGCGCACCCCCTTCCTGCCGTAGCCCCGATGGCGCCGGACGTTGCGGAAGAGCGACAGGGCGTCGTACAGCCACAGGCCTGCGGCAAGCGTCCACCGGCCCACGCGGCCGCTCGCGTGCACGGGGAACAGGAACGGCGTCGGCCGGACCAGGTGCGGCGCGATGCGCAGCAGAACGGCGCGCTCGCGACTCGACTCGAAGACGAGGCGCAACCATCCGTGCTCGAGGTACCGCAGGCCGCCGTGGACAAGGCGGGAGGAGCGCGACGACGTGCCGCGCCCGAAATCGCCGGCGTCGACGAGGGCTGTTGAGAGGCCGCGCATCGCGGCGTCGCGGGCGATGCCGGCGCCGGTAATGCCGCCGCCGACCACGAGGAGGTCGACGGTGTCCGCCGCAAGGGCGTCGAGGTTGGCGCGGCGCGTGGCCGCCGAGAAGAGTTGGTCCATGACGTCGGTCCCGGCTGAGGAATCTGCAGCACGAAGGGCATATCCGCACGTTGCAGCCGTGCTGGCCCGCGTTTCCGGGGGTGGGTAGCTTTGGCGCACCGGCCGCGCCTCGTCGGCTCGGCCCCAGGGAGCGCAGCGGATGAGCGTCGGCAATGGACGGCGCGTGGCCATCGTCGCGGGCTGCCGGACCCCGTTCGCGAGGGCAGGGACGGTGTTCCGGGGCCTCAGCGCCGTCGACCTCGCCAGGTACGCTGCCCGGGAGCTGCTCGCGCGCAGCGAGATTGCCCCCGCCCTGGTCGATCAGGTCGTCTTCGGCCAGGTCGTGCCGTCGGTGCTCGCGCCGAACGTGGCGCGAGAGGTCAGCCTCCTCCCGCACTTCCCCCGGACGATCCCCGCCTTCACCCTGAACCGCGCCTGCGCCTCGTCCAACCAGGCCATCGCGGTGGGGCACGACCAGATCGCCCTGGGCCAGGCGGACGTCGTCATCGCTGGCGGCACGGAATTGCTCTCCGACGTCCCTATCCTCCACACGCGCCGCTTCAGCGCGCTCCTCGTCGAAGCGAGCAAGGCGAAGACCCTCGGCGCCCGGCTCGGCGTGCTCGCCCGGGTGCGGCCGCGCGACCTGGTGCCGGTGACGCCCGCCATCGCCGAGCCCTCCACAGGGATGACGATGGGGCAGTCCGCCGAGAAGATGGCCAAGGAGAACGGGATTGCACGGGACGCTCAGGACCGCTTCGCGCTCCGATCCCACCAGCTGGCCGCACGGGGGACGGCGGACGGCCGTCTCACGGCGGAGATCGCGCCGGTGTTCGTCCCACCGGCGTACGGGGACGTCGTCGTCTCCGACAACGGCATCCGGTCGGACGCCAGCCTCGAGCAGCTCGCCAAGCTCAAACCGGCATTCGACCGTCACTATGGCACCGTCACCGCGGGGAACTCCTCCCCGCTCACCGACGGCGCCGCCGCCGTTCTCCTCATGAGCCAGGAGAAGGCGCAGGCCCTCGGCTACACGCCCCTCGCGTACATCCGGTCGTACGCGGTCGCCGCGGTGGACCCGGGCGGCCAACTCCTGATGGGTCCGGCGTACGCGGTGCCGAAGGCGCTCGAGCGTGCCGGCATCGCGTGGAAGGACCTCGGCCTGGTGGAGATGCACGAGGCGTTCGCGTCGCAGGTGCTGTCCAACGCCCAGGCCTTCGCGTCGCGTGCCTGGGCGGAGGAGCACCTCGGCCGCAGCGAGGCGGTCGGCGAGGTGGACTGGGACATCGTCAACGTGATGGGCGGCTCGCTCGCGATCGGCCACCCGTTCGGGGCGACGGGTAGCCGTCTCACGACGACCCTGGCGAACGAGATGCGGCGGCGAGACGTCCAGTTCGGCCTGGTGTCGGTGTGCGCGCAGGGCGGGATGGGGTTCGCGATGGTGCTCGAGGCAGCGCGATGAGCGGGAACGCCTTCTGCGTCGAGGTCGCGAGCGGCGTGGCCGTCGTCACGTTCGACCTCCCGAACGAGCCGGTCAACAAATTCTCCCGCAGCGTGAAGGACGAGTTCGCCGCGCTCGTCGCGAAGCTGGGCCCCGACCCCGCGGTGCGTGCGGTGGTCCTGCTCTCCGGCAAGCAGGACACCTTCATCGCCGGCGCCGACATCGAGGAGTTCGTCGCGCTCACGAGTGCAGAGGAAGCCACCGCGCTGTCCCGTGACGGCCAGCGCTTCCTCGACGTCGTCGCCGCGTTCCCGAAGCCGTTCGTCGTCGCCATCCACGGCGCGTGTCTCGGGGGCGGGCTGGAGCTGGCCCTTGCCAGCCACTACCGGGTCGCGACCGACCATCCCAGGACGGTACTCGCGTTGCCGGAGGTGCAGCTCGGCATCATCCCGGGCGCGGGAGGCTGCAACCGGCTGCCACGCGCGGTGGGCCTGCGCGCGGCGCTGGAGATGATCCTCTCCGGCAAGAACGTCCGTGCGGCGAAGGCCTTCAAGACCGGACTGGTCGATGAGTTGGTGCCGCCGGCCATTCTGCGCGAGGTCGCCGTCGCCGCCGCGAAGCGGCTCGCCGACGGCGTACGGCTGCGCCGACGCTCGCGCGGCGGGCTGGCGGGGTGGTTCTTCGACCGGAGCGCCCCCGGGCGCGCCCTCGTGCTGCGGCGGGCCCGCGCAATGACCCTGAAGCAGACGCGCGGGCAGTATCCGGCGCCGCTCGCCGCCCTGGACGCGGTGCGCTTCGGACTGGCGCACGGCCTGGAACGCGGCCTGCCCTACGAGGCGGAGCTCTTCGGCAAGATGGCGGTCACCCCGGTTTCCCGTTGTCTCGTCGACGTCTTCTTCGCCACCACGGCGCTCAAGAAGGACCCGGGAGTGCCGGCGCCGGCCCCCGAGCCGGTAGTGGTCGAGCAGCTTGCCGTCCTCGGTGCGGGGTTCATGGGCTCCGGCATCGCGGCCGCGGCCGCCATCCAGGCGGGCGTGCCGGTGCGGATGCGCGACGCCGACCTGGCGCGCGTCGGCAGCGGCATCAAGGCCGCCGCGGACATCATCCAGGAACGCGTCCGGCGACGGAGCGCCACCCGGCTCGAGGCTGCCCGACAGTTGGCGCTCGTCTCCGGCGGCACGGACTACAGCGGCTTCCGCCGTGCGGACCTGGTGGTCGAGGCGGTCTTCGAAGACCTGGCCGTCAAGCAGGCGGTGTTGCGCGAAGTGGAAGCCGTCGCGAAGCCCGATTCGGTGTTCGCCTCGAACACCTCGACGATCCCCATCGACCGCATCGCCGAGGCGTCGCGGCACCCCGAGACGGTGGTGGGGATGCACTTCTTCTCGCCCGTCCACCGCATGCCCCTCCTCGAGGTCATCGCCGCCGAGCGCACGTCGCCGCGCACGATCGTCACGGCCGTCGCGTTCGGGCGGCGCCTCGGCAAGACGGTGATCGTGGTCCGTGACGGGCCCGGCTTCTTCGTCAACCGCATCCTCTCGCCCTACCTCAACGAGGCGGGCCGGCTGCTGACGGAAGGGGTGCCGATCGAGACGCTCGATCGCGCGATGACGGCGTGGGGGCTCCCGGTGGGCCCGATCACCCTGCTGGACGAGATCGGCCTCGACGTGGCGGTCAAGGCGGGAGCGGTGATGCACGAGGCGTTCGGGGAGCGGCTCGCGCCTGCCGCGAACATCGCTGCACTCGTGGCCGATGGACGCCTGGGCCGCAAGAACCGTCGAGGCTTCCTGCGGTACGTGAAGGGGAAGAAGGCTGGCGTGGACCGGACGGTGTACGGGCTCCTCGGGATCACCCCGGGGCCCGCGCCAGCGGTCGACGTGGTCACGGACCGGCTGGCGTTCGCGATGTTGAACGAGGCGGCCAGGGCGCTCGAGGAAGGCGTGGTGCGCTCGCCGCGCGACGGCGACATCGGCGCCATCTTCGGGATCGGGTTCCCGCCGTTCCGTGGTGGCCCGTTCCGTGCATTGGATGCGATGGGAGCCGCGCAGGCGATCGCGATTCTCGAACGACTCGCGGGGGATTGTGGCGACCGGTTCGCGCCCGCTCCGATCCTCGCCGACCTCGCGCGGCGGGGCGGGCGCTTCTACCCGAGCGACTCCTAGGACCTATGCTGCGTCAGGCCCTGCTGTACCTCAGTCGGCAGAAGCAGATCTTCGCCTTCATCCGCACCAATCCGCTGGCGAAGAGGGCCGCGTCGCGGTTCGTCGCCGGCGAGACGCTCGACTCGGCCGTGGCGGCGGTGCGCGACCTGAACGCGAAGGGCATCACCGCCACGCTCGATCTCCTGGGCGAGAGCGTGACGAACGATGGAGAGGCACGCGCTGCCGTGGCCGGCGCCATCTCCATCCTCGACAGGATCGCCGCCGACAAGCTCCAGGCGAACCTCTCGGTGAAACTGACGCAACTGGGCTTCGACCTCGATCCGGCGCTGTTCGGAGAGCACATCTGCCGCATCCTGGACCGCGGGACGGCACTGGGGATCTTCGTCCGCATCGACATGGAGGGGACCGCGCACACCGAGCGGACGCTGAATCTCTTCGAGAGGGAGCTGTATCCGGTCTACGGCGACGGCGTGGGCATCGTGATCCAGTCCTACCTGCGCCGGAGCGCCGCGGACATCGAGCGGCTCATCGCCGCCAAGGCGAAGGTGCGGCTCTGCAAGGGCGCGTACGTTGAGCCGGCGTCGATCGCCTTTCCGGCCAAGAACGACGTGGATCGGAGCTACGTCCAGATCACGGAGCGGCTCCTCCTCTCCAGCCAGTACCACGCCGTCGCGACGCATGACCCCGCGATCATCGAACAGGTGAAGCGGTTCGCCAAGGACAAGGGGATCGCGGCGGAGCGCTTCGAGTTCCAGATGCTGTACGGCATCCGCCGCGACCTGCAGCGGACGTTGCGGGCCGATGGCTACAACGTGCGCGTCTACGTGCCGTTCGGGACGCACTGGTATCCCTATCTCATGCGGCGCTTGGCGGAGAGTCCCTCCACCCTCGCGTTCATCCCCTGGAGCGTGGTCAAGGAGAGTCTCCACCGGTGATGGCGGACGACGAGACGCTGCGCGGCTACGAAGCGGTCCACGGACGCCCGCCGGCGTTCGAGGGCTCGGACGGCCGGGCGTATTCGGCCGGCGTGTTCTCCGAGGACGACCCCGGCCCGGACGGGCGGTACGGCGCCGCGCTCATCTTCGTCCGCTGGTCTGCCGAGAACGAACCTGACGGCCATCTGGAGTCGGGCGTCCTGGCGTACGACGCCGATCCGGCGCAGGCGCAACGGGCTGTGGGGCGGATCACGCTACAGGAGGTGAAGCTCCATCTCGACGAGCTGATCGCCGCACGGCGGCGGGTGGAGGCAGAGTGACGCAGCCCCCGTTGCTCACGGCCTTCCGCGGCGAGCACTATGCCGACCCGGCGTCGCTCGCGCGGCGGTTGGCGCCGCCGTACGACGTGATCGGCCCGTCCCAACGTGCGGAGTTCGCCGGACAGGATCGGGCCAACATCGTGCACGTGGACCTGCCGCTGGCGCCGGGCGGTGGTGACCCGTATCCCGTCGCCGCCGAGCTGCTTGCGGCGTGGCAGGCGGATGGCACGCTCGTCCGCGATGGGGCGCCGTCGGCCTACGTGCTGCGCACGACGGCGACGCTGCCGGACGGAAGTGTCCGGGCGCGCACCGGCGCGTTCCTCGCGCTCAGCGCCGAGCCCTTCGCGGCTGGACGCGTGCTCCCGCACGAGAAGACGCACGCGGGCCCCAAGGAGGATCGGCGGCGGCTGATGCACGCCACCGGCTGCAACCTGAGCCCGGTCTTCGTGCTGGCGCCGGACGTGTCGGGCACCCTCGCCGCGCTGCTCGCGGACATTGGCAAGGACTCGCCGTGGGCCCGCTGCGAGGCGATCGGCGCGTTGCACGAGGTGTGGATCATCGAGGGCGTGAGGGCGCAGCGGATCGCGGAGGCTGCGGGCGCGTCTCCGGTGTACATCGCCGACGGCCATCACCGCTTCGAAACGTCGGTGCTGTTCCGCGACGAGGCCCCGGCGGAGTGGACGTCGGGTGCGACGCGGACGCTCGCGCACGTGGTCTCGTTCCAGGACCCCGGCCTCGCCATCCTGCCGACGCACCGGATCGTGCAAGGTTCGCCGCTGAGCCGGGAGGCGTTCCTCTCTGCGGCGCGGCCCTTCTTCGCCGAGGCGGAGGCCTCGCAGGCCATGCTGCGCGTCGTCTTCGCCGACTGCGTCGAAGTGCCGCTCGCCCTTCGCGCGGACGCCGACCTCACGCACGTGAAGGACCTGCCCCAGCACCCGGCGGTCCGGGACCTGGCAGTCGCGATCGCCGACGCGGTCGCCATCCGGACCGTGGCCGGCGGCCTGATGCGCGGCGCGCCCGCGCTCGGCTACACCGCGGACGCCGGTGAGGCCAAGGCTGCCGCGTGTGGAGCGGAGTGCGCCTTCGCCGTGCTGCTCCCGCCGACGCGCCTCGAGCAGGTGCGGCGCGTGGCGGACACGGGGCAGGTGATGCCGCAGAAATCGACCTTCTTCGCCCCGAAGATCCCGACGGGGGTGGTGATCCGGCCCTTCGCCGGCGAGGGCTAGGCCGGAGTCTCGGCGGCGAGCGCGGCGATCAGCGCCCGACAGAAGTGTGGCAGGTCGGCCGGAGTCCGCGACGAGATGAGGTTCCCGTCCACCACCACCGGTTCGTCGACGTACTCGGCGCCGGCATTCACCACGTCGTCCTTGATGGCCCGGACGCACGTGACCCGCCTGCCCTTCAGCATCCCGGCGGAGACCGGCACCCACGCCGCGTGGCAGATGAACGCGACCGGCTTGCCGGCGGCCGCGATCTCCCGGGTGATGCGCAGCAGCTTGTCCGACCGGCGCATCACGTCCGGCGCCCAGCCACCCGGGATCACCAGGCCGTCGTACTCCTCGGCATAGACGTCGTCAACGTGGCGGTCCACCGTCACGGGGTAGCCCTTCTTGCCGGCGTAGACCTTGTCACCGAGGCCCGCGACCACCACTACCGCGCCTTCCTCCTCCAACCGGATCTTGGGAACCCACAACTCGAGGTCTTCGTAGTGCGGGGCGGCGAAGATCAGGACCGTCTTGCCCTGGAGTCTCATGGCGTCCTCTCATCCGGGTTCGGCGTGTTCGCGAGCGTCTTGGGCGCAGCGACGGGTTCCGGAGGCGGCAGGACCAGGCCGGTCACGGCCCGCAGCGCGTCGGCGACCTGCTGCTGGCTGATGGGTGCGGTACCGGCGACGACGCGATCCCACTCGCGGCTGGCCACCGCACCGCCCGCGGCAAGGACGGCGTCGCGGACCTCCCCCCCGGCGACCCTGTGCAGTCGGCGGTCGGCGGCCAGCGCGAGCAGGCGTCGGGCGACATCGCTCAGGTTCTCGCGGCCGCCCGAGCCGCGCCGGACGGCGGCATCGAGCAGCAGGCCGGCGAGCATCCCCTTGCGGTAGACGAGCCGGATCGCGTTGTCGCCGCCCGGGAGGGACCGGCTCTCCTCCGCCATCGTCATCGCCGTCCGGTGGGGGATGCGCTCGTAGTTGCGCCACGATTCGTAGCAGAGCGCGGCCAGATCGGCAGGGTCGTTGCGCCACTCCGCGTACAGGCGCGCGGCGAAGTAGTCGGTGACGCCCTCGGTCCACCACCGTTCGGCCTCCATCGCGCCGCCGAACCAGAGATGCAGCGTCTCGTGGAACGTGTCGTGGCTGCGCGGTCGCTCGAGCATCTCTCCCGGTTCCCATAGCAGACCGATGCTCGATCTCCCCTGCAGGCTGCCGCTCGCGCGTCCCTTGCGGCCGGCGTCGCTGATGTACACGACGCGTTGCACGGGCACCGGGCCGAACGCGGCGGCGCCGTACCGCAGGCTCGCGGCGATCACGTCGACGAGGACGGAGTCCGGGAAGGCGCGCCGACCGCGCACGGCGACCGTGAAGGCGGCCATGGCGGCCCGGTTGGCGTACACGCGGTAGTCGGCCGCGGCGGCGAGCGCTCCCTCCAGTAGGTCGTCGCCGGATCGGGGTCGGTATTCCGCGCCGGCGGTGTCCCAGTTCGTGATGAGCCGCCAGCCCTCCGGCAGCGCGAAGCGGACCCGCACGAGCGGGTAAGGCCGCCAGGTCTTGCGATTGGCCACGGGGTCGGGTGCGACGAACAGGCTGCGCGTGATGGCGTAGAGGCGAGTGGAGTCGAACCCCGACGCCGTGGAGCCGCCGGACACCGAGTCGCTGAAATCGAGACGGTAGCGGAACCGCACGGCGCCGGAGCGGATGCCGTCCACCACGAAACCGCTGCCCGTGCGTTGGACCGGGAGCGGCGTGCCCCGGTCGTCCGTTGCGGCGAACCCGAGGACGGATGTGCCTGCCGGCGCGGCGCGCGGCGGGAGAACGAGAGATACGGCCCCGGCTCCGGAGACGGTGAGCCGGCCCTCCACGGAGAGATGACGCTGGGCTGGGAGCACGGCGACGTGGTACATCAAGGTGTCCTGGGGTGGGGACTGGGCCTGGAGCCCCGAGGCGACCCCCAGCACGAGCACGATCGCCATGCCCGCACGCTTGACAGCGGCGGTGCTAGCCAGAGTACTTCAACCCCGACTCCGCCAGGGTCAGCGCCGTGCCTGTGCGTTCGACGCCGGCTTCCATGACCTCTCCGAGAACCAGCGTGTGGCTGCCCGCCGGCATCGTCGCGACCAGGCGGCACTCGAGCCAGCCGAGCGCCTCAGTCAGCACCGGGACGCCGAGCGCAGGGCCGGTCTTGGTGGGCGCCCCCCCGAGTTTCTGCGGCACGCCGTGCGAGGAGGACCCGAGCCGGGTCGCGAGATCCCGCTGGTCGGAGCCGAGGACGTTGACCGCGAAGGCCCGCGCGTCGCGGATCATGGGCAGACCCCGGGCGTCGTTCTCGACGGCCACCACCACCATCGGCGGCGCGAAAGCGGCCTGCATGACCCAGGCGGCGGTGACCCCGTGATCCACGTCTCCGCTGCGCACCGTCACGGCGTACAGGCCGTACGGGAACAGACGGAGGACGGTCTGCTTGGCTGCCTCGTTCACGTGCACGCTCTCGACAAGGGGACGCGCGACAAACTAGCGCAGGACCCGAGGCGGCGCGAGACGTGCGGTGCGAAAGGAAAGGGTGCTGGGATGCGTCGTGTCAGTCTCGTTCTCGCTGCGGCGAGCCTGCTTGTCGCGTGCCGGCAGGCCCCTGACCGGCCTGCCGACCTCCTCGTGTACGGACAAGTGTGGACCGGAGACACGGCGCGGCCACGGGCCGCGGGGGTCGCCGTCCGCGGCGACACGATCGTCGCCGTGGGCTCGAAGCGGGACGTGAACAGGTTCCGCGGGCCCACCACGCGCGTGCTCGACGGCGGGCGCGGCAGCGTGCTGCCGGGCTTCGGGGACTCCCACACCCACTTCGTGGATGGCGGTTTCCAGGTGATGTCGGTGGACCTGCGGGACGCGGACAGTCCGGCGGAGTTCGCGCGTCGGATCGCCGAGTTCGCCCGGCGGCTGCCGAAAGGGCGATGGATCACCGGTGGGGACTGGGACCACGAGCGCTGGCCCGGCGCGCCCCTCCCGCGGCGGGAGTGGATCGACTCCGTCACGCCGGACAACCCGGTCTTCGTGAGCCGCCTCGACGGTCACATGGGCATCGCGAACTCCCTCGCGCTCCGGCTCGCCGGCATCACGCGCGCCTCGCGCGCCCCGACCGGCGGCGAGATCGTGCGCGACGCCGCGACCGGGGAGCCGACGGGGGTCCTCAAGGACAACGCGTCGAGCGCGATCTGGCGCGCCGTTCCTGCACCGACCGCCGCCGAGACGGATAACGCGCTGGCGATGGCGCTCCGCCACGCAGCGGGACTCGGGGTGACAACGGTCCACGTGATGGGAAGCTGGGGCGATCTGGCCGCGCTGAAGCGCGCGCGGGCCCGGAACGCGCTGACGGCACGGGTCTACGCGTTCGTGCCCATCTCCACGTGGCGGATGCTCGCCGACACCGTGCGCGCCGACGGGCGCGGCGACGATTGGCTCCGTTGGGGCGGGCTCAAGGGCTTCATGGACGGTTCCCTCGGCTCGACCACGGCGGCGTTCTTCGACCCCTACCTCGATGCCCCGGCGAGCCGCGGCCTCGTCGTCACCGATTCGGCGTCGATGCTGGCCTGGATCCTCGGCGCGGACAGCGCCGGGCTCCAGGTCGCGGTACACGCCATCGGCGATCGGGCCAACGCCCAGCTGCTCGACTTCTATGCCGCGGTCGAGCACGCCCACGGCGCCCGTGACCGGCGGTTCCGGGACGAGCACGCCCAGCACCTCCGCCGCGCCGACGTGCCACGCTTCGGGCAGCTCGGCGTCATCCCTGCGATGCAGCCCTACCACGCGATCGATGACGGCCGCTGGGCCTGGAAGCGCCTCGACACCCTCCGGCTGCGCGGGACGTACGCATTCCGCTCGCTCCTCGCCGCCGGCGCGCCCCTCGCCTTCGGGAGCGACTGGACCGTCGCCCCGCTCTCGCCGCTGCTCGGCCTCTACGCGGCAGTGACACGCCGGACCCTCGACGGCGCCAACCCGGCCGGCTGGTTCCCGGAGGAGAAGATCACGCTGGAGCAGGCGCTTCGGGCCTACACGGCCGGCGTCGCGTACGCAGGCTTCATGGACGGCAAGACCGGTGTCCTGCGTCCAGGGATGCTCGCCGACATCGTCCTGCTGGACCGTGACGTCTTCGCGACACCCGCCGAGAGCCTCAACACCGTGCGGACTCAGGCGACGATCGCCGGCGGACGTGTCGTGTACGAACGCCGTTGACCCCCGGGTAGACCTGGGTATTTTGCTCGGCTATGGCCACCAGGACCAAGGCGGACGCGCGGGGGCAGCGGCTCACGAAATCGGAGTTGCTGGATCTCTACCGCGTGATGCTCCTCTCGCGGCGCCTGGACGACAAGGAGATCCAGCTCAAGCGACAGAACCGGGTCTTTTTCCAGATCTCCGGAGCAGGCCACGAGGCCGTTCTGGCGGCTGCCGGCAAGCTCCTCAAGCCGGGGTACGACTGGTTCTACCCGTACTACCGTGATCGGGCGCTCTGCCTGGCGCTCGGCATGACGCCGGAGGAGATGCTTCTCTGTGCCGTCGGCGCGGAGGCCGACCCGAACTCCGGTGGCCGCCAGATGCCCTCCCACTGGGGCCACAAGCAGCTCAACATCGTCAGCCAGTCGAGCCCGACCGGCACCCAGTGCCTGCAGGCGGTCGGCTGCGCGGAGGCGTGGTATCGCTGGGACCGCGTCGAGGCTTCGCGCGACCGCGTCGGGCCGGTGCACGGCGACGAGGTCGCCTACTGCTCTCTCGGAGACGGCACGACCAGCGAGGGGGAGTTCTGGGAGGCGCTCAACAGCGCGTCGACCCTCAAGCTTCCGGTCCTCTTCCTGATCGAGGACAACGGCTACGCGATCTCGGTGCCGATCGAGGTGCAGACGGCCGGCCGGTCCATCTCGAAGCTGGTGGCCGGGTACCCCGACCTCTACGTCGAGGAAGTGGACGGTTGCGACCCGCTGGCGTCGCTTGAGGTCCTGGGCCGCGCGATCGCCCACTGCCGGAGCCGGAAGGGCCCGGCCCTGGTGCACGCCCACGTCATACGCCCCTACTCGCACTCCCTGTCCGACGACGAGGTGATGTACCGCCCGGCGACCGAGCGTGAGGCGGACGCGGCGCGGGACCCGATCAAGCGGTTCGCGGCAAGGCTGGTCGAGGACGGCCTCGCGAGCGTGCAGGACATCGAGGCGGTCGCTGCCGAGGTGGAGATGGCCATTGACGCGGCCGCCGACGCCGCGCTCGCCGCTAAGCAGCCGGCGCCGGAGACGGCCGCGCACTTCGTCTACTCCCCCGACGTTGATCCGACCTCGGAGCAGTTCGACACCGAGGATGACCCGCAGTTCTCCGGCGACCCCACGACCATGGTGGACCTGCTCAACGCCTGCCTCAGGGACGAGATGGAGCGGGACCCGCGCATCGTCGTCTTCGGGGAGGACGTGGCGGACGTCTCCCGGGAGGAGATCCTCGGCAAGGTCAAGGGCAAGGGCGGCGTCTTCAAGGTGACGTGGGGCCTGCAGAAACGGTTCGGCGGGGACCGCGTGTACAACTCGCCGCTGGCGGAAGCCAACATCGCCGGCCGGGCGGTGGGGCTCGCGACGCGCGGTTTCAAGCCGGTCGTCGAGATCCAGTTCTTCGACTACATCTGGCCGGCGTTCATGCAGATCCGCAACGAGATGGCGGTGATGCGCTGGCGGTCGGCCAATGCCTTCAGCTGTCCGGTCGTGGTGCGGGTGGCCTACGGCGGCTACCTGAAGGGCGGCGCCGTCTACCACTCGCAGACCGGCGCATCGATCTTCGCACACACACCGGGCCTGCGCGTCGTCTGTCCGGCGACGGCGCTCGACGCCAACGGGCTCCTCCGCACCGCGATCCGGTGCGACGACCCGGTGATCTTCCTCGAGCACAAGCACCTGTACCGGCAGACGTACAACAAGGCGCGGTATCCGGGCCCCAACTTCATGATTCCGCTAGGGAAAGCGAACGTGGTGCGTGAGGGCCGCGACGTCACGGTGATCACGTACGGCGCGGTGGTGCAGCGCGCCGTCACCGCGGCGAAGGAGGTCGAGGAGACCAGCGGCATCAGCGCGGAGGTGATCGACCTCCGCTCGCTCTCGCCGGTGGACTGGGAGGTGGTCAGCGCCTCCGTCCGCAAGACCAACAGGGTCATCGTCGCCCACGAGGATTCGCTGTCGTGGGGCTACGGTGCCGAGATCGCGGCGCGGATCGGACACGATCTCTTCTCCTGGCTCGACGCGCCTGTCCGGCGTGTCGCCTCCCTCGACACCTTCGTGGCCTACGCGCCCGAGGTCGAGGACTACATCCTTCCCCAGGTGGCCGATGTGGCCGCCGCGATTCGGGAGTTGACCGCATTCTGAACGGCGACGCCGCGCGCTCGCGGCGGGCACTCTTCGGCCTCCTGTTCCTCTTCTCAGGCGCCACCGGGCTCATCTACGAGCTCGTGTGGGCGCGCGACCTGTACCAGTTCTTCGGCTCGACCATCCACTCGATCACGACGGTGGTGGCGGCCTATATGGGCGGCCTCGGCCTCGGCGCGTACGTCCTCGGACGCGTGGCGGACCGGCGGGCCAACCCGGCCCGGCTGTACGGACTCCTCGAGATCGGCATCGGCCTGTTCGGCCTCGCGTCGGCGTGGGTGTTGGAGGGCGTCGGGGCGTCGTACCTGGCGGTGGCACGGTGGCTGGAGCCCGGCATCTGGCTGGCGACCGCCATCAAGTTCGCAGCCGCATTCGTCGTCCTGCTCGTGCCGACGTTCCTGATGGGCGGGACGCTGCCGCTGCTCACGCGGGCGTTCGCCGGGGACCGCCTCGTCCAGTTCCGGCGCCAACTCGCGCTTTTCTACGGTGTCAACACGCTCGGCGGCGTGGCGGGCTGCGCCCTCGCCGGCTTCGTGCTGATCGAGTACGTCGGCCTGCGCGGGACGCTGCTCGCGGTCGGCGTGGTGAACCTGCTGCTTGGCGCCGCGGCGCTCGTGCTCTCGCAGGGCGTCAGGCCGGAGGCGCCGCCCGCGGATGAGGAGAACGAGGACGCGCCTGAGGCTGCCCTCCCGGGCGCCGAACCCCACGTCGCCGACGAAGCGACGAGGCGCCTCGCCATCTGGCTGATCGGCGTGACCGCGTTCGCCTCGCTGCTGTACGAGATCGCCTGGACACGGGTGCTGGTGCTGGTGGTCGGGAGTTCGACCTATGCGTTCACGACCATCCTGGCGGCATTCCTGGCGGGCATCGGCATCGGCAGCCTCTTCGCCATCGGCAAGGGACGGCCGTCGCGCGAGCTGCTGGTGGGGGCCGCGTTGATCCAAGGCTCGATCGCGGTCCTGGCGTCGCTGCTCTTCCCGTTCTTCCGCGCCCTGCCCACCTACATCGTGGGTACGATGCAGGTCGGCTTCCTCAGCGCGGTGGATCTGCTCGTCCTGCACGGGTTGGCGGTGGTCGCCGTCGTGCTCCCACCGGCCGTCGGGATGGGCCTCTCCTTCCCCGTGCTCGCCGAGCTGGCGGCCGGACCGGGGGGCGAAACGGGAGGCGAGACGGGTCGCGCCTACTTCGCGAATACCCTCGGGAGCATCGCGGGGTCGATCCTGACCGGGTTCGTGCTCATCCACCTGCTCGGCAGCGAGCGGACCCTCGTCGTCGGCGTGCTGATCAACTCCGGCGCGACGGCGCTGATGGCTTGGTGGCTCCTTCGCGGCCGCACGGACAGCGGGGCCCGGCTCGGGTTGGAGCACATCTCCCTGCTGCTCGGCGGGATCGCGCTCGTCGTCACCTTCGCTACACCGGGCTGGTCCCATCGCACGCTCGACCGCGGCCCCGCCATCTACGGTCGGGAGCAGATGACGCGTGGCCAGCTCGCCAACTTCCTCCGCGGAGTGGGCGCCGAGCAGTTGAGCTTCGAGGAGGGCTGGAACGCCGCGGTCTCGGTGTGGCGGAACGGTGGCGCGACGTGGCTCAAGACGAACGGAAAGTCCGATGCCTCGTCCGTCGCCGACATGAACACCCAGGTGCTCGTCAGCCTGCTGCCCGCCCTCGCGCATCCCAGCCCCCGCCGCGTGTTCGTCGTCGGCTTCGGGAGCGGCGTGAGTGTGCGCGCCGTCGCGGACGTGCCCGACGTGGAGCGGGTCGACGTGGTCGAGATCGAGCGGGCGGTGCTGCGGGCAAGCCGGTTCTTCGACTTCGTCAACCGCGACGTGCTCACGGACCCCAAAGTGCACGTCATCGAGGACGACGCGCGCAGCGCACTCCAGCTGGCGCGAGAGCCGTACGACGTCATCGCCTCCGAGCCCTCGAATCCCTGGATCGCCGGCATCGCCGCGCTCTTCACCGCGGACTACTTCCGCGTCGTGGCGAGTCGCCTCAAGCCCGATGGCATCTTCGCGCAGTGGCTGCAGACCTACCGCGTGCCACCGTCCCTCGTCGCCGTCGTCGTGGCGAACGTGCGAGCGGTCTTCCCGCACGTGGAGGTCTGGTACGCGAACCCCTCGGACCTGATCATCCTCGCATCGCGCCGGCCGATCCCCTGGAACCGGGAGCGGGTGGCACGCCTCCTGGCCGAGCCGGGGCCGACGCGCACGGCGATGCGCGACTGGCTGGTGATGGACCGCGCCGACCAGCTCCTCGGCCACTTCCTGCTCGGTGAGCGCGGCTCTGCGATGCTCGCCGCCGGGGCGGCGTTCACGCACAGCGACGACCGACCGGCCCTGGAGTTCGTCGCGGCGCGCCACATGCTGGCGGGCCAGCGCGAGGACCTCGCCTTCGACTCACTGCTCGTCCTGAAGGTGGTGGCGCGAGACACCGTGCCGGCGCTGGCGAACTGGCCGGTGACGACCCAGGCCGTGACGGCGGCGTACGTGGACGTGCTCCCGCCGTCCACCGATCTCGCGCTCACGCTCGCCCGCCGCCTGTTCGACGAGGCGCCGGACGATTCGGCCCGCGACGCCCGTCTGGGCCTGCTGCTCTTCCAGCGGCGCGAGTACCGCTCCGCCATCGAGCACCTGACACCCGCGCTCGCGCGGCAACCGCACGACGCGCGGCTCCTTCTCGCGAACGGCATCGCCCGCTTGGCGCTCGGCGACACGACGGCGGCCCAGGCGCTTGTGCTGCGCGCCCGCGCGGCGGGCGGCGACTCCGTCGCAGCCACGGCCCTCCTCGCGGAGATCGCGGCGCGCCAGGGCGACGATTCGGCCGCGACCGTGGGCGCGCTCCGCGCCCTCCGGGGCCTGCGCCCGACGATCGCCACGCCGTTCCCCGGACCGCTGGTGGCCACGCTGCGGGTGCTGGCCTCCCGCGCGCGCCCCGAGGTCGCGGGCGCCGTATTCGAGGTCGCCGCGGCCACGCGGCCCTCGTGGGATCTCGCGTACTGGGGTGGCGCAACGGTGTTCGCGCGCGGCGGGCGGCAGGGCTGTCGGCGCGCGGAGCGCTTCGCGGCGCAGTTGCCGCGTTTCGGGTGGACGGACGAGGAGATCTCGGAACTACTGCGGGGGTGTGCTGCGGGAAGCCCGAACTAGCCGGGCCCCCGCGAGTGCGGGGTCAGGATGAGGTCGGGCGCGTGTCCATCCCGGTGAGGCGGCGGATCTCGCCGGCCGCGCCGATCGCGGCATCGACGTCGAGCGAGAGGGCGCGGGCCTGCTGGGTGGCCATCGTGAGATCACTGAGCGCGTCCGCCACCCCGGCGGAGCGCAGGCGGAGCAGGTCGAAGCGCACGTTCTGCATCGCCAGCAGGCAGGACTCGAGTTGTGACGCGAGGAGCTCGCGCCGCCTGGTCAGCTCGGCGACGGTCTGGCGCTGGCGCTCGAGGAGGTGCATCCGGCGGTCGCGGTCCGCCGCCGGCGGCTCCGCCTGCAGCGCGGCCAGCCGGCTCTCCAGTTTCTCGACCGAATCCGCGTTCACGTCGTGGTCCAGCGCGCTCAGCGTAGCCGCGAGGTCCGTGGCGCGCGCGAGCAACTGGTCCACGGTCGGCTGCACGTCGGGGAGCATCTTCCGCTCGGTCTTCGGCATCCGCTCCAGCATCGCGAGGATCGCGGTGCGGTCCTTCCGGGCCTGCTCGATGCCCGCGGCGTAACGGCCGAGGTCCCCGGTGCCGCTCACGAGCGCTTGGCGCCCTCCCCGGATCTTGGCTTCGATCGCGTCCGGCGCCGGCGGCCGGTAGATGACGTCCCGCCACGAGTAGCCCGCCGTCCACAGCCGCGCATAGTCCTTCGCGACGAAGAAGCCCCAGATCGCCGCGACGGACAGCGACCACGGGTTGTGGAAGCCCTGCGCGAGGTTGATCAGGATCAGCATGCCGTTGACCGACGCGTAGCTGGCAAGCTTGCGGCGGAACCGCACCACCATCACCGGCTCGCCCGTCGCCTTGGCCTGCGCGACGAGCTCGGCTTCCTCCGCGGCCTTTCGGTCGTCCTTCTCCACGGAGCGCGCCGCCGCGCGTTCCGCCCGACGCACGGCCCGCGCGCTGCCGCGATCGGCGCGCTGCCAGGCGCCGTCGAGGGCGCGCTCGGCCCGGGCGATCGCGTCGCCCGCGCGGGGCCGCGGCGCGGCCTCCTGCCGCCGGCTCGGCGCCCGGTTCGGCGGCGGCGTGTACGTCGCCGTCTCGAGCGCCCGCCGCAGCGAGTCCGCCGTGGGCCAGCGTCGCTCCGGGTCCTTCTCGAGGCAACGCATCACGGTCTGCGCGAGGTCGCGCGGGAGATCGCCCCGCTTCTGCTCCACCGGCGTCGGCTCTTCGGAGATCTGCTTCATCAGCAGCGCCGGGACCGTCGGCGCCTGGAACGGCAGCTCGCCGCTCAGCATCTGGTACGCGACGACACCCAGCGAGTAGATGTCCGAGCGGCCATCGATCTCACGCTCGCCTGCCGCCTGCTCCGGGCTCATGAAGGCCGGGGTGCCGATGGCGATGCCCGCCTCCGTGAGCGTGCCACCCTGGGCCGTGAGGGCCTTCGCGATCCCGAAGTCCGTGACCATCACGCGGCCCCGGGTCCCCTCGAGGAGGATGTTGTCCGGCTTGACGTCGCGGTGAATCACGCCCTGCTGGTGGGCGGCGGCGAGGGCGTCCGCCGTCTCGCGGAAGATGCGTCGCGCCTCTTCGACGGAGAGGCGGCTCCGGCGCTTGAGGCGCACCGCAAGCGACTCGCCGTCCACGAAGCCCATCACGAAGTAGACGAGGTCGTCCGCGTCGCCGACGGGGGGGCTTGGGACCCAGTTCGGGTGCGCGGCCCGCGCCGCGGTCTCGGCCTCGCGCATGAAGCGAGCGCGGATGTCGGGTCGGTAGGCGAGCTCCGGCGGCAGAACCTTGATGGCCACCGAGCGCTTCAATCGCTCGTCGCGAGCGCGGTACACGACACCCATGCCGCCGCGCCCGATCTCCCCCTCAATGGAGTAGGCATCGCCGAGCGCCGCCGCCAACCGCGCCAGCAGCCCGCCGTTGCCGCCGCTACTCGTCATTGCTCACCGGAGCGCATCGGGCCGTAGATTAGTCTCGCTTGTCGGGTGTGGCAACTGCGAACCGCCCGTTCCTGCCGTTTTGGCGCAGGTTCCCGCGCTGCGAGTGGCACGAAGGCTGCTTCCTGGAAGGATGATTCCCGATGCACCCCGAACCCGACTCTACCGAGCAACTGATGAGTGATCGCGTGACCCTCCCAGTCCTCCCGCTGCGCGACCTGGTACTGTTCCCCGGGGTGACGTCCCCTGTCAGCGCCGGCAGGCCCGGGACGCTGCGCGCCATCGAGAAGGCGCTCAAGGACGACAGGCGTCTGATCTTCGCCGTGGCCCAGAAGGAGAACGTCGAGCACGTCACGCCCGACCTTCTGCACGGCATGGGCACGGTCGCGCGCATCGGCCAGATCCAGCGCGGGCTCGGCGGGGTCCAGCTGGTGCTCCACGGCGAATACCGCGCGAGGGCTGTGCACGTCACCGAAGTCGAGGGGCAGCTGGAGGCGGTCGTGCGCGAGGCGGCGGACCTGCCGCCGCTCGACGCGAACGACGCCGCCTTCCAGGCGCTCTACAAGGAAGCGCGCGAGCGGGCCGCCGAGCTCGGGCAGAAGAACGGCCTGCCGGAGGAGATGATCCAGCAGGTCCTCTCGTCCGTGAGCGACCCCGGACGGTTCGCCGACCTCGTCGCCGGATACGTCGAGCTGAAGACCGTCGAGCGCCAGGCGCTCCTCGAGACCCTTTCCGTCGAAGACCGGCTGCGCCGCGTGCTGATCCAGGTGCAGCGGCAGATCGCCGTCGCCGACGCGCAGGAGGACATCAAGTCGCAGGTGCAGGAGGAGATTGGCGAGCGGCAGCGGGAGATGTATCTGCGCGAGCAGCTCAAGGCCATCCGTCGCGAGCTCGGCGACGCCGGCGGGGACGAGGACGTCGACGCGCTGCGCGAGAAGCTGGCGTCCCTCGATCTCCCCGAGGCGGCGAAGAAGGAGGTCGAGCGGGAACTCGGCCGGCTCGAGCGCACCTCGAAGGAATCCATGGAGGCGCAGGTCATCCGCACCTACCTCGAGTGGGTCGCGGAGCTGCCGTGGAACACGCGCTCCGAGGACCTTCTCGACACGCCGCGCGCCGAGCAGGTCCTGCAGGAGGATCACTACGGGCTCAAGGACGTGAAGGAGCGGGTGCTGGAGTTCCTCGCGGTGCGCCAGCTGCGGGACCGGGCGAAGGCCGCCAAGAAAGACGACGCGGACGGCGCGGCGGAGCCGCACGGCCAGGACGACGACCGGGTCTTCCAGCGCGGCCCGATCCTCCTCTTCGTCGGACCGCCCGGCACGGGCAAGACGTCCATCGCCAAGTCCATTGCCCGGGCGATGGGCCGCAAGTACGTCCGCATCTCGCTCGGCGGCGCGCGCGACGAGGCGGACATCCGCGGGCATCGGCGCACCTACGTCGGCGCGATGCCGGGTCGGATCATCCAGGGAATGAAGCAGGCCGGCACCAAGAACCCGGTGTTCCTGCTCGACGAGGTGGACAAGCTCGGCGTGTCGTTCCAGGGGGATCCCGCAGCTGCGCTGCTCGAAGTCCTCGACCCGGCGCAGAACGACTCGTTCACCGACCACTACCTCGGCGTGCCGTTCGATCTCTCCGAGGTGCTGTTCATCGCCACCGCGAACCTCCCGCAGGGCATCCCCGGTCCGCTCCTGGACCGGATGGAGACGGTCGAGTTCACCGGCTACACCGAGCACGAGAAACTCAACATCGCACGGCAGTACCTCGTGCCGCGGCAGCTCCGCGAGAACGGCCTGAGCGCCGAGCAGCTCGTCATCGAGGACTCGGCCATCCGCGAGATCGTCAGCGGGTTCACGCACGAGGCGGGCGTCCGCCAGCTCGAACGCGAGATCGGCCGCTTGACGCGCAAGGTGGCGCGCCGCGTGGCTGCGGGCTCCGGCGACCGCATCGTGGTCGGAGGCGACGCAGCGAAGAAGGAGCTAGGGCGCCCGAAAGTCCGCCCCGAGCGGGCCGCGCGCGAGGACGCCGTGGGCGTGGCGACGGGGATGTACTACACGCCGAGCGGCGGCGACATCATGTTCGTCGAAGCCGTGCTGATGCCCGGCAAGGACGAACTCGTGCTCACCGGTCAGCTCGGCGACGTCATGAAGGAGTCCGCGCGTGCGGCCCTGAGCTACGCCAAGAAGAACGCCGCGGGCCTCGGCGTGAGCGATGCCATGCTCCGCGACAAGGAGATCCACATCCACGTCCCCGCCGGCGCGGTCCCGAAGGACGGGCCGTCGGCCGGCGTCACGATGGCGACAGCCCTCCTCAGCGCGCTCACCGGTCGGCCCACGCGTCACAATGTCGCGATGACGGGCGAGATCACCCTGCGGGGAGCGGTGCTGCCGATCGGGGGGCTGAAGGAGAAGGTCCTCGGCGCCGCGCGCGCGGGGATCACCGACATCGTGCTCCCGAAGGAGAACGAGCGGGAGCTCGAGGACCTGCCGGATGAGGTGCGGCGTCAGCTCGTCTTCCACCCGGTCGAGACGCTCGACGAGGTCCTGGCTGTCGCGTTGGGGAATCGCGATACGCCCGCGGTGAACGCGCTTCTGAAGACCGGGGTGTAGAGAGGAAGCGCGCGCTACCAGCCGAAGAGCCCGAAGCGCAGCCGGGCCAGCGCGCGCTGGACGGCGCCGCGGCCCGTGGGTTCGGTTCCCTCGAGGAAGTACTCGGTGTAGCTGCCGCCCGTGGTATCCTGGGGCGTGTAGCGACCGTCGCTCCGCCGCACTCGGAGCGCGACGAGGCCTCTGGGCGGCTGCCAGGCCGGCGGGATGGGACGACCGGCGTACGCTGCGGCCGCGAACGCTCCCCAGACCGGCGCCGCGAGTGTTCCGCCGAACGCCCCCGGCGTGATGGTCCGTGGCCGGTCGAACCCGAGCCAGACGCCTGCCACGATGTCCGGCGTGAGTCCGATGAACCAGACATCGGCGTTGTCGTTCGTCGTGCCCGTCTTGCCAGCCACCGGCAGGGCGGCCGGCAGACCGCGCCGCGCGGCAGTGCCGGTCCCGCTCGTGACCGCATCCTCCATCACGGACACCACCTGGAACGCGACCCTCGGATCGAGTGCCGCCGCCGGCTGCACGGGAGGCGCCTCATAGACCGGCAGGCCGGCCGAGCCCTGCACGAGCGTGACGATGCGGGGCGGTATGTAGGCGCCGAGCGTCGCGAACGCACCGTAGGCGGCAACGAGCTCGATCGGACGCACGTCCGCCGCGCCAATCGCCGTCGAGGCCACCGGCGGGATCGGCGTGGTCAGGCCCAGCCTGCGCGCGGTCGCCACCACCGAGTCGAGACCTACGATGAGCGCCAGCCGGATCGTCGGGAGGTTGAGCGAACGCACCAGTGCCGTGCGCATGGTCACGGGCCCGGTCCACGTTCCGTCGCTGTTCTCCGGGGTCCAGCGCGTCCCGTCGCCCTGTGGCAGGGAGAGCGGGCTGTTGTCGAGCATGGTGGTCGGCGGCAATCCCTCGGCGAGCGCAGCGGCGTAGACGACGGGTTTGAACGCCGAGCCGGCCTGGCGATGCCCCTGCAGGGCCCGGTCGAACTCCGAGTCGCGGAAGTCGCGCCCGCCCTCGAGCGCAAGCACGTCACCCGTGGAGGGATCGAGCGCCACGAACAGACCCTGGAGGTACGGCGTGCGGCCACCGGTGGGTCGGCCGGCGGCGGTGCCGTAGCGCGGCGATCGGTATCCGGGCAGGCTCTCGACGCGGGCGAGGCCGGCCGCCAGGCTCGAGGAGGCGGCACGCTGGAGGTCGGGATCCAGCGTCGTCGTCACGGCCAACCCGCCGGTGTTCACCGTCGCGAGGCCGTAGCGCTCCGTCAGCCACCGACGCACCCATTCCACCACGTATCGCGCTCGAACGCTGAAGCCCTCGTCAGGTGCGAGCCGAAGCGGCTCGCGCATCGCCGCGCGCGCAGCGGCAGGTGTCAAGTACCGCTCCTCCTGCATCCGCCGCAGCACGAGGTTGCGGCGTCGCAGGGCGCGGTCGGGGTGCGCTCGCGGGTCGTAGTAGCCCGGCGAGTTGGGAATGGCGGCGAGAAGAGCGGTCTCGGCGAGGGTGACCTCGCTGGCGTGCTTGCCGAAGTAGTGGCGCGCAGCCGCCTCGATCCCGTACCACCCATGGCCGAAGCCGATGTAGTTGACGTAGGCTTCGAGGATCTCCGCCTTGCCGTGGCGCCGCTCCAGCGCCCGCGCCATCTCCGCTTCGCGGATCTTGCGACCGAGTGTGATCTGCCGCCGGTCCACTTGTTCCGGGTACATCGCGCCGATCAGCTGCTGGGTGATGGTGCTGGCGCCGCGGGAGCCGAAGCCCTGGAGGATGTTGTCGCGGAGGGCGCCCATGAGGCCGATGACATCCACGCCATCGTGCTGGTAGAACCGCCGATCCTCGGTCGCCACGAAGGCTTGTCCGACAGCGGCCGGCAGATCGACGAGCCGGACCCACGAACGGGCCTCGGGACCGATCTCGCCGAGCAGGCCTCCGCGCCGGTCGTATACCACGCTAGCGAGCTTCGGCCGCACGATGGTGACGTCCGCGACTTCCTGGGCGATGGAGAACGTCGGAGCGGCAGTCAACCACAGAGTTGAGACAGCGAGAGCTATCAGTCGGCTAGCGCCACGCACAGTAGTCTGCCACCACCTTCCCGATGTCTGTATAGGAATCGGTCACCACTCCTCTCGATTTCGCACCGCCAGACGCGTACAAACCGTCAAGAAGCGAGTCACCAACTAATGCTCCAATGATTGTGTTGGCAACGTTTTGTGGATCGATATCGTCCCTGAAGAAGCCGCGCCGCTGACCATCCACGACCACGCCGGCGATCTTCTCCTTCGTGCTGGCTAGCCACCCTCCCACTACACTCGACGCTCCAGCAGGAACAACGGCACCCATCGCGCAATCGGCGACTGCCCGTGCGGCCCCAGGATTCTCCCTGAGGAGCGCCGCCAGGTCGGAAGCGGTCCTCCGCAGTGCCTCGCCGGCCGTGGCAGCAGTGGCCAGCGTTGCGGGGATTTCGTCGAAGAGCGCATCGACGGCCGCCACGTACAGGCCGTCCTTCGATCCGAAGTAGTGAAAAATCAACTGCTTATTGACACCAGCGGTCGCGGCGATCCGCTCGATGCGCGCGCCGGCGTAACCTAGCGCGCCGAACTCGAGCTTCGCTGAATCGAGGATAGCCTTCCTGCGGGAGCTGTCGGCCACGTCACGCACCTTGTCAACCGTGTGGTTGACAACGGTATGTATCGTGGCCGACAGTGTCAAGCTATGGCGCTAGCGATCCGATCCGGTGCTCGGCGCCGGTCGCCGTCGGGGCTGCGGGCTGGGCCAGCGCGCGCCGAGGTCGTTCCAGTTCAGGATCGCGTTGAAGGCGAGGGCAAACGATCCCTGCGATTCCCAGCGCCAGAACGGCCGGATGGCGAAGAGCACGACGTGTCCGGACCCGTGCGGAACGTCCACGACGGCCGCCTTGCCGGCGAGTTCGGCGCCGCCGTCCAGCAGGCCGGAGATGAGCAGGGAGTCCGCTCGGGGGTGGAACTGCACGACGACCCGCGGCAGGCTGCGCGCCATATCGCGAACGACGGCGGAGTCGCGCGCCCGTTCCGTCCCGCGGGTGTCCGCCGAATCCACTTGGAGGAGCGGTGCCTGGCTGAAGTACACCGGCAGGGTGTCGGCGTAGCCATAGGCGATCGGGCTCGCCTGGTCGCGCACCTGGGAGCGGAACACGGCGCCGCGTGCGCGCAGTTGCCGTGCCTCCACGACGCTCACGCCACGGCCGAAGCCGAACTGCACCGGCAGCGTCGCGCTGCCGCCTTCGGTGATGAGGAGCCCGCCACGTCGGACCCAGGCGTCCAGCCGGGCGAGGCCGTCGAGCCCGATGCCGGGGCGCACGTCGTCGGTGGAGTCGTACCCGCCGAGGCTCGGGGTCTCCGCCGTCCGACGCCACGGGATGGGAGGGCCCGCCATCGGCATCCCCGTCACGAGCAAGCGCGCGTTGGAGCCGGCCTGCGGGAAGACGAGGACGTCCACGCTCGCGAGGCGAGAGCTGTCGCGCAGTTGTTGCGTGGAGAGATAGCTGTACGGGATCCCGAGCCGATCGAAGGCGTAGCGGACCCATCCCTCGTCCTGGGTGTTGATCCACGAGTGGACGAGACCGATCCGCGGGACGTCGAGTTCGTGGCGCACCACCGTCGGGACCTGTCGCACCGCCACGGCGGTGAGCCCGAACGAGTCGAGGGCGGCCAGAACCTGCCGCTCGGCGTCGCGCGCGGCGCCCCCGAGCGGCACCACGACGGTGCCGACTGGGAAGCTGCGCCCCTCGAGCGAGAACGTGTCCTCGGCCGCGTACATCCGGATCTGCCGCAAGCGGAACCGGAACAAGGTCAGGTTGGTCTCGGTCGTCGCCGGGATCAGGAAGGCCGCGCGGCCGGCGTCTGCTCCCGTCAGAACGCCGCGCACCCGCACGTCATCGGTCAGAAGCGTCAGCGGCTGGGCGAACACCGTGGAGTCGACGATCGGGCGAGTGACGACGTTCCGGACGGCGCCGAGCGTCCAACCCGTATCGTCGTACGGAGCGGGGTCCGTCGCCCGGTAGGTCTGGATACCCAGGAAGTTGTCGGCCAGAGGACCGTACGGCTGGTCCATCCTCACCACGTAGTCGCCCTCGGAAACCTGTACGCTCCCGGAGGTGAAGGCGCGCCCTGCGCGCTGGACCTCCACGCCCTGCAGGCGCAGCAGGTTGACCAGCTCCGCCGCCTCGATCCGGCGTGCCTGCCCTGCCGGGATGAGCCACGCGTACGGGGTCGTCGTCCGCCCGTGCTCCACGGCCCGGCGGGACTTCATCCAGAAGTTCTCGAGGAAGACCGTCCCGTTCCGCGCCACGTAGTCGAGCGCCACGAGTGCCGCCGACTGCTGGTAATTGATGTTGTTGCGGATGCACCAGCGGACGCCGTCGAGCGGCGGGTTCGGCCGGAACCACTCGACGCTGCGCTGCGTTGCCCCGATGCGGGCCGTGTCGCACTCGGCACCGAAGCTCGTGTAGGTCTCGTAGAAGCGCCCGATGGCGTTCCTGCCGTTGGCGACGAAGAAGAGGAAGTTCGGGGCCCATCCGTCGTAGAACCCGTGCGTCCAGACGCCGGGGAGGCCGCGCTTCGTCAGCTCCGTTACCTCCTGCGTCGCGAGCGT
>ERZ1292640.673-Hain-H43-02um-R1-673-length-27908-cov-9_pt1 | contig 27908 bp, 26 predicted proteins | sample MGYA00564404_ERZ1292640 | MGnify/ENA primary metagenome ERZ1292640 (study PRJEB36523, sample SAMEA6512636) | groundwater metagenome | collected 2019-01-08 | study: AquaDiva: Metagenomics assemblies of 32 groundwater samples | reverse complement strand
TCTTCCTCGGTGTGGACGACGTGTTCGTCCCAGATCTTGTCGTAAAGGGTGCGTCCCATGTGTTTTTCCTTCGTGGTCTGTCGATTTTAAGGGGGGAGGGGTGCGCCGTCCGGGGTCACCGCACGCGCAGTGAGGTGGTCGACCAGCAGGCGAGCGGTGACCGGCAGGCTGGAAAAATCGCGCGCCACCAGTGCGATCTGGCGCGACGCCCAGACATCGGTCAGCGCGACCGATTCGAGTTCGCCGACGCCGTGCATCAGTTCGAACGCCCGCTGCGGCATCACGCCGACGCCCAGGCCGTTGTGGATCATGCGGCACATTGCGTCCAGCCCGGTCACGTGGATGCGCAGCTTGATCGTGCGGCCGGCCTGCGCCGCGGCATCGCGCATGGCCAGGTAGATCGAGCTGTTCGAATGCAGGCCGACGTGGTCGAAATCCAGGCTGTCGGCAAAAGCGATGCTGTCACGCGTGCCCAGCACATGCCCGCGCGGCACGATCATCACGAGGCGGTCCTGGCGGTAGGGCAGGGTCTGCAGCTTGCCAATGCCGTCGGCCGTGTTGCAGATGCCGAGGTCGGCCGCGCCCTCCTGCACCGCGCGCACGACTTCCGTGCTCAGGTGTTCCTCGAGGTCGATCTTGACCTCCGGATGCTGGCTGATGAAGGTGCCCAGGTCTTCGGGCAGGAACTGCACGATGGCCGAGATGCTGGCATGCACGCGCACATGGCCGCGCACGCCGGCCGCGTATTCGCTGAGCTCGCCCTGCATTTTCTCGAGGCTGAACAGTACCGAACGGGCATGGTGCAGCAGGCTCTGGCCGGCCGGCGTCAGATCCACGCCGCGCGTGTGGCGGTACAGCAGCGGTGTGTCCAGCGCGGCTTCGAGGTCGGACAGGCGTTTGCTGACGGCCGACGCGGCAATGAATTCCCGCTCCGCCGCCTTGCCGATGCTGCCAAGCTCACACACGGCCACAAACAATTGCAGCGACGTGAGGTCCATGCGGCGGGCGAAATTGCGTTCTGAGCTGCTCATCAAAAGAGGTCAAAGTCATCGTGGTTCACGATGTTTGCCTATTTTGACCTCTTTATCCGGGCTTGGTCATCGCGGAATGCGATGGCTGGCTTGCCCGCTGGCTGGGGCTGGCGCGGCCGTCCGCGGGGAGGCTTTCAGGTGTTTTTGGCCTCCAGCCCAGCGGGGACGGGCGCAAGCAGCTACTGAATAGATAGCAATCAGTCGATGATCCTGCCGGGATCGAGCGCCCGCACCCGGGGGTCCACGTTGTAGCCGCCGAACTCGGTGTAACGCAGCAGGTGCCGCTCGCATCGGCCGCAGTGCCAGACCTCGCAGCGGTTGTAGGGGAAAAAACCGACAGCCACGGGGGCATCGGGCGAGTCGTAACGCGTGCCCTGGGGGTGTTTTTCTTCCAGGGTGGGTTCTTCCACGGCGGGGTCGCGCAAGGTGGCGACCAGGGTCATCTGCCCGGCTTCCCAGCGGTACTCGGCCAGGCTCTCCCAACCGGCGCAGGCGCCCAGCGCGCAATCGCAGGCGCGGGGCGCGGTGGGGCGGGCGATGGCCGCACGCAGTTCGGCGGCAGTCCGGATGAATGTCAAGGGTGAACTCCTCAAATGGCCCTTACATGGCCAGGGCCGTGAAAAAGCCCGCCCATGTTGCCACGGGCGGGCCGGATGTCAGGCGCGCGGGCGGATCAGCGTGCGTTGATCGGCTTGACGTCGCGCTGGACCGAACCGTTGAACAGCTGGCGCGGACGGCCGATCTTGTACTCGGGGTCGCCGATCATCTCGTTGAGCTGGGCGATCCAGCCGACCGTGCGGGCCAGCGCGAAGATCGCGGTGAACAGTGGCACGGGGATGCCGATAGCGCGCTGCACGATGCCGGAGTAGAAGTCGACGTTGGGGTAGAGCTTGCGCGAAACGAAGTATTCGTCTTCCAGGGCAATTTTCTCCAGCGCCATGGCCAGCTTGAACAACGGGTCGTTTTCCAGGCCCATCTCTTTCAGCACTTCCTTGCAGGTTTCCTGCATCAGCTTGGCGCGCGGGTCGTAGTTCTTGTAGACGCGGTGGCCAAAACCCATGAGCTTGACGCCGGAGTTCTTGTCCTTGACCTGCTTGATGAACTCGCCGATGTTCTCGATGCCGCCGTTCTTCTGGATGTCGCCCAGCATGTTGAGGGCCGCTTCGTTGGCACCGCCGTGGGCCGGGCCCCAGAGGCAGGCGACACCGGCTGCAATGGCTGCAAACGGGTTGGTGCCGGACGAGCCGCACAGGCGAACGGTGGACGTGGAGGCGTTCTGCTCATGGTCGGCGTGCAGGATGAAGATGCGGTCCAGCGCACGTTCGAGCACCGGGTTGACCTTGTACTCCTCGCATGGCGTGGCAAACATCATGTGCAGGAAGTTGCCGGCGTAGCTCAGGTTGTTCTTGGGGTACATGTAGGGCTGGCCCATGGTGTACTTGTAGGCCATGGCGACCAGGGTCGGCATCTTGGCGATCAGGCGGATCGCGGCAATCTCGCGGTGCTCGGGATTGTTGATGTCGGTGCTGTCATGGTAGAAGGCCGACAGGGCGCCGACCAGGCCGGTCATGATGGCCATCGGATGCGCGTCACGGCGGAAGCCGCGCAGGAAAAACTGCATCTGCTCGTTGACCATGGTGTGGTTGGTCACACGGCTGACAAATTCCTTTTTCTGGTCGGCCTTGGGCAGTTCGCCGTACAGCAGCAGATGGCAGGTCTCCATGTAGTCGCAGTTGGTTGCCAGCTGCTCGATCGGGTAGCCGCGGTACAGCAGCTCACCCTTGTCGCCGTCGATGTAGGTGATGGCCGACTGGCAGGACGCGGTGGACAGGAAGCCCGGATCGTAGGTGAACATGCCGGTCTGTGCATACAGCTTGCGGATGTCCACGACGTCGGGGCCCACGCTGCCGTGGTACACCGGCAAATCAACACTGGGGCTGCCATTGCTGAAGGACAGGGTGGCTTTGTTGTCAGCTAGCTTCATTTCTTGCGTCTTTCTGGTCAAATCAAAAGGGGGCGGTCACGGGGGCTGTGGCTGCGGCGCGAATCAAGTTTAAGACCTGCATGGCCTCGTAAGTAGATGCACTTACCTGTGCGTCCGCTTCTGCAAGCTGGCTGGGCTCCCGACGTTGTAGCAGAAGGTCCAGCAAGTCGTTGTCAGACAGATCCATTAAATCATTCAAGCCTTGAGCCTGGCTGACGGTCAGGGTGGCTTCGTGGCGCCTGAAGAACTTCTCGATCAGCAGGTCGTTTTCAAGCAGGCCGCGGCGGCATCGCCACTTGAGTTTGCTCAGGGCCCGTTCGCCAAGCAGTTCGTCGGTTGCGTTCATGGCCAAAGTCTGAATTGATGCATGTCTAGACCGTGCGCAGGACCATCATTTCCTTGATCTTGCCGATGGCCTTGCTGGGGTTCAGACCCTTGGGGCAGACATCGACGCAGTTCATGATGGTGTGGCAGCGGAACAGGCGGTAGGGGTCTTCGAGGTTGTCCAGGCGGTCGGCGGTGGCTTCATCGCGGCTGTCCGCAATGAAACGGTAGGCCTGCAGCAGGCCGGCCGGGCCGACAAACTTGTCCGGGTTCCACCAGAAGCTGGGGCAGGACGTCGAGCAGCTCGCGCACAGGATGCACTCGTACAGGCCGTTGAGTTCGTCGCGTTCCTCGGGGCTTTGCAGGCGCTCTTTTTCAGGCGGCACGTTGTCGTTGATCAGGTAGGGCTTGATCGAGTTGTACTGCTTGAAGAAGTCCGTCATGTCGACGATCAGGTCGCGCACCACCGGCAGGCCGGGCAGCGGCTTGAGCACGATGGTGCCCGGCAAGGTGCGCATGTTGGTCAGACAGGCCAGGCCGTTCTTGCCGTTGATGTTCATCGCGTCCGAACCGCACACGCCTTCGCGGCAGGAGCGGCGGAAGGAAATGGTCGGGTCCTGCGCCTTGAGTTTCATCAGCGCGTCCAGCAACATGCGTTCGCTGCCGTCGAGCTCGACCTCGATGGTCTGCATGTAGGGCTTGGCGTCGGTGTCGGGGTCGTAGCGGTAAATCTGGAAAGTGCGTTTGGACATGGAGGTTCTCGCTGATCTTGTTGGCTTGGGCTTAGAAGCTGCGCACGGTGAGCGGCACGGAGTCGACCGTCAGGGGCTTCATCTGCACCGGTTTGTAGGCCAGGCGGCTGCCTTCGCTGTACCACAGGGTGTGCTTGTGCCAGTCGGTGTCGTTGCGGCCGTTCGGGTGTTCCGGCGTGTCGCCGTAATCGTCCACCGAATGCGCGCCGCGGCTTTCGTGGCGGGCCGCGGCCGAAACGATGGTGGCCTGGGCCGCCTCGATCAGGTTTTCGACTTCCAGCGCCTCGATGCGTGCGGTGTTGAAGATTTTCGACTTGTCCTTCAGGCCGATGTTGCTCACGCGCTTGCGCAGTTCGGCGATCTTGGCGACACCGGCATCCATGATGGCCTGGGTGCGGAACACGCCGGCATGCTGCTGCATGGCTGCGCGGATGTCGTTGGCCACGTCCTGGGCGTATTCGCCGTCGGTCGCGTTGTCCAGGCGGGCGATGCGCGCCAGCGTGGCGTCGGCCGCGTCGGCCGGCAGGGACTTGTGGGTGGTGGTCTTGTTGAACTCGACGATGTGGTTGCCGGCGGCGCGGCCGAACACCAGCAGGTCCAGCAGCGAGTTGGTGCCCAGGCGGTTCGCGCCGTGCACGCTGACGCAGGCGCATTCACCCACCGCGTACAGGCCGTTGACGACCTGGCTCTTGTTGTCGGCGTCCTGCGTGACCACCTGACCGTGGATGTTGGTCGGAATGCCGCCCATCTGGTAGTGGATGGTGGGCACCACGGGAATCGGTTCCTTGGTGATGTCCACATTGGCGAAGTTGTGGCCGATCTCGAACACCGAGGGCAGGCGCTTCATGATGGTCTCGGCGCCCAGGTGGGTCATGTCGAGGTTGATGTAGTCCTTGTTCGGACCGCAGCCGCGGCCTTCCTTGATTTCCTGGTCCATGCAGCGTGAGACATAGTCGCGTGGTGCCAGGTCCTTGTAGGCCGGTGCATAACGCTCCATGAAACGCTCGCCGTTGCTGTTGCGCAGGATCGCGCCTTCGCCGCGGCAGCCTTCGGTCAGCAACACGCCGGCGCCATGCACGCCGGTCGGGTGAAACTGCCAGAACTCCATGTCTTCGAGCGGGATGCCTGCGCGCGCCGCCATGCCCAGGCCGTCGCCGGTGTTGATGAAGGCATTGGTCGATGCGGCAAAAATGCGGCCGGCGCCGCCAGTGGCCAGCAAGGTGGTCTTGGCTTCGAAGATGTGCACGTCGCCGGTTTCCATCTCGATGGCGGTCACGCCGACGACATCGCCGGCGGCATCACGGATCAGGTCCATCGCCAGCCATTCGACGAAGAAGCTGGTTTTTTCCTTGACGTTCTGCTGGTATAGCGTGTGCAGCATGGCATGACCGGTGCGGTCGGCCGCGGCGCAGGCGCGCTGCACCGGCTTTTCGCCGTAGTTGGCGGTGTGGCCGCCGAAAGGGCGCTGGTAAATCGTGCCGTCGGGGTTGCGGTCGAAAGGCATGCCCATGTGCTCGAGGTCATACACGACCTTGGGCGCTTCACGGCACATGTACTCGATCGCATCTTGGTCACCGAGCCAGTCGGAGCCCTTGACGGTGTCGTAGAAGTGGTAGTGCCAGTTGTCTTCGGACATGTTGCCGAGCGAGGCACCGATGCCGCCCTGGGCCGCCACCGTGTGCGAGCGCGTCGGGAACACCTTGGAGAGCACGGCCACGTTCAGGCCGGCACGCGCCAGCTGCAGCGAGGCGCGCATGCCGGAGCCGCCGGCCCCGACGATCACCACGTCAAATTTGCGTTTGGGAAGCTTGGAGGATGCAGTCATGATTGCTTTTTCAAAAGTCGGTCGTCAAAAGTGAAGGCTCGGTTCCGGGGCTCAAAGGCGCCACAGCACCTGGATGCCCCAGCCGGCGCAGGCCACCAGCCACACGATCGTGAACACGTCCAGGGACAGCTTGAGCCACACCGGCTTGACGTAGTCCATCCAGATGTCGCGCATGCCGACCCATACGTGGTAAAGCAGCGCAAGGATCACGACAAAGGTCAGCACCTTCATCCACTGCGACGAAAAAATGCCGGCCCAGCGGTCATAACCGAGGGGCCCCTTGGTGAAGATCACCTGGGCCAGCAGCAGGACGGTAAAAAGGGCCATCAGGGCCGCGGTGACGCGCTGGGCCAGCCAGTCACGCGTGCCGTAATGGGCACCGACAACGAGGCGTTTGGAGCCGTAGTTCACAGACATGGGTTGCTCCTTGTTATTAGTAGAGGCCGAACAGCTTGGCGCCCAGCACCAGCGTCAGCGCGATGCTCAGTGCCAGCGTGACCAGTGCGGTGCTTTTGCCGAATTCGTTGCTGAGCCTGTGGGTGGCGTCCATGTAGAGATGGCGCAGGCCGGCGATGAAGTGGTGCAGATAGGCCCAGATCAGGGCGAGGGCCACCAGCTTCCAGATAAAGCCGGGCAAACCCAGCATGCCGATGTTGAAGGCCGCCTTGAACTTCTCGAATGAAATTTCGGAAGAAATCGAGGTGTCGAACATCCAGATGATGAAGGGCATCAGGATGAACATGATGGCGCCGCTGGCGCGGTGGAGGATGGACACCCAGGCCGCCGGTGTCATGCGGTAGGTGGTCAGGTCTTTAAAAGCGTTGATGTTGCGGAACTCGGGCCGCTTGGGACGCTGTTTGGATGCCAGCTCTGTCATTGTTGGGCTTTCGTGGGGAGAGGTCTGGTAACTGCTTGGTAACTGCCCGTGAAGCACGACGCATTTACAACTGAAAACCTTCGAATTCTATTGCAACGCAGCATCCATCCGGACCGACCGGACGATGGCAGCAGGTTTTTGTCCGAAAAACGGGGCAAAAACAGAGCCATTCGCGCGCTGATGGTCACGGACCCGGGGCAAACTGACTCGACCATTACAGTTGTCCCGCTGCGGCCGGCATGAATTTTCCTGTGGCGGGTTTCTTCACGCGGCAGGCCTGGGAGCAGTATTTCACCTCGTCCCAGTTTTTTCCCCAGCTTTTGCGCCAGCTCATTTCGCGGCCGCAGGCCAGGCAGGTCTTGCTCGGCAGCGATGACTTGTTGCCCTTGAAACCCATGGCCGCTTTCAGTTCAGGGTATTGCGGTAGTAGTGGGTGTCGGTGCGGTAATAACCGCGCCGCAACTCCATCGGCACATCGTTGTAGGTGTAGGCGATGCGCTCCACGCTCAGCAGGGGCGTGCCATGCGCTACTTTCAGGAGCAGCTCGCGCCCGTCGATGGCTGCCTCGGCGCGTATTTTCTCTTCAGCGCGAACCATGCGCACATTGAACTCGGTTTCGAACAGCGCGTACATCGGGCCGTGGTAGTCGGCCAGCCGCTCGGCGGTCAGGCCCTTGAACGGGGCGGCAGGCAACCAGAGGTCTTCGAGAATCGTCGGTGTTCCGGCAAAACTCAGTACGCGGCGTGCCTGCAGCACGGCATCGCCGGTGCGCAGCGCCAGCGCGCGGGCAATGTCGGCGCTGGCGCGTACGCGCCGGCAGTCGATGATGTCGCGCTGGGCCGGGCCTTCGCTGCCGGGTGTGCCGCTGTCGGGCACGAGTTTGAGGAAACGGAACTGCACGTGCTGCTCGGCATGTGTGGCCACAAACGTGCCCTTGCCCTGGCGCCGCACCACCAGGTTGTCGGCCGCCAGCTCATCGATTGCCTTGCGCACCGTGCCCTGGCTCACGCGGTAGCGGGCGGCCAGATCCATCTCGGAGGGGATGGCTTCGCCCGGCTTCCACTCGCCCGATTGCAGGCTTTGCAGGATCAGGCCCTTGATCTGCTGGTACAGCGGGCTGAAGGCCGGCGTGGCACCTGCAAAATCATCGGCGGACGGGGGAGGGAGGGCGGCCATGGAAAGGGTGGGTGAATCGGCTCAATCATATCTTATATAAGACATAAGACAAATTGACGCCTGCGGGTTTTCCAGCGTAAAATCTTTGGCTGAGTCGATCGCAATGCTTTGCCCCGTGTGATGTATTTCACATGCGTCCGGGGCACCTCAGGCTGCGCAAAACACTTCATTGTTACCCCTTCAAACCGATTTACAACCTTCCTGGAGTTCTCCATCATGAGCAAAAAACCCGTCCGTGTTGCCGTTACAGGGGCCGCTGGTCAAATCGGTTACGCATTGCTGTTCCGCATCGCTTCCGGCGAAATGTTGGGCAAGGACCAGCCGGTGATCCTGCAACTGCTGGAAGTGCCTGTGGAAGGCCCGCAAAAGGCGCTCAAGGGCGTGATGATGGAGCTGGACGATTGCGCCTTCCCGCTGCTGGTCGGCATGGAAGCCCACAGCGACCCGATGACCGCCTTCAAGGACGCGGACTACGCGCTGCTGGTCGGTTCGCGCCCACGCGGCCCGGGCATGGAGCGTGCCGAGCTGCTGGCCGTCAATGGCGCCATCTTCACGGCCCAGGGCAAGGCACTGAACGCGGTGGCCAGCCGCAACGTCAAGGTGCTGGTGGTCGGCAACCCCGCCAACACCAACGCCTACATCGCCATGAAAAGCGCGCCTGACCTGCCACGCAAGAACTTCACCGCCATGCTGCGCCTGGACCACAACCGCGCTGCCAGCCAGCTCGCTGCCAAGACCGGCAAGGCCGTGGCCGACATCGAAAAACTCACCGTCTGGGGCAACCACTCTCCCACCATGTACGCTGACTACCGCTTTGCCACCATCAACGGCGAAAGCGTCGCCAAGATGATCAACGACCAGGAATGGAACGCCAACGTGTTCCTGCCGACCGTCGGCAAGCGCGGCGCCGCCATCATCGAGGCGCGCGGTTCGTCGTCGGCGGCTTCGGCTGCCAATGCCGCCATCGACCACATGCGCGACTGGGCGCTGGGCACCAAGGGCAAATGGGTCACCATGGGCATTCCGTCGGACGGCCAGTACGGCATTCCGAAGGACACGATGTTCGGCTTCCCCGTCACCTGCGAGGGCGGCGAATACAAGCTGGTCGAGGGCCTGGAGATCGACGCCTTCAGCCAGGAACGCATCAACAAGACCCTGGAAGAGCTGCAGGGCGAGCAGGCGGGTGTCGCCCATCTGCTCTGATTGCAGAAGCACATACTGTAGTGACACATCCTCGCGACGTTCTTCTGGGGGCACAGGCCGCGGCGGTTTTTTTGCCGGTCTGTGACCATTACAGCGGCGTCGAGGCGCGGATGCGCAAAAGCCTGCAGCTGCAGGCGGAGATGACCGAGGAGTTCGGCACCTGCGTGTTCGACGTGACGCTGGACTGCGAGGACGGTGCGCCCGTCGGCGGCGAGGCCGACCACGCGGCGCTGGTGTGTGCGCTGGTCGCGCAGGCTCCTGAGGGCGCGCGTGTGGCGGTGCGGGTCCATGCGGTGGACCATCCGGCGTTTGAAGCGGACATTGCCACGATCGCCGGCCAGGTCGGTGACAGGCTCTGCCACCTCATGGTGCCCAAGGTCGAATCGGTCGCTGACGTCGAACGCGTGGTGGCTGCCCTGGCCGCAGCCTCGCGGGTCGAGCTGCCGGTCCATGTGCTGCTGGAATCGCCCGCGGCGGTGCACCGTGCTTTCGACATTGCGGCGCATCCGCGTGTGCAGTCGCTCAGTTTTGGCCTGATGGACTTTGTCTCCAGCCACGGTGGCGCCATTCCTGCCGGCGGCATGAGCAGCCAGGGCCAGTTCACGCATCCGCTGGTGGTGCGTGCCAAGCTCGAGATCGCCTCCGCCTGCCACGCCTGGGGCAAAGTCCCCTCGCACTGTGTTGTCACCGAATTCAGTGACACTGGCGCCATGAAGGCGGCTGCGCAAAAAGCCGCCCTGGAGTTCGGCTACACCCGGATGTGGAGCATTCACCCGGGCCAGATTCGCCCCATCCTGGAGGCTTTTGCGCCCAGCGAAGGCGAGATTGAAAATGCTACAAAAATAATAGCTGCTGCCGCCCGTGCCGATTGGGCGCCCATCAGTTTTGAAGGTCAGTTGCACGACCGCGCCAGTTACCGCTATTTCTGGCAGGTGCTCGAACGCGCGCACCAGACCGGCCGTGTGCTTGCGCCAGAGGCGCAGGTCTATTTTTCCGCTGCGCTTCATTAGACCGATTGGCTCATCCTCATCCGTTTTCCAAGGACCCCTCATGAAACTCATTGTTCTCACCGCCGTGGCACTTGCCGCTCCTGCCATGCTGTTGGCCCAGACCGCACCTGCCAAGGCCACCCCGAAGGCCGCCCCGTCGGCGTCCTCCCAGCCTGTCCAGGCCGCCAAACGTGCGCCCATCAAACGCTCCGCCGCCAAGGTGGTGGAAGAGATGACGCCCATCGATGACGACCCGACCGTCACGCTGACCCCCGAAGACCTTGAACTCGCCAAGCGGGTTCATGTGGGCACGATTCCCTGCGAACTGGGCGCTTCCGTCACCATCACGCCGAGCGAAAAGCGTCCGGGCTTTTTCCTGGTGCAAACCGGCAAGACGCGTTTCCGCATGCACCCTGTCGGAAGCCGCACCGGTGCCATCCGCCTGGAAGACGGCCGTGCCGGCGCGATGTGGCTGCAACTGGGCAACAAGTCCATGCTGATGAGCCAGAAGCTGGGCCAGCGCCTGGCCGATGAATGCATGAGCCCGTTGCAGGCCACCTTTGCCGACGAGATGAAGAAGAACCCGCCGGTGAGCATTCTGGATCCGCTGCCTGCAGCCAAGCCGGCTCCCGCACTGACTGGCACGGGTTCTGCTCTACCGGCACAGGCGCCGGTCAAAGCCGAATAACACCAGGCGCGCTCCGCTTTGACCTTGCAATTTTTTTGAGTACAGGAGAAGAAACCCATGATGCCCGAGTTCATAACAACCTACCGCAACCACGTGGCCGAGCGGGCCGCACTCGGCATTCCGCCGCTGCCCCTGTCTGCCAAACAGACAGGCGAAGTCATCGAGTTGCTGAAAAACCCGCCCAAGGGCGAAGAGGCTTTCCTGGTCGAACTGATCACGCACCGCGTGCCGGCCGGTGTCGATGACGCGGCCAAAGTCAAGGCCAGCTACCTGGCTGCCGTGGCCCATGGCACCGAGAAATGTTCCCTGATCTCGCGTGAAAAAGCCACGCAGTTGCTGGGCACCATGCTGGGCGGCTACAACATCAGCCCCATGATCGATCTGCTCGACGATGCCGAAGAAAGTGTCGCCACCCAGGCCGCCAGTGGCCTGAAAAACACCTTGCTGATGTTCGACCAGTTCCACGACGTCAAGGAAAAAGCCGACAAGGGCAACAAATACGCCAAGGCCGTGTTGCAGAGCTGGGCCGATGCCGAGTGGTTTACCAGCCGCCCGGAAGTGCCGGAGTCGATCAAGCTGACCGTGTTCAAGGTGGCCGGCGAGATCAACACCGACGACCTGTCGCCCGCACCCGACGCCTGGAGCCGCCCCGACATTCCGCTGCACGCGCTGGCCATGCACAAGAACGCCCGCCCCGGTGTCACGCCCGAGGAAGACGGCAAACGCGGCCCGGTCAAATTCATTGAAGAACTGAAAGCCAAGGGCAATCTGGTGGCTTACGTTGGCGACGTGGTGGGCACCGGCTCCTCGCGCAAGTCGGCCACCAACTCGGTGCTCTGGTTCACCGGCCAGGACATTCCTTACGTGCCGAACAAGCGTTTTGGTGGCGTCTGCCTGGGCAGCAAAATCGCCCCGATTTTCTACAACACCATGGAAGACTCCGGCGCGCTGCCGATCGAGCTCGACGTGAGCCAGATGGCCATGGGCGACGTGATCGAGCTGCGTCCCTACGAGGGCAAGGCGCTGAAAGACGGCAAGGTGATCGCCGAGTTCAAGCTCAAAAGCGATGTGCTGTTTGACGAAGTGCGCGCCGGCGGCCGCATTCCGCTGATTGTCGGCCGCGGCCTGACGGCCAAGGCACGCTGGGCGCTGGGCCTGCCGGTGTCGACCCTGTTCCGCCTGCCGCAGGCGCCCGTCGCCAGCGAGCGTGGTTTCACGCTGGCGCAAAAAATGGTCGGCCGTGCGGTCGGCCTGCCGGAAGGCCAGGGCGTGCGCCCCGGCACTTACTGCGAGCCGAAGATGACGTCCGTGGGTTCCCAGGACACCACCGGCCCGATGACACGCGACGAGCTGAAAGACCTGGCCTGCCTGGGCTTCTCCGCCGATCTGGTGATGCAGTCCTTCTGCCACACGGCCGCCTATCCCAAGCCAGTCGACGTGAAGATGCACCACGAACTGCCCGAGTTCATGAGCGACCGCGGCGGCATTCCGCTGCGTCCCGGCGACGGCATCATCCACAGCTGGCTCAACCGCATGCTGCTGCCCGACACCGTCGGCACCGGCGGCGACAGCCACACGCGTTTCCCCATCGGCATCAGCTTTCCCGCCGGCTCCGGCCTGGTGGCCTTCGGCGCCGCCACCGGCGTGATGCCGCTGGACATGCCCGAGTCGGTGCTGGTGCGTTTCAAGGGCCAGATGCAGCCCGGCATCACGCTGCGCGACCTGGTCAATGCGATTCCGCTCTACGCGATCAAGGCCGGCCTGCTGACGGTGGCCAAGCAGGGCAAGAAAAACATTTTCTCCGGCCGCATCCTGGAAATCGAAGGTTTGCCCGATCTGAAGGTCGAGCAGGCGTTTGAACTGAGCGATGCTTCGGCCGAACGTTCTGCCGGCGGCTGCACGGTGCACCTGAACAAGGAACCCATCATCGAGTACATCACCAGCAACATCACCATGCTCAAGTGGATGATTGCCTCGGGTTACTCGGACGTGCGCACCATCAAGCGTCGCATCGCCGCCATGGAAGCCTGGCTGGCCGACCCGCAGCTGCTCAAGGCCGATGCCGATGCCGAATACACCGCCGTGATCGAGATCGACCTGGCCGACATCCACGAACCCATCGTGGCCTGCCCGAACGATCCGGACGACGTGAAGACTCTCAGCGAAGTGGCCGGCAGCAAGATCGATGAAGTCTTTATCGGCAGCTGCATGACCAATATCGGCCATTTCCGCGCAGCCTCCAAGCTGCTGGAAAACAAGCGCGACATTCCGGTCAAGCTCTGGATGGCGCCGCCCACCAAGATGGACGCCAAGCAGCTGAGCGAAGAAGGCCACTACGGTGTGCTGGGTTCGGCCGGTGCGCGCATGGAAATGCCGGGTTGCAGCCTGTGCATGGGCAACCAGGCGCAGGTGAAAGAGGGCGCGACCGTGTTCTCGACCTCGACGCGCAACTTCCCGAACCGCCTGGGCAAGAATTCCAACGTGTACCTGGGTTCTGCGGAACTGGCCGCCATCTGCTCCAAGCTGGGCCGCATCCCGACCAAGGCCGAATACATGGCCGACATGGGTGTGCTGACCGCCGCCAGCGACCAGGTCTACCAGTACCTCAACTTCGACCAGGTCAAGGACTACACCGACATGGCCGACACGGTGAAAGACAGCGTACCGGCCTGAGTGCTTGCGCGCTGACGTCATGTCTGGCCAGCCCCGTGATTTCGGTCACGGGGCTTTTTTTATTCAGTGACGTAATGCCGGAAGCCAGGTGCAAGAGTGTTAAAAATTGTTTCAATCGTTACAATAAAAACGCAAAACTCTTTTTGCCTATAACGGACCCAACAATGAATAACAGTCTCAAATTTCTGGTGTCGGCTGCGCTGCTGTGCGCTGGCACCGTCGCCCTGGCTGTGGACGACTACAACGCCCCTCCAGCGGGCGACAAGCAATATGCAGCCTGCATCAGTTATTCCAACAAGAATTACGAAGGCGGCAACGAAAAGAGCCCGGTGAAAGGCCAGTCCAAGGCGCAGGCGTTTTGCACCTGCATGTGGAATGAGACGCCGGAGGACTTCAAGGGCAGCCTGGCCAAGTTCGCTGAAACCGCCAAGGGCAAGTCCACCAACAAGACCTGCGAAAAGCATTCCGACTGGGGCAACTAAGCCCGGGCAGGCCCGGTTGCACACGGCCTGATCCCGTCATGCACCGCCGGCGACGGCGCTGCGCCCAAGCCCTGCAGCCTGGCTGCAGGGCTTTTTTCTTTTACAGCCCGGCCGGCAGCGGATCGACGATGCGCAGCTCCGAACCATCCACGAAACGCACGTACCAGAAGTCCGGCGCGGCGGGCAGGTTGGGCCGCACGTGGCTGATATTGGCCGGCGCAAGATACACCGTGCTGGCCCCGTCGTCGGGCGGCGGCGCCAGGTAGTGGCGCTTCGCGCCAATCAGGCCGCCGATGGCGCTGACCACGGTGGCGGTGGACTGGGTGACCGCGTTGACGCTGGTGCCCTCACCCAGCAGGTGGATGGTGGTCTGGCCGATCAGGTCCGGCCGTGACGCTTCGACGTACAGTACGGCGGCCGGGTTGATCCGCAGGTCGTCCGGGGCGGAAGGGTCTGTGGCCTTGTTGAAGCAGAGGAGTGGCATGTCGTGCAACCGGTGCTTCAGGACAGGTTCAGCTCTTTGTGCTCGCCCAGGTTTTTGGGCAGCTCGCCGGTCAGCGCGGCTTTGGCCATCTTGGCCAGCTGCACCATCTTGCTTTTCTTCACGTCCCAGTATTCGGCGTGGCGGATGCTGATTTCCAGCAGCGCGAAATCCGGATCGGTGGGGCCTTGAAACCAGGCCTTGGCCATCGGCGACCAGAGCGCTGCCTTTTTGGCGCCATCGTCCACGACCGCCCCCTGGCCGGACAGGGACACATAGCTGTCCTGGCCGGGGTCGGCATACGACACGTTGACATTGCCGTCCTGCTGCAGGCGGCGGGCGATTTCGCTGTTGCGCGAAACGAAGAAATACAGGCGCGAGCCTTCATCGGCGGATTGGTTCTGCGTGGTCAGCGGGTGGCTGTGCAGCATGCCGTCGCTGTGACGGTGCGTCAGCATTCCGAATTTGATGTCCTTGATCAGGTCCCACAGGGTTTGCTGGTCGGAAGTGTTGGTGGTCATGCGGACTCCGTAAGTGGGTAAATGGGCAACTCGGTACGTCGGGTGGATGGATTGATCAACCACCTTAGGCGCTGGTGGCAGCGCCCCTCATCAGTCGCCGACCCCGCTGGCTGTCAGTGCATGCCGACAGCTGGGCCGACGCAGGCGCAGGCCGCTGCTGCCACATGAATGACAAAAGTACTTGCAGCCATTGCCAGATGGGCGCAATCAGCTATCAAAAATAGAGCAGCCGGGTGCAGGTCCGGCCATCAGTCCAAGCGGGGGCGCGGTGACGTGGACGCTGTTCATGATCTTTGGTATGCTATTGTGTACGCCGTACACAATAGGTAAAGGAGTATTCGGTGGCAGCCTACGTTTTTCACGTTTGTTTTGAAAGCCGAGCCATGGACCTGCCGATCTTGCGGCTTTCCGTCCAACCCGCATTGCCGGCGTCCGGCGTTTCCTGGAGGTGTGCATGAATGCCGCGCTGGACAGCCGCAAACGCTGGTGGGCACTCACTGTGCTTTGCCTCGGCGTGCTGATGATCGTGCTCGACACCACCATCGTGAACGTGGCCCTGCCGTCGATCCGCACCGACCTGGCTTTTTCGGAAACCTCGCTGGTCTGGGTCGTGAACGCCTACATGCTCACGTTTGGGGGCTTTCTGCTGCTGGGCGGGCGGCTCGGCGATCTGTACGGCCAGCGCCGACTGTTTCTGGCCGGCCTGGTGCTGTTCACGCTGGCCTCGCTGGCCTGCGGGCTGGCCAATTCGCAGTGGCTGCTGGTGGTGGCGCGTGCCGTGCAGGGCCTGGGTGGTGCGGTGGTGTCGGCCATTGCCCTGTCGCTGATCATGGCCCTGTTCACCGAGCCGGCCGAACGTGCCAAGGCCATGGGTGTCTACGGTTTTGTCTGCGCCGGCGGCGGCAGCATCGGCGTGTTGCTGGGCGGCGTGCTGACCGATGCCTTCAACTGGCACTGGATCTTTCTCGTCAACCTGCCGATCGGGGTGGCGGTGTTTGCCCTGTGCCTGGTGCTGCTGCCCGACGGGCGCGGGCAGGCCGCCGGTGCGCGCCTCGATGTCGGCGGTGCGGTCACCGTGACCACGGCGCTGATGCTGGCGGTGTATGCCATCGTCAACGGCAACGAGGCCGGCTGGACCTCGGCACCCACGCTGGGCCTGCTGGCCGCTGCCGCTGTGCTGATGGCGATTTTCCTGCGCATCGAATCGCGCGTCCCCACGCCGCTGGTGCCGCTGGGCCTGTTTCGCCTGCGCAATGTGGCCGTCGCCAACATCGTCGGCGTGTTGTGGGCGGCCGCCATGTTTGCCTGGTTCTTTATTTCCGCGCTCTACATACAGCTGGTGCTGGGCTACAGCGCGCTGCAGGTCGGGCTGGGTTTTCTTCCGGCCAACCTCATCATGGCCGCGTTTTCGCTGGGTCTGTCGGCCCGCATCGTCATGCGTTTCGGCATCCGCCTGCCGCTGGCGGTGGGCCTGCTGCTGGCGGCTTTGGGGCTCGCGCTGTTTGCGCGCGCGCCGGTGGGCGGCCAGTTCGTGGTCGACGTGTTGCCGGGCATGCTGTTGCTGGGCCTGGGTGCGGGCATGGCCTTCAATCCCGTGTTGCTGGCCGCCATGAGCGATGTGGCGCCCAGCGAGTCGGGCATTGCGTCGGGGGTGGTCAACACCGCCTTCATGATGGGCGGGGCGCTGGGGCTGGCTGTGCTGGCCAGCGCGGCCGCCGCACGCACCGGCCACCTGCAGGCAAGCGGCGTGGATGCGCTGGCCGCACTCAACAGCGGCTACCAGCTGGCCTTTTTACTGGGCGCCGTGTTTGCGGCTGCGGCAGGCGTGATGGGCGCAGCGCTGATGCGCACCGGGGCTGCGGCCGCGCATTCGGGCAGCGCAGACGGGCGGGATGCCGGGCAGGGCGCCGAATAGGCTGCAGTCCCTTTTTATTTTCAACGACCAGGCAAGGAGGTTTCCCATGAGCCGTTATGTGGATGGATTTGTGGTTCCCGTTCCCACCGACAAACTCGATGCCTACCGCCGCATCGCGCGCAAGGCCGGCAGGATCTGGCGCGAGCACGGCGCGCTCGAATACATCGAGTGTGTGGCCGACGATGTGAAGCCGGGCAAGCTCACCTCATTTCCACAAAGCGTCAAGCTCAAGCCCGGCGAGACCGTGGTGTTCTCGTGGATTGTCTATACCTCGCGCAAGCAGCGTGACAGCGTCAATGCCAGGGTGATGAGTGATCCGCGCATGGCCGACATGATGGACCCGAAGGCCATGCCCTTCGATGGCAAACGCATGTTCTGGGGCGGCTTCAAGACGCTGGTGGCGCTGTAACTGCTGCAGAAAAAATTTCCGGGGGCATCCGGACAGGAACTGACCGGGTGCCTGTATTTGCTATTGATTAAATAGCAGCTTGCGCAATACCTGAAAGGGCTGGAGCCTTGTTTTTCCTGAAAATCAGGCGCCAACGGGTTCCAGCACCACCGGCACGCCGCTGAGCACGGCGTTGCCCGACAGCGGATCGCGCCAGTCTTCGTCAAGCAGTGCATTGAGGTTGACGCCTGGCCGTTCTGCGGCGAGCGCCATGCGGGTGCCGGGCAGGCCATGGCCCCAGCCGTGCGGCAGGCTGACCACGCCGGGCATCATCTCCTCACTCACCTGCACCTGCGCATCGATGCTGCGTCCCTGGTTGCTGATGCGGGCCAGCGCGCCATCGGCCAGGCCCAGGCGCTTCGCGTCGGCAGGGTGGACCAGCGCGGTGCAACGCATCGGCCCCTTGGCGAGGACGGGCAGGTTGTGCATCCAGCTGTTGTTGGAGCGCACGTCGCGCCGGCCGACGATCACCATCGCCGGCACCGGCTGCGTGATGGCCTGCGCGGCGCGCTGCAGGTCCTGCAGCAGCGCGGGCGGCGCCAGTTCGATCTTGCCGGACGGCGTGCGCAGCACCTCGGGCATGCGCGGCTGCAGTTCCCCCAGGTCGATGCCGTCCGGTGCGGCCCGCACCTTGGCCAGGGTCAGGCCCTCGGGCACGCGGCCAAACTGATCGCCATAAGGTCCGGTGCGCAGCGCGAGTTCCAGCAGGCGGTCCGGGCCGCGCAGGCCTTGCGTGGCTTCGATCACCGCCTGAGCCTTCTCACCGAATAGTTTCTTCGCGTCTTCGGCAAAGTAGCGGTCGTCGATCTCGCGGGCCGGGGTTTGTGCGCCCTGGCCCTGCACGATGCCCGCGAGCTTGAGCAGGGTTTCCCACTCCGCCGGCTGGCCTTGCGGCGCAGCAAACACGGGCGCGCTGTAACGGGCATGGTTGCGCCAGGAGAACTGCGGGAAAGCCACGTCGTAATGCATGTCTTCCAGCGGGGACGGCCCGGGCAGGATCACGTCGGCATGGCGCGAGGTTTCATTGACATAGATGTCCAGGCTGACCATGAAGTCCAGGCTGTCCAGGGCCCGCGCGAGCCGCGCGCCGTTGGGTGAGGAGAGCACCGGGTTGCTGGCCACGGTGATCAGCGCGCGCACCTGACCGGGGCCGGGCGTCTCGATTTCTTCTGCCAGGCAGGTCATGGGCAGTTCGCCGAAAACTTCGGGTGCGCCGCTGACCCGGCTGGTATGCCGCCCGGTGCTGATGCCGCGGCCGCTGCCCGGGTGGCCAGCGGTGTTGTGCGCGAAGGCCGCGGCTTTCGGGAACATCGCCCCGCCGGGCTCGTCGAGGTGGCCGGTCAGCACATTGAGCACATCGACCAGCCAGCTTGCCAGCGTGCCGTATTCCTGCGTGCAGGTGCCGATGCGGCCATACATCGCGGCGCGCGGCGTAGCGGCCAGTTGCCGCGCCAGGCCGCGAATGGATGCAGCATCGATGCCGCAGCGCGGCGCGACCACCTCGGCACTGAAGCCTTTCACGGCGGCTTCAACGGCGTCCACGCCATGGACCAGAGGTGCAATGCGCCCCAGTCGCACCCGTTTTTCCTCGAACAGTGTGTGCACCAGGCCCAGCAGCAAAAACACATCGGCGCCGGGGCGGATGAAGTGGTGCGCATCGGCCATGGCGGCGGTTTCGGTGCGGCGCGGATCGATCACCACCAGCTTGCCGCCGCGCGCCTGCATGGCCTTGGCCTTGCCCTTGAAGTCGGGCACGGTCCACAGGCTGCCGTTGCTGGCCAGCGGATTGGCGCCCAGCACCAGCAGGAAATCACAGCGTGTGATGTCGGGCACGGCAATGCTCAGCCAGTGGCCGAACATCAGCCCGCTGGAGAGCTGCTTGGGCATCTGGTCCAGCGTGGACGCGGAGAACACATTGCGCGAGCCCAGCGCCTTGGCCAGGCGCGAGAAATAAAGCAGCAGGCCGATCTTGTGCGCCGACGGGTTGCCCACGCTGATGGCGCCGGCCTGCCGGCCATGCTGCGCAAGGATGGGCGGCAGCCGGCGTTCGATCTCGGCAAAGGCTTCGTCCCAGCTGGCGGGAACAAACTCTCCGTCGCGCTTGATCAGCGGCGTGCGCAGCCGGTCCGGGTCTTCGTGCAGGTCTTTCAGCGCGACGCCCTTGGGGCAGATGTAGCCGGCGCTGAAAACGTCACTGTCGTGGCCGCGGATGCTGATGACCTGGCCGTCCCGGACCTTGAGTTCCAGGCCGCAGCAGGCTTCGCACAGCGGGCAGATTCGGTGGTGGATGTTGTCGCTCATGGTTGTCTCCTGGCTGCATGGTGCGTCAAGCCCCGCCGCCGCGCGATCACGCGGGCGACAGCAGCTTGCGCAACACCTCGCCGGTCAGCGCGTCCGCAGGAAAGAAAGTTTCCAGCATCAGCTCCTGTAGGGTCACGTCCACCGGGGTGCCGAAAATCGTGACGGTGCTGATGAAACTCAGCACGCCATAGGCGGTGCGGAACTGGAAGGGCATGACCACGCCCAGGTGTTCGCCTTCGAGGTGCGTCTCGTCGGCGCCTTCGGGCAGCGGGTAGGCCTGCAGCTCGGCCAGCAGCTCCGCCAGCACCGGGTCGGCGGTGGCGGCGATTTGCTGGCGCAACCGCTCGAACAGGTGATTGCGCCATTGCGCAAGGTTGACGATCTTGCTGGCCAGGCCGCGCGGGTGCAGGCTCAGGCGCAGCACATTAATCGGGGCTTGCAGCAGCTCCGGGTCAGCGCCCGCCAGCAGGTGCGGCAAAGCGGCGTTCGCGGCCAGCAGGTTCCAGTGCCGGTCCAGCGCCAGCGCCGGGAAAGGTTCATGGCTTTTGAGGATCAGCGCCACCGCCTGCCGGGCTGACGCCAGCGCCGGGTCGTCGAGCGGGCGTTCGCGGTACATGGGCGCATAACCGGCGGCCACCAGCAGCGTGTTGCGCTCGCGCAGGGGAATCGCCAGGCGCTCGGACAGGCGCAGCACCATCTCGCGGCTGGGCACGGCGCGGCCGGTTTCCACAAAACTCAGGTGCCGCGTCGAGATGTCGGCTTCGCTGGCCAGGTCCAGCTGGCTCAGACGGCGGTGCTGACGCCAGTGGCGCAGGTGCTCGCCAAACGGCAGCGGGGTGGAACGGTGAGGCCGGGCGGTGGGGTGAAGGCTGACAGTCATGGCGCCATCGTAAGGCCGGCGCGGCCGGATGCCATTACCTGGGAGGTTATCGACGCTGCGCATTCCGGCGGCAATCATGGCGCCATGACCGCAGCGATGGACAGCCGGCTGCGGCAACGGAATCAGGCCGCTGTCCCCTGTCGTTTATTTACTCAAGGAGTTTTTCATGTCTGCTGTTGCATCCTTTTCCTCCCTGGCCACATCGCCCCTGTTTTTGCGCCGTGTCTTGTGGCTGGACGCCGCCACCGGCGCGGCCACGGGCGCACTGCAGTTGCTGCTGACCGGCTGGCTGGCCAGCCTGCTCGGCCTGCCCGAGACCCTGCTGGTGGTGTCGGGCTGGGTAATGTTTGCCTATGTGGCGGGTATCAGCTTTATCGCCACCCGGCAGTTTGTGCCGGCCGCGCTGGTCTGGCTGCTCATCGGCGCCAACTTTCTCTGGGTGCTGGGCTGCCTGGCGCTGCTGCTGGGTGACCTGGTGATGCCCACGCTGGCGGGCAAGGCCTTTATCGCCATCCAGGCAGTGACCGTGGGCCTGCTGGCCGAACTGCAGTGGGTCGGACTGCGCAAGGCCGTGGCGCGGCCCGGCTGGTGAAGGGCAGGGCAGGGCAGGGCTGGCGCCGGACTTTCTTGTATGCTGTGCGTTCTGGCGATCCGACCGGGTCGTCCGACCGACTTCCTTCCCTCCTAGAAAGCCCTCTCCATGACACGCGCCTTGAACTTCAGTGCCGGCCCGGCCACCCTTCCTGAAACCGTGCTGCGACAGGCCGCCGCCGAAATGCTGGACTGGAACGGTTCCGGCATGTCGGTGATGGAGATGAGCCACCGCGGCAAGGAGTTCATCTCCATTCATGCCCAGGCCGAGGCCGACCTGCGCGAACTGCTGGCCATCCCGACCAATTACAAGGTGTTGTTCCTGCAGGGTGGTGGCCTGGCGCAAAACGCCATCGTGCCGATGAACCTGCTGCGCGGCCATGCCGGAGCCGATTTCATCAACACCGGCGAGTGGATGAAAAAATCGATCAAGGAAGCGAAGAACTTCTGCAAGGTCAACGTCGCTGCCAGCGCCGAAGCCACGGGATTCACCAGCGTGCCGAAATTCGACACCTGGAAGCTGGACCCCGAGGCGGCCTATGTGCACATCTGCTCGAACGAAACCATTGGCGGTGTGGAGTACCACTGGACGCCGGACACCGGCAAGGTGCCGCTGGTGGCTGACATGTCGTCCAACCTGCTGTCGCGTCCCATCGACGTCAGCCGCTATGGCCTGATTTACGCCGGCGCGCAAAAGAACATCGGCCCCTCGGGGCTGACCATCGTGATTGTCCGCGAGGACCTGATCGGCCAGGCGATTCCCCACACGCCTTCCGTGTTCGACTACAAGCAGCAGGCCGATAACGACTCGATGTACAACACGCCGCCCACCTATGCGATCTACATCGCCGGCCTGGTGTTCAAGCACCTCAAGGCGCTGGGCGGCCTGACCGCCGTGGAGGCGCACAACCGCCGCAAGGCGGCCCTGCTGTACGACTACCTCGATGCCACCTCGTTCTACAGCAACCCGGTGGCGCGTGAAGACCGCTCGCTGATGAACGTGCCCTTCAAGCTCAAGGACGAGTCGCTCGACGAGGCCTTCCTCAAGGGTGCGCAGGCACGCGGCATGGTGCAGCTCAAGGGGCATCGCTCGGTCGGCGGCATGCGCGCCTCGATCTACAACGCCATGCCGCTCGAAGGTGTGCAGGCGCTGGTGTCCTACATGAAGGAGTTCGAGGCCAGCCATGGCTGAGGCGGCGGGCGCGGCCGGCCGGCGCTTCGACATCCTGGTACTCAACCAGATCTCGGCCAATGGCCTCAAGCGCCTGCCGGCAGAACGCTACAGCACCGGCAAGGACATGGCCCGGCCCGACGCGGTGCTGGTGCGTTCGGCCGACATGCACGCCATGGTGGTCCCCGACAGCGTGCAGGCGATTGCCCGCGCCGGCGCCGGCACCAACAACATCCCGGTCCAGGCCATGAGTGCACGCGGCGTACCGGTGTTCAATGCGCCGGGCGCCAACGCCAATGCCGTCAAGGAACTGGTGCTGACCGGCATGTTGCTGGCGGCGCGCAACATCGCACCGGCGCTGCGTTTTGTCGCCGGCCTGGACACCACCATGGCGGACATGGACAAGGCGGTGGAAGAGGGCAAGAAACACTTCGCAGGTTTCGAGCTGGCCGGCCACACGCTGGGCATCGTGGGCCTGGGCAAGGTCGGGTGCCTGGTGGCCGACGCGGCCATCAAGCTCGGCATGAACGTGCTCGGCTACGACCCCGACATCACGGTGGATGCCGCCTGGAGCCTGCCGGCGCAGGTCAAGAAGGCGGGCAGCGTCGCCGAGGTGCTGAAAAATTCAGACTTCGTGACCCTGCACGTGCCGCTGGTGGCTGCCACGCGCGACCTGGTCAATGCCGACAACATCAAGCTCATGCGGCCGGCTGCGGTACTGCTCAATTTTTCGCGTGAAGGCGTGGTCAGTGAAACCGCGGTGCTGGCCGCCCTCGACGCGAAGCAGCTGCGCGCCTATGTCTGCGATTTCCCTTCTGCAACGCTCAACCATCACCCCCAGGTCGTGGCGCTGCCGCACCTGGGCGCGTCCACCCGCGAAGCCGAGGAAAACTGCGCCATCATGGTGGCCGACCAGCTGCGCGACTACCTCGAGCATGGCAATGTGGTCAATGCGGTCAACTTCCCGGCCGTGGCCATGGCGCGCGAGTCGGCCTACCGGGTGGCCATTGCCAACGCCAATGTGCCCAACATGCTGGGGCAGATTTCCACCGCCATGGCGCAGGCCGGCCTGAACATCCACAACATGGTCAACAAGTCGCGCGGCGACATGGCCTACACCCTGGTGGACGTGGAAAGCCCGGTGGGCGACGCGGTGCTGGACCACCTGCGGGCGATTGAGGGCGTGCTGGCGGTGCGTTACCTGCCCGATCCGGCCGGCGGCTAAGCCCCGCAGTTGTTGAGAGAAATCTGGCGGGGCGACAATAGCGAAAACCACACACCAAGGAGTTCGCCATGGCCCACGAGTTCGCCAAGACCCTGAAAACCTTCACCACCGCGTCAGGCAAGACCGGCAGGTTTTACTCCTTGCCCGCGCTGGCCAAGCAGTACCCGAAAATCTCGCGCCTGCCGGTGTCCATGCGCATCGTGCTCGAATCCGTGCTGCGCAACTGCGACGGCAAGAAGGTCAGCGCCGAACATGTGCGCCAGCTGGCCAACTGGTTCCCGAATGCCGACCGCACCGAGGAAATTCCCTTTGTCGTCTCGCGCGTGGTGCTGCAGGACTTCACCGGTGTGCCGCTGCTGGCCGACCTGGCGGCGATGCGCAGCGTGGCCATCAAGCTGGGCAAGAACCCGAAGGCCATCGAGCCGCTGGTGCCGGTGGACCTGGTGGTGGACCACTCCATCATGGTGGACCACTACGGCAAGAAAAATTCGCTGGACCTGAACATGAAGCTGGAGTTCCAGCGCAACAACGAGCGTTACCAGTTCATGAAATGGGGCATGCAGGCCTTTGACACCTTTGGTGTCGTGCCGCCGGGCTTCGGCATCGTGCACCAGGTCAACCTGGAGTATCTGGCCCGTGGCGTGCACAAACGTGCCGACGGTGTGTATTACCCCGACACGCTGGTCGGCACCGACAGCCACACCACCATGATCAACGGCATCGGTGTGGTCGGCTGGGGCGTGGGCGGCATCGAGGCCGAGGCCGCCATGCTGGGCCAGCCGGTCTACATGCTGACGCCCGACGTGGTCGGTTTCGAGCTGACCGGCCGGCTGCGCGAGGGCGTTACCGCCACCGACCTGGTGCTGCGTGTGACCGAGGCCTTGCGCAAGGAAAAAGTGGTCGGCAAGTTTGTCGAGTTTTTCGGCGAAGGCACGCGTACCCTGGCGCTGCCAGACCGCGCGACGATCGCCAACATGGCGCCTGAATACGGCGCCACCATGGGCTTTTTCCCTGTCGATGAAAAAACCATCGCTTACTTCACCGGCACCGGCCGCACCAAGGCGGAGATCGAAGCCTTCGAGGCCTACTTCCGTGCGCAGGGGCTGTTCGGTGTGCCGCTGCCTGGCCAGATCGATTTCTCGCAGGTGGTCAAGCTCGACCTCGGCGATGTGACGCCCAGCCTGGCCGGCCCCAAGCGCCCGCAGGACCGGATCGAGCTGGGCCAGGTGGCGACCCAGTTTGCCTCGCTGTTCAGCAAGCCGATTGCCGAGAACGGCTTCAACCAGCCGGCCGCCATGCTGGCCACGCGCCATCTGCTTTTGCAGGCCGGGCAGGCGCACCCCGACACGACGCCAGGTGTGCCGCCCACGCCGGCAGGTGCACCGCGCATGGTGGCCGAGATGGAGGCCAACCGCCCCACGCTGGAGACGGCCCACGCGGACGTCCCGGCGCCCGCCACGCCCAAGGCCGGGGGTATCACCATCGGCAATGGCGACGTGCTGATCGCCGCCATCACCAGCTGTACCAACACCTCCAACCCCAGCGTGCTGCTGGCGGCCGGCCTGCTGGCCAAAAAAGCCGTTGAAGCGGGGCTGAAGGTGCAGCCGCACATCAAGACCTCACTGGCGCCGGGCTCGCGCATTGTCACCGAATACCTGACCAACACCGGCTTGCTGCCCTACCTTGAAAAGCTCGGCTTTGCACTGGCCGGTTACGGCTGCACGACCTGCATCGGCAACGCCGGCGACCTGACGCCCGAGATCAACGAAGCCATCAACAAGAGCGACCTGGTCTGCGCCGCCGTGCTGTCGGGCAACCGCAACTTCGAGGCGCGCATCCATCCCAACCTGAAGGCCAACTTCCTGGCCAGCCCGCCGCTGGTGGTGGCCTATGCGATTGCCGGCACGGTCATGCGCGACCTGATGACCGAGCCGGTCGGCAAGGGTAAAGGCGGCAAGGATGTTTACCTCGGCGACATCTGGCCGACCAGCGACGAGATCTACAAGCTCATGAAGTTCGCCATGAACGGCAAGGCCTTCCGCGAGAACTACGCCAAGGTCAAGACCGAGCCCGGCAAGTTGTGGGAAAAGATCAAGGGCGTGACCGGGACCGCCTACACCTGGCCCGTCAGCACCTACATCGCCGAGCCGCCATTTTTCAAGGATTTTGCTATGGAAAATGTAGCTACCAGCGCAGAGAGGACGGGGGCTGGAGCTTCAAAGAATGCAGTGTCTGTGAAGGGCGCACGCATCATGGCGCTGTTCGGCGACTCCATCACCACCGACCACATCTCGCCGGCCGGCTCCATCAAGGGCAGTTCGCCGGCAGGCCAGTGGCTGCTGGCGCACGGCGTGCAGAAGGCCGACTTCAACAGCTACGGGGCGCGCCGCGGCAACCACGAGGTGATGATGCGCGGCACCTTTGCCAATGTGCGCATCAAGAACCTGATGATTCCCGCCGGCCCGGACGGCTCGCGTGAGGAGGGCGGTGTCACGCTGTTCCAGCCGGGCGGCGACAAGATGTTTATCTACGACGCGGCCATGCAGTACATGCAGCAGGGCATGCCCACGGTGATTTTTGCCGGCGAGGAATACGGCACCGGCTCCTCGCGCGACTGGGCCGCCAAGGGCACGCAGCTGCTGGGCATCAAGGCCGTGGTGGCGCGCAGTTTCGAGCGCATCCACCGCAGCAACCTGGTCGGCATGGGGGTGTTGCCCCTGCAGTTTCTGCCCGGTGATTCGTGGCAAACCCTGCGCCTGAACGGCCGGGAAGTGATTGACGTGTTGCCCGATCCCGAGCTCAAGCCGCAAAGCCGGGCCCGGCTGGTGGTCACCCGCGAAGACGGTTCACGCGAAGAACTGGAAGTCATCCTGCGCATCGACACGCCGATCGAGGTTGACTACTACCGGCACGGCGGCATCCTTCCTTTTGTGCTCAGGCAACTGCTGGCGTGATGCTCCGGCAGGCCCTGATTGCCGGCGGCGGCATAGGCGGACTGGCGACGGCGCTGGCGGTGTCGCGCGCCGGCTGGGACGTGCGCCTGTACGAGCGTGCACCGGTGTTCAGCGAGGTGGGTGCCGGCATCCAGCTCGGGCCCAACGTCGTCAAGGTGTTGCACGGCTGGGGCCTGGCCGATGCGCTGGCCGGTGTGGCGGCTTTCCCCGAACGCCTGGAAGTGCGCAGCGCGCTGACCGGCGAAACCCTCGGTGTGCTGCGGCTCGGCGATGTGATGGCGCAGCGTTATGGCGCGCCTTACGCCACGGTGCACCGCGCCGACCTGCATGGCCTGCTGCTGGCGGCGGTGCAGCAGGCCGGTGTGGCGCTCAAGCTCAACCGGACCTTGAACCGGTTCACGCAGAACCCTGAAGCCGTGACCGTGCAGAGCGGTGACGACCCGCCCGTGGAAGGCGAGGTGCTGGTGGGTGCCGACGGCTTGTGGAGCCCGGTGCGCCAATGGCTGCTGGGCGACGGGCCACCGCGCGTCACCGGCCACGTCGCCTACCGCGCGCTGCTGCCGCAGGCCGACCTGCCCGAAACCCTGCGTTCCGACCAGGTCACGGCCTGGCTGGGGCCGAAACTTCACGTGGTGCAGTACCCGGTGTGCGGCGGCAAGTCGCTCAACGTGGTGGGCATCGTCGAAGGGCGCACCGGGGGTGATCTCGACAACTGGGACCAGGGCACCGACGGCGCCGGCCTGCACGCCGCGCTGGCCGACAGCTGCGCGCCGCTGCAGGACCTGGTGCGGGCGATTCCCGCCTGGCGGCTCTGGGCACTGTGCGACCGGCCACCGATGCAGGGCGCGTACCAGCACGCGCTGGGCCGCGTCGCGTTACTCGGCGACGCGGCGCACCCCATGCGTCCCTACCTCGCCCAGGGCGCAGGCATGGCCATCGAAGATGCCGCCGAACTCGGGCGCGTGCTGGCGCAGGCGCTGGACCCGGCTTTCGACGTGCCGACGCTGCTGGGCCGTTACGCGCTGAACCGCTGGCAGCGCAACGCCCGGGTGCAGGCACGCGCCATCCGCAACGGGCAGATTTTTCATGCGAGCGGGGTGGTGCGGCTGGGGCGGGATGCGTCGATGAAACTGCTGGGCGAGCGTTTGCTGGATGTGCCGTGGTTGTATGGTGGGTCTTGAGGCGCTACTGAATTTGTAGCTGCTTGCGAAGTCTGTACTTGGGCTGCAGAGTTGTTTGATTCAAGTGTTGTGGTTTGCCTGCTGGCCGGGGGTAGCCCGGCGGCTACTCACTTTCTTTTGTCTCGCCAAAAGAAAGTAAGCAAAGAAAAGGCGACCCTGCTGTCTGCGACCCCCTTCGCTAGCGCTACGGGGGCAACCTGCGGTGCTCGGTCCAGCCGGGGCCGGGCTCGAACTCG
>ERZ1292640.672-Hain-H43-02um-R1-672-length-27913-cov-47_pt1 | contig 27913 bp, 17 predicted proteins | sample MGYA00564404_ERZ1292640 | MGnify/ENA primary metagenome ERZ1292640 (study PRJEB36523, sample SAMEA6512636) | groundwater metagenome | collected 2019-01-08 | study: AquaDiva: Metagenomics assemblies of 32 groundwater samples | reverse complement strand
AGTTCTTGGCGGCGCGCAAGTGAGGCGCAGCCAGTCGCTGCTCCCTTACCCATATATCGCCCGCATCGCCGTACGCGGTCCGCACCAGGGATCAGCCATCTATCACGCACTGCTGTTGACGATCGAGAAGCGCCTCTCGCACGGGTTCTCGCTTCTGGCGTCTTTGACTTCCGGCAAACTGATCAGCGATAGCGTGCGAATTCCGCTCAACTGGTTCGGCGAGCAGGCGAACGAGACCGGCTACCAGAACGGCAAGTATGACCGGCGCTCCGAGCGCTCCACCGACCCAACCGACGTTGCGCAAAGGTTGGTCTTCAGCGGCATCTGGGAACTTCCCTTTGGCAGCGGCAGGCTCGTGCACTCTGGCAACCGCGTCGTGAACAGCCTCATCGGCGGCTGGCAAATGAACTCGATCACGACCATCCAGACCGGCCTACCGTTGATCGTGCGCGGGGCGAGCAACTTCCGCGCCAACCGGCCGAATTCGACGGGCAAGAGCGCGTTTCTCGAAAACCGCTCCATCGACCAGTGGTTCGATACTACGGCGTTCGTCAACCCGCCGGACTTCACGCTCGGCAACGTGGGCCGGACCATCCCGGACGTGCGCGCGCCGGGCGTTATCAACATCGATCTCTCGGTGCTCAAGGACACGCGCATTCGCGAGAGGATGAAGCTTCAGTTCCGCGCCGAGGCGTTCAACTTCCCGAACCATGTAGACCTCGGTTTTCCGAACGCGAGCTTCTTGCCCGGACCCGACGGCTTGAATCGCAGCTCCACATTCGGCACCATCCGGTCTGCGCGCAGCCCACGCATCGTGCAGTTCGGATTGAAACTGATTTTCTGACGTTGACCCCCGGGAGGCGGGCGCGAGGCCGGCGCCCGCCCCTTGGCCGTTGGAGGCTCTAAGTGAAGCGTCGAGATTTCCTTTCGGATCTGGGCGGCTATTCGTTGGCCGTCTTTGCCGGTCCGTTCCAAGCCACTCGGACGGCCCAGCTTCCCGCCGGCGTCACCCGTCGCGATTTCGAGAGCATTGCACCGGCCAAAAAGCCCAAGGGACTGTCGAATGAGCCTAATATGGCGCTCGTCAACCTCGATACCGACGTGCTCGTCGCGGGCGGAGGGCTGGCGGGCGTTTGCGCTGCGATCGCGGCCGCGCGTCACGGCGCGCGGCTCGTGCTCGTGCAGGACCGCTCGCGGCTGGGCGGCAATTCGTCAAGTGAAGTGAAGATGCACGTCGTCGGCGCCAACTGCCACAAGCGCCGTCCCGGCTGGCGCGAAGGCGGCGTCCTCGAGGAGTTGCGTCTCACCGACGCGGTGAACAATCCACAACGATGTCGGGAGCTTTGGGACCTCCTCCTCTACGATAAGGTCCTGAGCGAGACCAACATCACGTTGCTGCTCGAAAGCACGCTGTTCTCCGCGAAGACGGGCCATGGCAAGATCGAAGAGGCTCTGGTCCGCTGCGACAAATCCGAGCACCTCTACCGGATTCGCGCCAAGCTGTTCTGCGACTGCACCGGCGATTCGCGGCTTGCGCTCGAGGCGGGTGCGGAGATGCGGTGGGGGCGCGAGGCCCGGACCGAGTTCGGAGAGTCGCTCGCTCCGGAGAAGGCCCATGGTGAGACGCTCGGTAGTAGCATACTGTTCACGTCTCGCCTGTATCAGCGCCCCATGCCGTTCACCCCACCGCGCTGGGCCAGGAAGGTCACCAGGGACCAGCTCCGGTTCCGCCAGATCGATTCCTGGGAGTACGGCTACTGGTGGATCGAGTGGGGTGGCAACCTGAACACGATCCGCGACAACGAGAGAATTCGCTTCGAGCTGCTCTCGATCGTGATGGGCGTCTGGGACTATATCAAGAACGGCGGCGATTTCCCCGACAGCGCCCACTGGGCGATGGACTGGGTCGGCATGATACCGGGCAAACGCGGCAGCCGGCGCATCGTCGGCGGCCACATGCTGACGCAGAATGACCTGATGCGCGGCGAATTCGAGGACGCGGTGGCCATCGGCGGCTGGCCCATGGACGATCATCCGCCCGGGGGGTTCGACCGTCCCGACCTGCCCCCGAACACGGTCCTGAGGACGCCCGAGGTCTACAACATTCCCCTGCGGTCCCTGTACAGCCGGAACATCTCCAACCTGATGATGGCGGGGCGCAACATCAGCGCATCGCACGTGGCGTTCACATCCACCCGGGTGATGGCGACCTGCGCGGTAATGGGGCAGGCCGTCGGGATGGCCGTGGCGCACTGCCTCGAGCACGGCCTCACGCCGCGGCAGCTTGCCGCCGACCGCAAGTGTTTGACCCAGCTCCAGCAGGGACTGTTGCGCGACGACCAGACCATCCGCGGTTTGCGCAACGAGGACCCGGACGACCTGGCCCGGCTTGCCACGGTCCGGGCGTCGGCGGAAGCACCGGGCGCGCCGGCAGCGAACATCATCAACGGCACATCGAGAGACATTCCGACGTCGCCGGCGAACCCCGAACCAGTGATCAACCACTGGGCGGCGCGCCTTGGAGCGGACGGCGCGTGGATCGAGCTGAGCTGGCCTCAGCCGCAGCGCATCCGGCATATCCAGATCACGTTCGACAGCGGCTTCCAGCGCGAGCTGACGCTCACCTCCAGCGATACCACGAACCGCGGCATCATCCGGGCAGCGCAGCCCGAGACGGTCAAGGACTACAAAATCCTCGCGCGGCGGTCCGGGGCGACCGATTTGACCGGGATCGCTGCGGTGAAGTCCAACTATCAACGTCTAAGCCGGCACAACTTCGATCCGATCGAAGTCGAGGCCATCCGCATTCATGTGACCGCCACCAATGGCGATGACCTCGCACGGATCTTCGAAGTCCGCTGCTATGCGTGACGGCTGAAGCGGTATGCAGTTCGAGCGAAGGAGTCATTTCATGCGGCGATGCTGGCTCCCTTTCAGCTTGTTGGCGATTGCACTGACGCCGGCGCAGGCCGACCCGCCGGAGCATTCGTACCGCCTGGCCGGAACCCACCCCCCGCCCGGGTATGTCTTGAAGTGGTCAGATGATTTCGACGGCGGCGAACTGGACCTGAGCAAGTGGATGTACCGCACGGGGACCAGGCTCGATAGCGTGAATCGACCGGAGGCTGTTTCGGTGGCCAGCGGCAACGCGATCATCACAATGAAAAGGGAGCCCCTTGAAGGCAAGGACTACACCGCCGGCGGAATCATCAGCAAGCGGAAGTTCCGCTACGGCTATTACGAAGGCCGCGTGAAGATGCACGGGGGCGCGGGCTGGCACCAATCCGTGTGGGCCATCGCCACGGACAGGGCGCGCACCACTCCGCCGCCGCAGCTCGGCACGGAGATTGACGGCATGGAGTTCGACTCGGACAATTCACTCGAGGGCCACATGGGCGTGATCCTGTGGCGCGCGAACGGCAAGAACAAGCGTATAACATGCACGCCTGGTGTCTACCGCCGCCCGCTGGGCTTCGACGCAACCGCCGGCTACCACGCCTACGGCTTTGAGTGGACCGAGCGAGACGTCCGGTTCTACCTGGACGGCAAGCTTCGCTGCGTGCTCGACTACCCATTCACCGAGCACCGGCACGACCGGGTCAACTTCTACCTGACCAGCGTCGCTTACGAGAGGTTCGGCAAGGTCGATGAATCGAAGCTCCCCGGGCGCATGTTCCTGGATCACGCCGCGTTCTATGAGCGGGACATTTACATCGACGACGGCGAAGAGAAATATAGCGAGCAGGGGACTTGGTCAGACGCTGGTATCAAGGGCTTCTCATTCTCGGGCGCCAGGGAGTCCTGCACGGGCGATTCGAGCGCCGTGTGGCGGCCGGAAGTGCTGACGGCGGGCGACTACCAGGTGTTGCTGCACCGGGTCGCGCCGAGGGAAGGGACGGGCGAGGCCAGGGCTGAAATCACCGCGTCTGGCGCTGTCACGGGACGATCCGTACCGTTCTCGCCCGGCCCGGACGGGTGGGTAGATCTCGGCGCCTACCGCTTCGATGCCGGCACCCAGGGCGACGTGAGACTGACCCGGACCACTGGCTGTGTGGTCGCCGACATGGCCAAGTTCGTCCGGCGGCCGGCCGCGGGCAAGATCAATTAAAGTTGGAACGTGACGCCGATGGCTGCGGCAGAATAGAGTGATTCCATGAGGTTTCTGATGTTCAAAGCGTTCGCCCCGCTGCTGCTCTGCTCGCTTGGCCTCTCGCAGCCCGCCTACGACGTCCGGGCTAATTACCTGAAGAGCGAGCATATGATCCCGATGCGTGACGGCGTGCGGCTCTACACGGCCGTCTACGTTCCGCGCAGCGCTTCGGATCCGCTGCCCTTCTTATTGTTCCGCACTCCGTACGGCGTCGGGAACTACGGGCCGGAAAACTACCGCAAGCGCCTCGGTCCTTCGCCGCACTCGTTCGAGCTCGAACGCGAGGGCTTCATTTTTGTCCTCCAGGACGTGCGCGGCAAGTTCCGCTCCGAGGGCGAATTCGTCGTGATGCGGCCACACAACCCCGGCAAGAAGGGAAAGGAAACGGACGAGAGCAGCGACACCTATGACACTATCGAGTGGCTGCTCCAACACGTCCCGAACAACAACGGCCGGGTTGGCCAGTACGGCGTGTCGTACCCCGGATATCAGACGGTGATGGGGATGATCGATGCGCATCCGGCGCTCAAAGCGTCCTCACCGCAGGCCTCGCCGGCCGACATGTTCCTCGGAGACGACTTCCATCACAACGGGGCATTCCGCCTGATGTACACGTTCTCGTGGCTGGCGGGCCATGCGCGCATCCGGCGCGGTCCCTCGGAGAAGGACAGCCAGCCGTTCGCGGCGCCAACCCCCGACGGCTACCGGTTCTTCCTGGAGTTAGGGCCGGTCGCCAACGTGAATCGGAAGATCTTCCTGAACCAGGTGCCCGAGTGGAACGCGTACATGGAGCACCCCGACTACGACGAGTTCTGGCGCCGGCAGAACGTTCCACAGTACCTGAAGAACATCACGCACCCGGTGCTGAACGTCGCGGGATGGTTCGACGCGGAGGACTTCTACGGCCCGATGACGATTTACGAGACGATCGAACGCACGACACCGGACAACCGGAGCACGCTCGTTGTCGGTCCGTTCAGCCACGGAGGATGGCAGTCGCACCCGGACGGCAATTCGCTCGGCAACGTCCAGTTCGCGGGATCGCCGGCGATCTACTTCCGCGAACGGGTTCAGTTCCCCTTCTTTATCCATCACCTGAAAGGCAAGGGCGAGTTGCGACTGCCCGAGGTGTTGGCCTACGAGACCGGCGCGAACGAGTGGCGCTCCTACGATCGGTGGCCGCCGGTAGAAAAAGCGGCCGAGCATCGGCTCTATTTCCGCGCCGGTGGAAAGTTGTCGTTCGACCCGCCCCTTGAGGAACAGGCGTACGACTCATACGTGAGCGATCCCGCTAAGCCGGTGCCTTTCACTGTTGAGCCGCGCTTCACCCAGGGTCACAACTGGATGGTCGAGGACCAGCGGTTCGCCGCGTCGCGTCCCGACGTGCTCGTCTACGAGACCGATCCCCTTTCGGAGCCGCTCACTATCGCCGGCCGGCTGATCGTGGACCTGTTTGCCTCCACCTCAGGCACCGATTCGGATTTCATCGTCAAGCTGATCGACGTTTATCCGGGTAAACCCGAAACGGATGACCCGTATCTCGCACGCATGGGGCACTATCAGATGCTGCTCTCCGGCGAGGTGTTTCGCGCCAGGTACCGCAGGAGTTTCTCGCACCCGGCGCCGATGACCCCGAACCGGCCCGAACGGATCGAGATCGACCTTCGCGACAAGAACCACCGTTTCCTGATGGGACACCGGATCATGGTCCAGGTGCAGAGCACGTGGTTTCCCGTCATCGATCGAAACCCGCAAGTTTTCACGAATATCTACCGGGCCGAGGCGTCGGATTTTCGGAAGGCCACGCAGCGCATCTATCGCTCGAAGCGGCTGCCTTCGTGCGTTGCCGTTCACGTACTGAAGCCGCACAAGTGAGTTCCCATCCCGATCGACCATTTTTTCAATTTGCAAGAAAGGCCCAGCCACTACCCCTCGACAATCCGCTATTCGCCTGACAGAATAGAAGACGCGCTATACTGCGCCTGGCGGTTCGGCCGCGTGGACCACAAGGAGGATGACGATGAATGACGTGACCCGCAGAGGTTTTCTGGCTGCCGCACCGGTGGCGGGAGCGGCCATGACGCCACGCAAGGCCGGGGCCTCAACCGACAGACCGGCGCTGCTGGGCGGCAAGCGCGTCCGGACGGAGGGGTTCCCGTCCTGGCCTGTGTTCGACCAGCGGGAAGAGCAGGCGCTGGTTGAGGTGCTCCGCAGCGGCAGATGGTTTCGCGGCTATGGCGACGCCGCCCGCACCATTCCGCGTCTCGAACAGGCCTACGCCCGCCTGACGGGCGCCAGGTTCTGTCTGGCCACTTCCAGTGGCACGGGAGCGCTCCACACCTCGCTCGGCGCTCTGGGCGTCGGGCCGGGCGATGAGGTGATCCTGCCGCCCTACACCTTCGTAGCCACGCTCAACGTCATCCTCAACGTGTACGCGCTGCCGGTGTTCGTGGATTCGGACCTCGAGACGGCCCAGGTCGACGCCCGCAAGATCGAAGCGGCCATCACCGAGCGCACCGTGGCGATGATCCCGGTGCACCTCGCCGGCAACGTGGCCGACCTGGATACGATCATGACGGTCGCGAGAAAACGCAAGGTGGCGGTGGTGGAAGACACCTGCCAGTCCCACCTGGCCGAGTGGCGCGGCCGCAAGGCGGGCACCTTCGGCGCCACCGGCTGCTTCAGCTTCCAGGCCTCCAAGAACCTCAACTGCGGCGAAGGCGGCGCCATCCTGACCAACGACGAGGATCTCTACGAGAAGTGCTACGCTTACCACTGGAACGGCGGCGCCCGGAGCCCGAAGTTCTCCGACCTCATGCACGGCACAAAGTTCCTTCCGTCGGAATTCCAGGCGGCGCTGCTGCTGGCCCAGATGACGCGGCTGGAGGAGCAGGCCAAGACGCGCGGGCAGAACGGGCAGTATCTCACCAGCCTGCTGCGCGAGATCCCGGGCATCGCGCCGGCGCGCATGTACGAAGGCTGCACGCGGAACGCCTATCACGGCTTCATCTTCCGCTACCAGCAGGAACAGTTCGCCGGTCTGCCAAAGGCGAAATTCCTCAAGGCCCTGTCGGCGGAAGGGATCCCGGCCTCCAGCGGCTACACGCCGCTTAACAAGAAGCGATACCTCAAGAACGCGCTCGACTCCCGCGGCTACCGGCGCATCTACTCCAAGGAGCAGATCGCGCGGCTGGAGGAGCGCAACCAATGTCCGGTCAACGACCGGCTCTGCGAGGAGACGGTCTGGATCATGCCGAGCGTGCTGCTGGCCGGCCGCAGCGACATGGAGCAGATCGCCGAGGCGATGCGGAAAATCCATGCGCACGCCAGCGAACTGGCGCGGGCCTGATCACGCGATGCGCGGGCTAACCTGTCTGGCGTTCGCCGTCCTGCTCGGCGGCGGGCACGCCGCCGGCGCACAGCAGCCATACGCCTGGAAGGCGGGGGTGGCCAAGGCGGTCATCACGCCTGCCGGGCCGATATGGATGGCCGGCTACTCGGCGCGGAAGAAGCCCTCCGAAGGCGTCCGGCAAGACCTTTACGTAAAGGCGCTGGCGCTCCAGGATGAGACCGGCCAGACCGTGGTCCTGGTCACCCTGGACCTGGTCGGAATCAAGCGGGAATTGTCGGCAGCGATCGCCGAGCGCTGCCGGCAGCAGTTCGGGCTCTCGCGAGACCGGCTCCTCCTGAACGTCTCCCACACGCATAGCGGTCCGGTCACGGGCAGGACGCCCGCTTACGCGGAGGTGAACCAGGAGCAGGCGGAAGTGATCCGGCGATACACCGCGGGTCTGCTCGACAAAGTCGTGGACGCGGTGGGTGCGTCGATAAAGGACCTGGCCCCGGCCACGCTGGCCTTCGAGCAAGGTCTGGCGGGCATCGCCGTGAATCGGCGCCGGGTGCGGGTGCGCTCCCTGCCCGGTACGGTGGACCACGACGTTCCGGTCTTGAGCGTGCGCGCCCCCAACGGCGACCTGCGGGCGGTCGTAGCCGGCTACGCTTGTCATGCCACCTCGCTGGGTGACTACCAAATCAGCGGAGACTGGCCGGGTTTCGCGCAAGCCGAGATCGAGAAGGCGCATCCGGGCGCCACTGCCCTATTCGTGCAGGGTTGCGGCGCCGATGCCAACCCGCTGCCGCGCTACCAGGGCAACGATGCCGCGCTGGTTCATTACTCGGTTGAGCTCGCCGCCAGGAACGGTCAGGTCCTCGCGGCCGCCGTAGACCTGGTGCTGCACGCGAAGATGAAGCCGCTCAGCGGTCCGGTGGCGACCGTTTTCGAGCTGGTGGACCTGCCCTTCACCCAACTGCCGTCGCGGGAGGATCTGAAGGCGCAACTGAACGACCGCAGTGAGATCACCCGCCGGTACGCCCAGCGGCTGCTCGCCACTTTCGACCGCGACGGGAAGCTGCCCGACCGCTATCCCTATCCTGTCCAGGTCTGGCAGTTCGGACGCGAGCTGAAACTCATCGCTCTCGGCGGCGAAGTGGTGGTCGATTACTCGTTGCGTCTTAAGGCCGAACACGGCTGGGACACCACCTGGGTGGCCGGCTATTCCAACGACGTGTTCGCCTACATCCCGTCGCTCAGGGTGCTGCGCGAGGGTGGCTACGAGGGTGGCGACGCCAACATGGACCTGCCGGGCCGCTTCAGCGCGGCCGTGGAAGAAATCATCGTCGAGAAGGTGAACGACCTGGTGAAGCGGACCGCCGCCCGCTGAGTTCCGCCGCTTCGGCGGGCAGTCGCTCGCGAACAATCCTCTGGGCCTCGGCCTCGGCCGCCAGCAAAGCGCAACCAACGGCCGAAATGTCCTTCTTGGGCGTGGCGACTCGGATCTCCAGGCCGCGCGAGGCCGTCTCCACGCACCGCTTGTGAACCACCCTGCTCACCGTCTGGACCAGGTGCTCGCCCGCCACGCGCGCCAGCCTTCCATGGAGGACAACCAGCGAGGGATTCAGGATCTGCACCGCGTTTGCCACCCCCAGCCCCAGCGCAGTCGCGGCCCGCTCGATCGCGGCCAAGGCTATGCGGTCTCCCCGGTTAGCGGCCGCGGCAACCATCTCGATGGTGATCTCGCTCGAGCCCCGCGGCGCAAGGTCATCGATGGCCGAACCGCCGCCCGGCAGCGACTCGCGCACGTAGCGCAGGATCGCGCCGGTGCTGGCAAACGCTTCCACGCACCCCCTGTTGCCGCACTGGCAGGCTGGGCCGGCCGGATCGATGACGGTGTGTCCGATCTCACCGCCGCCACGGCTGGCGCCGTGGAACAGGCGGCCGTCAAGGAAGATTCCCATGCCGACGCCGGTGCCGGCCAGTATGTATATGGCATTCGGGTGCCTGCCGTCCTGCGGAGAGGTGCGCCTCTCGGCCAGAGCCAGCGCCCGGGAGTGGTCCTCAATGGTGACGTCTATTCGGAAAGTCTGCTGGAGCCGGTTGCGGATCGGCGTGTTCTTCCAGGCGGGCGCGTTGGCCCAGGAAACACATACGCCTCTGTCCAGATCAAGGTCTCCCGGGTGGCCGACCCCGAGATGCTTTATCTCTTGCCTGGGGGCGCGGGCGTCGGCCAGCGCCTGGCAGACAGCCCCCTGGCTGGCGCGCAGCACTGCCTCCACACCTTGTTGGGCATCACAGCTCACCGCCCCTCGCCCCAGCAAAACTCCGGACATGTCGGTCACCACCGCCGTGACACGATCCAGATCGATCTCCAACCCGAGCAGATTGGCCAGCTTAGGATCAACTTCAAGTGGTTGCGGTCTCCGGCCTGGCGAGACCGCACCGGCGGCCGATTCCGCCACCAGCCCCTTCTCCAGCAACAAAGCGACGGCTTTCGATATGGCTGCCCGGCTGAGGCCGAAACGAACGCTGAGCTCGTCTCGCTGACAATGCTGGCGGTCGAAGACGTGCCAGAAGATCAGTTCCTCGAGCGTGTGGCCTTGTCTCATCGGTGGCCGCCAGCGGTCCCCCTTCATCCCGCCGGCGGTGATCCTTTCATATCGAAAATAACGCACCAGGCGCCCTGTTGACAAGCGGAGCCGCTGGCTCAACGATGGATTCAGGATCGCATTACGAAGGAGAACTACCATGGACCGAAGGCGTTTTCTGAACGGTCGCCGGGGCCGGCACCGGACCGATCACCCTGCGCGCCGCCGCCGACAGGCCGGCCCTGCTGGGCGGCAAGCCGGTCCGCGCAACGGGACTTTCCAGCTCCTACCCTGGAACTCAGTTTTGTGATGAGCAGGAACGGAACGAGGTCGTGGAAGCCCTCGAGTCCCACAGCCTGAACCGGTGGTATGGGCCGAGCACTCCGAAGAAAGGGGCACAATTCGAAACCGAGTTCGGCAGGTTCATGGGCGCGAAGTCCGACGAGTCCTTCAACATCGCCCCGAACGGCATCGAGAAGAAGATCACGTCCCGCACCAAAGCCATCATGGTTGTGCACCTGTATGGCTGCCCCGCGGATATGGACGGAATCGTGGCCGTCGCCCGCAAGCACAACGTCCGGGTTCTGGAGGACGCCCCGCAGAGCGTCGGCGCGCAGTACAGAGGCAGGCGGATGGGCTCGATCGGAGATATCGGGATTTACAGCTTTCAGATCAGCAAGACGATCACGGCCGGAGAAGGAGGCGCGGTAGTAACCAACGATCCGCTGTTATTTGAGCGGGCGACCCGGTTTCACGATCTGGGGATGCTGCGACTGGGGCACCAGCAGGAAGGGTTCTATGCACACCTTTAAGACGAGTACAGCGCGCAGAGCATTTCTGGTAGCAGCGCTGCTGTCAGGTCTGTTCCTCCCTACGGCCTTCCCGCAGACCAGCACGTCCACCGTGAGCGGAAACGTCCGCGATCAGAGTGACGCGGTGGTTCCCCAGGCTGCCGTCACCCTGATCAATACCGCCACCAACGTCAAGTTCCAGACCCGAACGAACGAAGTCGGCTTCTACGTCTTCCCAGGCATCATCCCCGGCCCGTACAGGCTCGAAGCGTCCTCGCCGGGAATGGCCAATTACGAAGTCACGCTCGTGGTGCAGGTGGCACAGAAGATCACTGTTGACCCCACCCTCAAACCGGCCACGACGACCACGAGTGTGGTGGTCGCCGATGCCACCCCGGTGATCAACGTGACCGACTCAACCATGAGCCACGTCATCAACCGGACGCAGATCGACCAGTTGCCGCAGTCGGACCGGAGTTTCCGCAGTCAGTTGGTCACGGTTCCCGGCGTCGAGCGCCAAGGGTATATGGCGTGGGGACAGCGGTACGGTTCCACGGACTTCCAGCTTGATGGTACGCCGCTGGTGTCCCGCTCCCGGGGCGCTGTTCAATACGGGGAACCGGGACTGGACTCCATCGAAGAAATCAGCGTGGACAGCAACAACGTTTCGGCCAAATACAACAGTCCAGTCGTGGTGATCGTCAGCACCAAAAGCGGCACCAACAGCCTGCACGGCGCGCTGTTCGAAACCCACGTCAACAGCCGGGTCGGCGGAGCGCGTAGGCGGGAAAGCGGCAATGACCTGGCGCCGTATCGGAATCGTCCCCAATACGGGGGAAGCGCCGGAGGCCCGGTTCTGCTGCCCAAGATCTATGATGGCCGCAACCGTACCTTCTGGTTCTACGCCTACGAAAGGCTGTCGGATGTCAACAACTCCCTGGCGAACTACTCGGTTCCGACGGCCGCCATGCGCAACGGCGACTTTAGCGGGTTGGTGGATTCCGCCGGCCGGTTCACCGCGATTTTCGATCCCTGGACGACGGATCCGACGACTTTTCAGCGCCAGCCGTTCTGGTATGGCGGCAAGCTGAACGCCATCGACCCGTCCCGAGTGTCCCCGCTGTGGAAGTCCCTGATGAACCTGACGCCGATGCCGACATCGCCCGATGTTAATCCGTTGATTACGTCCAACTGGTTTGGCAACGCGCGCTCCTTGCAGACCACATACACCATGGCGGTGCGCGTCGATCATCGTTTCTCGGACCGGGATATGGTCTATGCCCGCTACTCCAAGAACGGCACCATCGACGACCGGCCGTTCACTGGCGCCATTCCGCTGCTCACGAACGGCGCTAACCGGAATGGCTACACTGCGCCGAGCCAGTCGCTGGCCTTGTCCTGGGTGCGCACCGTCTCTCCCACGCTGTTCAACGAGGTGCTGGCGACAGTCTACCGGCAGGCGTTCTATCAAGCGGCGGACCCGAACAGCCTGGTCGACTGGCCCGCTCAACTCGGGCTGCCAAACCCACTCGGACGCAAGCAGTGGCCCGACATCACGGGGCTGGGGCTCAACGGCACCCTATACCGAACCATCTATCCAAACGCTGACAAGTCCACCTTCTATCAGATCGACGATAACCTGACGAAGGTTGTGGGGCGCCACCAGTTGAGCATGGGCGTCCACCTGCGCCGGGATCTGATCAATTATCTGGCGCAGCAGGTAAATGTGGCCGGTGCAGCGCAGCCGAGCGCGACCTGGACGGCACTGTGGGATTCCTCCGGAACCACCGACTCTCCCCGGGCGACGGCGCTGACCGGAAGCCCCATCGCCAGCGCCTACCTCGGCCAGATGGGGTATCAGGTGCTGACCGTCCCCGGCTACTTCTACATGCGCGAAAATCAGTACGCGGCGTATTTTCAGGACAACTTCAAGGTGACGCGGCGGCTCACGCTGAACCTGGGCTTGCGCTGGCAGGCGTCGCCGGCCATACACGAGAAGTACGGCAACATCACGGGGTTCGACGTGGCCCAGAAAGCCGTCGTTCTCACGCAGTCCCTGGATCGGTATTACCAGCTCAACACGCTTATGGCGCCCGCCGTCGCCAGGCTACAGAGCCTGGGCGTCAAATTCATCGATCACAAGCAGGCCGGGCTGCCGCGGAATCTGATCTTCAGCAACTGGAAGAACTTCGGGCCGCGGCTGGGCTTCGCGTACCGGACCAGCAGCGGCGATAAGGCGCTGGTGGTGCGGGGCGGGTACAGCCGCGCTTACACAACCACGCCGATGAAGACGCTGGTGGACAACTTAAGCGTTGGCATTCCGTTCAGGAGCAATCCCGTCTACTTCCCGGATTCCCAGGGCTACTACCCCGATGGCAAACCGGGATGGAGCTTGCGAAGCGTCCCGACTTACGTGGCCGGCCAGAATACCAGAAACATTCTCGACAACCCCGGAGGCGCCCTCGGGCTCACCGCCGGCTCCCTCACCTCCGCGTTCATCGATCCGCATTATCCCGACGCCCGCGTTGACGACTGGAACCTGACGCTGGAAAAGGAAATCCTGCCCAAGACCCTGGCGCGGGCGGGTTGGGTGGGCAACCATGCCGCCTATCTCGACGCCGTCCGCAACATCAATCCGCAGCCCAGTTCTTTCATATGGGCATCGAACGTGGGAACGCCCTATCCGACGTCGGCCGGCGGCAGCCGCCCGTATGACGCCATCTACGGCAACATCATGGAATCCGGCAAGTATGGATACTCTAACTTCACCGGCTTGCAGTTCGAGTTGGCGCGCCGCTACAGCGAGGGCTTCGGTTACCAGGTGTTTTACGTCATCAGCAACTCAGCCTCGCTGGGCCTCATCGACGACCAAGGCACGCAGGTCTCTACTCTTCCCGCCACCTCCTTCCTCAACAGCCAGGTGGCGGGCCTGAGCCAGGAGCAGATTGAGCGGCTCGTGTACTACACGCCCGCGGCCTACAACAACCGCATCCCCAGACAGCGGTTGTCCTGGAATTGGGTCGCCGATCTGCCGGTGGGCAAGGGCAAGCTGCTCGGCCGCAACATGCGTGGGGTGCTCGATCTGATCGCCGGAGGGTGGCAGATTTCGGGCCTCGGCTCCTGGAGGACAAATTGGTTCGCGCTTCCGGGCAATCAGTTCCCGACCGGCAACCCCTTCGAGATCTACGGCAGGAAGTATCCGATCCAGGATTGCCGCAGCGGCCACTGCCTCTCCGGATTCCTCTACCACAACGGCTACATCAATCCGGCGCAGATCAACAGCGTGGATGCCAGGGGCAACCCGAACGGCATCATGGGTGTTCCGGGCAACTACAAGCCGGCGTTCCAGAACCTGATTCCGTTCCCGGCGTCTCCCATCCCCGGGGATCCGAATGCTCCCTTCTACGGAACCAACACCGTGTTCGTTCCGCAGAAAGATGGCACGGTCTGGCGGGGAAACTGGGGCGGCATCGCTCCGCTCCAGAATCAATATGTGGAGGGCCCCGGCCTGTGGAGTCTGAGCGCTTCGCTGTTCAAATCGTTCCCGATCAGGGAACGGATGCGGCTGCGGGTGCAGTGGGACGTGTTCAACCCCACCAACAGCCCGCAGCAACCAGCCTCGGTCAACTCGCAGGGAATACGGTACACCTACTTAAGCGGTACGTCCGCGCGCAGCATGCAGTTCACATTGCGGCTTCTCTGGTAGAGGGTATGAGAAGCAAAGATCGCCTGATGACTCGCCGGGGCTTCCTTGCGGCCGTTGGATGCGCCGGCCGCGCGGGGCATGCGCAAGATACCGGCGAACGCAGCCACCCGCTACTCTTCTTCGATGGCGGCGACATCGCAAACCTCAAGCAGAAGGTTCAGTCCAGCCCCGTCGGCGCGTGGTACGCCAGCCTCAGAGCATCGGCGTCCGCCGGATTCAGCTATTTCGGACTCAATGAGAACGCGAGGTCACAGTATGCCTGCGACATGGCTTTTGTGTACCTGATCGAAGGTCAAGAAGCGTGGCGGGAGAAGACAGCCGAGTTCCTGCAAACCGCCGGAGACTATGACAAGGACTGGTACGAGTTCGGCTGGGCCTGGGGTGGCAACCTTCTCTTCTACGCCATGGCCTACGATTGGGTGCAGTCGGGGCTTCAGCCGTCCCAGGACGAAGCGATCAAGGCCAAGCTGGAGGCCACCAGCGAGAAGACCTTCGACGTTCTGAAGGTTCCTCCTACCGGCTCCAACCGTCCGGCATACTACACCAACGTGCGGATGCGCGTGGCCGGCGGCCTCGGGGCCGTAGCGCTGGCGCTCGGCGCCTACGGCCAGGCCAGGACGCGCCTCGAGTGGATCGTTGAGGACCTGTTTGGCAACAGCCACGCGGCGCCGAACGCGGTGGCCGCGGTTGTAGGTTCAGACGGCATCTATCTCGAGGGAAGCAGCTACCAGAACAATAGCTTCGACGTGATGGCGCCCTTCCTGCTCGCCTGTCGGCGCATGACGGGGATCGACTGGTTTTCGGGCGGGGAGGGCCGCTACGACGATCGCATTGCGCGGATGTTTCAAACCAACATCCAGCTCATGATGCCCGACCGGGGGGCGCCCACCTTGAACACCGGCTGGATGGGGATCTCGTCGATGCATGAGGTTGTCGCCAGTGTGCTTCCGGACGCCCCGCGGCAGATGTGGTACTGGAACGAAGCCGCGCGCCGCGGCACTACCGTGCGGGCTCTCTCCATCGTTTTTTACGACCCGTCCCTGGATGCACAGAGCGAGCCTCCAGCCTACTTGTCCCAGATCCTCTCCAACGCCGCGTGCTTCCGGAGCGGGTGGCGGCCGGATGACACGTGGCTCTTGATCGACACCTCTCATGAGCCCTCGAAATCGACGCACGACCAGCCGGACCAGACCTCCATTGCGGTCTACGCCCGCAAGGCCTACCTGCTGATCGATCCTGGCGACGGCCGGAATTACCCAACCGACGAAGGGCACACCTGGCTGCGCTACAGCCCGGCGGCGCACAACCTGGTGATCGTGGACGGCAAAGAAGGGCCAGTTGCCGGCAGCAAGCGCACTACGGGCACTCCGTCCAAGCGCTGGGCCTATGCGACGGATAGCGACCCTGTTCGAGACGGGGCGCCGGTTAACGAGGGATTCACAAGCGCGCACATGGACTACGTCGAGTGCGGCATCCCTTCTTATCACGATGCGCCGGATGTTGGAACCAAGCGGAGTGTTTTCTTTCCCAACCGCGAGTACTTCGTGCTACTGGACGAGATGACTTCCGTAAACGAGCACAGCTACGCCCAGTTGTTCCACTTCGGCGGGGCCGAAGGACCCGGAAAGATCGAGGGCATGCTCCAGGTTGACGGCAACGACGTGCGCTGGCGAACTCGGAACAACGACCGCGAAGAAGTGGAGATGCGGCTTCTTTTCGCCAGCGCGGAAGTTTCAATCACCGAGCACACCGGTTACACGAACTATCGGGTGGGTGGGGGCGACATCGTCGGCGCCGTAGTGCGCGGAAACCAGGTGACCTTCGACCACACCTACATCCAGGCCGCGGTCAGGGGCAGCACGCTCAGCTTCCTGACTCTGCTGCTTCCCCAGAAGGTGTCGGAGGCGGATTCCAGGTGGACGCCCGTCGCCGAGGCTCTCCCAGTCCGCGGAGGTTCGCTGGGTTGGAGCGGGTACACGGACATTCATGGACTGGCGCTTGGCGGCGGCGAGTGGACAGTTGAGGACTTAACGGCAACGGCTGCCTACGCTTACGCGAGGGTGGCTGGAGACGCCATCCGGAACATCGCGATGAAACGAGGGATACGGGTTGGCTACCGCGGACAGCCGTGGCTGGCAGCCTCCGAGCCGGTGACGGCGGCGCTCGATGCCGGAGACCCGAACAACGTTCGAGTCGCGTTGGCTGATGCCCAAAAGCCGCTCCGGCTGAGCGTAAGGACACCGTCGCTGGCGGCCAGCGTTCGCTGGAATGGAGTCCCGAAGGATTTCGCTCAAGAGGGTGACATGATTTCGGTGCAACTGGATGGCGGCGGGGAACTGGAGATTGCTCTTGCCCTCCCCGGCGTGGAGCAATGATCATGAGGACTCACCTGCTTGCAGCCATAGCAGCAACCCTGTGCGCCCGGGCCGCGGATATCGTCCCGGCCCCGACGCCGGCACCTTCATCCACGGACAAATTCGGCATTGCAAAACTTTACGAGACTGCTCCCGGCGGCAGGGAGTGGCATTCGAAGTGGGACAACGGCCAGACGCGAAGCTGGCCTCAGCAACAGAACGATCCTTACGATCCGCAATTCTGGGCATCCGGTAAAGGAGATGGATCGTTTCGCACGGGTGGAGATGGCATCTTGAAAATCTCCGGGGCTGTTCCACGAATGCGCAGACTCTACACCGACACTCAACCAAATCATTATGGATATTGGCACAATGTTGAAATCACTGTATATGGAAGGCGTGTTTCAGATACTGCCATTGCTTACGGAGGAATAGTAGCTACCGCAAGAGCAAATCACATGATAGATTCTGAGCTCTGCGATACAAGAGGATATTATGGTCAGTTTAGATACGACGGATTCGTTAATTTCGAAAAGGAGACGGCTCACGGATCGGGTTATCCTCAAACGGCCTGGAAGACATATTGGCCGGGAGGCATGCCATATAACGTCTGGATTGGATATAAATATGTCGTACACGATACGGCGGAAGGCAATGTAAAACTTGAATTATACACAGACAAGACGGATGGCCTGAACGGAGGGAAGTGGGTCAAAATAAACGAATTCGTTGACAAGGGAAGCAATTTCGGCGTGGGAGAGCCGGCATGCGCCGCGGGAATAGATCCCGCGCTAAGATTGACGTCTTCCGATAGCCGTCCCGGATCTGAATCGGGCAAACCGAATCTGGATGTATATTTCGAAAGCCATGGTGTGGGCACTGATGGACTCTGGTATAAGAAGCCAAGCATTCGGGGAATTATTCCGGCTGTGCGCCTGGGCCGCGCGCATCGTCCCGCGGTTCCAGGAGGCTTGCGCGTGGCCGACCGGAGCCAATTCCTTCCGGCGACCTCCAGCGGGACTGGCGCCCGCCCACCCAGGGGGGTGTCTACCTGCTGGTGCGGACCAATGGAGCCGCGTGATAAGTTCGCGGCGGCCATGCGCGCGGAAAACGCACCGGCCTCGCCTCCCGCCGGGCTCGCCTTACCTGCCGGCGGAGCCGTACATCGAGAAGAAGATTACCATGCACCCGGAATGGCCTTCGTTCAACACACCGCGCGGCAGAGCGAACCGTTATGGTGCGGCGTGCTGCCCGCGCACACTCGAGCTGCGCAACCGCGCCCTCTACATCCCCATCGGTCCGAACTACAGCGCGGGCGACTGCGGAGACATCGTGGTCGTGATTGATTGTGAATCGAGGTAATCCTATGTTCAACAACAACACTAATGAGAAACCCGGAAACACCCGGCGATCGTTCGTCCAGGTGGGCGCAGCCGCCGTCGCGAGCCTCGGAGTTGCACGCGAATCCCTGGCCCTGGATGGCGGCTCCAAGACTGTCACCTACCCGGCCGACAAACACGCGGCCGTCACCCGCTGGCCCCGCTACGGCCCGGCCGAGAAGCAGGCCCTGCACCAATTGATCGACAGCAACAGGTTCTACGAGGAACTCCCGCTGTTCGAAAAGGAGTGGAAGAAGTACACCAAAGTCCCCTATGCCAAGGCCCACATGAACGGGACCAGCGCTCTGACATCGATGTTCTTCGCGCTCGATCTCCCTCCCGGCAGCGAGATCATGGTGCCCTCTTACACCTTCTTCGCCACCTGCCTGTCCATGCGGTTCTTCGGCTGCGTGCCCATCTTCATCGACATCGACCCCCGCACCTGCTGCTTTGACCTGGAGGACGCCAAACGGAAACTGACTCCACACACCAAGGCGTTGTGCGTGATGCATTCCTGGGGTCTGCCGTGCGAGATGGATCGGATCTCCGATTTTGCGAAAGAGAAGGGCCTGATCCTGTTGGAGGACGCGGCCCAGGCCCACGGCGCCACCATGCAGGGAAAGGCCATGGGCGCCTGGGGCGCGATGGGGATCTACAGTTTCCAGGCCAGCAAAGTTCTGCCCACGGTCGAAGGCGGCATGGGGATGTATCAGACCCGCGAGTACTACGAACGGGCGGCTGCCTTCGGTGAATACCTGGATCCGCCGAAGTTTCCCAAGGACAGCCCGTACCGTCAGTACGAGGGGACCGGCTTCGGCCAGAAGTATCGAATGCACCCGTTTGCGGCCGCGGTGGCGCGCCAGCAGCTCAAAGGCCTGGACGAGCGCAACGCCCTGATCGCCTCACAGGTACGTAAGTTAAATGACCGTCTGCTCGAGCTCCCCGGCTTGTCGGAGCCGCGATGCCGGCCCGACCAGAAGCGGGCCTATTATCACGCCAACATGCTTTTCCTGGACGAGGCCAAGGCGGGTTTTTCACGGGTCGCTCTGCTGAAGGCTCTTAAAGCCGAAGGCGTGCGGGTCAGCATCTGGGATTATCCGCTCCAGCACAAGTTCAAGATCTACTCGGAGGCCAAGTGGTGGCATCACCAGCCGGATGTGCCTGAGGAGCTTCCTGGTGGCGCCCAGGTGAATCGTTCGCACATCTTTGTTGCGCTGAGTTATGCCGACGTGCCGGAGCTTGTGGAGCAGTACGTGAGGGCTTTTGAAAAAGTATGGGCGCATCGCGCGCAATTGGCCAAGCTGTAGGGAAGGAAACATGACCCAAGCGGTCTCACTTTCAGTTTCGGAGCAAACGCTCCAAGCGCCCACGATGCCAGCCGCGGGTCAACGCTGCATCGCCCTGGACGCCATGCGGGGACTGGTCATGCTTGCGCTATGCTGGGGTCTGCTCGGCCGCGGCCCCCTCGCCCGGGATCCGGCCCTTCGGCCCATCGCCATGCAGTTCTACCACGTGCAGTGGGAAGGACTGGTGTTCTGGGACCTGATCCAGCCGGCCTTCTGGTTCGTGGTGGGCGCTGCACTGCCGTTCGCACTGGCACGCCGCCTGGAACGGGGAGCAACTTTTGGGCAGAATCTGCGCCACGTTTGTACCCGTGCCCTCAGGCTGGCCCTGCTCGGCCAGATGCTCGAGTGTCTGGATGCCGGCCGTTATACTTTCTTATCCCGAGAGACCTTGACTCAAATCGGCTTCTGCTACTGCTGCTGCTTCCTGATCTGGCACTTGCCATTTCGCTGGCAGGCGATCACCGCGGCATCGCTGATGGCCGTTAACTGGGGGCTGTATGTGCTGTTCCCCGGATCGGCCGGACCGTTCTCCCCGAAAGACAACATCGGGGCCATCATTGATCGAACCTTGTTCGGCTTGAGCGGTACCGCCGGCTGGGTGACTCTCAACGTTTTGGGAAGTACGGTAACCATGCTGTCCGGAGTCTGGGCGGGCGCGCTGTTGATGAGCAAGAGATCGCAGGCGGAAAAATTCAAGATCCTGGCCGCTGCCACGGCTGCGTCGTTCGTCGTCGGCTTGGCCCTCACCCCGTTCAACCCGGTGATGCAAAAGACGTGGACTGCTTCGTTCACGTTCTTAAGCGCGGGATACGTGTTGCTGGGCGTCGGCGCATTCTACTGGCTGTTTGACATCAAAGGGTATCGCAGGCTGGCGTTTCCACTCGTGGTAGTGGGGGTGAACTGCATCTTTATTTATGTGCTCAGGGGCGCTCTGGCCGGTTGGCTCGACAAGTCGGTTGGTGTGTTTACGGGACGATTTCAGTTCATCGGTCCCCTTGCCCCCGCCTTTCAAGCCAGCGCGACCGTGTTCGTGATGTGGTACGTCTGCTACTGGTTATACCGGCGCAAGATATTCTTGAAGGCTTAACTGAAACGCGAAAAGGAGCAATGCAATGAATCGGAGATGTTTTCTATCAATCGCATCCGCGGCGGGCGCCGCGGCCGGACCGGCTACCCTGCACGCAGCGGGCGAAAGACCGGCGCTGCTGGGCGGCAAGCCTGTCCGCACGGAGTCTTTCCCATCCTGGCCGAAGTTCGACCGCACCGAAGAACAGGCCTTGCTGGATGTGCTGCGCAGCGGCAAGTGGTATCGCGGCTCCGGCAAGAACGCCGAGCGCTTTGAGGCAGCCTACGCGAAGCTGATGGGCGCCCGGCACTGCCTGGCGACCGCGAACGGCACGAGTGCGCTGTTCACGTCGTTGAACGCGCTGGGGGTCGGGCCCGGCGACGAGGTGATCCTGCCGCCCTACACCTTCGTCGCCTGCGTCAACGTGGTCCTGTTGCTGCATGCCCTGCCGGTGTTTGTGGACACCGATCCCGAGACCTTCCAGATCGACGCCCGCAAGATCGAAGCCGCCATCACCGGGCGCACCCGCGCCATCATGCCCGTGCATCTCGGCGGCTCGGCGGTGGACCTCGAAGCTGTCCTGGCCACCGCCAGAAAGCATAAGCTGCCGGTCGTCGAGGACGCCTGCCAGTCGCATCTGGCCGAGTGGCGCGGCCGCCGGGTGGGGACCTATGGCGCAACCGGCTGCTTCAGCTTCCAGGCCAGTAAGAACCTGAACTCGGGCGAAGGGGGCGCCATCCTCACCGATGACGGGGAGCTGGCCGAGAGGTGTTACGCCTTCCACAACAACGGCCGCGGCCGCCGGATCGATAGCTACGACTTCTCCTACAAGGCTGGCGGCGCCAACCTGCGGATGACCGAGTTTCAGGCCGCCCTGCTGATGGCCCAGATGACGCGGCTGGAGGAGCAGTCGAAGATCCGCGAACAGAACGCCCAGTATCTCACCAGCCTGCTGCGCGAGATCCCCGGCCTGCGGCCGGCGCGCATGTACGAGGGCTGCACGCGGAACGCCTACCACCTCTACATGTTCCGCTATGCCGGAGAAGCCTTCGCCGGCTTGCCGCGGGCTCGGTTTCTGAAGGCGCTGGCCGCGGAAGGCATCCCCGCCTCCGGCGGCTACTCGCCGCTGAACAAGGAGCCGTTCCTCAAGAACACTCTCGATTCGCGCGGCTATCAGGCGGTTTACCCGCGGGAACGCATCGCCCGCTGGGAGGAGCGCAACCGTTGCCCCGAGAACGACCGGCTCTGCCAGGAGGCCGTCTGGCTGACGCAGAACATGCTGCTCGGCTCGCGGCGCGACATGGAGCAGATCGCCGAGGCGGCGCGCAAGATCCAGGCGCACGCCGCTGAGTTGGCGCGCGCGTGAACGGATGATGAACCTATGAAACCGCGTAACCTCGGCCCGTTGCTGCTGGCATTAGCGCTCTGCGGCTGCAAACAAGTGGGCCCGGCGCCTTCTCCGTCTCCCCGCACACTCACAGCGCGGAGCCACAACTCCGGCTTCGCGCAGGCCCACGACACTTACAACGGAATGGGCGTCGGCGGCGACGGCAGGATCTACTACGTGCTCTCGTCGGAGAGGCATGACGTCGCCGCCCAGATGTATTCCTACGATCCGGCCACGAGCCAGATCCGGCGCCTGGGTGACTTGACGGAGGCGTGCGGCGAGAAAGCACTGAAGGCAATCTCGCAGGGGAAGTCCCACGTCAACTTCGTGGAGTCCGGCGGCAAACTGTACTTCGCGACGCACATCGGCTACTACAGCATCATCGACGGGATGGAGAAACCGGGGGTGCCGCCGCCAGGCTACAAGCCGTATCCGGGTGGCCACTTCCTGGCGTATGACATCGCCTCGGGCGGATTCGAGGACCTGGCCACCGCTCCATTACGGGAGGGGATCCTGTCGATGACCATGGACCCGCGGCGCGGCCGGCTGTATGGGATCACCTGGCCCACCGGCTATTTTCTGCGCTACGACCTGGCCAAGAAGGAGCTGAAGAACCTCGGGCCGGTTTCCCGGCAAGGGGAAAACGGCAAGGGTCCCACTTACCGCACGCTCTGCCGGTCGCTGATCGTCGATCCGGAGGACGGCTCCGTGTATTTCACGACCGGCGACGGCGTGATTCTCCGCTACCGTTTTGAGCAGGATTCGATTGAAGCCGTCCAGGGAGAAGACCTGCGGAAGGACTACTTCGGCCTATACGACCCCACCTCTGCCGGCCACATGGGGTACAACTGGCGGCAAACGGCCTGGTACGCGCCGCAGAAGGCGATCTACGGCGTCCACGGCAATTCCGGCTACCTGTTCCGTTTCGATCCGCGGATTCCGCGGGTGGAGGTGCTGGAACGCATCACCTCGGAACCGTCGAAGAGGAGCGGGATGTTCGATCAGTTCAGCTACGGCTATCTCGGTTTCACGCTTGGACCTGACGGCCGTACCTTGCATTACCTGACCGGCGGGCCTGTCTACAAGGACGGCCGGCGGGTGAGCGGCAAGAGCGGCACCGCCAAGGGTGAATCCAAAGGTGAAGAGAACCTGCACCTGGCCACCTACGACATCCCGGCCCGGAAGTACGTCGACCATGGCCCGATCTTCTTCGCGAATGGACAGAGGCCCTCCTACGTGAACTCGATCGCAGTGGGCAAGGACGGGACGGTCTACGCGCTATCCCGGATTACCGAACAGGGTCACACGCGTACCGACCTGATCAGCGTTCCCGGGCCGCTTACGCGCCGCTTCGAGGGGGGTTACGGAAGTGAGCCGAATCAGCCGTAGAAGCTTTCTCGTCAGCACAGGCCTCACCGTGACAGCGGGCGCTGGTGAGCGGATTCAGGTTGCGGTCGTGGGCGTCCGCAGCCGCGGCCGGGACCTGATCGAGGAGTTTGCCCGCAACGGCAGCCGCGTCGCGGCTGTTTGCGATATCGACACGGCCCAGATCGAGCGCGCCGTCCAGTTCACTGAGAGACTCCAGGGCCAAAAGCCGAAGACGTACCAGGACATCCGCCGGCTGCTCGAGGACAAAGAGATTGACGTGGTCGCGATCGCCACCTGCAACCACTGGCACGCGCTGGCCGCCATCTGGGCCTGCCAGGCTGGAAAAGATGTCTACGTGGAGAAGCCGGCCAGCCACAATGTCTGGGAAGGCCGGCGCATGGTCGAGGCGGCCCGTAAGTACAGGCGCATCGCGCAGGTGGGCATGCAGAACCGCAGCCTGGCCCACGTGCGGCGCGCGATTGAGCTTCTGCACCAGGGCGTCATCGGCAAGGTCTACCTGGCCAAAGGCCTTTGCTACAAGCGGCGCAAGTCGATCGGCAGGCAGCCGGACGGCCCGGCGCCCCCTGGCGTGGACTACAACCTATGGCTGGGCCCGGCGCCCATGCGCCCCTTCAATCCCAACCGATTCCATTACAACTGGCACTGGTTCTGGGACACCGGCAACGGGGACATCGGCAATCAGGGTCCTCACCAACTTGACCTGGCGCGCTGGGGCCTGAACAAGAACACGTTGCCCACCAAGGTGTATTCAGCGGGCGGGAAATTCGTCTACGACGATGACCAGGAGACGCCTAACACCCAGCTTTCGGTCTTCGACTATGGCGACTGCCGTCTGGTGTTCGAAGTCCGGGGACTCATCACCTCGGGCGAGAGCAGCATCAGCCCGATTGACGGCAATTACATCGGCAACCTGTTCTTCGGAAGCGAGGGCGTGATGGCGCTGGACGGGCGGGGCTTCCGGGTCTACCTGGGCGAAGACCGGGAACTGGCCGATCAGGCGGCATTCGACGAAACCCGGGTAGCCGACACGGCGCCCCACGTGACGAATTTCCTCCAGGCGGTGAGAAGCCGCAACCCCGCGCAGCTCACCGCCGGCGTTCTGGAGGGCCATCTGTCGGCGGCCTTGTGCCACCTGGCCAACATCAGCTATCGCACGGGCCGCAGCCTGGTTTTTGATCCGGTTTCGGAGACGTTTCCGCACGACGCGGAAGCCAACTCGCATCTTTCCCGCAATTACCGCGCGCCCTTTGTGGTGCCGGCCGAAGTGTAAGGAGATGTTTCATGTCAGCCAATCAAGCCAATGGACAGCCGGGAAACACGCGGCGAACCTTTGTCCGGACCGGCGCCGCCGCCATCGCAGGTCTTGGGGTGGCGAGCCATGCCGCCGGCGCGGCGCGCGAAACCCTGGCCCTAGACGGCGGTCCCAAGGCCATCACGTACGCCGCCGACCAGCACGCCGCCGTCACCCGCTGGCCCCGCTATGGTCCCACCGAGAAGCAGGCGCTTCACGAGATGATCGACAGGAACAAGTTCTACGAGGAACTCCCGCTGCTGGAAAAAGAGTGGAAGGAATACACCAACGTTCCCTATGCCAAGCCGCACATGAACGGAACCAGCGCTCTGACTTCGATGTTTTTCGCGCTCGACCTGCCGCCCGGCAGCGAGATCCTGGTGCCCTCTTACACGTTCTTCGCTACGTGTCTCTCGATGCGGTTTTTCGGGCAGGTGCCGATTTTTGTTGACATCGACCCGCGCACGGCCTGTTTCGATCTGGAGGACGCCAAGCGGAAACTGACGCCGCGCGCCAAGGCGCTGTGCGTGATGCACTCTTGGGGCCTGCCATGCGAGATGGACCGGATCTCGGATTTCTGCAACGAGAAGGGCCTGATCCTGCTGGAAGACGCGGCCCAGGCCCACGGCGCTTCGATGCAAGGCAAGGCCATGGGCGGCTGGGGCGCGATGGGCATTTACAGCTTCCAGACCAGTAAGGTCCTGCCCGGCGTCGAGGGCGGCATGGGGATGTATCGGACGCGCGAGCATTACGAGCGGGCCGCCGCCTTTGGGGAATACCTGGATCCGCCGAAGTTCCCCAAGGACAGCCCCTACCGCCAGTATCACGGGACGGGCTTCGGCCAGAAGTACCGCATGCACCCCTTCGCGGCCGCGGTCATCCGGCAGCAGCTCAAGAGCCTGGACGAGCGCAACGCGCTGGTGCATTCCAACGTCCGCAAGCTGAATGATCGCCTGCTCGAACTTCCCGGCTTGTCGGAACCAGGCTGCCGGCCCGACCAGAAGCGCGCATATTACAACGGCAACATGCTTTTTCTGGACGAAGCCAAGGCGGGCTTTTCCCGGGCTGCCCTGGTGAAGGCTCTGAAGGCCGAGGGGGTGCGGGTCAGCGTCTGGGATTATCCGCAGCAGCACAAGTTCAAGATCTACTCGGAGGCCAAGTGGTGGCACCACCCGCCCCAGATTCCCGGCGACCTTCCAGGCTGTGTGCAGGTGAACCGGTCCCACATCTTCGTTGCGCTGCTTTACGCCGACGTGCCGGAATTGACGGAGCAGTACGCGAAGGCCTTCGAAAAAGTGTGGGCGCATCGCGCCCAGCTCGCAAAGCTGTAAGGAACGGAGAGCGCCGTGGCCACCCCCGCGCAGGCCGAAACTGGCACGCTGCCGCAGCAGACCAAACCCGTTGCCGGCAGGGTCTTGTCGATCGACGCCTTGCGTGGATTCGACATGTTCTGGCTGATGCAGGGTGACAAGCTGGTGGTGGCTTTTTTCGCCGCCTGCCGCCTCCCGTTCAGCGCCGGCATCGCCGCCCAAATGCGGCACTCCCGGTGGGAGGGATTTACCTTCTGGGACTTCATCGCCCCGCTCTTTCTCTTCGTTGTCGGGCTGAGCATGCCCTTCGCCTTCTCCCGGCGGCTGGAGCGCGGCGGCAGCCGCAAGGACCTCTACCGGCACATCGTGCGGCGGACACTGATTCTCATTCTCCTCGGGCTTGTCTTCAACGGCCTGCTGGACCTGGATTTCTCCAATTTTCGTTACGCGGGTGTTCTCCAGCGCATCGCCCTGTGTTACTTCTTTGCGGCCCTGATTGTGATGAACTCCGGGGTTCGAGGGCAGGCGCTGTTCACCGCTGGCCTGCTGCTGGGCTACTGGGCGGCGATGGCGCTCATCCCGGTCCCCGGCTTCGGCGCGGGCGTGCTCACTCCGGAAGGCAACCTGGCCGGCTACATCGACCGCGCGTGGTTGCCCGGCAGGTTCTGCTGTTATAAGTTCGGCGATAACGAGGGGTATCTCAGCACGATCCCGGCTGTTTCCACCACTCTGTTCGGGGTGCTGTGCGGCCACCTGTTGCGCTCGTCCGTGCCTCAAATCGGAAAGGTCCGGGCGCTGCTCGCCGGCGGCGCCGCCAGCCTGCTGCTGGGATGGCTGTGGAGCCTGGCCTTTCCCATCATTACGATGCTGTGGACCAGCTCCTATGTGCTCTGGGCAAACGGCTGGTGCATGCTCCTGTTCGGCCTCTTCTACTGGATCATCGACCTGCGCGGGCGCCGGAAGTGGGCGTTTCCATTCATGGTCATCGGGCTGAACGCCATCACGATCTACGTAGTTCAGAGCCAGTTCGACTTCAGCGCAGTCTCCAACATCTTCATTCGGGGCTTTGTCAACAGCGTGGGAGCATACAAGCCTCTGGTCGCGGCGGCATCCGTGGTCGCCGTCGAGTGGCTGCTCCTGTATTTCCTGTACCGTCAGAGGATCTTCTTGAAGGTCTAAATGGAAGCGAGTGCGATTTCCGATAAAACGGCCGAGCGGCATGGGCCGGCGGCTTTGGGAGAGCGCTGTGTGTCGCTGGACGCGATGCGGGGGCTGGTGATGCTCGCGCTGTGCTGGGGCCTGCTAGCTCGCGGAGGGCCGCTGGAGGGTCCGGGCCTTCGCGCGGTCGCCCTGCATGAGTTCTTCAAACGTGTGGCCCTTTCTCATCGGTTCTGGCGAATGCGCCCTCCTTTGAGGTCCCGGTGGATCGAGTTGCCGTCCGTCGGCTGCCACCTGCGATCTTTTCAGCTTGAAAGCAAAACTCGCGTGCCGGGCATGTCGAAACGCTCGCGAAGACCGACTCTATGAAAACGGCTTCACTACCTTGTCTCCCCGCCGCGGTTCATCGGGGAAATAATTCCCTTCGCCAAGTCACCTACGACATCCCGGCCCGGAAGAAGGACGGAACGGTCTACGCGCTATCCCGGATTACCGAACAGGATCACACGCGTACCGCCCTGATCAGCGTTCCCGGGCCGCTTACGCGCCGCTTCGAGAGGGGTTACGGAAGTGAGCCGAATCAGCCGTAGAAGCTCCCTCGTCAGCACCGGCCTCACCGTGACAGCGGGCGCTGGTGAGCGGATTCAGGTTGCGGTCGTGGGCG